>Ga0100391_1001980_pt1 | contig 22127 bp, 8 predicted proteins | sample CryGeymeta201515_FD_81541 | JGI IMG/M metagenome (GOLD analysis project Ga0100391, IMG submission 81541) | Groundwater microbial communities from Crystal Geyser aquifers in Utah, USA - Crystal Geyser metaG 2015-15 | ecosystem: Environmental > Aquatic > Deep subsurface > Groundwater | place: USA... | reverse complement strand
GGAGGATGCTCATCCTAATGCAATATTTAACGGCTTAGAAGCCTGCAACAACGACCGCCTGATTGGTCAATCCAGCTTTAGCGTGTATTACAATGGCGTTTGGAACGGCACAATCAATGCCATGAATCCTAGCAGTAGCTACCGCATGAAGCTATGTGAGGGACAAACATTCACGGCAACAGCGCCACCTGCAGAGATAACGCCCATTCAGCTCAATGCCGGATATACCTGGCTGGGTTATTTGCCACAGGCCTGCTTACCCATCAATGATGCCCTGGCGAATATAGATCCTGCACCCACAGCCAACGACCGTTTGATCGGCCAAAATAGTTTTGCACTTTTCACTGGAAGCAGCTGGATTGGTTCGTTAACGACACTTTGTCCGGGTGATGGTTATGTGATCAAGCTTGCCAATGCCTCTACTTTGCTCTATCCTGAAGCCTTAGCAAATAGCATGAGCAAAGCGGTAGACACCGAATTGGATTCACCCATCGGTATCTATCCGGCAAAGAACTTGCAACACAGCATGAATATTGTTGGACAGCTTGAAATTGCTTCGGGACAATACAGCCCTAATACCAACGACCGCATTTATGCCTATATTAATGACCGCTGTGTGGGCATGGCCAATCCGAGGGAAGCAGCAAAAGGGCTTGTTTTCCTGAGTATTGGTGAAAATAGTGAAGAACCCCAGGAAGTAACCTTCAAAATATGGCTGGACGATGAACAGCAACTCTACGAAGCCAACGAATTACTTACTTTTATGCCACTCAAAGGCACTGGTACTTATGAAAATCCCTTTAAGTTTACGATCGATAAGCTTGTAAATTCAGAAACCGACTGGTTTATTGGTGAGCCATATCCGAATCCAGTACTCGATGAAGTATCATTCCCAGTTAAAGTTTCAGATGGTACTAAAGTATCAATCACGGTTTATACAACTATTGGCCAAATAATCATCAAACAAGATCAAATAATTAACAGCAATCAACACTATATAAGATTAAATTCGGGCTGGCCGCAGGCTGTTTATACCTACCAAATAATACTTACCAATCAAAAGAAAACTGAAGTAAAAAACGGGAAAATGATCGTACGGTAAATACCTATTTAATAATGGAGAGGCAATAGACAAAGCCTCTCCTTATATTGTCAACACTTAAATAATGTTTTAAATAACTATTAAACCTGACTATTATGAAACTTATAACACTCCTTTGTAACATTGGTTTTGTTTTGTTTTGCTACACATCGGTTTATGGTCAATCTTATGATTTGACCGTTAAAGAAATAAGTAATTTAGATGAAGTTCAATCATTCGAACTCACCCTGATATTGAATGGAAAAACCAATCAACATCAAATCATAGGTGATAGTATAATTTTTAACTTAAATGATGCGGTTTGGAATTACGATATTGGCAATCCATTACTTCCGCTTTTAAAGTTTCACTTTCAATTGAAAGATATTGAACCTTCTAAAGTGAATTGTAAAATTTCTGAAATCAATCTAATTGATATTGAGCAAGAGATTTGGATAGAACCATATATTCCAAGAGCCAGTAAGGCTAATGCTGAATCATTTGATAACGAATTTCAAGGACTATTGCCAAAACCCAATACAAATGTCTATTCAAAGAATATATTTTTTCCAGAGCACTACGCTTTTATCAATAAAAGTTGGATAAAGTCTGATAAAAATACGTATTGCCTGAATCTATTTCCATATCACTACAATCCCTATTCAAAAGCTGTTAGATATATCGAAAAAATAAAACTGATTGTTTCTATTGAATCAAATAAACCAAAACATGGCATACTTGAAATAATGTCTCAAAAGAATAACGTTGAAAATAATTACAAAAAACCTGACCATTATCGTTCGGACGACAGCAGCTATGTGATAATTACTAGCACTAATTTTGTTAGTCAATCCGCAGTTCTATCGAGTTTTATAACGCATAAAGAATCCATTGGTTTTGATGTTCATCTTATTACTGAAAATGATTTTGAGGTTCTTGTAGGCCAATACCCAAACACAAGAGCAGATAAAATACGAGCCTGGTTAATTCAAAATAAGGATCCTTTAAATATTAAATACGTACTACTAATTGGCAACCCCAACCCTGAAGGTGGCGATATTCCAATGAAAATGCTATATCCAAGGGCAGGTACTACATATTATTGGAATGATTTTTCATGTCCTTCAGATTCTTACTTCTCAAATTTAAGCGGAAACTGGGACTTAGATGGTGATGGTCTGTTTGGAGAGCAATCCTCTATAGACAATGACGTTATAGCCCCAGACCCTCAATTGGATAGTGATGAATTTGCGATAAGATGGGAAGGGAAAATTCAAATTGATGATGCTGCCGGAAATAGAATTGCACTTTTTACAGATGATGGTTGTCGCGTATGGATCAATAATGAATTACAAGCAGATAAATGGTATGATAACAATGGATCCTCTTTATACATTGATATTGAGCAGCCTGGAATATTTGAAATTAAAATTGAGTATTATCACCACAATGAAAATGCTTTTTTTCATTTATTTAGAGGAAGTATTGGATCGAGCTGGTTTTCTGATTTTCCAACTACTAATCTACAGTATTATGATGGCAGTCAATTTGTTTCTGGTGGACTAAATGCGTCATACTATAACGACTCAACTTTTTCAGATCTTGTTGTAAACAAAATTGAATCACCGGAAAATGGTAGTTTCAGATTTAGATGGATGACAGGAGATGACGGCCCGGATGGCGTTAATTTTGATCCAGAAATTTTAGTTGGCCGAATACCCTTCTATAATAATAACTACTCAGAAGTTGATTCCATTTTACAAAAAACTATTGAATATCAAATAGCAACAATTTATGATTACAGAAAAAGGATACTGTTGCCAATGAAGCCTTTTGATAGCAATACTCCTAACTTTCAATTGGGAGAGCAAATAAAAGATAGCTTGTGTATGCCATCTATTTATACAACTTATCGTATTTATGATGAAGCGTATAACTGTGATCCTGATACGATTCCTTGCAATATTGAAAATGTTTTGAATGCGTGGGATGATCCATTTGGTGCAGTAACATGGGCAACTCATGGAAGTAGCTCCTTCGCTTCTGGAATTATAGGATCGCAAGACACATACCAACTTCAAAATGATAATCCAGCTATAGTAATGATGGGATCTTGTTACAATGGTTATCCTGAAGATGATCAAAATCTTGGGTTTTCATTGCTTAAAAACGGTGCAGTGGCCACTGTTTCAGCAACAAGAGTTTCTTGGTATGGCATTGGCACCACTTTCATTGAACAAGACAACCGTTATATCCATGGTTTTTGTTACTTTTTTACAGAGAACATTCTTAAAAATCAATCTGTTGGAAGATCATTGTTTTCTGTAAAAAATATCAATAACAACAGTGCTGACTTTTTTTGGATGAATTCTTTCGACTTCAATCTTTATGGCGATGCATCAATATCCATATTACCATTTGACATAAATTCAATATCACTGCCGTTAGTTCAAACTTATCCGCCGTTAAATATCACACCACATAGTGCAGTGCTCCAAGGAGAAATTCTTAGTGATGGAGGGACAAACATTTATGAAAAGGGTTTTTATATTGGACGAAATCCAAATCCTGAGATTAGCGGTGGTTTAAAAGTAAGCCTGGATACAAATATTGATGTTTTCGAATCAATAGTTGAAGATCTTTTACCGGAAACGCAGTATTATGTAAAAGCATATGCCATTAATTTCACTGGAACTTCTTTTGGAATTGAGTTAGCATTTATTACTCCAGAAGAAACAATTTGCTCACCATTATGGAGTGTAATTCCCAACCTCCAATTCAATATGCAAGTCATTGCACAAATCATCATCGATGATGCAGTAAGCACCAACCCCGATGATGTATTGGGAGCATTTGTTGGAGATGAGTGCCGTGGCATAGCCAGCCCCATAGATGGTTCTGGTTTGATATTTTTATCAGTAGGATCCAACGAAACCTCAGGCGAACAGATTGAACTTAAAATATGGAACAGCAGCCTGTGTGATTTTTGCGAAGCTGGCCCGGGATTTACTTTTGAGAATCTGAGTGAAGTGGGAACCTTTGATAACCCTTATCAAGTAAGCTGCATCACAGATGTGGATTTAAACCTTGACTTTGGACAAGGCTACACCTGGTTCAGTGAAAACCTGACACCGGAGGATGCCCATCCTAATGCAATATTTAACGGCTTAGAAGCCTGCAACAACGACCGCCTGATTGGTCAATCCAGCTTTAGCGTGTATTACAATGGCGTTTGGAACGGCACAATTAATGCTGTGAATCCATTCTACAGTTACCGCATGAAGCTATGTGAGGGACAAACATTCACGGCAACAGCGCCACCTGCAGAGATAACACCCATTCAGCTCAATGCCGGATATACCTGGCTGGGTTATTTGCCTCAGGCCTGTTTACCCATCAATGATGCCCTGGCGAATATAGATCCTGCGCCAGCAGCCAACGACCGCTTAATCGGACAGAGCAGCTTTGCTTTGTTTACGGGCTCAGAGTGGATTGGCTCCTTAACAACCTTATGTCCTGGTGATGGTTATGTGATCAAGCTTGCCAATACTTCTACGCTGCTCTATCCGGAAGCATCTCCCAATGGTGCTATGAACAAGCAGATGGACACTGAAACTGATTCACCAATTGGAGTACTCCCCGAAAAGAATCTGCAACACAGCATGACGGTACTGGGACAAATTGAACTGCCTGCTGGACAATACAGCTTCAATACCAACGACCGCATTTACGCCTATATCAATGACCGCTGTGTGGGCATGGCCAATCCGATGAAAAATCAAGATGGTCTGGTTTTCCTAAGTGTGGGCGAAAACAGCGATGAGGCTCAGCAAGTAAGTTTCAAAATCTGGCTGGACGATGAACAGAAACTTTACGAAGCCAACGAATTACTTACTTTTATGCCACTCAAAGGCACTGGTGCTTATGAAAATCCCTTTAAGTTTACGATCGATAAGCCTGTAAATTCAGAAACCGACTGGTTTATTGGTGAGCCATATCCGAATCCTTTTAGTGAGGAAACGATCATACCTTATACTTTAAACGAATCTGCAACTGTTGCTGCTACAATTTATAACAGCACAGGCCAGCAACGATATCACTGGCAGCAATACATTGAGCAAGCAGGCAATCATCAGATACATATCCCAAAAGGACAGCTCAGCAGTGGCATATATAGTGTAAAAATTCTGATATCAAATAGCAATCAGCTACATCATGCTTCTAAAACCATCATTGTTATGTAAAATCTAATTTCTGCGGGCAGCAGATGCTACCCGCAGAAATTATACTTAATCCAATTAATTAACCCAACTAATATTTTTATCCCAGAATTCTAAAAACCAATACGCTTTTAACAAAAAAAAGAACTATGAAACATTTTTTAAAACTCCACCTATTTGCGTTGATTTTTCTTCTAAATACCACATTAGGTGTTTCTCAGCACTTTACTACAATTTATACCGGTAATCCCTATTTGCCAATGAATTTTGTAGTTATGCAAGCAACCATTGACGGAGAAAATTTGGAGGCAGGCGATGAGATAGCCGTTTTTGATATAGGAGATAATGGCGCCAGCATTTGTGTGGGAACTGTTGTTTTAACAGAATCAATTGCGCCTGGCGCTCCACTTACTTTTGCAGCTGGAGCAGATGAAACAGGAGGTATAATCGACGGTTTTACACCAGGACATGAAATTGTTTTTAGATTCTGGGATAACAGCGCGTCTTCAGAGATTACATTAATTACACCTACTTTCTCAAACGCGCCAGGGTTTGTGGACGTGTATACTTCCAGCGAAACGGCAATACTTGAGGATCTGACGAGTGCTTCTTCTACTCAGGAGCTTTCATTTGGTCAGGGTTACACCTGGTTTAGCGTGAATGTGAACCCCGGCAGTATGGTGCCTAATGCGCTGTTTACTGAGCTCACGCCTTGTTCCAACGACCGCATTATTGCCCAAACATCATTTGCGCTTTATACAGGCACTAGCTGGGTTGGGAGTCTGACCAGCCTCGACATGGACAAAATGTACTGCATGAAGCTATGTACCGAACAAAACCAAAGCATTGTGGGGGAGGCTGCAGCCCTCGACCCCATCACTTTGTTAACTGGTTACACATGGTTGGGCTATATGCCACAAGAATGTCAACCGATTAATTCAGCTATGGCAGGGCTAAGCCCCGGGCCATCAGCTAACGATAGGATAATTGGGCAAAGCAGCTTTGCGCTCTACACAGGTAGTACATGGGTTGGGAGTCTTACGCAAATGTGCCCTGGTATAGGCTATGTAATCAAACTGGCCAATGCACAAACGCTCACATACACTGCTTCTTCAGCTAAGAATAGTGTTCGCGAACCAGCTGAAGCCTTTTCACTGGTTTCACCCACTGGTATTTACCCGAAAAAGAATCAGCAGCATAGCATGATGGTGCTGACCCAATTACGCATGCCTGATGACATAATCTCGTTGAATGAAAAGGATGTTGTGTATGCTTATATAGATGGCGAAGTTCGTGGGATGGCCAATCCCATGCCAGACTTGGACGGCGCTATCTTCCTGACTATTAATGACAATGATGATCTGGAAAAACCCATTTCCTTTATGGTATGGATAGACGAACAGCAAAAGCTGCTGCCGCTCACAGAAAGCCTTTCATTTGAACCTTTAGCTGCTGTTGGCGAATTGAACAGTCCTTTCATCCTGACTTTAGGGGAAGACGCAAACCCTGCCGGAATAGATGCTAATTCAGTAAACGAACTAGTAATCAATGTGATTCCCAACCCATCGAATGGCATATTTGACATTTCAATAGTGGGTACCCAAAACGACATTGCACTTAGTATTCTGAATACGAATGGACAGACAATCTTAAAAAAACAACTGGTAAACACAAATGACACATACCTGTTCAACCTGGATATCAAAAACCAGCCAAAGGGGATTTATTATTTGAAGTTTGTAAGTAAAGATGTTGTTGCCAGCCGGAAGGTGAATATAAATTAGTGATTATTTTATTTTAACTTGAGGTATTTATGATAGACTGCCCTGAATGCTTTGTAGCTAATATTAAAAAATGAAATTATATTTTAAAACAGATCAAAAAAACTACGCTCATGAAAAAAAATTACATTTATTTTACAATGATTACCCTATTTGCTTTGGTACAACTGCCAGGCTTTGCACAGGATTGGAATATACAGACTATTGGTAATGGTGGTAGTTCCTCCCAAAAACTTTTGTTGGATGACAATGGTATACCGCATTGCATAGTGAACCACAACTATTTCAAGTGGAATGGAGTGGCATGGGATCAGGATATAAATGATGCATTTAATAGCTGTTTTTGTATTGATGAGTTTAGCGAAGTACACTTTGCTACTATTTCAAATAATTATTTGTTGCATCATTTTAAAGACAATGGTGTACATACAAGTGATACAGTTTGTTATGCTGGTTATTATGGATCAAGTTATTATTCTATCTATTATGATCTCAACAGCTTTTCAAACAAGCCCAGCATATTATATGGCGTAAGGTATTTTGTTAGTTATACTAATTATAGATATCATGTAAAGATCGGAACTTATGACAATACATTGGGAGCATATACTTCAATCACTTTATTTGATATTAGTGATAATGCTCAAATGAGCTATCCTAATGCTGACTATTGCACAGACGCTATAGGGAATCTATATTATGTTTATACAGGAAGTGCTTATGAAATTGTCTTTAATTTTTTTGATGGTACAACCTGGAGTTCATTCAATATAACAGATGGCACAAATGATTGTCAATACCCAAGAATTACACTTGACCAAGACAACATACCTCATGTAAGTTACTATGATATGGTAACTAAAGACCTCATACATGCCAAGTTGCCTGCCCAAACCATGATGATGCTTAAAGAAGGTAAATTAAAATCGAGAGTGCCTTCACAAATTATTGTAGAATAGGGGGATACTATGTTTACACATAAAAAAAATAATGCCTATTCTGCTGTATTATTATTGTTCTGGTTTCTCCTTGTAAACACCGGGTTCAGTCAGTTTTCGAAACAGGAGAATAACATATTGCTCCAAATGCCAGAAATCCTCACACCATTAAACATAGAATATTATGTGGTTGATAACAATGTCGATGTTGGAATGTATTCTTCTATTGCTTGTGACAATAACAATCAGCTTCATTTTAGTTATTATGATAATATCGATAAAAATCTAAAGTATGCTACTGGTACCGACAACTCATATCAATTACAGGTAATCGCTGAAGAAGGTGATGTTGGTAAATACACCTCCATTGTCATTGATAATAGTGATAATATAAATATTATATACTACGATGCTTCAAGAGGAAAACTAAAATATGCCGGTTGGTTGCGTACCTGGGAGTATGATACCATTGATTCCACAGGTGATGTGGGACAATACAGTTCCATTACCATGAATACATCGAATGAACCGTCCATTTCCTATTATGATGCGACCAATGATGATTTAAAGGTGGCCACATATAACGGAATATCATGGGACAAACAAATTGTTGATACTACCGGTGACAGAGGAAAATACACTTCCTACCTTATCGATTCTGATAATAACCCTAATTTAATCTATTACGATGCCACCAAAGGAAAACTAAAATATGCCGGTTGGTTGCGTACCTGGGAGTATGATACCATTGATTCCACAGGTGATGTGGGACAATACAGTTCCATTACCATGAATACATCGAATGAAGCGTCCATTTCCTATTATGATGCGACCAATGATGATTTAAAGGTGGCCTCTTTTAACGGAATATCATGGGATAAACAAATAGTTGATACTGCTAATGACAGAGGAAAATACACTTCCTACCTTATCGATTCTGATAATAACCCTAATTTAATCTATTACGATGCCACCAAAGGAAAGCTGAAATATGCCGGTTGGCTGCGCACCTGGGAATATGATACCGTAGATAGCGATGGTGATGTTGGACAATATAATTCCATTGCCTGTGATGCTTATAATCAACTCCATATAAGTTATTATGATGTTACCAATGCTGATTTGAAATTTGCAAGTTATGATGGTACTGTTTGGCAAAAGGACACCATTACATCAGCAGGAAGTGTGGGTAAATATACCTCTTTATCTTTCTCAAACCATGAAAATGGCAATAATGGCTGGGTTATCTATTATGATCAAACTGAAGGCGAACTAAAATGTGCAAATAAGCAATTCGACATACCTGGCGGTTATTGTGAATACGTTGATGCACCTGAAGGTCATTATGCTTACGATGCCATCAGCTATTTATGTTATCATTATATGCTGGATAATGATGGTTGGTGCGAACCCCAATACCCGATAACAAGAGCAGCTTTGGCCAAGCTAGCCTATTTAAGCATTAATTTACAACAACATCCTTATGCAGATGACTTCCCTTCCCCTTTTCAGGATTTGCAAGATGAATCAACATGGTACTATACTTATGCAAAAAATTTGTCCTATCTTGAATATCAGGATGGGATAGCTCCATTTGACAAAACATTTTTTAATTTTTATGCTTCCAATCATATCAGTAGGGCACACACCCTAAAGGTGCTCCTTGAAACCTGGAATGTTGAGTTACAAACCGGTACTGTCCTACCCTTTACGGATGTTGACCCCACTCATGATGCCTATGAATATATCTATACAGCCTATCAATTGGGGATTATTGAAGACAACGATCAACACATTTTTGGGCCTGATGTAAACGCCTATCGAGGCGAAGTGTTTGTGATGCTTTACAAGATAATGAGCACTCTTGCTTTACCCATTCCTGCTCCAACACTACAAGACTTCTTCGTACCCGGAAATTATACACCTGAGAATTTCGCCTCCTTTAAAGCCATGCACAGTGGCAACTTCAATTTTTATAAAAAAACAAGTTTTGCCATTTCGAGTATAGGTATCCCTTTAAATTTTGAACACACTTACAATTCCTATTTAACCGAAATGCCCAATAGTCTAACCCCTATCAAACCACTTGGAAAAGCCTGGAACCACCCATACAATAGCTATATTATGGAAGTGCCCGGAGATTTGGAAAATCCAGGCGATTTTAGAGTGGTTATTGCCATGCCAAATGGCGGATTCAATGTATATAAACTCATCAATGGTGCTTATGTATGTGAGACTAAAGGTATCTATAACATATTAGAAAAACCTACTCCTGACAAATTTACTTTGACTTCTAAAAATCAAATTGTTTATACCTATCAGAAAATGGATGGCTCAGCAGATGATTTTCCTTATGTATTAAAAACTGTACATGATAGAAATGGAAACACGCTAAGTATACATTACGAAGTTTCTGCTTATAAAGATGGCTTTTTTAGAATTAGCCACGTAACCGGAACAGCAGGAAGAAATCTCAATTTCAATTACTATCCGAATACCGATTTAATAAGTCATATTACCGATCCGATTAACCGAACAGTTTATTTTGATTATGACACCTACGATGTTATTCATGAAGAGCCTAAGTTGGTTTCATTTAAGGATGCTAAAAATCAGTTTACTTATTACGGCTATGGAACCAATGAACTTGAAAGATTCTTGTTGCTGACAATACAGTTACCAAAAGGCAATATTATCACCAATACCTATGAGCAAAAAAAACTAATCAGCTCTAAAACTAATGGTAATCAGCCTACAACCTTTGCCTACATTAAAAATTATGGACAAAGTGGTAATCAAAATTATAATCAAACGGTTAAAACGAATCCTTTAGGCCTGATTACAACAACCAACTATAATAAAAATGGCGATGCTCACCATATAAAATCAAATGTGTATACAGTAGATATTGACTATGATCCAATACAATCATCAAAACCTAGCCATATCAATATTGATGGCAAAAATATAGGTTATACTTATGATGCCATGGGCAATTTGCTTTCTATGAATTTGGAGTTGGGGGTTTCGCATCAATTTCAATACAACGAAAAAAATGATGTTACGGAATATATTAATCCTCGTCAAAAATCATATACCTATACCTATGATCAAAAGGGTAATTTAGTTTCTTCTTCCACTCCAAGAGGGACAGTTACCTATTCCCACAATAGCAATGGGTTAATTGTCTTAACCACAAACCCCGAGGGAATAGCCATTAGTAATTCCTATGATACTTTTGGGAACATTATTTCAACAAATGCTCCTGAAGCAATTTCAACAACCTCCACATATGATCTGGCAAGCCGGATTACTTCGTTTACCAATCCCAATGGTAAAACAATAAGTTATCAATATGATGCCAATAGCAATTTATTGCAAGAAACTTTTAATATCCAATCCACAATATATGACTACGATGCCAACAGTAATTTAACTACTGTTACCAATGCCATGAATGGCGTTACAACAATGATTTATGATTTTCAAAACGATTTTTTGAACTCCGTTTCCTTTGGTGGGAATTCAGATGTTTATTCGTACGAAAGTGATGGAAGGCTTATTTCACACACAAATTCTAACCTCAACACAATTTCCAATTCTTATGATACTTTAGGGCGTTTACAATCTATTACTACTGGATTAGACAATGTCCTCTATGGTTATGATAACCGAAATAACATTATTTCCGTTAGCAACTTAAATGGCACCATTGAATTCGTATATGATGACCTAAACAGAGTAACACAATCTACTGACTTTTGGGGCAACGAAATCAACTATACTTATGATCTGTCCAGCAACCTCATTAGTATTGAATATGCAATAAATAAAACAGTTACATATACATACGATGATGACAACTTAATGCACAGTGTTTCTGACTGGAATGGTAATACTACCTACTACACTTATCGAGCCGATGGCAAACTATTGCATACCAGCTACCCAAATGGTACCTATCTGGACTATATGTATGATAATGCCGGACGCATGATTGGAATGAGTTGGAAAAAATCAGATGATAGTGTTATTAATGCCTATACCTATGTGCTAGATCCAAATGGGAATCATATTACCGAAGAAAAAACTGAACCATATGGACCAACAGGTTTCCAAACTCAAAACGTATCTTACACTTATAATAATGTAAATCGCATTATAACTGCCGGAGGCACAAGTTACGGTTTCGATGCAAATGGAAACACTATTTCAAAAGGTAATAACACCTATCAATATGATGAATTCAATCGATTAACCTCCATAAGTGGTGATTTAAATACTCAATACCTTTACGATGGAAACGGGAATCGAAGAAGTGCTACTGTTAATGGTATTATCAAGCGCTATGTGTTAGATTTAAAAGGAATTAGCAAGATACTTGTGGAAATAGACGGATCAAATAACCCACAAAATTATTATATCTATGGGTTAGGTCTAATTGCAAGAATTGACACGGGTAACCAGACACATTATTTCCATTATGATTATAGGGGAAGTACTATCGCCATGACTGATGTAAATGAAAGTATTACTCATCAATATCAGTATGACGACTTCGGTCATATTCTACAAAGCCTGGAAGCAGACAATAATTCTTTTAAGTACGCAGGGCAGCATGGAGTCACTTACGAGGACACCAATTTCTACTTTATGCGGGCGAGATATTATGATGCAGAGATTGGCAGGTTTATAAGCGAAGACCCTATATGGAGTACTAACCTATACTTATATGCAGAAAACAACCCTATTTTAGGAATAGATCCAAAAGGGGAAAACATTATCGAGGATGGAGTTAGTCTATATACTGGTGTAAAATCAGTCTATAACACTAACAATAGTAATTTAGAACGGACTACAGCTTTCGGCTTCTTAGCAAAGGATGCCATTGGGGTAACCCATGATATTATCAAAGCCGGAGAAGTTTCAAAATATTTACAGAACGGTTTTAAATTAAAAAATCTAAAAGTGTCATCTTTGAGTGGATCGGTAAGCAAAGCAGGAATTGCAGGTATCGTGCTATCTGGAGGAGTTAATATCTACTCCAATTATCAAGAAGGGCTCGGTGCTCAAAGCATTCCTAAAGCCTTGATTCAAACAGGTATTGGAGCGATTACTTTTGGATTGTGGGATGGTGAAGAAGTGTTTGATTTCTATGATAAAGTTGGAACTGATTTTGGCCGCTGGTTGCCTCAATATAAGACCTATAAAGTTTTCACAGAGGAGGATATATTGCAAAATATGAATAGAAATAACCACAAATAATAATTCATGTTTAATAGAAAAATTATGTGTAAAAAATTAATCATATATATATACTTGGGGTTGTTTTCTTTAAATATTGCAGTTGCCCAAAACACCACAACCTACCAATACGACAATCACAACCGATTAAGTAATTCATCGACCGGGAATACAATTATCCATTACTCTTTTGACCAGTTGGGCAATCGGATTCAATATCTTGTAAGTTCACAAGATACGCTGCAACCCGATTTAATGGTTAAAAATGTTGACGTTCCTACAACATCAGCTGAACAGGGTTCGACGAACCTTGTCTCACTAGATGTTAGCAATATAGGTGCTGCAAATGCAGGCGGTAGTTACTTAAGTGTTTATTTATCAGACTCTCCCGCAGGCATCAACACACTGTTAGCAAGCAAATATATCTCTGATATCGCTGAAGGGGGGATGGAATCCTTAAGTTTAAATATTACGATACCTCAAAACACACAGATTGGAGATCAATACCTGGTGTTTTTTGCTGATGCGACATCTTTAATCTCTGAATCAAATGAGGACAACAACAAATCGAATATACCCGTAACTATACTGGAATCTATAATGCCCGATTTAGCAATTCAAAATCAGTTGGCAAATCCTGCAAGTATACCTGCGGGTGACAACACGCTTATTTCAGCTGATATCATAAATTCCGGCAATGCTCCTGCCAATAACTTTTGGGTAAGGTGCTTCCTTTCACTTAACACCACTTTTGAAGATTTTATCGACAGTGAACTTACGGATGCTGCCTTTCAGGTTAGTGATTTGAATGCTGGGGAGATCTTGCCCTTTTCACAAAATGTGGGCATTCCGGCAAATACGGTTCCTGGTAACTACTATTTACTATTTGTTGCAGATCCTGAAGATTCTATTTCAGAGCTAAATGAGGAGAATAATATCGCTTCTGTACTATTAACCATTTCGAATCCGGGAGGGAGTGCTGCACCTTTACCAAACTTTATTGCGGACAATCCACTTATCAGTGTGGGCACAACAGTTCAGTTTACAGACAGCTCGTCGAACTATCCGACAAGTTGGCAATGGGCATTCCCAGGCGGAACACCCAGCTATTCCACAGCTCAAAACCCAAGCGTCTATTATGGAACAGATGGTATTTATGATGTTACTCTCTCTTCATCCAACTCTTTCGGTTTAAATACGATTACTAAAAGTGAGTATATTTCAGTTGCGCCTCAACAATTTATTAATTTGTATTCTGGCTGGAACATTGCTTCTTTTAATATAGTCCCTGTCTCCGTGTCAATGGATTCCTTACTAAATCCGCTAAAGGTTTCAAATACACTTATCAAAGCAATTGACGAATCTGGAGGTGTCATCCAAAACATCCCGGGAGTCGGTTGGATAAACACCATTGGAGATATGGAAAATACTGAAGGGTATTATATAAAATTGATTAGTGATGAGCAGCTCAGCATAATTGGCACAAGAGAAGCACTCCCCAATGAAATTCCCCTACAAACAGGCTGGAACATCATGGGATACCCCACGCATACAGCACAATCTGCCATGAATACTTTGCAATCCCTTATCACCGAGGGCTCTCTAATAAAAGTGATCGACGAATCTGGCGGATTTATTCAATTCATCCCCGGCGCAGGCTGGATGAACACCATTGGCAATTTTGAACCTGGAGAGGGTTATTATATTAAGGTAAGCACAAATACTGAATTGGTATTAGATGAACCCTCTACCAAAGCCACAAGCTACCAAAGCAATCTGTTTGAAGGCACATATTACACCAGAAAGTCAGAAGGAAACCCCTATCTGCCCATGCATATCGTTGCAACTTTTGATGAAAATATTCAATTAATGCAAGGCGATGAACTAGGAATATTCATCAATGACACTTGCTATGGTTCAGCTTACATCAGCGATATAACAGCTCCTGTTGCAACTTTTGTAGCATCTGACGATCCAACAACAGCAATCAAAGATGGCGGCGTACAAGGAGATATTTTGCAGTTTAAGTTACTTCATTTAGGAGAAGAATACGAGCTGCAAATCGCGGACAATAGTATGGTCACATTTGAATCTCTGGAAACTAAACTAGTCCACTTCACCAGTAACATACTGGGGATTTCTGAAAGCAGGGGCAGCGGATTTAAAGTTAGTGAAGTGATTCCCAACCCGTTTGCTAATGAAGCCAGAATTATAGTGATCACAGCCGAAAGTGGCGCCCTTAAGGTGAGCCTGATCGACCTAAGAGGAGTTATAGTAGAAAAACTTTTTGAAGGTATTGTTGAAAAAGGCAGGATAGAAGTGCTTATCGATGGAAAACAGCTTAAGCCAGGGATGTATTTCGTGAAGCTTGAATATAAAAACTACAAGCTAAAAAGAGAAGTGTTAAAAAAGGCAATTGTGTATTAGGCTTTTAACCACTTGAATAGACGTTAGGGAGCGGACTACTCCAAAAGCGATCCTGGTTGACGATCAATGCAAAAGGTGATTAGAGTTAAATTATAAACAAAATGAAAATGGTAAAATTTCGTTTCCTCAGCAAAAGGCTAACAGTAGCAACTTTTATAATATTTTTCATGCAACAGTTGCTAATTGCTCAAAACCCGCCAACCAATGTGAATGCAGGTGTGGGAGGGTCAACCGGAGAGCAGGTAGTAATAAACTGGACCTATATGCCTCCCTACTCCACTTATCAGATTTGGCGATCAGAAGGTCTTGCCGGTCCATGGATACATGTGGGCACTAAAACAGGTGTTACAGGTTCGGCCTTTGCAGAATATACTGATAATGACCAAATTCAGCCGCAAACAGAATATTGTTATAAAATTAAAACCTGCGGATCTAATTGCTCTGAATTCTCCTATGTGGATTGCTACACCACCACAGGCCTTCCACCTCCAGCCACATGGTCCGTTTCGGGCTATGTTACCGATAATGGCTCCGGAATACAAGACGTTTCGGTTAGTCTGGATGGCTACCAAACCACCACAAATAGCAGTGGTTACTACCTATTCAGCAATGTCATTAACGCTACAACCGGCTATCTTACCCCATTTAAAGACGGGTATGATTTTAGCCCCACCAATTATTATATCTATAACCTGGGGCAAAATCTGACAAACAAAAATTTCACGGCTTCGTCCAATTATATTTCTGCTCCAACCCTTTATGCGGCTGCCAATGATGCTACCTCCATTAACTTATCGTGGAATACTGTCAGCGGAGCCAATTATTACCGGGTTTTTTACAGCAACAATGTTCCCTTATCAAGCCAATACACCCAAAATACTTCAGAGGTTGCTTATGGACTTAATCCAAATCAGGAATATTGCTTTTATGTAATCGCTTATCAAACCAACACAGGAAGCGGTATGGTTTCAGCAAATAGCAACACGGCCTGCGCCACTACTATTGATAACAACACCTTTACTATTTCAGGAATTACCAGAGAATCGGGAGGAACAGTTATTCCCTATGCACAGGTTACGTTTACAGGCTTAAGCTCCGTAACTTCGGGGAGTGCAGGAGCATACTCCAAAACTGTGCAAGCCTCATGGAGTGGCACCATTGATGCCTCCAAAACAGGGTATTCCTTCCAGCCGGTGACCATAAGTCCTGTAAATCAGAATTTACCAAACACGGATATTATTGGAACACCTTTAGCGCAAAATGCCATCATAAATACTGCTCCCTCAAGTCTCGCATTTGGCGACGTAACCACGGGTTCCAGCTCATCGGTATTGTCCTTTACTGTTTCAAATACAGGAACCGACCCTCTTACTGTAAACGGAGTAAATGCTCCAACCGGATTTACAGTAAGCGGATTTACCTCTGGGGTTATTAATGCAGGAAATAGTGAAACCGTTGGAGTCACCTTTGCTCCAACCACATCGACCAGTTATAGCGGGAATATTAGCTTCACTTCCAACGCTGCCAGTGGCAACAATATAGTTGCAGTATCTGGAACCGGAATTGTTGGAGGAAATTGCACCTATGTTGATGTCCCCTCAGATCATTATGCCTTTGATGCAGTGACATTTCTATGTAACCAAGTCCTATTGGACAATGATGGATATTGTGAACCGGAAGATCCGATAACACGCGCCGCCTTAGCCAAACTGGCCTACCTGAGTATTGACTTACAGCAAAACGCCTTCGCAGATGATTTTCCTTCTCCCTTTCAGGATCTACAGGACAATACCACCTGGTATTATTCTTATGCAAAAAACCTATCCTACCTAGAATATCAGGATGGAATTGCACCCTTTGATAAGACCTTCTTTAATTTTTACGCTTCCAACAACATCAGCCGGGCTCATACTTTGAAGGTATTGATCGAAACATGGAATATTCCGGTTCAAACGGGAGCAGGACTTCCGTTTACGGATGTTCCAACCACCCATGATGCCTACAAATACATTTATACTGCCTATCAGTTGGGGATAATAGAGGATAATCCAACCCATATATTTGGGCCAAATGTAGGTGTTTACCGAGGAGAAGTCTTTGTGATGCTTTTTAAGATTATGGATATTCTTGGAACAGTTGTTCCAACACCAGGCGAGGCCGACTTTTTTACTCCTGGCAATTACACTCCGGAGAATTTTGCCGCCTTTCAGTCGCTACACAGTGGAAACTTTAACTTTTACACCAAAACGAGTTTTGCCATTTCGAGTACAGGTATTCCTTTAAGTTTTGAACATACCTACAATTCCTATCTTACTGAGATGCCCGAAGGCTTAACACCCTTAAAACCTCTGGGAAAAGCGTGGAATCATCCATACAACAGCTATGTCATGGAGATTTCGGGTGATCAAACAAACCCCAACGACTTCAGGGTGGTGGTTGCTCTACCAAGCAGCGGGTTTCATGTTTATAAAATACTGAATGGCAGTTATGTGTGTGAAACCAAAGGGGTTTATAACATCCTTCAAAAACCAACTTCCGATAAATTTACCATTACAACCAAAAACCAGCTTGTATATACCTATGAAAAAATTTCCGGTTCGGCAGATGATTTTCCCTATGTGCTAAAAGCTGTTCACGACCGAAATGGAAATACATTAACCATTCAGTACGAGGCCTCCTCATGCAAGACCGGGTTCTATAGAATTCAAAAAGTAACCGGAACCTCCGGAAGAAATTTGAATTTTAGTTATCACAATGCCACTGACCTCATCAGCCATATTTCCGATCCTATTGGTCGGATCGTTTATTTTAATTATGATACTTATGATGTTACCAATGGACAACCCAAGCTTATTTCGTTTAAAGATGCCAAGGGTCAGTTTTCACACTACAACTATGGGACTAATGAGGAAGAAGCCTTTCTGTTACTTTCAATTCAACTACCCAAAGGCAATGTGGTGACCAATACTTACGATCAAAAAAAGTTAGTAAGTACTCAGACAAATGGAAATCAACCCACTACCTTTGAGTACGAGCGAAATTACGGCCAAAGCAGTGAGCAGAATTATATTCAGGCAGTAAAAACAGATCCATTCGATAAAGTTACCACCATCGACTACAAAAAAAACGGGAATGCTCACCATATTCAAACCGAAGCTTCCATTGTAAATATTAACTACAACGCCACGCAAACCACTAAACCCGACAACATGGATGTTGACGGAAAAACAGTGGGCTACACCTATGACAATAGGGGCAATGTGCTATCCATGAACCTTCCCATGGGCGTATCCCATCATTTTCAGTACAATGCTTTAAATGATATTACCCAATATACAGATCCCAGAGGCAAAACCTATGCCTATGCCTATGATGGAAATGGGAACTTAAATCAAACTACAACACCCAGAGGGACAACCACTATCAATAACAACAGTAAAGGTCTGGTAACCAGCATTACCAATCCAGCTGGAATTACAAATACTTTTTCCTACAACAATTATGGAAACCAAACAGCTACTTCTGCGCCAGAAGGTATTACCACAGCTGCTTCTTATGATCTGGCAAGCCGACTTGTTTCTTCCACTAACCCCAATGGGAGAACAATCAGTTATCAGTATGATGCCAATGACAATCTACTACAAGAAACATTTAATAACCTTACAACCCAATATGCATACGACCAGAATGACAATCTGAGTAATATCATCAATGCCAAAAATGGTATTACCTCCATGAGTTATGACTTTCAAAATGATTTCTTAACTTCGGTTTCGTTCGGCGGCAATACGGATAGTTACACTTATGAAGATGATGGTAGGCTTAAATCTCACACCGATCCAAAAAACCAACTGTTCACCAATTTTTATGACAACCTGGGACGCCTGCAGTCGATCAATGCCAATGGTGAAAATGTGTTGTATACTTACGATGATAACAATAATATTAACGCTGTCACCAACAACAACGGAACCATTTACTTTGATTACGATGACCTGAACAGGGTAATCAGTACAACCGATTATTGGGGTAATCAGGTGGTGTACGGCTATGATTTGGCAAGTAATATTACCAGCATTCAATATCCTGGAAATAAGTTGGTAAGCTACACCTATGATGATGACAATTTATTGCACAGCGTAACAGACTGGATCAATAACACTACAACCTATACCTATCGGAATGATGGTTTGTTGACTCAGACCCAATATCCCAATGGCACCCATTGCAATTATACATACGATAATGCAGGCCGTATGACAGGAATGAATTGGGAGAAATCGAACTCAACCACAATTAATGCGTATACATTTACCTTAGACCCCATGGGAAATCATGTGGCAGAGCAAAAAGCAGAGCCTTTTACCCCTGCTGTGGGTTCAGCACAAACCACCTCGTACACCTACAACAATGCAAACCGCGTTACTCAAATGGGAAGCACCTCCTTTGGCTTTGATGGCAATGGCAATACGACGAACAAGGGTAACAGAACTTACCAATACGACAAATTTGATCGCCTGATTCGGTGGGTGGTGATATGAATACCCAGTATCTGTATGACGGCAGTGGAAACCGTCGAGAGTCTACCAAAAATGGAATAGTGACCAGGTATGTACTGGATTTAATGGGTATGACCAATGTACTCATGGAAACCGACGCTTCGAATACTCCTCAAAATTATTATATCTATGGTTTGGGACTTATCTCTCGTATTGATGGCAATAACCAAACCCGATATTATCATGATGATTTCCGGGGCAGCACCATTGCCATAACAGATGCCAACGCCAATATCACCCACCAATACCAGTATGATGACTATGGGAATATTCTGCAAATACAGGAAACCGACTTTAATCCATTTCGCTACGTGGGCAAATTTGGTGTGATGTACGAAGATGAGTCCCTTTATTTTATGCGTGCCCGCTACTACGATCCTGAAATTGGCCGGTTTATCAGTGAAGACCCAATTTGGAGTACTAATTTGCATCCTTATGCAGGGAATAATCCAATTATATTTACAGATGCTAATGGTAGACTTCCTTTGCCAGCAGGATATAAAAAAGAACCAAGTTGGATTAGTAGTAAATGGGGTTCCATAAAAAAATCACTAAAGATGCTTGAGTTAGTTACAAACGGATCAAAGGTTAGTGAAGCTGCAAAGACAGGGGGCAAGTTTATAAAAGCTAAAGATGAAGGAGAATTTATTGGGTTAAATGCAGCAATGACAGTTGATGCTTATAATAGTAGGTTTAAACCAGGAGATAATCTAGAAGTAGGTTCTCAGGATTGGGAGAAACAATTTGATTCAAAAATAAAAATAGTTGAAGTATTATTAAATATGTTCCATAAAACAAAAATCAACCCTGTTTCGCAAGGTATCTTAAAAGGATTCGAAGATGATGAAGACTTAAATCCTGTTAAGAATCTGCATAAATTTCAGAAAGGGGTTAAAAACAGAAGAAGTATAGAGCAGGATATTTTGAATGGAAGATATTAACAATAGGGTTTTTAAGAGTCAATTAATATAAATTTAGGTAATCATGAAAAAATACATAATAATAGCTTTTATCACTTTTTTAGCAACCCAGTCCTTTGCCCAAAACACAACCACTTATCAATACGATAGCCACAATCGGCTAACCCATTCAACAGAATTGAATACCACAAACCAATATTTCTTTGATGAGTTGGGGAACCGATTGCAGCACATTGTCACTAATCAATCGCCTCAAGAGGCAGATCTGACCGTCAGCAATTTGGGTATCCCCTCGAGTACCCTGGAACAGGGAACAAGCTTGCTGCTTTCGTGCGATATTAACAATTCAGGAACATCAAATGCCGGAGGTAGTTACCTCAAAGTATATTTGGCAAGTACTGCTACGGGAACTGACACAGAGCTCATAAGTCATTATCTTTCAGACCTTCCTTTAGGTAGCTCTGAAACCCTGAGTCTTGAGCTTACCATTCCCCAGGATGCCTCCACAGGAAATAGGTATTTGGTGTTTTTTGCTGATGCCACCTTATTGGTAAATGAAGCAAATGAGAACAACAACAAAGCCGATGAACCGGTATTAATTCAAACGCAGAGTGCCGTGGATTTAACCATACAAAACCAACAGGCAAATCCCACGAGTTTTTTTCCTGGAGAAAGCACTTATGTTTCCGCCAGTATGATGAATCTGGGCAATGTAACGGCCAACAATTTCTGGTTACGATGCTACCTGTCATTTAACCCCACGTTTGAAAGTTTTAGTGACATAGAGTTAACAGATGCTGCTTTTCTTTTCACTTCACTTAACGCAAGTGCTAGTAGTCCGTTCATAAATTAAGTTGACAATTCTGCTGTTTCGACTTTTTCCTCTTGAATTTTATATTTCCATTTAAAAACAACAGGTTCTTGATTTATTTGCTCTATTCCCTGATAGATCCGTTG
>Ga0100391_1001979_pt1 | contig 22131 bp, 32 predicted proteins | sample CryGeymeta201515_FD_81541 | JGI IMG/M metagenome (GOLD analysis project Ga0100391, IMG submission 81541) | Groundwater microbial communities from Crystal Geyser aquifers in Utah, USA - Crystal Geyser metaG 2015-15 | ecosystem: Environmental > Aquatic > Deep subsurface > Groundwater | place: USA... | reverse complement strand
GATGCGCTCGTAACCGTTGAGATCGACGATGTCGTGCATGATCCAGTCTTCGATGTCGTGCATGTCGGCATGCTTGTCGAAGTGCGCATCGATCCGCTCGTCGTCCTGCGGATGCGGCCGGTAGGCCGAGATCATCCGCTTGACCGACTTCTCGGGGACGCGCTCGTGATCGGGACGCTTCTCGTTGCGCTCGCGCAGCAGGTTCTCGTCCGTGCCGTAGAGATCGACGATCGCGATCCTGTAGGCGTGCGCGACGGCCTTTTCGATGATGCCTTCGTAGGTGGATGCCGTGGCGAAGGTCGCGTCCATGATCACGAACTCGCCGCGCTGGAGGCGGCGTTCGAGCGATTCGCGCACGATCTCCCAGATCTGGTGCGCGTCCTCCTGGTCGACGACGAGTTCACCGCGACTGTTGAGCACATGGCCCCGATGGGCGGTGCGCATGACGTCGGCGGACAGGCGGTGTCCCTCCAGTCCGAGCGTGCGGACGAGGGTGGTCTTGCCCGAAGCCTGCGGCCCCCGGATGATCACGATCTTGCGCATGCCTTTTCCCTTCCTGAAATTCGTTCTCGGACCCGCTCATGAGAGCGATGATGTCCTTTTCACCCCTCGTTGAGGGGTATCCATCCGGCGATCCAGTCGTCCGGAAAGCCACCGTGCCCCACGGGTGCGGCGATGTTCCATCCGATGTCGAAGCCGTCCTCGCCGACACCGGGGTGGCGTAGAGGCACCTCGAGGCCCTGCCAGCGCACGAGATCGCGCTTCCACGATCCGTCCTCCTTGTCCTCACCGATGTCGTCGCGCAGCTTGGCCCAGATGACCGTGCGATCCTTATTCGCCTCGCTTATCGGCCGCCAGGGTTCACGTGGTGACGCGACATTGGTCTCTGCCATGTTCCTTCTCCTCAGATGACGGACAGCGTGCTGACATGCAGGTCGCCGAAACCGTGTTCCGATTCGATGTCCCGCGGCTCGTGCCAGCCTCCCGGTGGCGGTGTCGCATTGGCCCGGCGCAGGATCTCCTCGACATCATCGGCGATGAGCGGGTGTATCGAGGTGGCCCATCGCATGCGTCGCGCGCTCCTGAAATTCCAGAGTTGAACGAGCTGCTGCCAGAAGAGGCGCACCCGCGCGCGCATGCCGCTGTCGGTGGAATAGGAATCCTCGGGGCGACCCTCGGGCCAGATGAGGTGATTCATTCCGCGTCCCCGACCGGGCCGTCATGGATGCTGATGCCTGCCGCGTCCTCGACGAAGACGTTGTCGTAGCCCTTCTTCGCCGCTTCGGTCTTGGCGATCTCGACAGCATCGTCGGAATTCTCGGCCCGGACATGGAACTTCTCGCCGTCGGTCGAGGTGTCGGTCTTGTCGCGATAGGGCGTGCAGGTGAAGCGCATCATCGTCTTGTTCCTTTGTCGTTGACCCTCCGACCTCGCGGCCGGAGGGTCTTTTCCTCTATTCGTCGATTCCGAAGAGCTCTTCCAGTCCGGTGACCATCACCTCGAAGGGATTGCTTCTGGTCCATTGCCTGATCCATTCGGGGGCGGTGGCCCCCTCGATGGCGAACTCGTCCATGTCGCTCTCGAGCATCTTCCTTGCTGCGGCCTCGCCCCAGCGCACGGCGTCGAACGTTGCGTCCCATGCAGTGTCCCCGTTGGGATCGACCGCCATCGCCCAGTCCTTCATCCAGGTCTGCGCCAGGAAGTCGCACTTGACTCGCGGACCGGTGCGTTCCGTCTCCGGGCGCATGAGCCATGCGAGGGCGTCCCGCCAGTCGTCGATGGTCTCGGCCTCGAGCGCGAGCCTGAAGGGCAACAGGACGGTGAGTTCGTGCTCGTCGTCGGTGGCGTCCTCGGTGAGGACAATATGGCCTCCGACCCGTTCGATCTCCTCGCGTTTCTCCTCGATCCAGGCCTTGGCCTTCTCGACCGCCTTGTCGCGCGCAGCCTGGTCATCGGGATCGAAGTCGAAACCGATCTCGGGTGCCAGCCACTTCTCGCCCTTGTAGAGGACGCTGAAGCCGCATTCGACGATGTATGCGCTCTCCTTGTTGAGCGTTTCGCCGCCGAGCAGGACACCGTATTCGTCCTCGGTCAAGGGAAGGGTGTCGTCGCGGTCCTTGTGGAAGTCGAGCCCCAGTGCGGTCATGTGCGCAGCGGTGACCTGCATCGTGTCGTGACCGTCGTTGTCGGTGATCCAGACCGGATCGGACTGCTGTCTTTCGAGCACGTTGTCGAGCATGGGCCGAGTGGTCACGCCATTGTCGGAGCGGTCCGTGTGGATGGAGACCTGAGGAGGAGCCTGATCACCGGAGGCGAGGTTCCGCAGGATGGTGGCGGCATTCGCCATCGCCAGTTGCGTATTGCAGATGCGGTGCCACTTGATGGTGTCCTCGTCCTCCTCGTTGTCCTCGTCCATGTATTCGTGCGCGTCGTACCACAGGTCGCCCTCCGCGCCGGATACGAGGTCGTCGGCGAGGGAGAGAAGATCGGCGACGAGCAGACTGCCCGGAGCGACGGAGGGGACCGTGTCCCCGTTCAGCCCGTTGATGATCCTCTGCGCCAGCGCGATGTCGGCCTGCGGGTCGGAGGTCCGGGGCATCTCCGTGACCGTTGCGTATTCGCCGTCCTCGTCCTTGACATGGCGATCGACGATGAAGATCGGCTCGTCGTCCATCTCGTATTGGAGGCCGTAGCGACGTGGCGTGACAGGGGTCTCCTGCGTGATCGGGAGGACACGGGCGGCGATCTCCTCCACGCTCGTATCGAGGTATTCCTCGATTCCGTGGTTCTGGCAGAGGTCGAAATAGGTCTCCACGACCTCCGCATCGGTCATGGCCTGCGGATTATCGTCGTCATCGGCATGTTCGCCGACTTCGTCATCCCAGTTCTCGCGAACGTATTCGGCGACCTGCATAGTGAGACCGTCATCATCTGCCGCGACGTAGATGTTCTCGCCGTGCTTGTGCGAGACACGTCCGACATGCACTTCGCTGGTGACGGGGCCTCCGGCGATGGCGGGGATGTCCGCTGCATCGAGCACCTCGTAGAGGGCGGCGAGGTGTCCGTAGGGCGTGATGCCGATCTCCTCGCGCCGCTCCTCGGCCGCGACCTGCTCGAGGAAGGCCTCGTCGATCGCGTAGGGGGAATTGGCGAGCTGGTCGTTCACGATGATCACGCGCTGGCCGTCGGGGAGCTCGACCCGCCCGATCACCTGCGCGGGGTAGGGATTGATGTCGCCCGTCTTGGCGGCCGCGGTGAGCTCGTTGGAGTTCCGGTGCCCGAATGCGGCGGCAGAGATCTCCAGCAACTGGGAGCGCTTCACCTTGATGCCCTGCGCCTCGAGTGCGTGGGCGAGCCGGTCGAGGATGATCGGCAGCGGCTTGAAACTGGTCTTCGTCATTTTCCATTCTCCGTGATGGAGGCGGGCGTAATCGGTCGCAGAGGATCCCGTCTTGTCCGCATGGCGCCTGCCTCCGTCGTGAAGATGGAAGTGTTGGTGACGTTCATGTGGTATCTGTCCGAGGGTTCGCCTGTCCGGTTGCGACCGGACGGATGACCTGGCGGTCATCTACGGGATCGGCGGGCTTCTCGGGGCCCGGAAAGTCGGTTGGCCGGCTTCCTGACGAAGGCTGCGTGTCGCAGCCCTCGTCGGGAGGTCGTCCTCTTTTTCCTCTCTGTGTTCTTTTCCTAGCTTGTCCACCTCTTGTCGGGCAGTTCGATCGGTTCCATGTCGGACAGGCGGAACGCCTTCACGTCCTTGAGGGCATGTCCTGGTTCGAGCCGCAGCTCGCTCTCGCAGTCGCCGACCATCCAGTCCATCAGGGCGGTGCAGCTGGTCTGCCAGTCGATCGCCTCGACGGGTATCTTCGCTTCGATCACGATGGTCGGGAAGGTGCTGCGCTTCTCGCCCCACGGGGTCGAGGGATCGGGCCAGTTGTCGAAGTCGTGGCTCCAGAAGATGCCGAGCGCCGGCCTGATGTCATCGGGCTTGCTGTCGATGATGCGATGCGCGGTGACGTGGCCGTCCTCGATGGCGATCCGCTCCATCTTGGCCTTGCAGACGGGCGCGCGCTGGTCGCACCATCTGGTGAGGACGGCGATCTCTTCCTGGCTGCCCTTCTCGGGCTCCTCCTCGCATAGACCCATGTCGATGCAGGCATCGATGACGTACCAGGCGCACTCGTCACCCGATGCACCCATCTCTGGATGCATCTCGGCCATGGTCGTGTCCCAGTGGGGCCCCTTGCCGGTGAGGGAGAGGGCGAATGCCTTGGCCGCCGCATCCGCGTCGATTGCGGATGCGGGATGCATGTTCAACGAAGCCTCTCCTCGTCGAATTCGCATTCGATGTCGCGCACTTCCTCTTCGTACTGCCGGTATATCTCCCGTATGCGCTCGCGGTGGTTGTGGATAGCCTGGACGGCGACGCCGGCGTAGAAGCAGCTTGCCGCAGTGATCGAGATGATGGGATCGCTCGAGATGGCGTAGGCGATCGCGGCCGTCAGAGGGCCGCCGATGGCGATGTGATTCATGATGCGATTCCCTTCCCGTTCAGGTACCAGAGGCATGCGAGCCCGGCCATCGCTCCTGCGAAGATGATGGCCATGGTTACCGCGAGGAACTTCCGTAGCTCCTGGCGGTCGGTCTCCTTCCATTCATGGCGGATCTCGTTGACCGCATCGAGCGTGAAGACGGAGGCGACCACGGCGCTGAGGATCATTCCCAAGTCTGATCCCAGATGCACGGACACCATCAGGATCGGGAGGGCCAGGAACAGGGCCACGGACGAGTACCTCGACACGAAGGTCATGACCATGCCCTGGACGGTGGATGTTCCGCCCGTCACCGGAGATCCTTCCTGGGTCTTCGCTCGGGTCCTTTTCTTCCTCATGCCATTGGCTCCTGTGTATTCATTCCTCATCGGCTGGATCCTTGAGATCGCCTGTCTTGATCATCTCGCGCCGCAGGATGCGTTCGATCAGGACGCTGACCGGACGCATGTCCTTCTTAGCGGCCCGCTCCAGAGCCCTGTCGAGCTCCGGAGGGATGCGCAGCAGGCGCGCCTTGCGGTCGCCCGCCATGGGTCAGGACCCGACGGGCAGGACCGGTGCCGCCTCGCGGTCGGACGACAGCACGACGAGCAGGTTGCTGGTGAGCGTGGCGCGCCGGTCCTCGTCGAGCGTCATGCCCTTCTCCGTGAGCAGCGTCATGGTGTCCTCGATGATCGAGACCGCACCCTTGACGATGGTCTCGCGGGCGGCGACGACGGCCTGCGCCTGCTGGCGCTTCAGCATGGCCGCCGCGATCTCGGGGGAGTAGGCCAGGTGCGTGATCCGCACTTCGACGATTTCCACGCCGATGTCCCCGAGACCTTCCTGCGCCTTGATCCTGAGTTCTTCGGAGATCTCCTCGAGATCGCCTCGCAGGGTGTAGCGGCTCTTCCCGACGATGTCCTGTGCCCGCTCGTCATCGGGGAGCGTCTCGCTGCGGGCCTCTTCCGCGGCCTTGGAATCCTCGCCGTCGTAGTCGTGGCTCGCCGCGACGGTGCGCAGGCTGGCGACGACCTGCTGCTCGACGAAGTCCTCCACGTCGTCGACGAGGTAGACCGATTTCGCCGGATCGACGATGCGGGTGACGACCACCACGCCGATGTCGATCGGGCTCCCGCCGCGATCGTTCACCTTGACGGTCTCGGTCTCGAAGTTGCTCAAGGCGGTGGATACGGTGAGTTCGCTGTAGAGCGGGGTGAGCCAGCTGAGGCCCTCGCGCTTCTCGACACCGACGTACCGCCCGAACTGGCTGATGACCAGCCGCTGGTAGGGCTCGACCGTGGTGAAGCGTGCGATCGCCCAGATGAGGCCGATGAAGCCGGCGATAATCTTGATCATGTTGAAGGCGCTGCCTTCGTCCATCCCGACATAGGCGCGCCAGAAGCCCATGGCACCCGAGTAGATCACGTAGGCGAAGACGAGCGTGATGGCCACGCCCACGTACCAGGGAAGGAGGACGTTCGCCGGTTTCTGGACGATCTCGCGATCGGTGGTGGCAGCGGTGTTCATGTCTGTTGTTCTTTCGTGTTGTTGATATCATGGTGATATCAGGGTGATATCAGGTGTCAATGGGTTTTCCGGATGGGGAGGCGAAATAGTCAGACGAGCGCCCTGGCCTCTGCAAGCAGCGCCTCGTCGCCTCCGTTCACCAGGCGCCCGGTGATCTTCTTCCCGAGGATGGCCGCCCGCATCGAACCGAGGTTCTGATCCGTGGGCTTGCCCTTGTAGGTGTAGAGGGCGGGTTCGCCGTCCTTGTCGTCGATGACGAGGATCTTGGTGCGCAGGAGGCGTTTCAGCCGCGCGTCCCGGAGCTTCTCCTCGATGAGATCCCCCACGACCATCTCGAGAGTGTTGTCGAGCTTCACGTCGTGGAATTCGATCGCCGGCGTGTTGGCCTTGAGCCAGTCGTTGATCTCGCTCTCGCTGGGACCCGTGTAGCCCTTGATGGGGTGATACATGTCCGGTCCGCCTGTGCCGTGGTTTGACGCATCGAAGGCGCGCACGCCGTCGACCAGCACGGTGGCGGTATAGGCGTTCGTCTCCTCGGAGAGCGATTCCGAATGCTTCAGATTGGCGATGGTGATCTTCATGTCTGTCCGTCCTCGTGTGTTGTTCGGGTTGGTCCTCAGGCGACCTTCCAGCCGCCTTCATGGTGTCGGATCCTGACCGGCATGCCGTCCTCTTCGAAGAGCACCTCCCAGATTCCTTCGTCGAGATGACGCTGGATGTAGGGCACGTCGAACACGCTCGGCGCACCGCGTCCGTGGAAGACCGGGTCGCCGACATGCGGATGGACGAAGTACGCCTCGGGAGCCTCGATACCCAGGTGGCGCCTGAAGTAGAGCGCCATGGCATAGGTGTGGGAGGGAAAGGCCAGGACCTTGGGCTCCCAGCTGATGTCGATCGCCAGAGTCTCCTCGTCCGGCTCCCATCCGTCGAAGAGCGAGATCGGGACGGTCCTGGTGCTGTACCCGAACACCAGGTTCTGTCGTCGTTCGGCGATGAGCGGACCCGTGGCACGACTGCACAGGAGTTCGATGTCCTCCTCGCGCACGCGTTCGTTGCGGATCTCTTCCCACAGTTCGCGTGCGGCGGCGTCTTCGCTGCTCCTGTCGTGTCCCTCCTGGAAGCCACCGGTCAGGGCTGGATGACCCCGCATGGGATCCTGGCCGCGTATCGGAGTGAGGACACCGATACGCTCGCCGTCGACCACGGGCTGGATGAGGACGGCTATGGGTTTCGGGTTGAACCACTGGAGGTTGCCGCATCCTCCCGCATGGGGCGGACAGCGCTTCGGCCATTCACTGCCTTCGTCCTTGCGCTCGTATCTCGTGCCGCAGTGATGGCAGTGGCTGTGCGCTTCGTGCATGGGGCTTTTCCTTTCCTCGGGAGACGTCCCTTCCTGGTTCCGGCTCAATCCCTGTTCCAGCGGTAGAGGCGATAGCCGTCGGGGTCGTGTTCGCTCGCGTCGCTCATCCGGAAGCGCTGACCGTCGCAGGCGAACGCCGCTGCCTTGGGGAAGTCGCAATAGATCTTCCGACCATCCGCGCCGTGGGTAATGAAGTCGCCCGATCTGACCTGCACGACCTCGCGCTCGATGCCGATCATCTTCTGGGAGTGCGGGTTGTTCGTCGATTCCAGCACGATAGTATCGCCTGCCTTGATCGTGCGCTTGAAGGCCGCGAGCGTCATCTTCGGCTCGACATCGGTACCCTCGGGGATCTTGGCGTGCTGCGCATGATAGCGCTGGTCGATCTTCGCGAAGCCGAAGAAGCTCTGCTTGGCGTAATCGTTGAGGGCATTTCCGTGCGAATGGTCGAAGCGCTCCATTTCCGCCCTGACCCTGGCAGTGAACGCTTCGCCCGCCTCGCTGTCGCTGAGCCCTTCCGGACCGCTGATCACGTGCATGGTGATGGATCTTCCGCCCGCGAACATCCTGCGTTCCGGCGAGAACTCGTATTCCGGAAAGGCCTGCCGAAGGTGCGCGAGCATCCGCGGCACCAGATCGTCGAGGCTCTCCCCCGGACGATGGAAGTCGCCCTTGTCGTTGTAGTTTCCGCGTTCGTCCATGCCGGGGTACGTCGCTGCTGCCTGCATTGTGCTTCTCCTGTCGTGGGACGCCGCGGAACCCGCGACTTTTCCCTTCTTGTCGTCTCTTCGTGTCTTCTGCCCGCCATCGGGTTCTTCAGCCTGCGAGCCGGTTCGATGGCCAGACGCTCTTGCGACCGCCATGTGGATTTCGCACGGTCACCCACACATAGGGATGACCGCTGACGTTCCGGTGGACCGTCGTCCCGCAGGATTCGACGATTCCCCGGTATGCCGGATCACCCCGGTCCTCGGGGCATGTCACGCTCTGGCCGTCGCGCGGACGGAAGAGGGTCGTCGCTCGCATGATCATCTCCTATGCCGCCTCGCGCTTCGCGCATGCTCCTGCGTGGAGTGCGTCGAACTCGGGCGTCGTGCGTCCGTCCTCCGCCTTCCAGACGTTCCAGGGCTCGACGTTGACGCAGTCGATCGCATGATGGCTCAGCCTGTCGATGGTCGGCTGGAAGAGACCGATGGAGCGATGTCCGAAGTGACCCATCTTCTTCGACTGGTGGATGTCGTCGATGATTATGCCGTCCCAGTCGCCCGAATCGGCGAGCTTCTCGAACAGGTCGGTGCGCATCCACTGGCGCCCGGTCAGACCGCCGTCGGCCGAACTCTGCAGATCGTGGAGCCTCAGGTCACTTGGCCGCTGGAGGATGTGGAGTCGTCCCGGGATGCGCCAGTCGGCCGGCATGATCTCGTCTCCGCCCTCGTCCTTCAGGCGCATCTTGATCCAGCAGCTCTCGCCTTCGAAGACGTAGCCCAGGCCTTCGATGAATTCCTTGGCCTGGCGGTTGGTCGGATGGTCCTTGAGGAGGCGATAGCTGCACATGCGGCCGTATTCGTCTCGCTCCGCATCCATCTCCGCGATGTCGAAGCCCATCAGGCCGAAGATCCTGGCGTCCATGTCGCCATGGGGAACGAACCGCTCATCGAGAGCGAAGCGGAGGAAGGAGACCATGCATTCCGATCCGCTCTCCGGGCAGTAGGACTGTGCGATCTCCGGACCTTCCGCGAACCACAACAGGCGTTCCCAGCCGGTCGCGCGCAACGGCGTCTCGAAAGGCTCGACGGTGCCGTGGAAGAGCAGACCCTTCGTGACCTGACGCGGTGTCGCATGCGTACGGAGATGGTCGATCAGCCAGGTCGGTGCTTGCATCATGCGAATTCCTCCTCGATGGCGCCGACGAACCTGTCCATGTCGCTGGCGTAGAAGCCGGCCGAGCAGATAGAGTTCGTCTCGATGATCTTGAGACCGTCGGGCGTATCGGCGATATCGAGTGAGATGGCGCGGCGCGGCGTCCAGATTGCCGTGCATTCCTCGGCGTAGGCGATGATGCGGTTCCCGACATCCGGAGAATACGCGACGGTCTCGCCGGTCTTGTATCGTGATCCGGTGACGTATCGCCCGCCCACCATGAGGCAGCGGTATTCCGACCAGATCTCCTTCTCCGAGGCCAGTTGGATCATCGTGTCACCGTCGATCGTCGCAGGTACCGTGAGGGCGAGGATGGGATCGCGCCATTCGGCGAAGGTCCTCGCATCATGGACGCGCCCCGCGAAGTTCTTGATGTCCTCGACGGGTCGCACGAAGCGCGTCTCATCGTCCATGATCACGGCGTCGGCCAGGCGACCGGTCCATGAATCGGCGTTTAGCATCCGGTCGCCCCAGTGCGCGAGGCATTCGTGGAAGTCGGGCGCATCGATGTAGCCGGGGTTCCATCCGTGGGCGATCGAGACCTCGTCCATGGAGGTGGAGCCCACGACGAACACCGGCCCTTCGATGTCGAGCATGATGGGTTCGTCCCCGGTGTCGCCCACCAGATAGGGCGCCATGGGAGGCTTGCGCACGAGCGTGTGCGGGAGGTTGCGGGAGGCGATCGCTGCCATCATGCCGTCGAAGCCGAGTTCGCGCGAGAGAGCGCGCAGTATGACCCAGTGCAACGGTTCAGCCCTGGATGTCGGAGCGCATCGCGTCGATGAGCTTCTCCACCCCTCCTTCGTCGGGTCCGCGCTGGATATGGAATGACCATCCTGCTGACACGAGCGGCGCGAGATCGCGCTGCATGGCCTTGTTGAAGTCCTCGGGGCTGAGGGCATGGTATCCTGCGGGCGCGGTCGCGGCGATGCTGACATCGACATCGTGTTCGCCCACGAGGCAGGCGTTCATGAAGCTCGACTGCTGGTCTTCGCCGGAAATGTTGTGCTCGATCTTCAGGCCCTCGACGTCGAGGTCCTCGTCCTCGATCACGACACCGTGCTCGCCGATGATGGGAATCAGCGTATCGGGATTGGCAGCCCATCGCTTGTACTGCTCCAGGCTCATCCCGATCGATTCATGCAATTCCTGCTCGGTTTCGCTGTTGTGCCAGGCATCGACCCAGCTCTCGATCTGGTGCGGAGTGTACTTGCCCTGGCGTACGTGCTCGATGAAGGTGGTCATGCCTGGGGATTCCTTCTGGTTGCATGGCTTCTGAGTGATTTTTTTGGATGGAACTTTTCTTTCCATTGACACCGTTAGGCGCTCTGGGCACGGTCACGATCCCTTCAACACGAGAAAGGAGATCCGCTATGTTTCATTTCTGGAATTGGCTCTGGAATGGCGACGGAAGCGTTCGCTAAGCCCCAGGGAGAAAGAGGCGCCCTCGTGGAGCCTCTTTCTTTCGTCTGATACCTGCTAAAAAAGCGATCATATAGCTTTCTGTGTGATTTTTTGGATGGAACTTTTCTTTCCGTTGACACTGTTCAAGGACGTGGCCACCGTCACTGCCCCTTCAACACGAGAAAGGAGATCCATCATGGGTTGGACCATCTGGAATTGGCTTTTCAAGTAAGAAAACCAGAAAAGGGCGTCCGGAAGGCGCCCTTTTTTTCTCGCAATCAGGCTGCGAACAGGAATACGGGGTTTCTGCGTTGCATGCGATCTCGTTCTGCCTTGTGCGAGCGCATGATGGCAACAGCGTGTTTGCGGTCTCGGCCGACGCCGATGATGTCCGACGTCCAGAAGCGGTCTGCCAGCCGGACGAACCATGCAGCACCCAGGCAACCTTGGTAGATCTCGTATTCCGAGGTGTCGGGACCGAATGAGAGAACCGTCACGCTGATGCAATCAGCTTGGCGAGCTCTGACCGCAGAACCGACAGATCGATGGGAACACTGTAGAACTCATCTGCGTCGTCGCCGCCGATGATGCACAGATCCTCTTCCGCGACGGGATTACCATCATCCTGCGTCGGGAGGACGTGGTAGTTCCGCATGCTCATTCCCTGGGGATCGATCGCCTTGGCGACGGCGGCCTGTAGTGCCTCTCCGAGCTGGTCGTTGCTGATGTTGTCGAGCTTCATGCGGTTTTCCTTTCCATCACTCCAAACAGGTGTCTCCGCACCCTCAGGAGCCTCTTCAGCTTATCGCGGTTGGCGCGATCATCGGGATAGACCCGGTCCATCCACTCGTTCATCTCGTGATCCGTCTCCATGGATTCGAGATGATGGAGCTCCATGGTGCTGAGCGGCTTGCGATGGGCACCGAGCCTCGTGATGGGCGGGAACATGCTGCTCCGGAAGGCGCGGCACTTGCGGCACCAGCCGGCGCCGTTCGTATAGAGGTCCCCGCCGGGCCGCTGTCGCCCCCACTGGTGGTCGCAGTGACCCTCGCGTTCGTACTGGGCGAATGCCCTGGCCTCGGCTTCCGCGATGTCCTTGCCTTCGCCGCGGATGAAGGTGCCGGGCGGGAATGCTTCGAAGAATGGGACGGCAGGAATGATACCGTCTCCCCATTGGACCCGAGTGTCTTCAGGCCATGGCTTGACCGGCACGTAGTCGGGAGCGGGATGGATCCTCTGCGCGAGTTCGTGTTCCTTGGTCCCGGGAACGTGGTGTGGAGCGATCCTCATGCGTTCCGCTCCTCGTCGTCGGACTGGATGCCGAACTTCTTCCTGATCAAGTTTTCGACGGCCTCGGGGAAGGCGATGAAGATTAGGACGATGGGCCAAAGGAAGACGACGATCGCGATCCCGCTGTCTTCCGCATAGAGATGGATGTCCCGCCAGGTCGGCGGCGGGTTGCCGGCCAGACCCCTGAAGATCCATAAGTGCGCGACGATGATGCCGGCGAGATAGACGGCCAGCGTGATCTCCCATGGTATAAGGGGCACGACTCTTCCCACGAACGTGAACCCTGCGCCGAGCGTGGTCAGACGCAGCGTCTCGATCAGCACGAGCTTGCCGGCCTTTCTGAGATCCCTTTTCTCTGTCATCGCGTCTCTCCCGTTGTTTCCCTCAGCAATCGACCTTCATGTCGATCATGACGACCTTGCCGTGTCTCGGCGTTTCCGTACCATACTCATCGATGATCTCGAGCATGATCTTGCGCGCTTCGGTCTCCTGGCGATGCAGTATGCGCAGGTTGTTCACATGATGATCGAAGATGTCGTCGGGGATCTCGCCCTTGGGGTCGATCCTGCACCGCATTTCGTCGATGTCGTCATCTTGGACGTCCTTGGTCACGGTCAGCATGAATTCCGCGACAGGAGTCGTCTTCGTTCTCTCGCCCTTGCCTTCTGTCCAGGATATGGGATCGCTGATCTTCAGGAGATAATGCCACAGGTTGACATAGAGCGGAGCGGCCGGATCACCATTGGGATCTTCCTGGTACTGCTTGTAGAAGATCTTCGACGAACGGAAGTGCCTGCCGTCTTCGTCATGCTTCGGAAGGCCTTTCGACGCATGCCATTTCTCGAAGTGTCCGGGCCTGGGGCCTGATCCGAGCACGTTGTTGACGTCGGTGATGTCGATGCCTCTGGCTTCGTAATCCTCCTGGATCTTCTCGAAGCTGATCGGGGCGATCGCTGTCTTGGCCTGTGCTTGCATGCTATTTTCCGTTCTTCTCCGCAATGCGTCCTCTCGGTGCATCGAGGAATAGTTCCTGCTCCACGTCGGCCGGATGCATTCCCTTCCTCCTGGCCATCCTCCCGGCGGCGTCGAGGAAGAGGCCGTATGTCGCTTCCTGCAGCAGTGGCGGATAGGTCCTGTAGGCGGGAGCACCGCCCTTGGATGACAGGTAGTTCGATCCCAATCGAACTTGGAGCGGCTCCAGTTCCGGTTCCATGGAGACGCTGATCGCCCGCATGATCATCTGGTCGTAGATGAGGCAGAGACCCTCCTTCGTCTCCACTTCCGCGAAGTAGAGCATCTTGCTGTAGGTGGATATGCCGATGCCGGAGACCCTGCTGAACCGGTAGCAGAGTTCCGTGGCATCGATGCTGCCGGAGCGCTCCCTCCCGATCATGAGGATCTCGATGATCTCGTCGATCTGGTCGAGCATGGGATTGAAGCCGCGTCCTCCCGGATACCGTCCCTTGGGATATCCCCAGACGATGGTCGCGATGACGCCCTCGGCGAGATCCTTGCTCGTTATGTCCTTGATGAGCGCGCGCCCGACGAGATTGTCGTTCTCGGTGTATCGCTCGAACACGTTGTCGATCTTCTTCCGGATGGCCGGATTCTCGGTCCGCAGGTAGTTCCAATTGGCCGGCTGGATCGGTGTCCGAATGTCGGTCTTCTCATGCATCGTCATGTCCTCCTGGCTTCTGCGCGCAACCGTACGGGTTCTGATCTCATCGATTGCCGGTGAAGAGCACGAGCAACATGAAGAGGAGAAAGACCGTAGCGGTTGCCGTGATCAGGATTCCCCATGGAGGTCCTTTCCCATTGTGTACGTAGTGAGTGATGGTGGCTCCCGTACGGGCGTCCGTCTCCGTTACCCGAACCGGTCCGCAGCGGCATTGCGGGGAAGGTACGCAGGGACTGCGCTCCTGCATCAGGTGGGTTGCCGGAGGATCGGGGCGTTTCAGTGCGTCCATGCACAGTTTCCTTTCGTATCGAAATTCTGCGGAAAGTCATCTCAGGCCGCCTCGGAGATCTCCGAAGGTATGGCTTCGTAGGGGATGACGAGCTGGCGCAGCAGCGTCGCGGTGTAGGAGCGGTATCCCGACTCCACGCGCGGTGCGAGGATGTCCGCCTGCCGCTGCACGAGCGGATGCTCGAGCATGATGCGGATGGTATCCGCCGGCAGCCCGCTCACCACCACGAGGCTGTGGTTGACGGGGAGATGTCCTCCGGGAATGGTGATCGGCCGCAGGCGTTTGGCGATGCGTGGGATGAGGATTGCCTCTTCCGCGAGCGGCAGGTGCCTGTCGAAGCGTTCCGGAGGGTGCCATGCGACCGGCCTCACTCCGCGGGCAGGCATTCGGTCCATGCCTGCCTCCAGATGTGCCAGCACGCTGGCAGCCGGCGTCTCATCGCCGGTGACGATCGCCCACCGCGTCGTCTCGAGGATCTCGTCGCTTTCGGGGTCGATGCCCCTTGGCATGATGCACGGCACCGTGACCGCCTCTGGCAGCATGTCTGGATCCTCGATGAGGAAGATGCCGTCGGGTCCCAGCCAGGGTGCGAGCCGGATGTCCGCGAGCCGGGCGAAGGGGATGCCTTCTACTTTTGGCGGCTCCTCGATGAGGAAGGGATCGCGCGTCATGGCGCGCCCGATGTCGGAGAGGACGAGCGCTACCGCATGGACCCGTGGCGGACTTCCCTGTCGCCTGTCCTTCGGCCGGTGGAAGGGGCTTCCGTTCGTGAGACGCTCCGCGTGCTCGATCTTGAGCCGCTGTCCGATCGTTTCGCGCAGGCCGGCGGTCGTGGCGTTGGTCAGCCAGCGGTCCGAGGTGATCAGCGTCAGCCTTCCGCCGGGTGCGAGCGAAGCCAGACACCTGTCTAGGTAGGCGTGGAGCAGGTCGCCGCGCGCATGCACGGGGACGGCTTCATCGAAGAGCTGGCGATAGCGATCGGGGAGACGCATCCGGCGCCAGTAGGGCGGATTGCTCAGGATGACGTCCCACGTGCCTTCGCGGGGATTGAGCAGGAAGTCGCGTTCCTCTATCGCGAGGTTCGCGGTCTGGTAGGCCTCGTGCGGATCCCATCCGCGCTCGATGAGCAGCTGCCGGTATCGCTTGCGTGCGTCGAGGACGCTCTGCCTGTGGAATTCGAATCCCTTGACCCGCAGGGCTGTCCTGCTGTCACCGGGCCGCAGATGCAGGCGGGCGAGCGCGGCGATGACCATGTTGCCGTCACCGCATCCCGGGTCGAGCAGACGCCCTCCGCAATCGGGCCAGCTGATCCGGTCGAGCAGGTTCTCGATCTCGGGCGCCGCGGTATAGAGCGCGGTGCCCTGGTGGATGGTCTCGATGTCGTCGGCCGGCGGATGTGGTTCCGTGCGGCCTGTCGTCATCGTAGCCCCTTTTCCTTCAGCATGCTGATCATGCCTCTCGCGCCGTCACCGGCGTGTCCTTCCCACTCGGCGACCTCGTCGAGCGGTTTCCATTCCGCCTTGGCGACCTCCTCCTTCTGGGGGACGAGGTCCGTGGACCCGCGGGCGATGCCTCCGAACAGATAGTCCGAATGGAAGTGCTCGCCTTCGTTCTTCGCGGGCCGCGCGGTGATGGGATGCGTGTCGATGTGGATGGGATGGTAGATGATCGGCTCGACATCCGTGAGACCCGTCTCCTCTTCGACCTCCCGCAGGGCGCTCTCCAGCAGCGTTCCCGTCTCGTAATGTCCGCCCGGCGCCAGCCACAACTGGTGGTGCAGATGGTCGATGAGGAGGCATTCCATGGTGTCCAGGCGCACGACCATCATGGAGGATGTGACATGCCCGCGCATGTTGGAGCGCTCGAAGGCCCGCTCTCCCTCCTCCTCGATCTGCGCACGCAGTGCGTCGTGGCGGCCGTCATCGCCCACGTCGCTCAGATGGGCGTCCAGGGCATCGAGCGCCTGGTCCGCGATCGTATAGGGCGCGTCCAGGGGTTCCGGCGTCATGAGGATCCGAGTCTCATCCCAGCTGAAGCCCGAGTTGAGATGCCGGCAATGCGCGTTGGCATCCTCCACCTCGCGCCAGATCTCGCCATCGGTGGGATCGGTCAGGCCTTCCCTTTCGGGTTCGATGCCGTATCCCTTCCCGCGCGGCTTCACGGTATAGGCGAGGACGTGATCCTCGGGCCGCTCCATGAACATGATCCAGCGGTCCTCGAAGAAGTCCTCGCGCGTGCCGCCGGCCTCCCTATGCTCATCATGCGCGCGACTGAAGTCCCTGAAGCGATCGGCCATCAGCTTGGATGCGGGGTACCGCCGGGCCCATTCACGGGGCGGGATGAGGTGCCCCTTGTCGATCATGGCCTTCCGCAGGCAGCCGTCGATCATCGCACGCGTGTCATCGTCCACCTCGCTCCGGAAGCCGGATATGAAGACGGGCCTGTCGTTCCTGTCCTGCCTTTCCTGTTCGATCCAGAGCAACTCCATGCACTCGATCGCGAATGCCGATCCGTCCTGCGTGGGCTCGATCCGGACGAGTGCTTCCGTCCCCTGGTGTTCATCGTGCCATGCCTTGGCCGCCGCCTTGGCGATCCCGAGGCTGTCCTCGTACAGGGCGGCGATCGACCAACTGGCGGGTGTCCCTGTCATGTGGAGATGGTAGATCATTGCTTCTCCTTCATTGGATGTCTGGCGGCGATCCTGCGCAGGTCCCGGCTCACTCGTCGCCTGAACTTCTCCGCGGTGGGTGCTTCATGGCTCGGGAGGTCCATCGTGGCGAACACGAAGCTCCCGTCGGCCTTCGCGCCATGCCTGGAGGTTGGATCGAGCAGGAATATGGCCCCTGGGTCGACTCCGACGGATTCACCGTCGGCATCCAGTTCGAGGTCCCGTGTCGTGTGGACGATAGCTCCGAAGGTCAGGTTCCCCGGGCCGACCGAATCGACGTGGAGTGGCAGCGTGCCGTGACAGGCGAAGTAGCTGAGGAGGAGCCCGGGGACATCGGGTTCCAGGCGCCGGAGTATGGAATCGTCGCCCCCTTCGCCCGAATCCCATTCGTGCATGAGACGTCCCCAGTCGATGGGAGGATGCTGGTTGCGGTAGCGGGCGATCGATATCGTCCCGATGTGCTCGAGGAAGCCGAGGGCGACCCGGCGCTGGCGTTCGAAGAAATTCATGTGGGGATCAGGCGGCCTTGGATTTTGAGGATGAACAGATGCGATTCCGTCCGGACTGCTTGGCCTCGTAGAGGAGCGCGTCCGCTTTTTCCATCGCGTCCGTCGAATTCTCGCTGGATGTGGCGACGCCCGCCGAGAAGGTGATGTCGCCGAGCTGTGCATCGGTCTCCCGGACCTTCAGCTTCCGGGACGCCACCTCCATCCTCGCACGATCGAGCCGCTCTGCCAGCGTTTCGCTGGAACCCTCCTGCGCGATGACGAGATACTCCTCGCCTCCCCATCGCGCGACCATGTCAGGAGCCATCGTCTCCGTGAGGATGCGTCCGACGTGCGCTATGACCCTGTCTCCCACGGGATGCCCGAAGGTGTCGTTGACGCGCTTGAAGTGATCGATGTCCACGATCGCGATCGCCGACGGGATGCGATCCTCTTCCAACCGTTCGAGCAACTGTTTGGCGGCACGGCGGTTCGGCAGCTTGGACAGTTCGTCGACCAGTGACGATGTGCGGGCTTCCGTGAGATCGGACTGTAGGCGCTTGATCTTCTGCGTGGCCGCCCGCAGATCCGTCTCGGCCTTTCTCGATCTCTCCAGCATCCTGAGGGCGGTGTTCCGCAGTGTCTCAAGATCCAGATCGGAGGTCAGCATCGCGGATTCCTCGGCCAGCCCCGTGGTGAGCTCTCCCGTGGCCTTGCGGGTCTCCTTCATGAGGCCGATGGCGATGGCCATGAAGGCGTCCACTTCTTCCTGTCGACGCGTGTCGTGTCCCGTCTCCGGATCTGCTTCCGCATCGTCATCATTGGCGGCGTGGTCGTTGTGGCGCTGCATCATCGCGTCGGCGTCGGCCTGCCTGATGCGCAGCTTGTCGCTGGCATAGGTGCCGATCTCCTCGACGATCCGGCGGTTCCCGTCGGTGATGTAGAGGTGCCCCAGATGGTAGTTCGCCGGTGTCGGTGGCAGGTGATGATCCTCGAGGAAGGCCAGTACTTTCCTGCCGATGGTCTTGTCATCGTTCATTTCGTTTTTTCCGTCTCTATCTGGAATGCCGTTCCTCTCCCCGTTCCTCGTCGGGTGATGCGATCCGCCTCTCCGGGTCGGTATCGCATCCTTCTGCATGATCATCTGTTCTGTCTCAGTATCCGTTCCATCTTCGTTGCGCTCTCGTCCTTCGTGATCGCGTGTTTCTTCCTGGCGTGATGGACGCCCATGTCTCCGTGGCCCGGGAGGAGGGCATCGAGAATTATCGCAAGGGCGATGAGCACGGTGCACAGGCCCATGATCAATCCTGCCAGGGATGCTTCCGAGATCATGAGGAAGGTGACGGCCATGATCATGCAGAAGGCCATGAGAATGGAACCGGTATCCCCGCATCTAACGGAACTGCCCTGATATCGGATGAGCGCCCCGATGGCCGCATGGATGATCTCCCGCCTGCCGCAGGAGGGAAGATGCACTGTCTCGGCCACGAATTCGATCACGGTCGCGTCGTCTTCCAATCGATGGCATCGTTTCACGATCAGGCCTTCCAGCTTCGGATGCTCGACGATGCGTGTCACAGGGCGTCCTGCCGCTCCTGCCATCACGCCCTCGGGAACGATGTGGGCATACGGCCCGTGGAGAACGAGTTCGTCCCTCGTCAGGACCAGGCCGTCGCTGATCCTGTGCGTGACATGGAAATCCCAGCCGTCATTGAAGATCTCGCCCTCGACACGATCCTCGAGTTCCATGAGGGCTGCTCTTGCGACGGCCCTTACGTTTGCGGCCTTCCTGGTCTCGCTCGCCCCGCCCGCGTTCATCACGATCTCGAACAGGGCCGCCATGCGCTCCGGAGCGAGACCCGAGAGGAGCAGGAGCCTGTGGGTCATCGCGCCGAGGGTGATCATTGGGCGTCGTGCTCGATGGTGGCGATGCCCATGCCGGGGTGCATGACGCAGGTCCAGTCCCTGCCCGCGATCGTTATGAGGCGCAGGTCCTCCCGGTCCGCTGCGGAGATGATCTCGGCCAGACCCGCATCGCTGCGCATCTGGTAGGCGCGACCGTCCTGTCGCAGGCCGGTGATCCAGGTGGGCGCCCCGTTCCGACGGTCCTCGGCGGCCATGGCGATCGCGGATTCCAGCGTGCGGCGCGCTGCCGCCCCGGTGTTCCATGCGGGTCCGGAAACGGCAGAGGGAGCGTCCGTTCGCTCGCTGCCCGTCCCGCCGCTGGCAGGCGGCTGCGTGCGCGCCGGGGAATTGATGGGCGCAGTCCCCAGCGGACGTACGCCTTCCTGCAGCATCATGCGTTCGAATTCGTTCATGTCTCTTGTCCTCCTGCGACCGGATGCCGCACGAAAAAAAGGCCCGCCGGAGCGGGCCCAGTCTGGGGGATCGTGCCGGTTCTCCTATTCGGAGTCGCCTTCGTAGGCGTGCACGATCTTTCCGACGATCGGATGGCGCACGACGTCCTGTGCGCTGAATTCGATGAAGCTGATGCCGTCGACGTCCTTGAGCTTCGACATCGCATCGGTCAGGCCGGACATGGGCGGACCGCCCGGGATGTCCGTCTGCCTCGGATCGCCGCAGATGATCATCTGCGAGTTCTCGCCGAAGCGCGTGAGGAACATCTTCATCTGCTCCTTGGTGGTGTTCTGCGCCTCGTCGAGGATGATGAACGCATCCGCGAGGGTCCGCCCGCGCATGAAGGCCAGCGGCGCGACCTCGATCTCGCCGCTGGCGAGCCGGGTTTCCACCTGCTCCGGAGGGAGGCAGTCGTAGAGTGCGTCGTAGATGGGGCGGAGATAGGGATCCACCTTATCCTTCATGTCGCCGGGCAGGAATCCGAGCTTCTCGCCGGCTTCGACCGCGGGGCGGGAGAAGATCAGCCGCTGGACCTTGCCCTGGATGAGCTGGGAGACCGCCTGCGCGACTGCGAGGTAGGTCTTGCCCGTACCCGCCGGTCCGAGACCGAAGACGAGGTCCTCGCCGCGCTGCATCGCGCTGATGTACTGCGTCTGCGTCTGGGTGCGCGGCGTGATCGTCTTCCTGCGGGTGCGGATGCTGACCTGCGGGACGACGTTGCTGGGGGCGGGGATGGCCGGGAGATCAAGCTGGGCCGCATCCCGGATCTTGGCGTCGATGAGGCCGTTTGTGATCGGCTCGTCCGAGCACTGGAGATGGCGGTAGAGCTGTCGCATGACCTCCTGGGCGTCCTCGGCGAGATCGCCGTTGATCTGGATGTCGTTGCCCCGACAGCGGATCGATACGCTCATGCGGCGTTCGATGTAGTCGAGGTTCCGGTCCATCGCGCCGCACACGTCGGCCATGATGTGGGTGTCGTCGAGGGCGAAGCTCACGGTCGAGGCCCGCTGGGGGACCTCCATGGCCTCGGTGCGGACTGCTGCGCTATTGCTCATTTCGTCTCCTATCGAGAGGGTGACCAACGCATTGTACCATCCTGAAAACAGGCCTTACAAACGTTTTTTCCTCTCTTTGCATTCCTCCGCCAGAGGCGCTAAGGAATGGGGGAGAACCTTCCTTCCCGTGATGGTCATGATGCATTCGTCACCGCGTGCGATGGAAGTCGCTATGCGATGCCAGCCGTCCCAGATGATGATCTCGTCGTCCTCGATGCTGATCACGACCGGAGTGTGCCACTCGGATACCTCAAATTCCTTCTCGTAGCGGGGATTTCCGCGCACATCGTCATCGAAGTAACCGGTCCAGTCGGTGGGAACGTACCGGAATTCGCTGACGGGGAACTGGCGTTCCAGGGTCCACGAGAGATCCTCCGGATTGGACATCTCGTCCGTGGCCCATCCGACATACTGGGCCGCCCATGCACGCAGTTCCTCTTCGGTCGGGGACTCCCATCGACGGACGGGTCCGTGATCGGTCACAGACTGAGCGGCCCGTTACGCGCTGCGGCGTCGCTCTCGAGGTGCGATACGTATGCCTCGAGGGATCCGAACCTCTGCGCGCCCGAGGTGGCCTGGGTGATGCGCGTGTCGAGTGCATCGAGGGCCCGTCCCATCAGGATCCAGGCTTCCTCCTTGTCCTCTCTCGTGGTGGGATTCGCCGCGCGGTATTCCTGTTCCAGCCTGTCGAGGCGCTTTTCCAGTACGCCCGTGAGCGGCAGGCCGGCGTCGTCGACGAGATGCGGTTGCTCCGTCAGCTGCTTCCGCATGGAAGCGAGGCGTCTCGCCAGTTCGAGACTGATCGTCGTGGTCGGTTTCGCGACAGCCGCGGGGGCCTCTGACGCATTCCGTCCGGAGGGGCGCTTCATCCCTTCCAGCCATCGGTCCAGCGTCTCTGGCACGTCGAAGAGATGATGCTGGAAGGCGAGGGCGAGACCGGCCAGCATGAGGATCGGCACGGCGATGATCAGGTTTCCCGGGGAGAACAGGGCGGAGTACAGCACATTGGCGATCCCGAAACCGACACCCGCCAGGGCGAAGTTGATCGAAAGCACCTGCATCGAGAAACGATCTGACTGCGATGCATCCTCCGACCGACCCGTCGGCTCGGGAACGTTGCACATGTCCGATCCGATCTTGATTCGCTGCGTGTTGGGGTGCGCCATGCGGACATGGCTGTGGAGACTTCTCTCATTGCGCATTCTGGTCGCTCCTGAATTGTTTTCGAAGTTCGCGGTTGCGTCGGTGCTGCGCATCGCGCTTGGCGCGACCGCGACGCCCGGCCATGATCTCGGCGTTCTTCATGTGATCGTCTATGCGTTCCGGATGCTCCCTGGCGAAATGACGCAGCAGCAGTGCGGTGAGGACCGCATCGTAGAGAGCGCTGTGGGGCTTCCCACCGGTGAGACGCCGCGCCTCCTCGCTCAGGCCGAGCACGTCTCCCAGGATGTTGAGCTTGTGCTTCGGCTCGTCCGGAAGCAGGCGCTTGGCGATCTTCAGGGTGTCATAGGCACGTTCGGGCTCCCATTCCGGCTGGACACTGGTGATCATTGCGACCTCGACGG
>Ga0100391_1001975_pt1 | contig 22172 bp, 13 predicted proteins | sample CryGeymeta201515_FD_81541 | JGI IMG/M metagenome (GOLD analysis project Ga0100391, IMG submission 81541) | Groundwater microbial communities from Crystal Geyser aquifers in Utah, USA - Crystal Geyser metaG 2015-15 | ecosystem: Environmental > Aquatic > Deep subsurface > Groundwater | place: USA... | reverse complement strand
TTGGCGCCCCCCGTTAATTAAACTTCCTTTTTTTTTTTTTTTTTCTCTCCTCGGAGATAGAGTGTAACAGCAGCAGCAATAGCAACAACAACAACAATAATATCTGTCATGCGTACGGGCGAGAGTGTGACGGCATTTTCCATGGTGTGATTCTGTTCGTCGGGAAGAAAAAATACACAACTCTCATTTGGGAAGGAAAAGAACGACCATTTGTATATCGCATATGTATGTTTGTTTACTACTATTACCTTTTTAACATTCTATAAACCAGCCAGCCATACAACAGAAATTGCCACAAAAAATTTCTTCCATTCAATTATTTTTAATCCTCTTTCATAGCAATCTTTTCCACTGTTCTTCTGGGTGAATAATGAGAATCGGTTGTTGAAAAATCTCCCATTATACTACTATTCCTGATATCATTCTTTGACGGTGATTGCTGCTGTTTGGTACGCTGTCCCACAATGCCCAAATACAGTCCCGCAAAGACCAATGTTGTTGCTACCCATTGCATCGAGGTAAAGTGATGTTTGAAGTACACGATGCTCAACAGTATGGTAAAGAATTTGCGGGTCGTAGTAATGGTGGTACAAATCAAGGACGAATACCACGTAATGGTCAAGAAAATAAAAATTTGACCTGTTGCTACTGTGACATTCATCAGGAGCAATCCTTGTAACAGAGCCATTCGGTACTGCTGTGATGATGATTCTTGTTCGTCTTCTTCTTCTTCTTGTTCTGCTGGTGTGGTAGTCGTGTACGATGGTGGCAATAAAGCCGTCCATCCTTCGGTCCATTGACCATTCCATATCGTAAAGGGCAACAAGAATAGGAGCGCATATAAATTGATGTACAACATTGTTTCCACAGCATTGGGTGATCGAACGGGTACGTGAGGATTCCATGCTGTTAATGTCCGTGTCTTTTTGACCAATCCTTGACAGGCACCCAAAAATCCATCCATTATGAGACTCGTTACCAGCAAACAAATTCCAATCCATGATGACGTCGAGGAATCGTCGTTGTCTGTTGTTGTACTTGCTGGTGTTGTACTTGTTGTGATTATTATTATTTTAGCTTTGAGTCGACTTGCATTGAACAAATAAATACCCAATGTAATACAAAAAGCGGCCATCCATTCGACGGGGGCATACCGTTTGCGTTCTACTAGGACGCCCATGATCATAGTGGGTATCATTTTACAACTCTTGGCTAAAACAGCTGTAGGATAGGAAACGTAATGTAAGCTTTCATTGGAACATACCATGGCGGAAACGTAACACAAAGATGTCAAGCACAACAGAGGATGATGCAATCGATTCGTAGGAGTGGATAGTTCTGTTGTGTTGTTGGTGTTGGTGTTGGAAGTGGATATAACAAGATCATCATTTTTCTTTTTTTGGGCGTCCATTGTCTTCGTTATTGTTGTTGATAGTTGTTTTCCTCTTTTCCTCTTTTTATGAACGAGCCAATTGTGATCGATCCACCACCAAATTCTTGCTACGGTAACGTTGGTTACACACTGGATCCACAAAACAAACGATGGACCAATCATACGTTTATGATGTTTGGACATTAATTTTTCTTGAATAATGCCGTAGTACATGTAACAAACACAAATACCAAATGCACAAATAGCAAATCGGAAAACAGAATGTTTGGGATTTGTTGAAGACGAAGAAGATGATGATGGGTGCTCCTCGGCAGCAGCAGCAGCAGCAACAGCAGCAGCAGCATTATCATCATAATTCGTTGCTTCCGAAACGTGCTTTGATTCTTTCGTAGTATTGTTGCACATACTATTATGATCTACGATCACTTGTCTTCTTTTCAATGTTGTCTTGTATTAAAGGATGGAGGTTTGATGCGAATAGACTGGTAGAGTAGAGCTTTGGTATTACTTTTATAATAATGTCATTATTAATATTGTACAAGGTACCGTAACTTAGCTTAGTCTAGTAGCTGGCTTCTTTCTTCCCTTTTTCTTCTACCGTTGCGTATTACTAGTAGTACATATTACCAGTATTATTACTAGACTACTAGTCTGTTGATACGATTTTTCTTCTTTTTTCCTTTCCGATTAAATTTCACAATCGTACGAGCAAAAAATCTAGATGATCATGACAATGAAATTCGTGCATCTTATGTGCGATCTTTTTTGTCCACTACGATAAACAAGTAAGTAGTAGTCGTAGTCGTTTGTTAACTGGAAATTTAGATAAGTCGCACACTTATTCCAAGATCTCTGTGTCCAAAGATACTTTTTTCGTAGCTATGGTACTTGTTGGTACTGTACCTACTAATAGTAGAGGCTCCGATCCTAATCGAACGATAATACCAAAGCTTAGAACCTACTAGACCTCTAGTCTACTTTATGAGGAATACAATGATACAATCACAACAATCCAACACAGCTACAATTACTTGCATTTGATGTATGCTTTCTCTGTCGTCATTACTACTGTACTCTACGTCTTTTTGAACCTTTGCCTTATTTGTTCCCAAAAGGAGTTTATTATAGTCCAAGGTTTTTCTCACCACAGCTGTACAACATCATTATTATTTATTATTACTATTTACCAACCGTCTGAATTCGTATCATAAAAGCAACGCATTGTTGTCACGATTATCAATAATGTCAACTACTAACAACGACAAAAGCAACAACAACAATGATAATGATACCGACAAGAATGTTGTAACTTTCAACAAAGAAATGGATCGACAAATTGTAGAAGGAACCGAGGGATATGTTTCTATTCGTGGCAAAGCCAATCTAGCCTTGCCGATGGCCTACTTGAAAGATTTCTTTCAGTGTTTGCAAGATGTTTGTCATCCCGAAACCAATCCGTACGGTTATATTCCACTAGCCGTGGCGGAAAACAAATTGGTCACGACCATGCTACAAACACGATTAAATACGACACGAACCGCACAGGCAGGATACGGTGACGACAGTATGGACGTGTACAGTTACGGATCGACACTGGGATTATCCGTCCTGAAACAAGCCGTGGCCAAGATTTTTCAAAAACGATTCCTGTTAACATTAGATCGTACGGATGACGATAATTCCTCACAATTCGTAGTCAATCCAGATCATATCGTCGTTGGTGCCGGTGCCATTAGTATTTTGAATAACCTTTTTTATGCCTTGGGAAATGCAGGTGATGCCGTTTTGATTCCGGCACCGTATTATGCTGCCTTTGACAATGACTTGCGAGCCTACGCTGGGTGTGTGGCGGTTCCTGTGCAGTGTCAAGATGCTACCCGTGGACCAACACCAGATGATTTGGAACGCGCCAAAATTCACGCGGAAACAACGTTGGGATTGCACGTTCGGTTTTTACTGCTAACGCACCCACACAATCCACTGGGAGTAGTATACACGCCACAGGTTATGAGAGATGCCATTATGTGGTCGCGATCTCATCAATTGGACTCCGTAGTGGATGAAATATATGCATTATCCGTATTTGATACTACGGATTCTGTGCCAACGTTTGAATCTGTTTTGAAACTTTACCAAAATGATCTCGGCAATGACTTGCATTTGGTTTGGGGTATGTCCAAAGATTTTGCAGCGTCCGGATTTCGCATCGGATTCGCCTACACGCAGAATGAATTACTGCTGGAAGCTCTAGGCAATCTGAATGGTTTTGCCTGGGTTTCTCATCCTATGCAACGTATGATGGCAGACTTGTTACAAGACGAAACATTTTGCGATTCTTTTTTAAACGAGTCCAGACAGCGCCTCCAAAAGAGTTATAATATTTGTACATCTGTTTTTGAAGACTGCAAGATCCCCTACGTTAAAGCCCAGGCCGGTATGTTTGTTTATCTGGATTTATCCGACATTTGTAAGACAGTGGAAGACGAGGCGTTGTTGAGCAAAATATTCATGACTCGAGCTCGCATGGTCGTTACACCAGGGACCACGCAACACGATCCAAATCCTGGAAGGTTTCGTATCTGTTATGCCTATGTGTCCCCAGAAGTGCTCAAGATTGGAATGGAGCGATTTAAGGAAGTAGTTACCATCATTCGAAAGGAAGGAAGCCTCAATGGAGATTGGGTGGAGGACGACTCCAAGTGGAAAGGCATACTACAACTATCACTGACAGGTACGAAGCATGGCAGAGACTAAAAGATAAGAAAAGGCATAATTTCTTAGAATGAATGAATGTTAAAAGATAAGAAAAGGCATAATTTCTTAGAATGAATGAATGTTCTTATAACAAAGTAAAATTGCCACCAAAATAGAAAAGAATGGCCTGCAGGAAAGTAGAGGAGAGCGAAAAACAAAGAGCCGTCCTGTAATCAAGTTGAATAGAAGAGATGAATCAAAATCCCTTCAAATCAACCACTTGCGCAATGCCAAGAGCTCAATCCATGGTATTGAAATATGACCCTCTTCCGTATACCATTGAGCAAAATCGTCAAAAGTAATCGTGTCACCTTCGTCTTGTTGACTCTTGAAAGCTTGGACCACGGCCCAGTTAGATCCGGCTTCGACAGCTCGCATCAAAGATTTGGTGGAACGGTCGCAGACCTCACTGCCATTCATTGTGGTAAGAGTATCTTCCTTTTCATCTGTATCGAGGGCAGGAGTACACGCAATAGCTAACAAGACAGTCAGAAACGATCGCATATAGGTATACATTTGTTCCTTCGATAGTACACCAGCTTTGGTCTTGTCCAGTAATTCAAAGGCATATTCAAGTTTGTCACTCTTTTTTCCGCGACAAAGAACGGAGAAACCACAAGCAAGCTCCAGTGCGTTGGGCTTGCCGTTTCGCTCGAAATCAAACGCTTCAAAGACGGACGACAGGACGTCCGACAGACATTGGTGATTCTCGGCACCTTTTCCCAAAATATCACGAACAGCCACATTGAAGTTGTTTTGTGTGATCGTTCGATTTCCTTTGCTCTTGGAGCTTCCAGAGGCACGCTTGAGAATGGCCGCACATGCAGTTTCTGTCGCAATCTTAGGCAAGCCACTGGCTATCGTGATTTGGCGCAAATGTCGAATTCGCTTTTGGGAAATGGATAGCATAAATCCACCTTGGTCGTCCTCCGAAAGCAAGTGAAACTTCAAAGAGTGGCTTTGGTTGTCGCCGCCCGCCGCATCCCCCATGGCTCGACTAGGCGCAGGAGAGTTCGGAAAGATCTCGCTTTTGTCGTGCGAAGCCGATGGCATGAGCATAATATCCATTTCGTCCATCGAATCCATGTTCATGATGTCATCGTGGCCACCTTCAAAGAAAGAAGAGTCAAGCACGTCTTCGGGTGGAGGGGGAGGACAGCCAGGAGACTGCAACTGCTGCGGCGATTGAGCCTTGGGCAAAGTAGGAGGAGCTTGCGTATCGAGGGCATCAAAATCGTCAACAAGCACCCATTTTCTGAGATCCAACAGTTCCAGCCAAGGAGCAATCTCAAAGCCTCCCTCGTTATACCATTCGCCAAACTGATCAAAGTCGATTCGGTCCAACTTGCGAGCATTCCATTGATACCGCATAACATCGTCGGCTACCATTCGGGCAGTTTTAGCAATGTAGCGATCTACAGAAGCGTCACTCATGTCGAGTGTTTGGCAGCAGCACGAAAACAGAACAATCAAAAAAGAACGCAAAAAGAGATATAGCTCTCGTTGATCCAGAGATTGGGTTTCAGAAGTTGTCTTCTTCTTTCCCTTGGGCTTTTTCGACTGGGGACGACCGTCGAAAGCGCCAAAAGCAAAGGCTAGCTTGGTACTCTTCTTTCCCCCGCAAAGCAAAGACAGTCCTCCCATTAATTCGTTCAAAGGAACCACTCTTGTTTGTTTCAAATCATAACTGTGAAAAAAGTTAGAGAGCATTTCTTGCACCGGTGCTGACAGCTTGGTCATTCCAGCGGCAGATCGTTTTCGACCCGTACTCAATGAGGGCTGCAAGACAACTTCCATCATTTGAATAAACGAGCTTTGATCCACCAAAGTATTCTTATCTGGTTCGGCGCTCTTCTTGCGAGGCTTCGTCGAATTCGGAGCCCGCAATCCAGGTCGCTGTTTCACTTCATCTAGCAATTTGAGCCAGATATCGTTCGAGGACATGTCGAGGGCTCCCAATTGCTCGACGACACCGCGAACGTAAATAGCATCTTCTCGCAAAACAATGAGAGACCGCTGATCGGCTAGAGGAAACGTAAAGAGTACTTGCGCCGTCGGTGCCGAAGTTCGGGCATGGTGCTGACGGCGGTGCGACGAGCGACATTCTCGAACGGACGGTTGGTTATGCGCATAGATAGTCTGGTGCTTGCTTTGAGGCATAGCAGCAAAGCTTTCAGATTCTCCCAACAATGACAGCAGCTTATTTAAATCCAGCAGTTCGAGCCAAGGTGCCACATTGTATCCACCCTTGCTGTACCATTCCGCAAAGATTTCGAACGAATACGCATCGTTGGAGTGACTCTGGGGGTGATTTTCGCCAGCATGCTTGAGAAAGTGCTGGAGAGTCCATTGGGCACCATTTTCCACGGCAGTACGCATTTCTTCCTTGCGCTCGTGCGACAAAGGTTGTCGCTTGTACACGTGGTTATCCCGCAAAAACGACGTTCCAGCCATCATTGTGAGTATGGATCGCAAAAAGCGCATGAGTTGCTGTTGTGTCAAAAAGCCACAACGAGCATCGTCAAGCAGTTCAAAGGCAGTGGCCAATTTAGTCGACTTTGACCCAGCACACAAAAAGCAGAATCCGACTGCCAATTCCTTGGCATTGACTTCGTCGTGACTGAGAGGATGATACGCCGTGGTGGACTGATGAAAGTTTCCTTCAAAGAAAGCAAAGTAGTCTTCGAGAATTTGCCCGAAATTGTCCTCATCCATCGAGGACAATCGATTCTGGGATATTTTGTTCGAGGCCGAAGCAGCCACCTGTTCGGGGGAAATCAAGTTTCGCTGCACTTGACAAAAGTCGTCCCGGCGAAGTGTCGCCAGTGGTCGCCCGTCCCAAACGCGCTTGTGCGACGTGTGCATAATGGTCTTGCAAACATCGGCCGCCGAACGATAGATCAGACCGGAACAGTAGACCAGTCGTCGTAAGGCCCAGAGCGATTCTTCCGAAACGTTAATGCAGAGGGGCTGAACAGTGGCAAGCCCCGTGGTGGTTATCACTCCGTTAGCTTCCATCGAGGATGAAAAATCAAACATCACGACGGTACGACTTGATGCGCCGGGAGAATGTCCAGCATGATGCGGGACACTGCCTGGTACAAGACGGTGATGCCGCATGGCAATCTCATCTTCTTGCAACATGTGGCTCAACGACGCTTTGGCTTGTGGTGTCTTGCTACCGTTGCTGCTGCTACTGCTGCTATGGGGGAACTGTGGTGGTGGTGGCGGTTGCTTGCGGTGCGACATAGGTGGTGGTGGTGGATAGTGTGGATGATGGTATGCTGGATACTGGTGATGGTGAAAAAGATGGGATGGTGGTGGTGGTGGGTACGGATAAAGAGGATACGGAGGATAGTGATGATACGGATGAGAAGCCGCCGATGGTACAACGTGAGAGTGAGAGATTTTCCATTTGGAAAGGTGCAAGAGTTCGAGCCACGGCACCATTTGACAGCCGCCTTGATTGTACCAATCTCCAAATACTTCAAACGAAATCGTGACATCGTCACTGCTGGCCGTAGAGTCGTCACTCTTGCAGGAGGCTGCTTGTAGCTTGGAAACAGAAAATTCCATCAAGCTACGCGCCGCGTGAGCTGACGATTGAGCAATATCCTTCTTGAGGTCTTCGGGGAGTCCCTTGGAAACTTGAGTTTTAGGTAGTGATGGTTGTGCTGTTGTTGAAGCTGCTCCTTTTGGAGAAGGTGTCGTCGCACAGTCGTTGGGAGATGTCTCGCCCGTTTTGGTCATTTCCTTGGGGGGTCCGTCGAACGAATCCTTGGCAGAGATATCATCGTGGCTGTCCACTGTCACAACGGGTTTAAGAGACGCAATATGGTCGTCGTCGGAATGACCCGTATTGCTGCTACTTCCACCATTGGACAGAATGTTCTTGTTGTAGTAGACACAACACGAAATGGCGGTGAGAATGGTGGCAAAGAGGCTGCGGGCACCGGCTTGATCTAAAGTAGTGGGAATTGGTGTGGATGAGACGGTTTTTTCCTTGGCACTGTTACTTTTTGCGGGATCATCGTTGTGGTCGTCATCGTTTGTTGTGACGTCCTCCTCTGTTTTGACGTGGACTTCTTCATCACTGTTTGTTTGCGCCACTACTTCATTGTTGTTCGTTTCGTTCGTGCTACCATCTTCTACGGCCGTCGATGACGCCGCCGCCAAAACTTCAAATACCAATTTAAGTTTGGATGACTTGTCCAAATCTTGAAACAAGACCAAACCTGCCTTGGCTTCTGCATTTGTTGTACCGGCAGCCAACATGCGCGAAACAAACATTCCGACCAACGGGTGCTGACACTCGGAAGCCGCCATGAGCAACATTTGATGAAATCTCAGTGTTCCGTGTGGTTTATCCAGCAACTGGTGCAGTGCTTCGGGCGTGTCCAGATACCGATGAACTGACGTATCGTCATCATCGTTGTCGTCATCGTTATCAACGCTGGTGCTCTCTTTGTTGGCCATGACGGCTGTGGTATTAGTGCTACTGTTGTCACCGCTGGTCTCCTTGTTGTTTGTATTGTCTAAAGCAGCAGCGGCAGTAACAGTAGCAGCAGTAACTGGAATTGGAATGCGTTTCAAACAACTCTGCAAAGCTCGACTGGCTTCTGCCATTCGATCGGCATCCGGTGGTGTCATGGCCATGGACAAGGCTGACAGGGATGATATTGAAGATGATTGTGGTGACGATGAAAAATAACTGCTGCTGGAATGGGGTGGTGGAGGCGGTTGTGGTCCCTGTTGATAATGATGTGAAACATGCTGGTGCTGTTGCTGTTCTTGTTGGATTGTGCCGGTGCCGGTGCTGGTGGAGTTATTATCACTGAAAGCAGCAGCACTGCTACTGCTACAATTGGGCGCCTTGGCCGGAGTAGATGCAGTGCTCGTCATTGTAGACAGTGCTATGTACTGGAGTATTGTAGGTGGGTTTGTGGTGCAATCGTTCGGTGATTTTTCAAGAAGTGGTGTAACACTTAAAAACCTGACTTGTGTTGCGTGTATGTTTGCTGGCGGAAGTGTTGGTTGGATTCAAAAAGCACCTATAACAAAGCACTGTAACAACAGGCTCTCGTACAATGCTGCTGCTACTCTGAATCTACTTATTTGTTTGTTTGTTGGTTGGTTGGTGGGAGGTGTTGTTTGCCGTCGTTGTATTAGGCTTGACTTCTACCAGTAATTCCAGCACAAGAAAGATGACAAAGCCAGGGATCATACATATATTGATGAAGGCAAAGATGCACCACAGTACCGCATACCACTGTAATAGAGAGGTGAAAAACGGCAAAAAGCAATGCTTCTCTTGCAATCTGTATTTAGCGCCCGTCAAGCCTGAACTTGGCATGCGCTCTGGCATTTGAATGCAAAGTCACTTAACAAATTAACTTCCATATAACTATGACGTTAAGCAATCTTATAATGTTTGAAAAGGAACGAGCTATCCGTGACATAGCAGATGGATGGACGGGTCAATAATCGTTCCTGCTATTGGTTCAAATTCACTTTCGAATGAGGAACTCTAAGTAATGGGATAGTACTTAAGGACTTTATTGTAAATAAAAACAGAAGCTCTGAGAAAACTGGTGTGCGTCGGATTAGTTATTAAGCTCTCGGAATAGCGACAACTCGTAGTAGGACTAGACTAGCTACTGTACTAAAGAACTTCTGCAGCTACACCTACTAGCTACTAGAGGCTGAAATGTTCGTAGTACCTTAGTCATAGAACGATAGCCATCCAAGTTCATAAGCACACGGCAAAATCAACGATTTCCAGCTTCATCTTGTAGCTATCGCCAGTAAGATGCTGAAAGTCTCTCGGCAAAGAATATATTCTACGCTCAGGACGCAACAATGATACATTTATTTCACAATCAAGCGATCTATAATGATAGCCCTTTTGTTGTCGTGAGCAACAAGCCATCAGCGTTTGTTTTTTCCTTTCTCATTATATCAAGTTGTCGATCATCATGGTTTTGAACTCACTAAAGTTCACTTGACCATCACCATCGGCATCAACCTGAGCAATAATCTTTGCAACTGCTTTGTCGTCTACTATACTGCCACCTAAAATAAGCCGGACTTCTTCTGGAGAGATTTGTCCATTTCCGTCCCTGTCAAATGCCCGAAAGGCTGCTTCTAAACGCTTCTCGGACACAAGACTTTTAGCATTCATGGTACCCATGACGAACTCTGAATAGTCAATTTCGCCACTTTCGTCGCTGTCGACCTGTTCGAAGATGGTCTCGAGCTCGGCCTTGCTCAGATCTTGACCAAAATACTCGTTCCAGCTGTGCTTAATTTCTTCCCGTGACAATTTTCCGTCGCAATCCACATCCATTGCTCGAAAAATGGCGTCTATTTTTTCTTTCTCGTCTTTGGTCAGTAATTGAGATACAATGAAGGTATAGGTTGCTTGCTTGAGTTTTTGTTGGGCACTAAAACTGGCCAAGTTGGACTATAAATTTAGTGTCAGAGAGATTAGAGCGCGAAAAAAATTGAAGAAATCCAACGAACTAAAGCTTCCAGAAGATATGATGTTTGCTTTTTTGGTCAACTACGACACAACCATAAAAAAACAATTAAAAAAACTCACCAAACTCGTGACAGCATCCTTGCTCGTGTAAGTCTCGTAGGCTTCCATCTTGGCAGCATCCAACCATTTGTGTGTCAGGGCTTCGGCGGCATTCGGGCGGTCTTTCTCTTCGTAGGTGAGGAGACTACATATGAAATCAATGGCTTCGTCGGAAATATCGCTCCATTCGTCTCCATCAAAATTATACCTGCCCTCCATGATCCGATCGTAAATTTCATCGTCCGTAAAGCCATTGAAAGGCGGAACTCCTGATAATACAATGTAGGCAATGACTCCGCACGACCACACATCACATTTGGTTCCGTAACTTCCTGCCAATACCTCTGGGGCAATGTAGTAGGGACTGCCCACCGAGTCTTTCAGTCGGTTTTTGGCTCCGCCAGCATCTTCGTCAAAGATCTTTGCCGTTCCAAAGTCGCAGATCTTAATGCAGTCAAAGCCCTTGTCATTTTCCAAAAGAATATTCTCGGGCTTGAGATCACGGTGCACAAAATTTCTCCTGTGACAGTAGTTCACACACGTTAAAATTTGCTTCATGAGAATGGCAGCATCTTCTTCTGTAAATTTTCCCCACTGTAAGATCTCCTCGAAGAGCTCTCCGCCGTCGCAGAATTCTGTCACTACATAATAGTGCTTATCGTCTTCGAAAGATTCGAAAATTCTCAAGATGTTGGGATGATCTAGCTCCTTCAGGGTGTCAATTTCGTTGCGGAAGGATTCGTCTTGGATCTTTGCCTTGAGGAGGATTTTCACCGCTCGGATATCACCGGAATCTAAATGCAGGCAGGCGTGAACTGTGCCGTAATTGCCACTACCTAGCTCCTCTCTCAGCTCGTAATGATCACTGAACTTTTCTGATTTGTCGTGCTGCATCACGAATGACTTTCGACTGACTTTGAAAGTGCCCTTGGCATTCTTGAAGAGTCTTCTCATGGTACGGATCTGTGTATATTGTAGTAATGCTTTTTTTCAGCGATTGTATTGCTCTGTTCACTCAAAATATCTGGTACTTGGAGGAAGGCGTATTTGGTGTGATATCGAAAATACAGAATAGAATACTATGCTCGAGCTTTGGTGATTATTTGATGTAAGCTTGGTGTTGTTGGAAAAAAAAAAAAGATAATGTTTTCATTATTTAATTTTTTCATCAAGTCTTCCGTGTACCTGGTACTACCAGGTACTGTACTAATTTCTACGAGGAGTACTAGCTAGAGTACGGTACTGGTAGACGAGCGAAGAAATCGATCTGCCTTCCACCAAGAAGAGTCATCCGGTCATTTCAGCTGACAACAGTGCGGTCTGTCCATACACCCAACCCATCTCACAATTTACGAGGACTCGAATTTGTGAAGTTGACTGCAATAATAGATAGTACTGTAGTATGTTGTTGAGGCGCCGAGGCAACCAACAGCAATGAGATGATGCAGGACATGGGTCCAGTACCGAAATGGTAGACTACCAGTGCTCTTGAATAGCGCAGTGCATGGGCGTGAGTGTGCAGACTACATTTCTTCTCTCAGCACAACAGTACTAGCTACTCTAGCTGCGGCTCTGCCTGCCGATTTCTAAAAAATGCTATGTTACGGTCTAATACGAACACTGCTTTGGGCACCAAGAGAATCTGCTTGATTTGCTGCACTACGAATGTGCCAGAGAATAGGGAAAATGACTAAAATTGCAGTTTTTGTTTCTTTTATAGGAGGGTCGAATTAAGTTTCTTGTCGTGCAAGCAGCGGGTGAAAGTATGTTCAAAAACGACTGTATGTACATTCCTGCATGAAAAAAATTGTCCATTTTTTGTTATGCAACGACCCTCAAAGCCGATTGTGTTGGGCAAACACTATCAAAGTCGTGTGCTTGCTTGACAAGACTGTGTCGACTGTTGTTCTTGTCGTTGTCGATCATGTTGATACTACTATCACTATCATCACAAGATTCATCCTCCAGGGTTGAAAACTCAACTTTCTCCAACAATGGATCTTCACCAGAAGTCCCGCTCGTGCTCTCTGGAGCTGTCGTTTCCGCTTTGGTATCGCTACCATCTCTGTCCGTTATCTTGATTGTTCGCAGGTCCAGTGCAGAAGATTCATCGTCCCCATAATCCGAGTAGATCCGCTGTGCTTCCTCGGCATCTTGCGATGCCAACGCTCGCGATTCATTGATAAATGATTGACTCTTTACAATTAAAAAATTTCTCAGTCGTATTGCAATGTCGTCGTTGAAATCTGTGTTACTTTTACGGCCAGCACTGTATAGACTGATCAGGCTGGCACGTTTGCGAAGTGCTGCCGTTTGATAGGCAGAACGCCGACGTTGACGAATGACAAGCTGACCGGGCATGTACATTTCGAGACCACGTCCACACAAACGTTCGTCGTCTTCTTTTGCTCCTGATTCTGCTGCTGATGATGATTGGTCGTCATTTTTCATGTTCTTATCAGTTTTAGTGTCCGAACTTTCAGATTCCTTGAGCTGTGCCAACAAAGCTGCCACATCCTGTTTGGCGAGTTGCGTAAATTCTTCTTTGGTATACCACAAAACACTAGTTGTGTTGTTGTTACTGATACTATCAGTGGATGAGCAGGATGCATCATCATTATCATCATTATTACAAACAGTGGCACACCTTCCTTCGTGATGCTGATGGACAAGAGTGAACTGCGATGCATGCGGAGCGAATCTCACGCGATTTGTACGACGTTTCTTTTTGCTGCCACTGCTGGTGGTGCTGGTGCTGCCGTTGGTCCCCATGCTATTCTCCTCGGTTACCTTGCGAATCATCTGGTTCAAACTTTTGCTTATATTATTATTATTAAATTCTTGGTTACGGTACGATTGTGTTGAAACTTCCCGATGACGATCCATATGAAACAGTGAAGCAGTGATGCCGTCGTCTCTCATCGCTTCTTGGTTGATTTACGCGACAATCCGACCACCATTAGATTGACCTATGTACCTGGTAATAAACACAGTAATAAATGCACCACGACAACAACTGAGGTGGCAAAGTTCAAACCGATGATTCCAGTTAGGGTTCAGGTGATTTTTGGAGATCACTGAAATTATTTGATTTTTATGAGAACTGGGCACCAAAGCCCAAACTACACAACTGCTGTACGTGAATAATCGATGAGGAGCACATAATCTTCTATGGGTATTGATTCATTCTCTGTGTGCTATGCTGTCGTCGTCACACAGATGCATTAATAAGTCCACAAACTATTACGAACAATCAGAATATCCTTTTAACAAATAATCATTGTTTATTGCTAATGTGCCGAATTCTGCAATGAGAAATGACACCCATATCCACATATAATTTACCTCACAATAAAACTTCCTTCACAAGACTGAGCTTCAATATTATGTTCTCTCTCAACTTAGACAATTTGTTCTTCGACAGGATTGGTGAACAATTCAGAATAAATCTTGGTACCCATCAAAAGAGTTCCAGTGGCAGTACAGCAAATGAGGTACAACCAAACTGAAGACCATCCATAGTGAGCCTGGAGAGGTCCAATAGCCATGAGCCCAATGGAAGCTGTAATAGAGCCGCATCCATTGATCAATCCAGTTACCGTTCCCAAGGACTTGTTGTTACCGCGGACACTGGGGTGAGAAGCAAGGTCAGCAGCCACAGCGGAGGTGATAATATTGTTTGGTCTGTGATGCATTACAAAAATTGGCAGTAGCGTGTCAGAGATAGGATGACCTTTTAAAATACAGAGCAACACAAGAACCCCAATTAAAGTACTTACCCTCCAACCAAGATACCCATGCATCCAAGCATAAACAACATGGGACCAGCTCCCAAGGCACCACTTTCAGAGAATTTAGCAAAAATAGCCAAAAAGACAATCAAAGTGCACATGAAGACACCAATGACAACGGCACGGCGTCCACCGAAGAGGTCGCTGACGTAACCCACAATAATACCACCAGGCATCATTCCCACACTGTAAAGCGCGGCAATTAAGTTGGCAGCAACAGGATCAAAGGTCTTGCCCAAAAAGTAGGGAAGCCAAAAGAACAGGCAGTAGTTGACCAATTTGAAGAATCCAAAGGCAAAAGCGTACTGCGCAACCATGGGAATCGCCAAAGCTGCAAGATAGGTAATGGGAGCAGGGCCAGTGTCTGCCGCCATGGTCTCTCCTTGCTCTGCCATCTCCTTGCGCTTTGCTTCCATCTTTTCCTTGCGGATGCGAACCTCAGGGGTAATAATATCAACATTGGCTGGGTCGGCAATCAGACGGGCTGTCAAGAACCCCCAGGCCAAATTTGTTATAGCAGGGAGTAGCAATGCCCACCAATAGGGTTTTCCGCTTTTCAAAACAAAGGCGGTGCACAACTGGGCAGTAATATCTCCACAGTATTGATGGCAGGTCCAGAAACCGAAAATAGTACCGCGCTTGCGGATACTGTCAGCGTCACAAAACCAGTTTCCCATAACAGCTGTTCCGACAGGTCCACCAGTGGCTTGGAAGAAACCAAAGAGAAAATACACTGACAAGATGAAGACGTTTCCCAACATGGCACTCATTCCGTGGAAATCAAACCAGATGGCGACATTGATAAAAAGCAAACAAATACCACTACCCCATAAACCAATGGCCAAAATAATGGTAGGATCAAAGGTGTCACCTAGTTTTCCATTGATAATGTTACCAGCTGCATAGGTTGCCATAAAGATAGTGTCCATTTCGCTGAGCAAAAGAGCCGAATAACCAGCGTCATTTTGTAGCTGCTGTTTGACAGTGGACTGTGACGAGCGAAAAATAGTGAAAGTCGTTGTGGTTAGCAAGTTTACCAAAATATCAAAGTTATGATCGGTACAATAATCTTGTACAAACTTACGTAACACTTCCGCGAGAAATGGGCCATGAAGTACCCTCCAAAGGTAATGAAAAAGGCCCATCTGAGGTTCATCCAATGTTAAGCATAACGAGCAAGTCCCGATTATCAAATAAATGGAGACAGACAGAGAGAGTGTGCGAATAACGAATTCGGAGAATATCAGAAATATAATATAGTCATGGCGTAGTGATAGAAAAAACAATGCCGCAACATTGGAACGAAAAATGACAAAAGGGTTTTCATCGATTGTGGATTTGCCAGTAGAATGTGTCCAGGACAGCGATCCCACACGTCAATGGAAGCAAAGATAAGAGGGAACGTACACAAAAAAGCAAGCAGAAATTAGAACAGAAATTGAAAAAAAGGCACGATGGGTATTGGCATTTTTTCTTATTACCGGTACTACATAGTTGCGAATCTTTTCCTGAATCTTTACTTACGGTTGGTATGCTTTGAGGCGCTTCAGTTGTTCACTCTCGTCGCTGCCAATAAGTGGTTTCGTTTCCGACGACATGGTGTAGATGTGTTTCTATTGCAACTCGAATTGATTAAAGTTAGCAAAAGGAACGTATTTTTCCAATATAATATATTATTGTTATTTGTTATTAGCAGTTCGGTACCAATATTTTGATTTTTATTGCTCCGAGTGCAGTATTTTGTTAACTTTGGGTTCTTCTACGTAGTAGACTAGTACTGCAAAGTATCTTCCAAAACGATTACACCAAAGTACCAATACTCGCTACTACTGCTAGTACTACTATGGAATACACTCTTTTTCAAGTGTTCGCAACTTTCCTTCTGCTCGAATCAAAGAGGAAGATCCCAACGATCCGAATAATTTTTTGATTGGCTCTCAATAAAATCAAAGATCCAATAAAACGGGGAAGGTTTGAGATTCGATTCGCACGCGTTTATTCGTACAAGTGTAGGGATAGCTACTACTAGCTAGTAGACTACTAGTAGTAGGGAACCGTACCACCATCCAGGTACTACGTTACACAGTACCTACTCTACTATTTTTTATTACTCCTCTATTATTTATTTCGAGGGTGGTGAAGTACTGCTGTAGTAGTACTGGTACCAGTAATACGCAGATCTTCAATTACCGTGGTTTCGTTCATCAAAAACGCGAGCATGTTCACTAGTAGACTAGCTAGCTAGTAGGGTACCAGTAATCGCACATTTACTTTTTCAATTCATTTGCACTAAATAATGCGCTGGCTTTTTTTTACCAGTACTGATTAATGAAAGAAACCTACATCGCACATTTGCGCAATCCTTCCGTTACTACTACAGTAAAACATCATCAAAAATAAATGCAGTTCCTTTTTCATTAGTACAATAATAATATTCGAATACGAGTATTTGCTGGAGTAGCTGCTTTTGGTAGTAGTGTTTGCCACCTGCAACGATCCTTCTTAAAACTGAAATCCTGCTGCTCTATTATTATTAGGTGTAGGTCCTCATCAAACCAAAGGCCCCAGGAGTAGAGATACAGAATCAAAGGGAGGTTCAGGCTCGGGATTTGATTGCAATTCTAGTAGCAGCTACTAGCACAGCGAGATAGAAAAAATTGTTAGACAGGCATAGGTTTGTTTCTATGCCGTTGATACTGCCTGGTAATAACTCTACTGAGGTAGCTATGGTAATAGTAGTAGACTAGAGAGGTACTAGAAGTAGACCAGCTAGCAGTAGTAGTTGTAGTACTACTAGTACTAGCTAGTACTGCTACTAGTACTAGTAGAAGTAGACTACTAGTAGTTAGCAGGCCTGATTTGGCTTTTTTACAAAGCAGTATTGGAGACGTATCGATGGAGTGGTAGTACCAGTAGTACTGGATACATGTACAACTACTAACAACCGCGCTAGACTTCTTTGGTTGACTCCTATTAATCGTAATGACTGTTGGATTCACCTCAAATTTAATATTTTCCAAATTGTTAAGTCATTTCGTTACACTTTAGGTCATTTTCCTTTCATTGGAGCAGTAGTAGTAGTAGTAGTAGATCGATGATGATAAAAAGGAAACTTCCCCCCAATGACTACTACCACCCTGGTACCAGCACCTGGTACCAGGTACCAGGTACCATACTAGGTACCAGGTACCTTGGGTACCTACTAGTAGCCTAGTACTCCTAGATAGTACTACAGTAGTTGCCAAACACACAATGTCCTACCGATACTAGCTACCAGTTGGTAGCAGTGATAATATCGGGAATTATGCTCAAGAAATGCATTTTGGCAATTGTTGACGAATTCAGGAAACAGAGGATTTTCATCAACTGAAATCTCTTCAATTGAATTCAGTTGCTACCGCTGGTAGTCCATCTGCTACCAGGTATGGTACCATGGTACTAACAAAAAAGCGTACGTAGAGTACTGTAGACTACTGATGAGAAAGTTTTTGGCCCTTTGTTGAATATTGCTATTATTTGCTGCCGGTAGTACTAAGTAGGAGTAGGAGTAGTATTCGTATTTTTGCTTCTACTAGGACTGCTAACAACGAAGCTCCAAACAAGATGTTGTGTTCAACGTTGACTACTACTACCTGGTACTACGTAGCTAAGTAGACACAAACGTACCTGGTACCCTGGTACTAGTTTATCGGTCTGTCTGAAATGACTCCGGAGTTTTACTACTCTACTAGACTACTACTGGTACCTAGTACCGGTACCCTGGTATTGACGTAAGCCAAAATAATACTCCCCCGAGTAGAGTAGTACTCTACCTGGTAGTCAAAAACAAGAATACTACTAGACTACTACAACCTACTGCAGTTGTTTATCCAACAAAAGCAACAAGACAGCACACCATTGTTAATAGTCAGTTAATACCTCTAATAGTAGTAGCGAAACAACAATATCAACAATAACAATAACAAACACTAACATGAGCAATAACAATCCAAGAAGATCCAAATCCAGTCAAGTGCCAACCGCAATGGTAGCTGCAGCAAGCCTTGAGAATCCGACAACAGATAATTCTGCTGCTGCTGCTGCTGCTGCTGCTGCTGCTGCTGCTGCTGCTGCTGCTGGTGGTGGTGGTGCTGGTGGTGTTTCCGCGAATGCACCAGCTAGAAGGGTGACGTTAGCTGAGAATAATACTCTGCTTGTGGATACTATGGAATTCGAACATTGGAATGCCAATATCGATGGTGTTTCTAATGACAGAAACAACAACAACAACAACAACCCAACCTCTTCGGTGGCTTCTACTTCTCCTATCGGCAGTATTCGTTCTCCCAGTCAAAGCGATTTGGAAGCGAATCATCCGGATACCAGCAACCATCATGTCATTGATAGTGTTGATAATAGTCGTACAGACAATGGCACCAATACCAACGATCAACATCACGAAACTACTGTGAGCTTTTGTCATGACAGTCAGGAGGAGGAAGACGAAGACGAAGACGAGAAGGAACATGTTCTGATTGACTTTACGGAACGATATGTACAAGAAAAGGAACTACAATATGAAGCCAGAAGGAATAAGGATTTTGAAGATGAAGACTGGATCAGTGAAAGCGAAGGTAGCAATTCGTATCGAGATGCGGAAGAAGCCGAGCGAGCTATTCGAGAAGGATTCGTGGCAGCTTTGATGGGCATACTGTTTACCAAGATTTGGAATATGACCGGTGCACCTATGTTGGCTTATATTACCAAAATTTGCAAAATGTGTCGTCCCGGAAACGATGATGACAATGAAGATGCGTTGGATCAAATGGCAGAGTCAGCCATGGAAAATGCTATGGACGATGCAGCTGGTAACTTTACCACTTCATTTGGAGGAGGAGGAGACGGTGGTACTAGTAATCTTGCTGGTACTTCCGGCGGTGGCGGTGGCGGTGGAGCACCACCGGGTTTGGCTGAAATGGCGACGGCAGGAGCGCAAAGTGCAGCGGCAGGAGCTGCGGCAGGAGCTGCTGCGGCTGGAGCTGCTGCTGCAGCTGCGGGCGCCGCCATTGGAGCCGCTGCAGTTGGCGCCGCCATTGGAGTTGCTGTGACGGCAGCCGCCGTCACGACGGCCATGGCACCTACTATTCCCCAACAAGCCGTCGTTTTTAATGACACCTTTGTACCACCGATATGCTCACCAACGCAACTATTGAAACAAGGATTTTTGGAGTTTCATATCAAGGGATTACCGCCATCTGTCCTGCCCGAAAAGAAACGGGTGCTCGAAGAACTCTTTCGAGATATCTACAATGACATGACCGGCATGTGCTTGGATCCCTACGTACGCGTCCTGCATAATGTCACTTTGGATACATGGTCGACAGAATTTGAAGGTACCGATGATGCCTTGATTCTGGCAAGCAACACTACGACCGAAGAAGAAAAGCAATTTGTCATTGATTCCAGCATTACCAAGACGGAGTGGGTTGCCAATGTGGCTTGCGATGGCTGCCCTGATTCAGAACCCCTCTTTCAACCTCCAGATGCAGTTACTACAGATACTGACGAGCCAAACGCGCGTGAACGACGGCGATTGCGATCGTCCAAGATTCTGTGCAGCTTGCAATACCAAGATATTTCCTATCAAGAGAATGTTATGCGCCGGTTGCGAGAACTGCAGGGATCGTCAAACTTGAATTTTAGTTTGGACGATTTCTTTGCTCTCTTTGCTGCAACCTTTGGCTTTAACATTGAACCAGCTTTGAGTGGACGTCAAACAACGGATGAGTTCGGAAACGTCATCTACTTGCAGCCGAATGGCGACAATTCAGTATCGATTGTCTACGCTGCGTCGAAGCCAGCGATAGGAGGAGGCGGCAATGCGAACACCCAAAGCCCTATTGCTGTTATCGGAATAGAAGAGATTGAGGAATTCATGGTGATAGTTATGCAGAACAATGGGACCATTCAGCGACCATTTGTTAACACTGAGGTGGCGGCCTTGGAATTGTCGATACAGCAGTGCCTAGACGAAGCTATTGCTTCAGAATCAGAATTTTGTGATATTGTACAAGCCAGTAACCCCGAACTGTTGGATAAATGCCTGAAAAATTCCAACACATTGGAATGCCAGCAGCTATTGCCCGATATGCTAGATGCTCTTGATGAAGCTGTAAAAAAAGAGGATCCCGCTGCAGTGGCTTCTGCCAGTGTTATTTTCAATTCCGATGGATCCGTTGGGTTTCAACTGAACTCGACTGGCGATACGTCCACAAATAACAGTGAGAATAACCTCAGTGGCAGCCAGGGAGCAGATGAGGGATCTGTTGGGTTTCAACTCAACCCGACTGGAGGTACGTCTACCAGTGACAATGGGGACAACCTCAGTGGCAACCAAGAATCGTCGGAGGGATCCACGGAATATCAGTTAGGCTCGACGGATGAAAGCACTACTAATGATGGTAGCAGCGAAAGTCCAGATTCAATGGCTGATGGAGGGGGTGACGACAGTACTACCCCAGATGGTAATAATGGAGGCAGTGTCAATTCCGGTGAAGAAGGTGCCAGTACCGAGTCCAATGAAGGAACTACTGGGGTTGGAGGAGAGGGTGGCGGATTGGTGTCCGATGGAACAGATTCGAGTACACCAGGCGGCGTTCAACCTCTCTCCAATGCACCGGCCACGACCAAAGAAGATGGAACAACAGATGATGGCTTAAGCACGCCGACGAGCTCTGCAGCCAGCCCTGAAAGGCCACCCACTCTTGCGGCCCCTACGATAGGCACGGTGATTCCTTCTCCGGCTTCAGTCCCTGGACCCCCTGCACCGGGAGACGCTCCTGCAGATGTGGCTCCTTCGCCAGCATCCAACCCAGGGTCGGAAAACCCTGGGGTATTACCGACTGTTTCACAAGGAAATTCACCAGCTGCACCCGCCGCCTCTTCCGGGAGTGCTACTGCGAGTCCTACATCGAATGCGCGGACGGTCAATCCTGACAGAACCCCAGGTCCCAATTCGTTAGCTGCAACAACAAACCCAGGATTAGACACACAGTCACCAACATTAGACCCTACACTCCCTCCAACCTCTGGTCAAGTATCTATTCCAGATCCTCCTACCCAAACAGTTGATCGCACACAAGCACCAACACCAGCACCAACTTTTGAGCCCACTCCTGATCCTACCCTACAGCCAACTCTAAGAACAACAACTGGGCCTCCTTCTTTGCTCTCGACAATGCCCACTCCACAGTCAAATCCTGGAACAACTCAACGTCCAACCATACAATCAAGTGAGCAGCCATCTAACTCTCTAAATTCTGCAACAACGACAAGACCTACAAACCTAGCAACATCAACTAATCCAATTCCAACAACTGTGCCAACTAAAAACCAGCAAAATCCCTCCACTGGTCCAACAAATCCAGCAAAAAATCCAAATAGTCCCTCATTATCCACACCTAGCCCAATAAGTGCTTCTGCAAGACCATCGTCTAGTCCAACCGAAGTAATGGCAAGACCAAGTATTGCGCCAGCAGTAAGGCAAGATCCAACAGTGAGTCCAGGAAGTCCCTCTGCTGGTCCCACAGCGGCAGGAGGAAATGCAGGTGGTCCCACAGTGAGTCCAGGAAGTCCCTCTGCTGGTCCCACAGCGGCAGGAGGAAATGCAGGTGGT
>Ga0100391_1001963_pt1 | contig 22254 bp, 8 predicted proteins | sample CryGeymeta201515_FD_81541 | JGI IMG/M metagenome (GOLD analysis project Ga0100391, IMG submission 81541) | Groundwater microbial communities from Crystal Geyser aquifers in Utah, USA - Crystal Geyser metaG 2015-15 | ecosystem: Environmental > Aquatic > Deep subsurface > Groundwater | place: USA... | reverse complement strand
TGCCACTGCCACTGCTACTGCTAGAGCAGTTGCTACTGCTCCAGCTGCAGCTACTGCTAATTCTACTGCATCATCATCTTCGGCAATAAATCAGCCAGAACCTCCTACTAAACGCTCCAGGCCATCTTCCTTCTTGCCTGTACCTTCGATAAGCTCACAACATCAGCCATCATCTTTGGTGGAGTGGGATACAGACTACATCTCGGACTACAGACATACCACAACAGCCGCCAGCAACAGCAGTAACAAGAACGCAAAGTATTTACAAGACAGGCTAGAGCGCAGTGCTGCTCGTCTCGAACAGTTCGCGTCAGAGGTAGGATACGCAACACAACTTAAATCACAGCACGGCTTTCACAATCCTTGCTTCATGGAAAATGCAGCGCAACAATTGGGTGTTCAACAGGTCATGACACCATCTGCGGGGAGGACAGAAGCATTCGAAGACTACGAGTTTAACATTCTGGAACTAGAAGAACAAGTTCGTATACAGGAATTTCAAAATGCACAACAAAATCAGCAGCAATAACAACAACTTTAAATGAATACAGATGGAGTCCTGGAACCTACATGACGATAAGATTGCTACCAGGTACCATGAAAATACAGGAAGGTATTCAGAATAAACAATTAAATGACAAGCATGAGCTGCTTGCTCATTCCAACTAGCCTGGCTTGCTAGAGGGTACGTAATGACTTGGTTTCGGCGAGTTCGAGCTAAATTCGAACAGAGAATAGGTGGTAGATGCAGCTCACAGCACCACTCCTTGTCACTATATTCACGACGGTAGATGTAAAATCGCCCAGAAGTTATAGCACATTAAAGAAATATGACTGAAATTCCTTTTCTTACGCAAAAATGCCTCCATCTTCCAAGTCTCTGCGAAAGGCGGCAATATCATCGACGCCCAACACCAAGCCCTCGGCGGGACGCTTGTTAGCCATCAAAGCGTAGCCGGTGCTCTTGGGGGGTACTGGAGATGACGCGGGTCCCTCTCGGGGAACAACTTGCGTTATCAAGACACGACTGTTGTTTCCGGTATAGATGCGGTCCCAAAATTCCAAGAGATCATCCTTATTGAGCTCCAACAACGCGAGGACTTCGTTCTGAATGCGACTGTATTCCAGTCGCCCGCTGGCAATCTCGGCCCAATTCCGCATCACTTCCGTGGCCAAGGTCTTGTCGGGTTCGAGCTTCCGGTCGATCAATCCCTTGACGTAAGTACCAAAATCTTGCTTGGGAAGCTTTTCCAAGCTGGTTCGGATGCCATCCATGTACTTTAATGTTTCCGTTGTCAATGTTTCCACGGGAGCAACGCTGGATTGCACGATAAAGGAAAGAGTGCGAGTATTGCCGAGTCCTCGAACACCCGAGGACACAATATAACCAAGTTGCTGACGAGTCCTCAGGTCGTCGTAAAAGGGTTGCTCTACAATAGAGCTTATGAGGTCAATCAGGACGTGGTCTTCGGCACTTTCTCCGAGAGATTGAATCATAATATAACTAGCCGAGTTTTGATTATCAGGATTCGGTTCCGCCACGACCAATCGCGTTCTTCGAGCACCGGAAGGAACTTTACCATTGGATGTTACTGGTGTTGGTAATGGAAGAGGTATGAGTTGATCTGGGACGTCATCGTCAGGAATGCTTCGAAAACCGAGTGTCTTATCCAGCTGCTTGACAAGATTCTGAGCTTCCTCTTCATCAAAATTTCCTTGTACCAGGGCTTGTCCTCTGCCTGACGACCACACAGACGAGGCATACGTAGTCAAGTCTTGAAGGGTTGCCTTGTCCGTGGCCTCCCGCAATTCTTCATTGGTGTACTGGAACCGGAGTGGCTGAATGTTCAAAGTAGCATAGTAGGAAGCATGGGCATAAGGTTGCTTAAAATCAAAGGCCGCTAGTGCACGCTTGAGTTGATCCTTGTACCTTTCAAATTCGTCTTCATCCTTTGGAAGAATTTGCTTGATATCTTTCGAGATTTTTTGTGAGATGTAGGCAGCAAATTTTGGTAGCTTGTCGTTGTAACCGCCGAAAGTAAGTCTAACACCTCGTGGCAGTATTTTAACATCGTACGATAACCCTGCAAGGCCCGCGTCATATGCATATTCCCCTAGTTTGTCCACAGTGCATGCGTCGTAAAAATTCGAGAGGGCTGCGTTGTCGGCAGAGGCAAACACTTCGCGCGTCAAGAGCTGGAACACTACGAAAGCCTTTGGCAATCCAAATCGATCGTCTTCCTTAAAATGAACAGTCCAACGACCGTCACCGGTAGCATCACGAATGACGGTAGGAGGAGGAATAGGAGCGATTCTAGTCTCAAAATCATTGGCGGGTGGCTTTTGCCGGGGAGGTATATTGATGCGTAAACCTGCTTCCGACGGAATGAATACGTTCTTTTTCGGGTACGAGATCTTCAGAGCATCCGGGCTGGGACAGTTTCGCCATTGACTAAGAGTCTCCGGTGGAATAGGCTTCACAGAATACTTTGTACCATACCATTTTTCAACCTTGTCGGTCTTGCCCTCAAAGTCTTTGCTGGTAACAGTAATCATTACATTGTTCAAAGAAATTTTTGAGACATACTCCTCCAATGACTTCTTGGTATTTTCTAGCTGTTTTTTAGAGGAGAAGCCCGTGCGTGGCTCACTCGTATCCAACAGGTTGTTGTCTGGCCCAATGAGAGCAATTCGTCGTGGCCCCGCAACATACAAGGGAGGAGAGTACTTTTGCATGTTTGTGGAAAGACTCTGGACGTAGTTACCAGCGTTACCTTTGGTGGCGAATCGCCATTCCAATTCACTAAGTTGCAGAACTTCTTGGAAAACATAGTCTGGCACCGGCTTTTCTTTGATCATGTCAAGATAAGTGAAGACAGCTTCAACTACCCTGTTCAAGTTGGCAAATCCACTTTTCGTCAGACCAATGGTGACATCAAAATTTTCAAATTGAGCAAGCTCGCCCTCGCTGGAAGACCCCAGACTATTTGCCCAGCGTTTGCGCTTCAAATACGAAAGCAATGACCCAGGACCCTCGTGACCGATGAGATGGGCTACATAATTCGATTGCTTCTCAAGAAAAGCTTTCTCGCGGTCTTGGTCCGATTCGTAAATCATAGGCCAAGTAAGTGTCAACTGTCGCAGATCTTGCACTGGTACAACTTCCACAATATGCTGGAATGAAGGGATAAGACTGTCGCCATTGTAAGGCGCAATATCTTTCCACTCTTCCTCTGGCTTGCCAACATTTTTGTTGGGTATGGCAGAAAAAGACTTTGCCACATATTTCTCTAGCTTCTCAATTGACTGAGGAGCCACTACCGCAAGAGTCATTTGGTTGGCAGAATAATACCGATCAGTAAATTTGATAAGTTCCTCTCGCAGGTTGATTCCCTTGGCTTTGGTGTTGTCCAGCAGCGTCTTTTTGTTCCCTGTGAAGAATTTGCTGTAGGGATGATGTGCATTGGCACGTGATTTTGACAACTGGTAGGAGCGGAACGAATCTGACTGTAAGTTTTTGGCATTTTCGCTTTCAATAGCATTTAGCTCTCGACCGGTGGCGCTTTCGGTGAAGAGAGGGGAGGCAAAGAGAGCACCAAATCGGTCCAATCCCTCCGCAATCCGAACATCTGCCTCTGCCTCCATGTTGAAAAAGTAGACGGTATCTTCACTGTCCGTATACGCATTACTAAATCCACCATTGCTGGACAAAAACGAGGAAAACCCATCTTCTCTTGGATAGGGCTTGCTTCCCAAAAAGCTCATGTGTTCTGTTGTAAATTTGGTGTTGGAGGTATAAGAAGAACAGAAGCTCGTACATCATGCAATGAACATTTATTGAAATAAGCACGACGTACCCGTAAAATGAGCTAGTCCTGGAATATCATCTGGATCAGAGCATGCACCGACGTGAACATCCTGTTACAGTGAAAAATGATGGAACGAACGATGTGATACAATTGTGTGAGGAGATTTCAAAGAAATTATAAACGTCACAAGTTCACACTTTTGATGGAACCTACCATGGCAGCTGCCGCCTGGTTAGACGATGGATCTGAACAGAGCAGGACCCGCAATCCATTCTCCAAGACGTAAGTTTTATATTCGCGGTCGTCTTTGGGAGGTTTAAGGATGTCGGCATTTTGGAAATCCGTTCCAACAGTTTCTGCGTCCGTTCGGAGGCTGGTAGATTCTTCCGCGGCTTCTGCGGTACTCGTGGTAGAGGTGACAACCGTGGCACTTCCGTAGAGCATCGAGAACAAGAGCTGACGCCGACGTTGGCCGTCCACATCGGCCACTTCCTGGTTTGATAAAGATGACGATGACGATGATGGTTCGTCCTCCGATGTTGACTGCCACAGAGGATTCCTGGTAGCTTTTCGTCGCTCCGCAAAGGATGGCACGCACAGCGGTGGAGATTTTATCGCATTGATTTTTTGCATTATCTTGAAGCTACCATTAACCGGTTGAAATGGGTTTGCTGGATTTGCAAAGAGAGAAAAAGTGCCTGCCAATACCAGGCAAAAGGCGTCAAAAGTGTAATAGCACCTGATAGGCATTGATGTGGCTGCAAAAAAAAAAGCTCTTGTCGAGTTCAGAAATTTATGGAACCTTGATTTTGAATCGTCGGCCGTAGCAAAGTAGGAATAGTCTTTTACTTCAGCTTGTCTTTATTTGTTTTGATGCCTTTTCGTAAGTTGCGATCATCACAACATAATAATAATAATAATAATATTATTATTATCACATCAAGCAATCAAATAATGAGGTGGAGCCGATGAACTTCGATTTAATACAAAGCAAGTAAGCATCCAAATGTTTTCTCCGTTATTACTACTAGTACTAGAGTAAACTCCAGCTAGAAAGCACCTGACATCATCGTACAGATAATCTGTAGAAAATCAAGGCAGATGCACATGCACTCCAAATCTACTTTAAAGTAGTGCAAATTAAAGCTCTCCATGAAAGCTTTCATTTGCTTCATCAAATAGTAAGAGGCGACTATTCCTTAATGAGCTATTGATGATAGTCTCTTATTGAGGCTATGGACCCCAAAAGGACTCAACCTGACACAACGTTAACAGGGGGTAACATACAGTGTAGTTGTCTACAAAATTATTGTTCACTGGTACCACGACCATTATGGAGGAGCCTTGTGTCGTTCCTTTGTCCTGTGAGTCGGTACACAAAACCCAAAATAAGCTTCTATTTTACTAGCAAGAGGTATACGTGCCGAGACATCAGACAAAGGAGGAGCAATAATTTGCACGTTCACACAAACGGCCGCACCTCTACAGCTGTTGTTCCCTTGTCCTGCGCGTCGGTATGCAAAACCCAAAATAAGCTGGTATTTTACTTGCAAGAGGTATACGTGCCAAGACATCAGACAAAGGAGCAATAATTTGCACGAACCACCGCACCTCCAGTGCCTGGCTGTGTCATCCTCATTACTTCACACGAACAGCCGCACCTCTACAGCTGTTGTTCCCTTGTCCTGTGTGTTGGTATCATGCAAAACCCAAAATAAGCTGGTATTTTACTAGCAAGAGGTATACGTGCGGAGACATCAGACAAAGGAGTGAACCAATGATCATGTGCCATTACTATAAAGCTGATTTTTTATTAGCTAAATATACAGCTTTCGAGCTGGGCTTTCTTTTTCTATATTTAAATAAAAATATGAAGATATGCATGGCTAGATATAAAATATTAAAGTTTTGCTAGACAGTCCCTAGTTAATCTGGAGAAGACAAACTCAACGTAAGGTTCAGATAACGGTGCTATTCAGGTTCTTTCTAGTCTAGAGTAGCAGGAGCAAAGCATTAGTAGTCTTTCGTCGGCGAGCTCCAGCAAACACAATACGAACTCTCTTCAAATATTACAGCTAGTAGTTACTAGCTAGTAGCTCTAAATTAGACGTTCTAGTTTTTTTTTAGGAGTGAGCTCTACTAGAGAATTACGAAAGCAGTGTACCACCATATCATTCCTGGCTCGATTGACAGGTCAGCCAATAATTCACCGAATCATCGCATTTTTCAATATCACCAGCCATAAAGTAGCGTCTCGTTCGATCCCATTCAAGATAACGCAAGAGTTGGAAGGCGGGGAAATGTTTGGAAACTACCTACCGTGTCAACACAAACTTGGCATCGCCTGACAAGACTATAACACGAGTGATCAAAAATTATTGAAAGATACAACTGTTAAAAAGTTGTTCTCTGAACTCGTGATGGGGGGGGAATCCTAGACCTGCGGTACTTTCGAAGGGTGTGCTGCCACTAAAAAGGATACAACATGTCTAACCGGACGTACAAACAAAACTCGGTAGTAGAATTCAACTAGCTAGCTATTGCTTCAGATTTTTCTTGCTGCTCTTCTTTTTCTTGGTAAAAGCAACATATATTCAAGACCATTTTCGAGCCACCTTCTCTTCTAGATTCAAGCGTATCGGCTTGTGCCTCACAATGTTCAGGATACCAACAGTTTTGGGGCGTCCTTTATTGCAGTCTCCCTACTTCTAGCGTAGTTTTTGGAAAGAAATACTACTAGCTAGTAAAGTAGACTACTAGTCTAGTAGAAAAAATATGTCGGAACCGGTGAGCGACAAGTTCATGCAGATCGAAGGACAGACATCCACCCAGCCAGCCAGACTGCAACCAGAAGCTTTCGGGGCAAAGTTGTTGCTTGTTTGATGACAGAGTGTATTTTTATTTTTTATTGCAAATACAGAAGACTAGTAAAATTCTTTTTGCTTCTAACATCATAGACCATCATCTCGCTTCTTTCCTGGGCCAATTTTGTTAACAGCTGGAGCACAAGAGTGTCAACCGGATAACTGAATCGATAGCAGCGGACTCTCGGTTGTGAAGTCATTAGCAGCCTGTCTTTAATATACTCTCGAAGGAACTAGAGAACGAGAAGAGAGGATTTCCTTTTCACGGCTGTTGCAAAGCGAACGGAAGAACAAATAAAAACTCCATCCTTCTTCATTTTTCGACGCAATCAACGGCCACACCACCATGCCACCGACCAGTACTACTCGGTCCAAAAGCGATACTACCACCACCACCACCAGCACAAGCAGCAGCAGTAGTAAGCCGAGCGGTAACTCTATTACTACGACCAAAACAACATCTGTCGCAATACCTTCCGTGCCATATCAAAGCAATCGTGGCATGTCGTTGTCGTTGCCATTGTTGGAAGGATTGTGCCGGCGTCCTTCGACAGCGCAATCCATTGTTACAGCGGCACTGCACAAATTTGATGCCGCTCAATTGATTGCCAAATGGGTACAAGGCAAGTACCACCACCGGCGGCGGCGACAGCAGCAGCAACAGCAAGAGCAGAAAAATAAGGATTTTCAAGAAGCACAAACGCCACAATCAAAAAGTATGAATCCATTCTTACAAACCATGCCACCGCATCAACATTGGTTGTGGGAAGCATTGAAATCAGCGTCACGGCCGGAACGTCACAGTGCGGCGCGGCTGTTGTTGATGGGTGGATGTTACTGTGGGAGCTGCCGTGGAAGTCACGATAATAGTAATAATGATGAAAGTAGCGGTACTGCCACGAGTACTCACGGCGCCCAAGACGAAGACTACGAACAGTGGAAATTACAACAAGTCTTGATAGCCCTGTGGAATGCTCACGCCGTGCCGCCGCTCCCTTTGATGGGGTCTATCACCACCAATAACGGTACTTCCAACAACAGAGCAGCAGCATTGCCCTCGAGCTATATTCCTGTGGAATGGATGGCGCTTTTGAAACACGTTGTATTCGGACGCAGCGTTACGGAAGAACAGATCATGGCCTTTTGTTTGAAAGGGATTCCTTGGATATCGCAATCGATTTGGCAGCTAGTAATGGGACTCAGTAGCACAAATAATAATACTGGGGTTGCTGGTGGAGGCGAGAAATTATACGATCAAAACGAGGAATACAAGCTATCACAATTGCAGGCTTTGATCGGATTGGTAGAATTGTTATATCCTCTCTTAATGGTGGTCGTGGAACCAATACCTCCCGAGAAAACGACGGAAGCTACCACAGGTACAGAAGCTTCGCCAGCAAAAAAATCAGGAAACTCCAGTCGCTCGATAGCAGGTGTCAGTCAAACCACCCCGATGACGGCAGCTTCCCCTGACCAGACTAGCAACACTGCGAAAGAGAAAAAAGAGCCCGATGAACTTATTGCTGAACGTTTAAAATTGCGACGACGACTCGTGAAACGGCTCTTTTGGAAGTCCTTTCCATCCACCACCAAGGCGGTAGATGCAACAACAGCAGCTGCTGCTCCTACCACAACGCATCCTAATTATCATCATCATCATTATGACCAATACCCTCACAATCTGCAGCCGTTATCGCCTTTGGCTTGTTTAGTGGGAGCCTTTCATGTCTGGAAAACAAATACTGATTGGCCCTTTCCGGGTCCCATGGTAGATGCGTCATTAGCCATGCTGCGACAATTGGTTGATATAAATGCGACGACCAAGGTCGTGAATTTGGTTGCAGAGAAGGCTACTGGAATTTCCTCACCTCTTGGATCCGGTTTCAAACGAGAGGCACCAGAATCATCCAACAGTCGCAGTAACAAGCGCCGAAAAAGAACACGAGCAGCGGCTTCGCAATTAACCCAACAGCAGCAGCAACAAGCTTCCGGATCGTCGCCTTTTCTTTTTCGATCGTCGAGTAGCGAAAGAAGTGCAGCTGGTAACAATAATGCTGCGGCTAACAACAACGAACGAAGACGAGGTGATGCACCTCGGTTGCTCTCGCAAATTTTTGCCGGTCATCACTCGGAAGACGACGGCGAGGATGACATCGAGGAAGTGGTCATGGAAATGCTCGACGAGGACGACGACGATTCTGAGACGGAAGCGGTTGCTGCCGTTCGTAGAGCTGCCTCTGGCGCTGAAATGAGTGGAAATGTTTTGCACGAGGACGAAGCCATTGATAGCGAAGAGGAACACGATGAAGAAGGTACGCGGTTAAATTTTTGTGTGTCGATGGTGTTGTCGTGGTGTGATATCTGTCTGCCTTTTTTTGTAGAATAGCAGCTTCCCTCACACATTCGTAAACCGGATATTATCAAAGACGAGGATCTTCGAGAAGAAGGAGAGCAAGCCATGGATAAAGCCGACCACAATGAGCACGATGAAGATCATGACCATGACGATGATGATGACGAAGATGATGACGAGGACGACGACGACGACGACGAATTTATTCACGAAGAGCATGATGAGATTGTCGCCCGGCTGGAAGAAGGATTTTTATCTTTGAACGATGCTGGCGATGAAATGGATATTGATCTGGAACAGATGATGGGAGGCGGACGAGGAGGAGACGTCGAATCACGAGCAGCAGAACTAGTAAGGGCAGCCCGCAGCCAATCTCAAGATGGAATGGATGCTGCTAATGTAGCTTCAGCGAACACTGCAACGAGTTCTTCAAATTCTGCTGTGGATGATATTGAACTCGCCGAGCGAAAACGATTATACCTGCAGGCTTGTATGCAAGTATTGGCAGTCCAACATCCTCCTTATTTGCCATTCACTATAGCGTCTAACTACCAATCTGGACGAGGAGGAAATTTTGTTGCCAGGACTACTTCACCATCACCCTTTCTTTCGGCATCTCCCTATTTCCGTGCCATGTCTCCCACTGGCCTTCCACCAAGCCCAGGGTCGTTGGCAGCGAATCCGACATGTTTTCGAATAGCAGCCGAAACGTCTCTGTTAGAAGCGGCCATGGCTATTGTGCGACCACTCAAGGAACCTGTCAACATTAAGATGATTATGCGGAGAGCACCTACTCAGGAAGAATTTTTCCGTGGGTCTCTTTCTCGAAATCCCATCTCGCTTTCAATGCTCAAACCCAGCGGTGAGGCCAACAGTGTGCCTTCTGGAGATAGCTACGAACCCACTGTTCGTGATCTTCGACAACACATCGCAAATGATTTACAGATGAGTGATAGTGCGGAAATGCTAGAGTTGATCGTGGCCAATAAAATCATTGGAATTGACCTGAAGTTACGAGTTGTTCATCAGGTTCTCTGGCGCAACCATTTGATGGAGCACAGTCATGGTTCTAGTGGCTCCTCGGGATCAGCGCTTGCTTCTCTCCTGGCAAATAGTGGAGGAGGGGCGTCATCATTCTTTTCCACCGGGTCGGGTCTCTCCATGATGTTCAGCTCGGGCATAGGAGGAGTTAATCTAGGAGGCAGTGGTGCAGCTTCTCAAGGCAGAGGTGCCGCCAATTCTGCCATTACCGAAGAGACGCCTTTGGCAGCCTTGCCACCCTTAGTGATTACCTACCGATTGGCCGGTGTCGATGGCGAAGCTACAGAAGATACCGTGAATACTCTTGTGGATCCAGAGGCTCCCTCTGATGAAATGTCGCCCGAGCAGGTTGAGCAGCTCTTGGAAAAAGAATACGGCATAACTCGTATAGTCTCCGAGGGAAGAGGCATCTTTGTTCTGCTTCGATCCATTGAACACCATGTGCAGGAAGCGCTTCGCAAAATTCGTCGCGATGATGTAGACGTTTTGATGGAGTATCCCTCGAACAGCAGTTCTGCTATTGGCAAGAATATTTCACGCAACAAATTCAAGTCACAGGCTCCTTATCCTGGCTTGACACTTTTGCAATGCTGTGCGAAACTACCGAGCAATCGTCAGAAGTTGCTACAGGCTCGAGCTCCCACCATCTTGCTACGGCTTTTGTTGGATGTCCTAGGTGCTCTAGAGGATCCTTATGCAAAGAATTCGAAGGATTCGTTGCCGGAAAATAGCGATTCTGTTGGGAGCAAAACAGCTGGTATTCTACAAGAATTAATCGAAGCTCTAGCTTCCGACATTTCCATAACAGCTGTTTCTACGCGAGTAGACCCCGAGACAGCGGACAAATGCGCGATGGACGATATTGGCAGTGCTAGTGATTCGGCGACAGCTGCCGCGGAAGGCCAGGAACAAGATGCAACCACACTATCACTTGTGCTCTCATCCCTCGAAACTATCAAATTGAGTCCCCCCTTGCGAAACATTATTGCCAAGCTATTGCCATTCTTGACGTATGGACAGGAAGACCTTTCGCGGGAATTGGCACTAAACTTTGATCGAAACATTCATATTCGCTCTCTCGTGGATGATGACAATTCAATTTCCAACGACACCAAGTTTGCCAATGCGATGGAGCAGAGCCTCCAAGAAAAAGATACCTCTGTTTGTACTCCGGGCCGAGAAGTATCCGGAAAAAGCTCGGTTCTCATGGAGGCTTTTGTGCAAGCCTCCATCACTTTGCCAGCCAATGACGTCTGCAATTCCCTACGCTCTGAATTAATTAAATGTGGATTCATTGACCGCTTGGCTGCGTTTATTATGGAAGGTATACCAGCCTCTCCTCCCTCCTGGGCGGCGGCTCTATTACCTAAAAAAGATGCTACGGAGCCACCGACGACGAATCCATTCGCCGCACCCAACGCGTGGCGGACCTTTTACCAACGTCAAGGCATCAAAACAGCTTTCAATATGCTCATAGGTCTTTGCAAACATCATTTTCGCACTCAGATGTACATAAGCAAGATTGGCGAAGACAACAAGCTCCCTGGCACCATGATATCGTTTTTGCAAGCTTGTCACTGGTTGGAATCAACATCCGATAGCGCTTCCGATAGAGTCTATGTCCGTGGAATCGGCGGCTTGGCCGAAGAGCTTATGGATGAACTCATGGATGGAAATGAAGTTGTCGCCATAAAAGTGAACGCCCTACGCAGAGCAACGAGGCTGCGAAAGAAGGAGATTGCAGAAGCTCGCAGGAACAAGGCATTATCCAAGATGAGCTCTTTTGGTGGCTTGGTAGTTGCGAATAATGCAAGCGCAGCTACAGAGGATGCATCCCAAGGTAACAGTGTTCGGATGAACGCAACGTCACTGTTCGCTCCCATGCTAGGATTCTTTGGAAATGGAGCTGCTGGCGAAGGAGCCAGCCCTGCAACTGCCGCTGCTCGTACCAATCGAAGAAATAACTCTCGATCAAGGCAGAAGACGTTGTCGGAGATCAACAAAGATAAGGAAAAACTGATGACCACAAACATTCCAGCGTGGATGATGGAAATGGAACAGTTAGAAGATGAAGAAGGCCTTGTTTGCTCCGTATGCCAAGAAGGGCGTACATTGCAGCCATCAGAACTTTTGGGACTCTACGCATACGTCAAAAAGGTCTCCATCTCCGCAGACCAATGCGGGAATAAAGACTCGATTGATGGCAGCACGATGCTGAAAATACTTCCGTCTACGCTGCCAAAATCTTTGTCTGGGACACACTGTGCCGAGCATTGGCACCCTGCGGGCCTTGCTGCAGGGAACGAGCTGCGCGAAAGCCAGCGATCTTCTTATCCATTAGGATCAAGTATCAACAGACGCAACAACTACTATACCACAACTGTGTCGGCTGGCAATGCGATTCACTTTAGTTGCCATCAGCGTGCACGAGAGGCAGATCGAAATCACCCTAAAGCACCCAAGAGTGAATGGGAAGGAGCCTGTCTTCGCAACAATCGTGTCCAAACCAATGTAATTTTGCCGCTTGTATCTACGAAAAGCTCCGATGTATCATTGGTTGCAGTGGATTCAGCGTTGAGCGAGTACCAAACAGCGGTTAACAATTTAACCGGAAACGCACCGAAGTCCATGCTTTGGACTGTCCTTCACGATATTCGTTTTTTATTGATGCGCATGGCCTATGGCGAATTGTTGAACGCAGACTGCGGAGGGGGGTCTTTGTCGTCCAATGCTCAACTTCTAGTTAATCAACTCATGATGGCAGATATGTTTGAACGAGATGCTCAAGTTGATTCACCGGAGACTTCCAAACATGTTAGGGACTTATCAGCTGGCTTTTTGGCGGCGTGTTCCATTTTACACGCGAAGGATTACAAAAAGGGCACTACACCAGCTCTAACGAGGGCTCTTGGAGATTCTGCCCCAATGGCAGCCGTTACTTGCATTCTCACTCGAAACAGCCGTGGCGACTTCGGAGCGGCAGAGGAATCGACAGATTCCAAACCACACCCAAAGCGACGCTGGATTATTGGAAGAGAACAGTTCCTGCGAGGCCTTGTAATTTGTGCTGGTCGACGCCATGCTTTGGGTATTGAAAGTAGTGGATGCCTGTCGGGCCGCGGAGGAGCGAGTGGTGGCCGTCCACGATCAGGCGCTTCGTCGTTCCCCAATTGGGATACAGAATGTCCCGAAAGTGCTGGTACAAACGCGACATCGACATCTAATAGTATTTCTACTGGAGGTCGAAAAGGAAAGAAACGTAGTCCAAAGGCCGATATCAGTGACTTTGGAAAAAGTTTGCGTCCCATGATCACGCTGTTCGGGTTGTTGGATCATCTCTCGGAAGGTTTTGTTTTGACGATGAAAGATGCGGAAGTAGAAGCGACTGCCGAAAACATTGTAAAGTTTCTGGGATATTGTCAAAGAGCCAAAGGCATTCGCGAGCTCTTGGAGATTTGCAAGGCCAATTGTTTGGACGAAGACGAAATTTTAGCAGATTTCCAACGAGGTATGGCTTCTGCCTGACGTAAAATTTGGACCTTGGGGTAACCAAGTCAACCCTGGCATCTGGAACAGATGAAAATTAAAATGATAGTATTGTTTTCAATCGCTTAGTCACTTGCTTTTTTCAATAGCCATGCCGGCCTTTTGTTGTTGTTGTGGTTGCCTACTACTCGTACTCGCTACACTAGCATGAAGTTTGCTGCTTCCAAGTATGTTATGAATTTACCAGCGACCACCTCGGCCACCTCCACTAGAGCCACCACCGAACCCGCCGCTGCTCATTCGACTACTCCCATTCCTAGATTCTGGCCGAAGTACTGCTGGATTGCTTTGGACAAAACTTGGATCGCGGACCAAGGCTCCGTCATACGTAGGCTGCATCCACCGTTGTACTTGAGCAGGTCGAATGATTTGAGGATAACGATAACCCAGTCTTTGTAGACGAAAGTTTCTTTCTCTGCGATACTGACGAATAATGCGATCTTCGTTGTCGTTATTCTCATTCTCACGAAGAACATCGTTGGCTTGATCGTCTTGGTTGGTTTGATTCCTTTGGGCTGTACCATTGCCACTATCAGGAGTCGCACTTACATTGCCGGCTCCAACATCTTGCTGGCATATTGGACATTTAGTGATGCTTCCTCGTCCAGAGTTGATCCATTCGGCCCAACAGCTTTCGTCCATACAATGACCACACCTTAGAAGCTTGATGGGTTGACCGTCCGACCCCATTTTGGCGACACGTTCGTCATCAGCAATGTGCCATTCCTCCAAACAAATGGGACACGACGTGGCTCTGTAGAGTCCCTGCAACGCCTCGGCACGAGCACGATCGATTTCACTGAGTTGACTTTGGACACGAACGTAATCTCGATGCATACGAGAATTCGTATACATGGACCGTAGACCGGTACCAACAATAGCAGCAACCCATAAAATGGGAAACAGAACAGTTGCAAAAATATGAATTCCGGTTTCAAAAGCAGTGGGTGGTCCTTGGTCGATATACGCCATGATATCATGGAGTGCATGTATAATGGCTTGGTCGTATTGTTCGGCACGCAAATATTCTCTCATATTGGCAATAATGGCATCCAAACGAATGTCGGTCAAGTACGCCTCAAGAGCAGATCCTCTTGAAATATACACGGCGCGATCTTGTATGCTCAGAAATAGTAGTATCCCCGCACCGCCACAAGAATCCGTTTCCATTCCCACACCCCATTGATCGTGGACGTAACGTGCAAATACTTCGGCTGCTCGTTCTTCCACGTCACCAATGTCACCAAAGGGCACCAGGTCCATTTTTTGGACCAGTGCCACTCCCATTTGGATTTCCAGTCCCTGCTCGTCCTCCTTCATCACCACTTTTGTGGAAGAATCCCCTGGAAGGTTTGCCGCAGGTTCTTTTTGTTGTTCCATTTTTCGTGGTGGTGGTGGTGGTGGTGGTGGTGGGATCAAACATTTATCTTTTCGTTTGGTGTACCGTTTGGTACGCAATTCGTCTAGCAAGTTTTGATACGCCAGAGATGACAAGACATGATCGGGATCGCAAAGGGGATGAATAGCTACTGTGGAAGTGTCATGTTGCTGTTGCAGAATATTGGTGGCTGGTGGTTGCTTTTGTTGTTGTTGTTGTTGTTGACAGGCCGGGGAATCGAACAATGGAAAATTTTCTTGCAGCCATGGTTTTTGGTTTTTGTCGTGTTTTGTGTGTATCTGTTCAAAGGCGCAGCACCCGGGAAACAGCAGCAAACATCTCGAGAAAGCAAAGATCCAGTGTCTGGTGGTATTAGAGGAAGGATGCTGCCTCTTATGTACGGTCGAATATAGCATGATAAGATATAAGATGATACGATGTTGACTAAGGATGTGAAAGCTTAATTTTTAGTTCGTGGTTCTTGTTGTTTGAAGTTATTTTTTGTCGGGATAAAATAATAAGAAGTAGTGTTATGAGATCATTACTACTTACTACAGTAGTCTACCAGGTACTCTGCTTCGTCTTGCAGGACAGGACACCAACCATCAGAATTGATAGGTGGCAGCCATATTCGATTGAAGTTTCTACGCGTGTCGTTGTTATCTGAATCTTGGATATTATTTACTTACCTGGTATTTATTTAACCATTATCACCCCTACTACTAATACTAATAGATTAAAACTCTCTGACGCATACATGAGCGGATATCAGGTAGAATTTGCCAATATCAGGTACTACCGTACCAGGTAGGATTTGCCAATATCAGGTACCTACTACTAGTCTAGTAGAATTTGCCGATATCAGTAGAATTTGTTTTATCTTAACCTTAATGAGCCGATATCCATGAGAATTTGCTAAATAATTTGTTGAGAAGCTGCCTTCTCTTTTTTTCGCTTGTCTACTTCAACTATTAGCTACCACTAGCTAGTAGCAGAGTCTACTAGAGTCCCGAGTCTAGACTCTAGACTACCACTCCCTACTTCCTACTTCCAACTTCCAACTTCTTCACCTACCGGTTACATGGACAAAATAACAATACTTTTTACCCGTGAACAAGGACAAACAGAAATCCGAGTACAATCATGCCATGGCCATTGGAAAAAGATTTCCTGTTATCATTGGGAATAGCCGAAGAGTTGCCCGTCATGTGGGCTTCGCTAAAACTCTGTGCCGAATGCTTTCATCATGCCGAGGCCAATATTGTTTGTCCGGATTGTCGGTGTGCCCGATATTGTACCGAAGAATGTCAGACCGATCATGCCACGGCACATGCTCCCGTCTGTCCCAAACTGGCACAAATTCAGTTCGCAGAATGGGACGACTTGGATTTGAAGGGGCCCGAATTGGTTCTGGAAGGAGACGAGGATGACAATGACGCTGATGCTGGTAGTAGTAGTACAAATACTATCAATAATAGTAGTAGTAGTAGTAGTAGTAGTAATGATAATAATGGCACAACCAACCAAACTACGACGACAACAACAACAACAGCAACAAAAAGTATTCATTCGGAGGACATTATGCTCCTGACACAACAGTGTTTACAAAACCATGTTGACCCCAATGAACTGAGTATACCAGATCCACCCCAAACTGTACGAGCCGCGGAAGAACGGCTCCAACGTTTCGCAAATACAGGTCACCGAGAAGCCCAGTTTGGCATGGCACTGGTGGCGGCCAAACAATTGAGAGAAGACGAATCTTTCGAGTGGACCCGACTGGCAGCGGTACAAGGTGGACTGGCCGATGCACAAATGCGATACGCAGTGCACTACTGGTTCGACGGAGCTGCACAGCACAGAATCGATTTCATTCAGGCCATTTTGTGGCTCCGGCGTGCCTTGGTACAAGGACGGGATGGAGGATTGTCGGAACCAGCCTTTTTGAAGGCCACCAATTTGGTTCGAGCCATGGCCAATGAATACTACAACACCCTGAATCAGCTCGAAATGAAACAACGCGGCATTGGATTTCAACGAGAAATGAAATTGTGCGCCGAGTGTGGATGTATTCCAGCCATTAATATGGTCTGGTTGGTCCATTCCAAAGGAGATTGGTACGAAACCTTTTTTGCACGCGTTGAAGCCGAAAAGACTGCTACCTTACAAAAGAAAGATTCGACGGTGATGTCTAAGAAAAGTCCTGGATCATCGAAGAATTAGAAGAAATAATGGTAACAAATTAACACAACTTTGCCAAACTTTGCCACTGGTGGCCACTACTGTTTCCTAATCTGCTTTGTCTTTCTAAAGTGGCAAACGCTGTTATTTGTTTGCAACTTGAATGAGTTTCTGGAGGGAATTAAGCGGACGCCTAGAGCAATCCTATTTTTTTTTTTTAAATTGCAAATGGAGCAGTCCTGGATGAAAAATGAAGTTGGACATGATAATAGTATAGATGTCAGCATGCCTAACCACGCGTCTCGCTATTCCAAGATCGAATGAAAAAAAATTCGGCCACCCGCGGCAGAAAAATTGACACATGTCACTACTATTTGAGATCCAAAAACATTCAATGCGTATGGCAACCTCTGAAAGGCGGTTTGGTGTGTCTATGCCTCCTAAAGTACTTGCTACTAATTGCTACGTACTCGTAGTACTGTAGCTATTCGAGTAGCTAGTACTGGTATCTGCTACTAGTACTCGACTAGAACTCTGTTTTTGACTAAACATCCAACTATTACGCTACTACTAGCTAGTGGTGTGGCTGACGGTCGGAACAGTGTTTTTGAATATATGTGGCCCGGGTGGACGTGTACCTGATCATCGTTTTCCGCTCACTTTTTCATCATCAACGTTCATTTTTACTGTATTAAATTTCGACATTAAAAAAAAACAATCTCAAACCTTTTTGATACTGTAGTTATCAGAAATCAAGTTGATTAAACGGAAAACTTTATGCCCAGTGAGATACCGATAAAGATAATGGACAGTGCAAGCACAACGAGACAGCGGCGGGTAAATACAACTTTCCAACCTAACAAACGAATAGTAAGGAAACAACACAATGAAGCAAGATCCAAATCTCTCCAGCACAGTCCTTGGTTTCGTGGATTTTTGGTCTTGATCATTTTACAAGCCGTTGTTCACGTATTGCTATCCTCTTTACTGAGTAATGATGGTTTGCAACCAATGGGATCCCGAGCTCGGACATTGGAGCTACTTCATGACTACTACGATAATCACATTCTGCTCCTCCGTCGTCACAACAGTCACAACAACACCTCATCTTCCTCGCCCGATATTCTGGAGGACGTTGCACCTGCTGGCATCATCGTTGACGATAACGATTATAACAAGAATGACAATGCAGATGATGACGATTCCGATACTGACGATTTGCACGAGCTAGAAGATCATTTGGCTGACCAAACGGAAGAAAATTTGAATCGAGCCGAACAGCAGCAGCAGCAGCAGCAGCAGCAACAACAGGAGAAGGAGCGCGAGATGTCAGTTGCAGGTGAAAAAAAATCCTTCAACATTTCTTTCATTGACAACTACTATTCTCGACAAGTAGAAAAGCAAAATCAAATACAGCAACTGATTCAAGATTCTGGTTCTGGTACACCTCCCTTTCCGTTTCTCATTGTTGGAGGCAGCGATGGAAGTGGAACTCGTGCGTTTGTTACGGCATTAGGAAAACTGGGAGTACCGATGCTGGTTGACGATAAAGGAACGATGGACGTCCACGGCAAAGAGCTATTTCAAGGAGAAGGATGGCCGCCACTGGCACAACTAATTTTGAATCATACCCACACTGCCAATTACGAGGTTGAGGATTTACCAAAGGATGTCAGAGATACCATTGTCACCGAACTCACAAAGTTCAAGAATGCAATGATAAGACGAGGCCACAAGCATGACAAACGTGAGAAGGAACGAATAGAGAAGAAAAACGCGCATGTCAATCATTATAATAATTCGCATCACAAGAAGAATAAAAATAAGAAGGAGCGCCTGTATCCTGCAACTGCTTTTCATTTGCCCAAACAACAACGAAGTCTTCTGGAGATGGACAGCGGCGAGGATATGGAAGAAAAGCCCAGCAACGAGGATATTGAAAACGCAGCCTTTATTCGTGCTCCTTTTGATGTTCGACCGGACCAAATCATCATGGATTCACCAAAGAGAAGCACCATGATCCAGTATGGATGGAAAGCTCCAGTTTCGATGCTTCTCATTCCTTTTTTGCGAGAAGTCTTTGGTCCCATCAAATTTTTGCATGTCGTCAGAGATGGTCGTGATATTGCTCTTTCCACCAACCAATCTCCAGTTAGAAAGTTCTACATTTCTCACTACGGACAAGATTCTGTTAGTCGAGATGTTTCGGAAAAAATTGGAACAAGTGATAGCAACAACACAGACTTCTTGGCGCCATTTGCCATGCAACTGTGGAATGATTGGAACCTCCAAGTGTTGGGGTACCAAAAAAAACATGCCAACGATGCTAATTTTGATTACTTGATCATGCACACGGAGGACCTGCTGAATCCTGAGACAAAATTCCAAAGTCTCCAGCAACTGGCACATTTTGTAGGATCCCCCAAAACACTCGCGGATTTGTGTTGTCAAAGTCAACAGGCTGTCGTCGATATGGGAATGTCCTCTCCTGTCATGGGAAACGGCGGTCCAAAACGACATCATCGTCACCAGTACGATAACTGGTTCCACAGGGATGATCATAGTCGACAAACAAAGGAGCAAAGATATGATAAAGATGTGGCAGATTTTCAACGAATGGTACATGATATGACCAAACAAAATAGCTCAACTGTACACGGTCACCTTCGTCATGCAAACCATGGTGTCATGGGAGGGGATCCCATTCTAGATAACGTCAAACACGGCGGCATTCAAGACAACGATGACGACAACCACGAAAAAGAAGCCCAGGAGGACACCAGTTCTGGGCTGTTTGACTACGAAACTGGACGGCACAGTAATTGGCATCACGGGCATATGGAAGCTGGATCTATTGTAGCCAACGCTAGGGCCAAGCATGCTGACGACGTAAAGCATCGCAACGATCGTTTCAAAGGGTTGCAAGAACAAGTATCAGTTCATAAGCAGCGAGTCTGGAAACAAGGGGCCCATCATACTGGTCAACAGCAAGACCTGCAACAAGTTACCAGATCTGACTTTAAACACCAGATTACAGCAAACCATCAGGCTCGAAAGCAACATAGTCTTGATCACAGCAAACAAGATCGTGAGACTATGGATTTTTTAATGAATCATGATCATGAAACTCGGCAAGAGGCTTTTCACAAACGACAGTTAGCAGATCGCGCACCAGGACGGCGGCTCATGTCGGCCTTTCACAAGCTAGGATATCGTCCAAAAATGAAACATTCAGCGGCACAAAAAGAAGACGGAAGTATGCCTCCGCAAACGCATCGACAGTTCAAGCCAAAACGAATCGAGGGAGAAAAAGTCTTTCAAGAGCGTACAGGCGGTGACTCTCAACCATCAAATCAGCCGCCTGCCAATACGGCCGTGAGTGGAGGCTGGAGCATGGCTTCCATCAGTGAAGCTTTGGGATTGTCATCGCCCTATTCAAAACACAGTTTGGTAGCGCTCCCTGCTTCGAACGCTAATGGTAACACGAAGACAGCTTTCGATCATGCTATTCAAGAGCAGTTTGAAAACATGCCCTTACTCCCAATTCACTCCCGACGTCCACCGGCACTCGTGGAACATGACCGCAATCGCAATCGTAAAAAGGAAGGTGTGAAAGTCAAAGCACGGTACGGAAAATGGTTAGGATATTTATCGGAAAGACCGGAGCTCTCCAAGCAGCTACATGAGCTGGGAAAACAATCTCTGGAGGCTTTTGGTTATGAACCGCCAGCACAATTTATGGATGCTTCAGGTGCCGACCATGACTTTCAATGCGACAGCACTGTTGTCTGTCACAAAGGTAGGGAGCCTTCCATTGTAATTACATAAAGCACTGACAGGATGGCGTTACAAAGCGACAGATTTTCGCAAAGCCCATGTTCAATGTGACATTTTCGCGCAACTGTTCAGGAAAGGCCAAGCATAATTTCTTCCAATTGTACATTGCACTCTACAATCCTACCTTACCTGTTGATGTGCAAGTAGAGTTATATCACGTTGTCCCAGTATTCTGTTGTCGCTGCAAGCGGTCAACACGACCAAGCCTAAGCAGATTTCCCACTTACCGCTGGAAAGAGAAGGAACGTTCATCGCACCTCAGAGGGCTGATTATGGCCAGACTCTTGCTGATAGCTACTTCTAGCTAGTACTGGTAGCCACTACTACTACCACCACTAATACTACAAGTAGTAGTAGCTCTACTAGTAGTAGTGGTAGTAGCTACTAGCTCGTAGTAGAGAGAGCGAGAGTAAAAGGTGGTTTTTGTACTACCAATACTCTGCTACTACTAGAGTAGTAGGGTAGTAGTAGTAGCTCTTCCACTTCTTGCCGAACCCTAATAAATTCGAAATGATGAGTGGATGATGTCGAATTCGCAACTCGTCCTACACACGTACCAGTACTACAGTTTTTACCACTACTAGTACTAGTAGTATTAGGTACTACAGCACTACCTGGTACCTTACTACCAACGAATTAGTAGTAGCTAGTACCAGTACCAGGGTACCTCAATATTTTTATCACTAAAAATTATTCGATTTTTAACATACTCCTCGAGTACGTTTTACTACGTAGTACATTACAGTATTATTTATAGGTTATTACGATTTAAAGATTTCCACCCAGAGATTCGACACAAGAATTTTCTCAACTTTTATTCTTATTAGCACTTGCATTGGCACTTTTGTTCAATCTTATTATTTATGACCACAGATTTAAAAAAAAAATTGAACATCTAATTTACGGGGATCACAACTATGGCGCCCGCAGGGCGCCAAGGCCACCCGAAGGCAACCATTGGCACCCCGAAGGGTGACATAGTTGATCACAACCAGACCACACCCTCCATGGAGGAGGATAGGATCTACTATTTAAATTGGGTGACACGCACCCGAGGTTTGAGTTACAATTGGTTGGTTGTGGAAGTTGGAGGATTTGGTTGATTATAGAAAATTTCCCAGTGGCTCCATGCCCCACCAATAGTCAATCGGCAGTCAGGGCTGTATTGTAACTCCTCTTTGTCAAAATGGACTTGTACGTATTGATCCAACACCTCATAAGGTTGGCCTTGAGTCTGAGTACTGT
>Ga0100391_1001955_pt1 | contig 22327 bp, 24 predicted proteins | sample CryGeymeta201515_FD_81541 | JGI IMG/M metagenome (GOLD analysis project Ga0100391, IMG submission 81541) | Groundwater microbial communities from Crystal Geyser aquifers in Utah, USA - Crystal Geyser metaG 2015-15 | ecosystem: Environmental > Aquatic > Deep subsurface > Groundwater | place: USA... | reverse complement strand
GGTGCTTTTTTCGCATTTTCTGAAAAAAAGGAAAGCGAGCAATTTTTTTGCCTATGCACCAAGCAGGCAGTGCAAAATTACTTGAAATTATCAAGTGAACGTTATTCCTCCTACTCATCACCCCTTGACAGAACGCGACTTTCAGCGAAAGAATTCCCTAAGTCAATCAGTGTTAAATCGTCAAGAGATTCAAATTACATGCCTAGTTTTAAACCTAATTTATGTCATAGGTGCAACCTGTCAACTCCTGCTCGCCGATATTGCATCGCCATGTATGGCGGTAACTTCAAACAATTTTTCGGATGGTATCTCAATCAAAACACATACAAATTAGGTTTTTCCAACTTTTCATACATACCCACATACTGCCCTGATGTAATCATTGATCTAATTAATTATATAAAAAATTTAGCAGAAAAACGTCACGAACTTTCCCAAAGAAACAATCCTTTTTGTAAGGTTCTTTTTGAAGAAATTAGAGTTTTAGAAAAGGAGCTTATCAAGGAAGAACGCAAGCTGGATAAACAAATTGAAAATATCACAAGGGAAGAGTTTGGGTTCCGTAAAGTTGGAGAGGGAAATATCAGCGAGAGTATACTTGCAAACATCATTCAAATGATTTTCATTGAACAAAGAATTATAAGAAATATCAGGCCGAAAATATTAGAGGGGTTAGAAATTGATATCTTCTTGCCTGACATTAACCTTGGCTTTGAATATCAGGGACAACAACATTTTCACCCAATAAAGGCATGGGGAGGGGAAAAAGCACTTCAGGATGTGCAAGATAGAGACAAGCGGAAAAGAGAATTATGTAAACTTAATAACATAATTCTAATAGATATTGACTATACAGAGCCACTAGAATTTAATTATATCAAAATGAAAATAGATAAACTAAATCTTTCACTATAACTTGAGCTGTTGTCATTGCTTATATGATTAACGTGTTCTTTCTTGTCCAACGATCAACATCTTATGTTAATTATTATGTGATGACTGTCGGCAAATAAAAAGTGTTTACCGACTTTTAAACACGACTCTCTAAAGCCATTATAACTAAGCAGCCATTGAGACTTTTCTACCTTTATATTTACTTTCTGTTATCTCAGTAACAACACAATGAATATCGTCAGTGGCGGTTATTTTGTAATACTTATCCCCAACAAACAACAACTCATTAAGCGCCTGAGTAGTAGAGAATTGATAATATAAAGATGTTTTTAAATTCCGCTTACTAAGAGTAAAAACCAGCCTATCGACATACAATTCAACATTGCTACTTTGTTTAGTCAGCCTAATGAAACTGATATCACCTTCCGCGATTGAAAAGTCAGACCAGAACTTCGTGCTTGATAGCGTTACGCCCTTAGCTTTCAAATCCAATAAGTCAGTAATTTGATTGTAAAGTGACAAACGACGCGGCACCCTTTCACCTCTGAACTGAGCCTCATCAAGCATACCCTCAGCCATACGAGCATCAACCGGCTTAATACTTCCTTCATCAAGGCCGGTGACATTGATTAAGAATAACATCGCACCTTCCTCTTTAATTCGGCTAGCAAACCCCCTATCGACGTTACCATCAAGTAATAACAAATAAGTACCACACCCATTTGATTTTAGAACCCACAGCCACACGTCGCCTTTTTGCATATCATTGAGGACAATATCGCGGTCGTGTTTATTCAAGTCGTTTAAATGACTGGTAAGTAACGGGAACTTAGTTTCTGACGTTTGGACTTTAATTTTACTGGCCAATTCAAGCATCGATTCAAATAAAGACATGTTATTTCCTTCTGTGTGTTGATAGTCTAATTATATTCATTATGATAATTTTGTCAATCTTTTATTGACTTTGCAACGACGAAAGGTATAATTCTATCATCAACTCAATCGAGACTTTTTTATGAAAATTTTTGTAGATGTTCTACGTAAAATCCACTTGTGCTTTTCTCGTGAATGGGAAGGCCAGCAGATTGTTAATCTGTTTGTTTCTAAAGATGGATTGCTTAATATTGAAAAGATACAGATCATGGACAGTGATCACAAAGAAATCACCGTTTCAGTGAATGCCAATGAAGCAAAAAAAATAAAAGAGTTTTTTCTTGCATCTTATGACGGCAATTTACTTAACTCCAATGCAGGCACGTATGTTTTAGTCGGTGACTGTGGATCTTCACTTAGTTTGTCCTACACCAATTATTGCGACCCTTACAATGAAGCTATACGGTTTAGCTTTACCTGCACTGATGATCATAAATTAGACGTTTACGCCGATGCCTCAAGTTATGACTTACACAGAAATTATGTCAGCCAGATACAGGCGTTGGCTAGCTCTCAAGGAGAAGAGTAGCGATGTTTTGTTTTTTTAATAAGCGCGTAACGTGGGAACCAGAAGACGTCAATGTAAATGGCGGACTTAGCTCTTTGGTTGCGGATAAAGTGTTCATCACGCGAAGAACGTTTCTCAAGCACGTTAATCGTACTGAACTAGGTGACTTGGAAGCGTCATTGCGTTATGAGGATCATCATTCTATTGGGTTGACGATGGCTGGTGATCCGCAAGTAAAATATTTCAGAAGTAAGCACCATGGCGAAACAGTTTACGGCTTCGATCATAATGCTATTGAATATGTTTTTAAAAAGAAGCGGGTTACTTTGTGAAAATAAGCAGCCCAAGAAAGTACAGAGGAATTACAATTACACCATCTGTCTCTAGCGACTTCATAAAGGCATATTTAAAGCGTGCTTTTACAGGTGGATTACCGGCGTCTGATTCAGGTGATAAACGCTGAATATTGGGTAGCATTAGCTATTAAAGATGAGTTAGACTTTTCAGCCATCCGAACCCAATGAATAATGAGATAGACATGAAAGAAGAAAGAAAGGAAATCGGCATACTTTCAAAACTGATTGTGTATAACTGCTTCAGGAATGGTCCTATCGAGACCATTCATGCAGGAAAATATGTCGAAATCCCGCCAGAAGCATCGCGGATCACTCAGGAAGAAATGGCGCTCATTATGAGTGCCGCCACGACACAAGTCGCGGCTCTTGAGAAGGCGCTTTTTTTGATGATTCCAATGAAAACAATTCGATCCTTAAATTTTTCTCTAAACCGCCTTCTTACTACAGTGATCCCGATTGGGAAAAAATCGACAATTTAACGTTTTAACTGGAATCAAATGGGTTTTATGTAGTATCATCAAGTTTCAATTTAAAACTCGCTTAAAATGCACGAAGCATTGAACGCGTGACTTTGTACCGCAACCATTAAAATGGATTTTAAACATGAAAAAAAGCGTATTAGCTAATGCGATTAAGTTAAGCCTTATCGGCTTGAGCGCAACCATACTCCTCGGATGTAATCCAAAAACAGCAGAACAATATCTTGCTGAAGGCCAACAGTTCGCCACCTCCAATAACAACGCCGCAGCCATTGTTGCACTCAAAAATGCAATTCAGGCGGCTCCTAATTCTGGTGAAGCAAGGTTCGAACTGGGCAAACTTTACATTGAAACAAAACAATACGAAAGTGCAGAGAAAGAGTTAACTCGGGCGCTTGAATTTGGTTATGAACCATCTAAAGTACTCCCTCTTGTCACTCAGGCATATAAACACACTGGTGCCTATTCTGCTCTAAGTAAAACTAATTTTGAACAAGAAGGGCTAAGTCCATCTGAAAGTTCAGAAATCGGTTTTTTCAAAGCTTATGCGTTGATAAAATTAGGCAAGGAAGATGAAGCAAAAACCCTCATGGCAAAACTTGCCAATATTGACACCACGTCAATATTTAAAGGGCTAACAGCGGCTTACGGGCTTATTATAGATAATGAACAAGACGCGGCACTAGAGGCGCTTATTTCTTTAAAATGGCTAGCGCCAACACAGCCCGAAGTATTAAAAACACTGGCGCAGGTTCAATTGTCTTTAAACAAACCCCAGGACGCGGCAAATGTGTTTAACGAATACGCTGAACTTTATCCAGAAGATCTACAAATCAAATTCGTTCTGGCAAAGCTCTTAGTTGATCTGGATCGAATGGATGAAGCTGAACCTCACATTGACAACTTACTGAAGTCGAACACTCAAAACGCGCTATTAAATCAACTTAAGGCCGCTGTAAGGATATCTAAAGACGATTTTGCTGGTGCACTGACGTATGCCGAAAGCGTGATATTAAATGGCTCTAATGATCCTAGCGTTCGCTTAATCGCCGGTTATTCTGCGTATCGAACAAATGATTTCGCTAGCACGAACAAGCACCTTTCTTACATCGCAAGTCAATTACCCGACAACCACCCTGCCCTAAGATTGCTAGCTGACAGTCAACTTAGATTAAATCTAACCAGTGAAGCCGGCCGCATATTAAGTCGCATTGATGATTTAGGTCAGGATGATGTGCCTTTGTTATCTAAGGCAAGCTATCAGTTGTTGCGCGATGGTTATGAGAAAGATGCGCGGGAACTTGTCAATAAATCATCTGGCTTAAGTGAAGAGGCTGAAGATTTAACACGACTCGGTTTATTGCAACTGTCGTTAAATAATATTGATGGCATTGTCAATCTGGAAGAAGCAGTAGCGAAAGATCCTGAAGTGGAAGATGCTCAATCGGCATTGGCCAGCGCCTACATTGCATCAGGACAATATGATAAGGCTCTTGCCCTTGCTAATGAATGGAAATCACAGTCACCTAATAACAACATTAAGCCTTACATGATCTCAGGCCAGGTGTTCCTTCAGCAAAATAACGTTGAACGAGCCAAGGCTGAGTTTAAACAAGCTCTTGCATTAGATGATAAGGCTCCTGAGCCACAAATGGAATTAATTAATATTGCGATATCAGAAAACAAACTGACAGATGCCAGTGAAAAAATTAATGAACTGTTAAAACAAGAGCCAAGTTACTTGCCAGCTTTGGCGGCCAATTTTCTGTTGCTACAACAAAATGGTGAAGGTGAAAAAGGTATAACTCGAATCAAACAAGTTGCCGGACAACGACCTAAAGATATTAACCTTAGATTGCTGTTGGCACGGATCTACAATGCAGATCAAAAATTCGATAATAGCTTAGAAGTACTTAATGCAGTCGCAAATATCAGTGAACAACTACCAAAACAATATTGGGAACTAAAAGGTCAGGCTTTAGTTGCCAACAACAATATCAGCGAAGCCGAAAAGCATTACGATGCATGGTTAACCGCCTACCCTAACGACAAAGAAGCGACGATGAGTCAGTTGTTGCTATTGGATAGGGAAGGCAAATTCGCCGAAGGTGTTGGCATCGTAAAAAGCTGGTTGGAAAAGCGCGATGACTTGCAGATGCAAATTTTGCTTACCCACTTCTTAATTATGAATGCAGATTTAACCGCCGCAAAAGAAGCGTACAAAACACTGCCGGCCGGAATACTCAAAGCACCCATGGTAAGAGGTTTCCTTGCGAACTTCCAAATGGCCGATAATAAACCTGAACAAGCTTTGCCTAATGCACTGGCTGCTTATGAAGACAATAAAGATTACAAAAACGTGGTGTTGGTGACGTACATCTATGAGCGCCTTAAACAAAAAGAAAACAGTGTGAAGTTTCTGCAAGCTCATGTCGCCAGCAAACCAAGTGATATGCGTTCAAGAATGCTCTTGGCAGAAAGAGAGTACAGCTCGGACTCCGCCGCAGCCATACACTCTTACGAACTTGCTATCCAAGCTAACCCTCAAAACTACATCGCTTTAAACAACTTGGCCTACTTGTACTTACAACAAGGGCAATTAGCTAAGGCTAAAGATCATGCTCAGAAGGCACTAGCTATTACGCCAACAAATCCGGCTATCATGGACACCATGGGCTTGGTGTTGGTTGCCGAGAAAAACTATACCGGCGCGTTAAAGTATTATGAGCAAGTAGCGAACAGTAAAGGCGTGACAGAAGACATGTATTTGAATTACGTCGAAGCGTTGTTTTTGGCGAAACAAAACGTGTTGGCAATACGAAAGCTGGAGCAAAAAGAATTTAAACTAGATGAATCATTAAAAAGGATCAACGAGCTTAAGTCGATGCATAATTCTTAATTATTCGGCATTAAAAAAGGCGGTGAAAACCGCCTTTTTCGTTTCTATTATCAATCTTTAATTGAAACCAATCTGCTCTTCTGCTGTTTTTTTGTATTTAAGCGCCACTGCTCTAGATACACCCATTTGTCGCATAACGGTTCGTATCGCTTTTTCAGAAGCCATTAAACCTTCATTAAGTCGAATGGACAGGCTTTCAGGCCGCTTTTTACTCAATAACAAATCTTGAAAAACATCATCATTCTTTGATGAACTATTTTGTAATGCAGATTGAACATCTGGCTCGGCAATTTCAGGGTGCTTTTCTATTAATTTCAGCGCCTCTTTGTGAGCACCTATCAAACAAGCCATGTCTAACAAAATCTTTCTGTTACCATCAACGCCCGTGCTATCGTTATTTTTCTGGTTTGCCTCAATACCCGCTTGTGCGTATTGCATGGCAACATCTAGCTTAATACTGTTAAGTGCTGTGCGTGCAATGTTGGCATACAAAAAATCTAAAATTTCAAAATTAATCAAATCGCGCTCAAAATCTTTTAGTTTTCCAAGTAGCTGCAAATGTGCTTCAGTGTTCTTTTCGGCATCTTCATTGGGATCACAAAACGCTTCAAAAAGCACTAACGACTCTTCTCTTAAAATCTTAGCCTGAACAATCTCATCGTGCAGGATAGCTTGGTTAATTTCAGTGTGCATGTTGCTCATTATGTCATCAGGGATATTCATTGTATTTGCCTTACTATTTTGTCATTGATTTGATTTTAGTTGATCAGGTACATCTACGCGCAATAAACTGAGTGACAGGACTTCATCTTTGGGTTTCTGTGCCAACTCAAACAATTCCTTAACTGTTATATCCTTTGCCATGCTTCTTTCCAACGTAATATTAATTTCGTAAATCGTACCATTTAAAATGATAATAAACCAGCAGTTCATGGTTAATTATATTGCTTTGCAATTATCATTATGATAAATTAAGTCATCATCAATAAGTGCTGTTTGTTCATCACTTTTATTTTACCACCCTTTTGCACGCGCTATGCGCTTGCCTTTATATGAGGTAGTTTTGTGGACACATTATTAATTTTCCAACTTTCGACCGGTTTAGCCTCAAGCATTGGACTCCTATTTCTTATTCTGTACCTTAATGCCAGAAAAGACAGTAAGTCACTACAAGCAGAGTTATCCATTGCGAAAGAAAGCATTGCCGTGTCACAGAACATTGAGAACAACTTGCGTGAACAGTTAGCTGAAAAAGACCGACTGTTAGCCAAGAACGAGACTGATATCGATAACCTTCGTCAGCGCAATGAGAAAGCTGTTGCTGAGTACGCAAAATTACAGAGCAGAATGGAAAGTGATCGTGAAAATTTCGAGCAACAAAAACAGCAGTTTGAAGCCACTAAAGGCGTCATGAAAACGGAATTCGAAAATCTTGCGAACAAGATATTTGAAGACAAAGGAAAATCGTTTACCTCCAGCAGTGAACAGAGCATTAATAGTATGCTACGACCCTTCAGGGAGCAGATTGATGGGTTCCAGAAGCGAATAAACGACCTCCATGACTCCTCATTGAAAGAGAGTGGCAACTTAAACGCAGAAATTAAGAAGGTGCTCGATATCGGCTTGAAGATGAGCGAAGAAGCCACCAACCTATCCAAAGCGTTGAAAGGTGATTCACAACAACGCGGGGCATGGGGTGAAGCGCAACTCGAACGGACGCTGGAAATGAGTGGGTTGATCCTAGATGAACATTTTGAGAAACAATCGTCGTTTAAGGATCCTGAAGGCCGTAACAAGCAAACTGATTACCTTATTAAGCTACCCGATAACAAACACATCATTATTGATTCAAAAGTCACCATGGTGGCGTATGATCGCGCCGTCAACGCCGAAACACCTGAACTCGTCAATCTGGCCATGGCAGAGCACGTTAAGTCAGTACGCAAGCACATAGACGATTTGGCATCCAAGGACTACACCAACCTAATTGGCATGCAAAGCCCAAGTTTTGTGTTGATGTTCATGCCGATTGAGCCAGCTTACATCGATGCGTTAAAATCAAATAAAGACTTGTTTGAATACGGCTACAACAAAGGGATCATCTTGGTCTCACATACAACACTTATTCCCATCCTTAAAACCGTGGCAAACCTTTGGATGATCGACAGAAGCAATAAAGAAGCACGGGCAATTAGTGAATCAGCGGCGGATATATTCAACAGTGTGTGTACAGTTTCGGAGAGAGTTCAGAAATTAGGTAACACCTTGGCTGCCGCTTCCAATCACTACAATAGTGCCGTCACATCGTTAACCGGTGCCCAAGGACTCTATGGAAAAGTAGACAGGTTTAAAACATTATCTGCTAAAGTAAGTAAGACACTTCCTGAGTTAGATGACAAACATCACGACTTTGAAAGTGAACGTTTAAACATCGCGGTAGAGGCCATTAAAACTGAGCCATTGTTGCCAGTGCCATCTCACAACGAATTAGATACACTTGATAGTTAAAACAGCCAACTGATTTTCATAAAAGGATTTTAAATAATGGGTATCGTGAGCCAAAGGGAAAAAGAGACACATGCAAGAATTCAAACCCAAAGGAATTTGAAAGATGCGGCAAAGATGCTTAAAGTCATGGAAAATGAGATAGACAAATTTTTCTTTAATCGACTTAAGCGTTCAATGAGCCAAAAAAGAGCGATCATAATGGCTGAGACGCTGGGCGATGCGATGACCAAAGGGCGGTTGATATCAAAAAGTATCGTTCGCGGAGGGAGCCGCACGTCTAAACAACGCATTTTCACATGGCTATTCTTGCAACGCGATGAATACAATCCCTTCGAACATTTTGAAGAAAAGTGCTTTAGTGTTTCAAGTTTGATGTTCCACACAAAGAAAATTTGCGACCCTGTTGAGTTCAACACTGGCGTTTACCTAACCAGACATTGCTTGGAAAGAGTTTATGAACGCATTGAAAACTTAACGACGCTAGAGTCAACACTAAAAATATTATCCCCTTATATTTCTGCTTTGCTCTATAGCCAAGATGACTGTGACGCTATGGCTGAAAACGACACCTTCATTTTGGTATCAAACACGTCATATCTCGTGGTCAAGTCTCAGTTAAAAGAAGATTCGTACTCAGAACGTGATTATGTGATAACGACGTTTTTGCCCATTGAACTATGGAGCAAAAAGAGAAAAGAAACCTTAACACCAATAGTTGATTCGTTTAATATTTTAAATGAATCACCTGATGAAATTGACACTAAATTAATTGCAGTCATTAAACCATCCTTAATCGAAAAACCACTAGATAGACCACTGACATTCGATGACATCAGGTTGATACGTGGGTTTTTGTAACCTTCCACTGCCTCAAATTTTATAGCCTCAACCTTCATTACAATTAACCTAATGCACATCAATTTTGATATGCATTAGTCGCCCAACTAATAAAATAATGATTGACAAATAAACTCATTCTGATAACATAGTTTTGTCTTAATAACGTCCTCGCTACGAAATACTGGCAGTGACATAAGATTGGGTAACGCCAACGGTCTCAACGTCTTACTGACGGGTAAAATGTGAAGCAAAATAATTCAACCATTGTTATTAACCAATAATGCTTGTTGCTTTGATGAACTGAGACACATCTGAAAATTAAACAAGCTATATAAGGTAATTAACAATGCTTAAATACAACTTAGCTCATCCCGAAGGTTTCTCTGGCTTCATGCAAGCCCTCAAAAATACGTTTACCAATCGTAATCAAGACATTCGCACCACCGGCACCACAAAGTTTCTCCACGCGGCTTCTGAGGCGCAAGGATTGGAAAATTGGCAACAGCTCAGCGCGATATTGTCTAAACAAACAGAATCACCTCAGCAAGAAAACATTGAAGAAGAAAAAAAGAACGGATCTGCTTTTGAAGACATCATAGATATTTGTAAACGCCACAATAGTGGAGAAGATATCGATTTATCTGATCTTGTTCGTGGGTCTGACATCAAGACGATTGAACTGACATTTGCAATCTCATCTAGCACATCCATGGTACTTGGCGTTGATATCGACGGCGAAGTTACCTCTGGGTATGTGCGCACATCAGGATTTGGGTATGGTAAAACCTCCATAAAACACTTCGAACAAAGCCAGCTAAGTGTTATTGAATATGCGTTTTCTGAACTTATCTCGACTCACTTGTCAACGTTCCAATCTGAGTAAGGGTATGACCATGATGAATCAAGAACAAAAAAAGCGCATGCATGCTCTTACATCATCCGCATTCTATGAAAGCATACTTAAATCAAGTAACTTCGTTTATATAGAAGTCGCACCCTGCATGTTTCATATCTTGTTTGAAGGGAATTTATATATTTTTCAAACAACCATTGGGGATATAGAAAAACCCAAAATCAGGCATATCAAGAAGCAGCATGATGTTGATTGGCAACTTAACGTTAGAGAAGATCACGCTGATTACGTTGCTATCAAAGAGATCTATATGGAAGGGCTGCTGCATAACTTGTTTGTGGCGCACCACAATGACAACCTCAAGCACTACGGAATGGAAATTGAGAATTACTTCTTAAAAAAATTATCATCTGGCTATCAATGTAGAGATACCATAGCGGTTATTAAATGCACCCAAAAGCGCAGAACCGGCGCTGAGAACCCCAAATTTAATGTGTCTATTGGTGACAGAAACTGGAATTTCGTGGCCACTCACATGGGGGATGCATCAAATATGGCGCAAGACATACTTAAAAGGAACGAGGTTGCGTACAGTGAACTAATACACCTTAAAGACTAATATTGATGACATCTTTTGTTAAAAAATGATTGACAAGAGATGTCATTTTGATAAAATAAACACACTAAATCACACGCAATTAGGTTAAACGAAATGAATCAAAAAGATGTTAAATTCATGCACAAGCTGACCTTAGCTGGCTTCTTAAACTGCATTAATAAGCCCGATAAATTCATTTATTTTGAATCAGGAACTTGTCAATTTCATATTTTACTGGAAGGTCAACTGTTCCTTTTCAAAACCCACATCGAAGATATCGAAAGCCCTGAAATCACTCCGATAACGGATCAGTTGGATGTCGATTTCGGTGCAGCACTAAATGAAGCGCACCCCGATTATATAAAAATCCAAAGCATGTGGTTAGAAGGGGTTTTACACCATCTTTTTCTTGTTTTCCACTCTAACAATATGCGGATATACAACGAAGTCATAGCTACGTACTTCGCTCATAAGCTGGTCAATGGATATCAACATAGAGCTGATCTAGCCATTTTAAAATGCATCAACCATCTAGAAATGAGTGACCCCCTAGAACTTAGCGACTTTAGCGTTTCAAAAGAAAACATTAGGATTGATTTTGGAGCAAAAGACGTTGATTCTGCGAAAAAAATGGCGACATCACTCCTTCTAAAACGCAAAATCAATTACAGCAGCTTGATAGTGGCCAATAATTACTAGCCTTTTGCAGGTGGCGATTCAACTGCTCTCATTGCAGCTTGCTTCGCCAGTTCAGCTCTGGCTACGTGATCTTTCTCTACTTCACCAAGTAAAGACACTCCCATCTGATGGGCACGCTCAAGCTCTGAAGCTTTTAAAACGCCAGTCAATGCTTTCGATATAATGGACAATTCATCTTTGTTTAGGTTAATAACATACTGCGGCTTGCTAACGAGTTCCATATTGATTCCAAATTATTATACTGTGATACTGAATAAGTCGCACTACGTCGTAAAAAAGGGACAAGGAAAACAAAAATAATGCACATCACCCGATTGATTAATTATTTTCAGCATGATTACACCGACTTACATCCCTTTGTTTTCTCTCATAGCGGCGAACCGCCCATAGATACTTCAGGGCAAACCACGGACGTTCTTGCATGTCCTTTTAGGACATTCTCCATCGAGGTTGACCAAGGCATGGTCACCTCAGATGCAGACAAATTAGGGTGTAATATATCAACAATATTTTGCCATGAAATTACCTGTGACCAATATGAGTTCATTGCACTAGTCGAAATGGGAAAGAGCAACGAATTCGTGTTTCACACCACCAAATCCGGCGTTGATTGTTATGATGACGGAAAATTGATTAGGCGTGAAAGTGGCAGCTCCATATATGAGAGCTTTAAGGTGATCGTTGAAAACTTCCTTAAACGTCTTCACAAAGAGAAAAAAGGCAAGTTTAACACCAGTGACAAGGCTAAGTTCAAAAACAAAGCCGGTGTCAAACAAACGTACAAAGCCAATGGCGTTATTTATGTTTCAAATACCCCAGATTCCCCTCGCCCCAAATCAACCGTCGCTCGAACTGTTGAGTGGCTTGGGTCGTGGGAAGTGATAGAGCACTGGCGTAAAATTAAACCGGATTCATATGGGGTTGATCGTGATGGACAACGAACCGTTTTAGGCCGAACTTTCATCAAAACCTACAGCAAAGGTGAAGGCGAGAAAATAATAAAAGCGAGGAAAATCATCAACCGATGATCACCTAACAACACTGTCGCTTAACTCTGCTCTGGCGATTTGATTAACTGAGGCAGCAGAACCGCTTTCACTTCAATACCAGGTTGGATGTAACCTGTGAACTTAACTGACAACTTCACTGGTACCAATGTGTTTTCGTATGGCAACCATGCATGTGGCTTTTTTACTGTAACGGGGGAAATCGACTTAACGACTGCTTGCAACCAATCTGCCTCTCGTGATGGAACCCTAACTTGCGCCAAGGTACCTATGTTGATTTGCCCTATATCCTTTTCGGCGATATAGGCAGTCACCCATAATTCACTAACATCAACCACTTGAGCTATGGGGTCACCCACCTCCACGAATTGACCAACCTTAGCATCCATGACAGAAACAACGCCGGTTACTGGCGAATCAATTTCATACTTGTCATTTTCAGATAACAACAGTTTAGCCTGAGCGGTCAACAGCAAGTTATCAGCATAAGCCTGCCCTTTACTCATCTCAACCACACCCTGTTCTGCAATAAGTTCAGCCGTTCTACCATTTAATGAGCGAGACTGACGCTCTAGGGATAATACATCCGTTTCGAGGGTCGTTAGTTCAGACTTACTCAGTTCACCACGATTAAGTAGCCCCTGCCCTTCTTTAAACGCTTCTCGCGCCTTACCTAACAGTTCACTCACCACCTCAAATTCTGCGCCAACAGTCTCAGCCTGAGTCGCAATAAGCGCTATACTCGCATCAGCATATTTAATCTTTGCTCTATGCTCCAACCCTTTTACTTGAGCTTCGATTAACCTTGCCTTCAAGTCTGACATATCAATTGACGCGATACTATCGCCTTCAGTAATGAAATTGTTTTCTTCTGTATGGATCTCAGTCACAACACCTTGCGTTTGGCTCGATATTTCAATGATATGTGCATCAATATTGGCTAATACCGAATAAACAACGTCACTCGTAAAGGATTGATAGTACAGATAGGCTGAGCTGGCGACTAACAGACCACCAATTGCCTGCGTAATAGTTGGTTTGCGGAAAGTTATCAAAATGAAGTCCTTTTCTCTTTTTCTTTATGTTAACGCAAATAAGTAATTATGCTGTAGAAAGTGGATTTTTCTAATTTGTGATAATATCAGCTTATCAATACAAGGAATGTATTATGAAAAAATCACTTTTATTTACCTCAATGCTTCTAGCTTCACAACTTGCTAGCGCAGATCTCATCGTATCTAAAGCGGACTACTTTGCTGGCAATTATGTCACTGAGGGAATACTTAAGACCAAAATCATCGACAGCGAATACTCGTTTATTGACTTAGAGAACAACTTAGAGTTCATTAAGGTTAACGTAGCAGTCGGAAACTATTGCAATCTATCTGCTGAGCTAGGTTTTGAATCAGGTTGTGCTCCGACTGAGTATGATCCTGTGTTTGATATTGGCGTTTATGAATCAGGCAACTGGCGATTGGGTAATGGTTATGATTTGATTAGCGCTGTCGATAATTACAGCCAATCGTTCCATTGGCCTGGTGCGTTTGGGAGCAGCCCGGACTATCAATCGTTTTATTATAATAACTGGGCTAGAAATCAACCTACTCCGCACTCGGAATACATGACTGCGCAAGAGTTTGTCAGGGATATCGTTGGATGGGATTCATTTGACGTTAGCGTTAACTTTAATCGTGTTGTCACTGTCGATCCTCGTGACCCAGAGAAAAGCGCTATTATGGTCGTAAGAGAAAGCGCCCCTTATGCCAACTTTAATATCCGTTGGAACCAAAATGGATTCGAGTACAATAGTGACACCGATGTTGGCGGTCTTTTAACCCCGCTTATCGTTCGTGATTGGAATGGCTTTGATGTACTTGATATTACGTTGACAGCACAGTCTGCAACAGAAGTCAGCGCACCCGCTACTATCGCACTACTACCCCTTGGTTTCCTTGCCATGCTAGGACTAAGACGTCGTAAAAAGTAATAACCACTTAAAGAAAAGGACAGCTTGCTGTCCTTTTTTGTATGCACCTACATCTATGATACAAATTCATATTTGATTGGAGCACCACTTTGGTAATCAAGCAATTTAAAGTCTTCTTTTGGCTTCACCCACGTTTCCAAATCTTCAAGTGATTTAATGTCTGGATTTATCCAAATTTTAGGTGCCGGCAACACCGGACGAGTTAATTGCTCTTCCATCAAAGGAACATGAGATTCGTACAAATGAATATTAAGACCAGTCCAATGCGCGGTCTTAGCAACGTTACCAGTGATCTGAGCCATAAGTCGGCCAAGAAGATATACCTGACTAAGGTTTGTATTTCCGCCGAGAGCTAGATCTACCGACCTCTGCATTGAATTTAACGTTAACTCACCGTCCAATAACGAGAAAATATGCTCATACATACACGGGCGTAATGCTCCAAGATGGAACATGCCAGGGTTCCAGAAAGTGATTATCTCACCACGATCATCTTTACCTGCCTTTAGATCCTCATACACCCTGCGAATTAAATCTATTTGAGCAGGCTTATATGGATTGCCTGCAAGTGATTGGGCTTTATGAGATGCAACTAGCTCAGCAAGCTTTGCAACCACTTCCGCTTCAGATGCGTCAGGCATAGCGGCAATAATGTCATGCACTGTATGACTTAATAAATCGCCATCAGGTCTAGTGACTGGCCAGTTTCTCGCAACACCACCGTAAATAAATCCGACGTCATCATGTCCCTTACGATTAGGGTTGGCCAGCCATGCTTTAGTTTCATTCGCATTGGAGTCCCATGAGCGAGTGTTCGCATTTCTGAATTGTTCAGCCGAGTCGTAGCCGCGAATGTAGCCAAGCAATTCTCCCACGCCCAATAAAAACGGTGATTGACGGGTAGTTGGCAACGGGTATTCTTCGCTTTGAAGATCGATTTCGATATCATGGCGAATAAGCGTGAGACACCGAGTGTCCGTTCGCTCGTTATAAACCCACTTGCCTTCTTTCAATATCCGACGACCTAGATCTAAATAGGCATGTTCAACCACACCACCTGAAATATTTGTACTTAAAGACATATTCTTCAATCCTTTCGGTTTAACTTCATTAATTTATGGGTATATTCTAACAGATTTCATTTTGATAATCACCATGTTTTTATAAAAATGATTGACAAATCATTGTGACACCCCTATGAAATTAAGTGGAGGGCAAATAAACTGCAATCCTATGTTGTAAATTTCATGATTGGGTCTGATGACATAATTGTCGTGCACTTTATCTCCCGCAGAAAAATACTGGGAAAAGTTTAGAAAGCGGGGTTTATCAATGCCACCAATAAGCCACATTCTCTTGTTAACAATGTCATACGTCAAAAAGAAAAAATGGGTCACTGGTTCGTTTGCATGCCTTGCTGTGATTTGAGCGGTGTAATCCTTTTGAGGGGCGACTTTGCGTTTTACCGTTTTGACACCAATAGCGAGATTTCCGATCTTAAAATCAGGCTCGCCAGAAGCTTTTCCATCCCGCAACCACACTGCATCAGTCAATCCGCAACTTCGTAAGAATGAGTTGAACACCCATTCACCCAGGTCCCCAACCCATCTGGCATCTGACGTTCTTTCGGAAAATATATTTCCGTAAACGGCATCTCGCTTTATCCTAAACTTCATTGCCGCATTTTCGTGCTGCTCATTCAATTGGATGCATACCCACCCATGAGCATTGATAATCCTTTTCATGCACCACACTTCCTTGTGTTATGCAGCTATTTTATCAGATCCTCAGGTATATTTACTTTTCAGAAGGATCGAGTAGGAGGAGAGTTCTCACTCTCCGTCCTCTCACACCACCGGACGTACGGTTCCGTATCACGGCGGTTCATGTTTGATACTTGAGACGTTGGTAGTAATCGATTAATGAGACCAACCCAAGGTAATCAAAGTACTTTTTGGGTAACGCTTGGTTCATGTGTGATGCGCCTGAGTTAAACCAAGCTCCTCTTCCATTCACCGCACTCGCTGCTGCTCTCGTTTCCTCAATGCCCAATGCAATTAGCCGTTTTATACGGGTATAAACACGTTTCCATTGTCGCCATAATATCTTGCGAAGATGGCGGCGTAACCATCCATCTAAGTCAAGCAACACATTTTTGACGTTGATGTGGCGGAAGTAAGTTATCCATCCTCGTAGTTTCAGGTTAAGCTTTTCCACCGTGCGGTGAATAGACCAACCTCTTGCACTACGCAGTGTATGCTTTATCTCCTTCTTGAAACGCATTTGTACCGTAGGCGCTATTCGCAGTCGAATATTTTGCTTGCGATTGCAGACACTATATCCCAGGAACTTTCGTTGCCAAGGCCGACCCACGTCACTTTTCTTTTGGTTTACCTTGAGTTTCAAGGTGTTTTCCAAGAAGGTGGTGACGCTTTGCAGGACTCGTTGTCCGGCTCGCTCGCTTTTGACATAGATATTGCAGTCATCGGCATAGCGGCAGAACTTATGCCCTCGGTCTTCAAGCTCGTTATCCAAGTCGGTCAGTATGATGTTTGATAGCAGTGGTGACAGCGGTCCACCTTGTGGGGTGCCCATTGTTCTCATCTTGACTTGTTCATTATCCGATATGCCTGCCACCAGATAAGCGCGGATCAACTTCAACACCGCTTTATCTTTGACATGACGTGCTATTCGCGACATCAAAATGTCGTGAGCAACCTTATCGAAGAACTTCTCTAAATCAATATCCACTACCCATCGATGACCTGCTTCCATATATATCCGAGCTTGCTGGACGGCCTGTCCAGCATTGCGATTTGGCCTAAACCCATAACTGCTGTCCGAGAAGTGCTCCTCGAATATCGGACTTAGCACCTGATGTATCGCTTGCTGAATCAGCCTATCCAGTACCGTGGGAATGCCTAACTCACGTTGCCCTCCGCCTGCTTTAGGAATACTTACCTTCAGCACGGGTTGTGGACGGTAGTTACCGCTTAATAAAGCCGCTTTATGTTGTTGCCAGTCGGTTTGCAGATAGCCTTTGAGCTCATTCACCCCCCTTCCGTCAACACCCGCTGCGCCTTTATTACGCATCACTCGCTGATAAGCACGCTGCATATTCGGCCTTGAAAGTATTTTATCGAGTAATTCCATCATCTCCTCATGAGAGTACCCCTCACGCGCCGTGACCTTTGGTGCCTTATTTGTCTACTCAAGCAGATACTGTCTGCGCCCCTCAACAATAAGCGGCTATATCTCAATAACCCTTTCTGCCCCTACCGCGTCATCGAGCGCTCGGCTCTCAATCCATCTAACATGTTCAGCCCTTCAGTTGGCGGTAACCAACCTACTATGGCCTCGGCTGACTTCTATTGCCCCATCCTGATATCTCACGATAACAGTAGCCTAAGGCAGAACAACAGACCTCCCAAGGTAATGCGCGTGACTTTCACACTTATGCCCGCCGTATCTACGTCCGCAGTGTCCGTACAAGTATTGGGCTTTGAAGATATTGGCCTTCTTACCCACTGCGACCGCCTTGTATACGATTTCTGTTCGTCAAGCCAGTGCTTTGCTTTGGGCTTTCTTCAGATTTCACCTCGCGATGAACACCCTTGCCGTTCAGCTAATTATTCCCCTTGTCGGGCTAATAGTGGACTTTCACCACCAAGTCATCTGACCGCCACCACGCGTATCAGAACAGCACCCAATATGGGCGCTACGCGCCATACTTGGCGCACCAAAAAAAAGGGTGACCTAATAGGTCACCCAACACACACACAATGTTCTTTTTAGGTTGGAAGATGGTGGGGACACAACCCCCACCGCACACACAACCAGAAATCTTTTGAGGGGAAGTGGGTGGAGTTATCTCTCACCCAGTCTGTCCACACACAAGTAGTCTTTTTTAGGCTGAATTGGTGGGGACACAACTCCCCACCGCACACACAACCAGAAATCTTTTGGAGGGAAGTTGGGCGGAGTCATCTCTCACCCAGTCTGTCCACACACAAGTAGTCTTTTTAGGCTGGAAGGTGGTGGGGACACAACTCCCCACCGCACACACACAACCAGAAACCCTTCTTTGTGATGACTTGCCATCTGACATCTCATCACACTTTTAATCTTTGCCAACCCAGCTAATCTTTTTGCTGTTTGGTCTTTCTGTCTAACTTGTTGATGATATTAATGACATCTAATACCTTTGTCAACACTATTTTTAAATTATTTTATCTTTTTTATATGTTTTAATGTTTTTAATATTAACTTTAAACGTTTAAGTGGCTATTTTTGCCTATTTAATAACCTAATTATGGGTTTTAAAACGCATTCTCTGGTATTGAATCGAATACCAATATCAAATTAATAGACTATATTGTTTTTACAATAACAGCCAATTATTAACACTTTCTTATGTATCGGCAGTTATAGGGAATTCTTTAGCAAAAAAAGCCATCTATCTTCAGATGGCTTTTAAGAACAATGCCCTATTTAAATTCAGGGAAGAACGGAGATAGGCAGTTACTCAAGAATGAACTGCTTATCTCATTTGCGATTAACAGCTCATCACCTTTAGTCACTTCTTTCACAATGTCATGTATTGAAAGGCTTTCAACATCTGTCGCTTCTTTTGATTCTAATTTACCTTTAACAATATTAATAAACATCATGATCAAATGGCCAATTGACTGATTAGCCACATTACTACGAAATACATCTTTTCCGATAAAGTCAGCTATTAAATAGATGGCTCTTAAAGCATCAGCCATCTCTGACTCAAGCGGGTGCGCACTGTACTCGGTCAAAAAGTTGTCTGCAAAATAAACCGCGTCTTGTACCGATACGGATTTAGTGTTTTTGCATATCCCATCAAATAGGCCGTTATTGATTTGAGTATGCATTGAATATGCGAGGGCACCACAATGAGGGCACTGCACTTCGGTGTAAGCGCCACCAACATCGAGCCTCTGGGATAAATTTTCAGCAGGCTCCATGTTATCTTCTTCATCAATATGATCGCAATTGTCACAAACATACATTTTAGACAATGGCGTGCCACCTACAACCAATCGGCTAGATAAGTTAGATATTTTCAATCTGCAAAGCTCAATACTCTGCTTTTGTTCAACGTCAGGATCACGAACCCCTCCAGATTTCAACAATGACTCTAGCTGGTGGTGATTGCTATAAAGCAAAACTTGAGATACTAGGTACCTAATCTTTGATGGTGATTGGTTTTTAATGGCAAATTCTTTTTCAAGCATCGCAGCCATAGCCGATTGAGATGCTGTGTACTGTTCTTCAGACACCGGTATATTGATCATAATTATTCCTTTTTAGGTTACACAAGCCAGCTCATTACTATCTTGCACAACCCCGAATAATTGATTCATCACGGGTTAAGTTGATTTAAGCAAAACAAACATTTTAGCCTGACTATGCAGTGAGCTGATGCAAGGATGTTCTCCTGACCTAACTGCTATTCACACACTATTGATGTGATAGCGATTAAGATACAATGACTTTATCATAATGAAACACAAAAATCAATATTGAGCGAAGGAAAAGGAGGGTTCACTTGGGCTATGATATAATTTTAGTAGGATTTAATTATCAAATGGATTTGACGATGGAAGCAGTAACGTTCAAAAAAGCCGCAATAAAATTACGAGAAACAACGTCTGAGGGCGACTTTACTTTTGGGTTCGAAGAAAACGAAATTAAAGAATCATTCTATGACTCTTTTTATGAGTCTATGCAAGAATCTGGCGAAGGCAGAGCACCCGAAGATATGACAGCGCAAGCCAAAGCGATGGTTGATGCGCTTGAATTTAGACTTGTCGAGGTTGGCGTCGAGTATGACAATGATGAAACAGATATGTTCAGCCCTATATCAGGGCACTACACCGTCCCTGGTAACGTTAGCTATCACTTTGAATCAGACATTATCATTAGTAAAAAAGAAGGTGCCACCATTGAGCTGGACGATAACTTAATAGATCTTGCAGCTGACGACTATATTGACTGTTATTGTACCGTTGAAGCCGAATACTCAAACGATAATACTGTCGAAGCAAACAAAGCCAAGAAAGCGTTAGAACAACAAAAACTCACACAGCCTGCAATTAAAGAGCAAATGCCTGAAGAGTACAGTAAACCTAAATTAACCCCTTAGCACAAAACAAAGCCTCCATGAGGCTTTGTTATTTTTAAATCAGATTTTTCACCGTGTCTATTTACTTATCATCTGATGAATAACCACAGCTACCGCATACTCACTCATGCTTCCATAGACGTTCTGAACAGATTCTTTTTTCAAATCATTGTTTTCTACAATCATCTCAGCTACACACCCAATTGCTTCAATGCCAAGGTAATGTTCAACCTCACACAACGTGATGATGGCCTGTTCAACATCAGTTGGTTGATATGCGCTGCCGTCAGGGAGAATAACTTGATGTTTGTATCGCGAACCTACGTCCCACAACGTAAACTTCTTTTCATCGAAATGAAAGGAGCTGCTTTCTGTATTATTGTTGTACTTAATACAAAATGTTTTCTTGTTCACCTTCGTGATTACACCGCAATTAAACACCATACCTACTTCAGGTGTTAATGTTGCTCCTGTCGAACGGCCATTAAAACCAAGAATTCTGATTTTCATATGAATTACCCACCATCCATTAATGAAGAAAGGTTGCTGTCAATTTCGTTCTTTACGTACTGTGATAAAAAATCAGCTCTAAACGAATCAGTTTGATCTTGCCATGTTTCATCGACATCAGAAAAAATCATACCGGCATATCCACCGTCATCAACACCAAGCATGTCTTGGATCTGTTTTAAGTCGTGATTGAACTCTGTCGAGTGAATTGTTATGTTTTTTCTGGCCAAGGCCAAAATTAATCCGATAAGCATAAGTTATTTCCAGTAATTTAAAAGGGATAAGGCATCAGGGTTAACACTAATGCCTGTGTTTGTTAACGCTTTAATGCAGCCTCAGCAACTTCAACATAGTCACTGTATGAATTAAACACTTCATTTAAGCCACTTGATTTACCGTGATCCCAAGCCTTTTGGTGAATAATGGCTTTTAGCTCATCACTGAAACCTTCCATTCCATGTGACTCTTCAGCATCTTTTCTGAATTCATCCATACGATCCCTATTCTGCTTTGCTAATTGATCTTCAGCAGAATTAAAACCATCTAAGTCAAAATCTAATGACTTAAAAACCAACTCACCAATGGAATCTTTGTTGGCCTTTTGATAAATATTCGCGATTTGAGTCACTTTAGACTTTAATGCTTCACCACCTTCCTTTCTGACTTTATAAGGTGGAGTGCTTATAAGGAGGTTGTTAGAATCACTGCCCCATCCAAGGATTTCACCAGAGGAATTCAATATGGTTTGGAGTTCAGCACCAGTAAACTTTACTTCTTTGACGTTTCCCATATCCACAAACACTGCTGATACGATAAAGTTAAAATAAAAACTGTTCGCTGAAGGCAAGTCTTTGCCTTGATAATAGTCGGTGCTTTTCATTGTAAACCCTTGATTGTTTCAATAAACCAATCTTATCAAAATAATTATTTTTGTCAATCATTTTTGATGGTACTTTGATTTTACAATAAACTTTTATACCCACAAGGGTAATTCTATTCAGATAACGTGTTAATTTATTAATTAATTGTTAATGTGTTTCAAAGGAATGAAATTATGCACATACTCCATGCATTTGACTGGCGTTACTCTGAGGTTATAGCT
>Ga0100391_1001951_pt1 | contig 22342 bp, 20 predicted proteins | sample CryGeymeta201515_FD_81541 | JGI IMG/M metagenome (GOLD analysis project Ga0100391, IMG submission 81541) | Groundwater microbial communities from Crystal Geyser aquifers in Utah, USA - Crystal Geyser metaG 2015-15 | ecosystem: Environmental > Aquatic > Deep subsurface > Groundwater | place: USA... | reverse complement strand
TTTGGAGGCCGTGCGATGTTTCAGAGTTTCAGCGCCGCGACCCGGCCCGAAGACGGCCCGCCGCGCCTCGCGCTTTTGCGCGCCCACATGGCGCAAACCGGCCTCGATGCCGTCCTGGTGCCCCGCGCCGATGCGCATCAGGGCGAATATGTCGCGCCCTGTGACGAGCGACTGGCCTGGTTGACCGGTTTCACCGGGTCGGCTGGATCGGCGGCGATCGTGCAGGACAAGGCGGCTGTCTTCGTCGATGGGCGATACCGGGTGCAGGTGAAAGCCCAGGTCGCGGCGGCGTTCACGCCGGTGAACTGGCCCGAAACCGCGGTGGAGGACTGGCTGCTGGAGGCGCTGCCAAGCGGCGGTGTCGTGGGCTATGATCCCTGGCTGCACACCTCGGCCGAGGTTGCGCGGCTGGCCAAGGCGCTTGGCCCGCACCAGATCTCGCTGCGTGCAGTGGACAACGCCGTGGACGCGATCTGGCACGATCGTCCGCCGCGTCCGACCGCCGCAGCCATCGCCTATCCAGCCGCGCGCGCCGGCGACAGCGCGGCCCGGAAACGGGCGCTGGTGGCCGAGACGTTACACCATGCGGGCGAGGCTGCCGTGGTGCTCAGCCTGCCCGACTCGATCAATTGGCTGCTCAACATCCGGGGTGGCGATCTGAACCACGTGCCGGTGGTCCAGGCCTTCGCCATTGTCTCCGTCAGCGGGGATCTGGCGGTCTACTCCGATCCCGGGAAATTCGCCGGGCTGGCGCTTGGCCCTGGGGTCACGGTGCAGGATTGGGCGGACTTCGCACCAGCCATAGGCCGACTGACGGGTCCGGTCCGCATCGACCCCGCCACCACGCCGCAGGCGGTGCGTGATGTGCTCCACACGGCGGGGATCGAGATATCGGAGGCCGTGGATCCCTGCCTTCTTCCCAAGGCTCGCAAGACCACCGCGGAACTGGCAGGCACGACCGAGGCGCATCTGCGCGACGGCGTGGCCTTCGCAAGGTTCCTGCACTGGTTCGATCTGGAGGCCCCCAGGGGCGGATTGACCGAAATCGACGTCGTGAAGAAGCTGGAAGCGCTTCGGGCGGACACGGGGGCATTGCGCGACATTTCCTTCGACACGATCGCCGGCGCGGGACCAAATGGCGCCATCGTGCATTACCGGGTGACCGAAGTCAGCAATGCGCCGGTGGTGCCCGGCCAGCTGTTCCTGATCGACAGCGGCGCGCAGTACGAGGATGGCACCACGGACATCACCCGCACCCTGCCCGTCGGCCCCGCGGCGGGCATCGGGGCAGAAGAACGGGAATGCTTCACACTGGTCCTGCAAGGCATGATCGCCATTCACCGGGCACGGTTTCCCAAGGGTGTCACAGGCGCGCATCTGGACAGTCTGGCCCGCGCGCCGCTCTGGGCCACGGGGCGCGACTACGATCATGGCACGGGCCACGGCGTCGGTGTCTTCCTGAGCGTGCATGAAGGGCCGCAACGCCTTGCGCGCACCGGGACGGTGCCGTTCGACGTTGGCATGATCCTCAGCAACGAGCCCGGCTATTACCGCGAAGGCGCGTTCGGCATCCGGATCGAGAATCTGGTCCATGTCGTCGAAGCACCGGAGGGCGCGGATCCGCATCGCAAGCTCCTCGGGTTCGAAACCCTGACCTTCGCGCCGATCGATCGCAGGCTTGTGGTGGCCTCCATGCTGTCGCCGGCCGAGCGCGCATGGCTCGATGCCTATCATGCGGAGGTCGTGGCGCGGCTGGCCCCGCGCCTCCAGGACGCAGGGCACGGCGACACGGCAGATTGGCTGCGTGCGGCCTGTGCGCCGATCTGAGGGGGCTTGTGGGCAGCCCAGGATTGACACATCCCTGTCACAGGACATGTGCACACCCGGCGCACCCGGCACTGTGCATTTCGGACAGGGGGCGCTACAGAGAACATTCGAACATCGAGGGAGGGGACACGATGCCAGACCATATCAAGATCCGCGAAGCGACCGGCACCTGGGTGGTGCGGGCCAGCGGCGCGGTGCTGGGTGAAAGCTCCAACGCGCTGGAACTGACGGAGGGCAGTTCGGCCCCGGTCATATACTTCCCGCGCGAAGATATCGGGATGAGTTTTCTGGAACAGACCGACAGCACGACCCGCTGCCCCCACAAAGGCACGGCAAGCTATTTCACCGTGTCGGGGCCTGATGGCGATCTGATCGATGCGGCATGGAGCTACGAGACACCGCATGAAGCCATGGCACCCATTGCAGGCCACCTGGCCTTCTACGCCGACCGGGTGACGGTCGAGAAGCTCTGAGGCCTGTCGCGCAAATCAGAGCACGTCGCGCGAAAGTGGGGTCCGGTCTTGGACGTCTCGGAGCTGCGCAATCAAAAGCTTGGTGTGGGTCGCGTGACGGGGAATGCACGCGACACGACCTAGGGCACGCGTCATGCACAGGGGGGACTTGCAAGGCGGTTCGGGCTCAGCGCTGGATCAGAAAGCCAAGTCGACCGCCCGCCAGGACGCTTTCGAACACTTTGTAGGCGTCGTTGGTCTCGGCGGCGTCCGATCCCCAACCGCCTGACATCGTCACGGTGATCGTGCTGCCGCCCGAGGTAACCTCGGGCGGCGCGGGCGATGGAAGATCACTCAGAACCGGCCAGGCATCCACCAGCCGCGCGGCAAGGGCATCGACGTCGATCCCGTCGGCAAGCACCAACACCATGGCCGCGCCCTCCGTCTCGCGGATGGCAAAGTCGGCCAGCGCGACGGCCTCGACCGGCCCGTCTGCCGCCCCAGCCACCGGCACCGTCGCGCCATTGCGCAACCAGCAACGGACCGAAACCAGAGCGCCAAGGTTGCCCACGCGGCGCAGGCCCCCGATCAATGCGCCAGCATCAGGCCGGTCGGCAAGCGTTTCGCCACGGGGCGCGCTCGCCAGATCCAGAGCTGTCCATCCCGTCGCCCAAATCGCACGATTACCGGTGAACGCCATCCGAAGCGGCAATCCGGCGTCGCCGCCAAAGGGATTGGCCGGGTCGATCCGCGCCGCAACCGGTTCGTGGTCGACCGCACCGATCCACATCACCGGCAATCCCGCGCGCTCCTCTTCGGTGAAGCCACGAGAAAACAGGGCGCCGCGCAGGCGCATTTCGCTGTCGGGGAAGATATCCATCGCGCCGATGCGCACCGGACCTTGCGCCACCTCCCATGTCTCCACCCAATCCGATGCGACCAGGCCCACCGCTGCGCGGATGGCAGCGTCATCATGGGCGAGGAATGCAGCCTGCTGGTTCGGAGCCGAGGACCTGAGGGCCGCAAACCGGTTCGGCGTGTCGGGTATCTGCCCGTTCTGCGCCGCGCGAACGGCTATCCAGCGAACCGCGTCTCCATTTCCGAAGCCCGCGATGATTGGGCCCGAGCCGCCTTCCATCGCCGCGACGGGAACACTTGCCAGAACGGACTGCAAACGGTCCGCCGCCCCCTGTGCCTGGGCGGCACCTGCGGCGCCAAGGAGCGCCATGCAAATGGACAGAATCCTTGATAGCATGAGTCCAACCATGCCAAGCCCCGGCCCGTTCGCCAAAGAAAAACTGCGGAGAGCCCGTCAACTGTGTTCCTCGGCCGCGGTGGCAGCCAGCGCCTTGTTGTAGGCCTTGAGCGCATCGACATGGAACAACGCCCCCTCCAGCGCCGGTGGCCCGCCCGTCGGGGACAACTGCACCACCGGCACATAGTCGAGGCCAGTTCGCTCGAAAATCGGCAAGGCGCGCTCCAGCGTGGCATTGGTGTCGGTATAGATGCCCTGCTCCATCAGGGTCAGCAACTTGTCCTCGGGGGCGGAATTCTCGTTCGTCATCGGACGCATCACCCGGCCCACCCGGAACATCGCCAGCAGGTAGGCCTGCGGCCCTGCGGCCAGATGAATGTTGCGCCGCTCCAACTGGGTCAGGAAGAACGACCGATGCACCAACTTGGATGAAATCGCGGTGGACATCGAAACCGCCACCATCACCGCAAGGCCGGTCTGCCAGTCGCCCGTCAATTCGAACACGATCAGCGTGGTGGAAATCGGCGCCCCAAGCACCGCCGCCGCGACGGCCCCCATGCCGGCCAGGGCATAGAGCGTGGCGGATCCGGAACTGTCGGGGAAAATCGCCGTCGCCACCAGCCCGAAGGCCAGACCAGTGATCGCCCCGATCATCAGCGACGGCGAGAACACGCCGCCGCCCATGCGCCCGCCTATGGTGATCGCGGCCGCGACAGCCTTGAGGACGGCGAAGACCACCGCCTCCCACAGCAGCAACTCGCCGGTCAGCGCGGCGGATGTGGTCTCGTAGCCGACGCCGATGATATGGGGAAAGAAGATCGCCAATGCCCCAAGCAGCAGCCCGGCGATGGCGGGCCGAAGCCAGCGCGGCAAACCGGTTCGCTTTTGCAGCGCGGTGCCGACATCCTCTGCCCAGAAGGTGCCGCGCATGAACAGAACGGCTACAAGTCCCGAGAAGAGGCCGAGAAGCAGGAACGCGGGAAGTTCCACGTAAAAGCGCAACATGCTGTCGCCGCCCAGCATGAACTCGGTCACATCGCCGAATTCGAGGCGGTTTATGACCGTGCCCGCCGCGGACGCGATGACGATGGGCGCAAAGGCGTGGACGGCGAAATGGCGCAGCACGACCTCCAGCGCAAAGATCGCCCCCGCGATGGGCGCGTTGAAGCTGGCCGAAACGGCAGCGGCCACGGCGCATCCAAGAAGGTCGCGCCCGGTGATGCCATCGGCGTTGATCCAACGCGAGATCTTGGACGAGATCACGGCAGCCAGATGCGCCACCGGCCCCTCTCGCCCCGATGAACCGCCGGAGCCAAGCGTGATAAGCGACGCCAGCGCCGAAGCAAGGCCTGCCCGCCCCTCCACCCGCCCGTCGTTCAAGGCGGCACCCTCGATCACATCGGCGACGGAGCGGACGCGACCATCGGGGGTGAACTTGTGCAAGATCAAGCCCACCACCAGCCCGCCCCCCACCGGAATGATCAGGATCACCCACCAAGGCAGACTCTCGGCAAAGGAATGCAGCATCCTGACGTCGTCCACACCGTACAGCGTTTCCTGCAACAGCGAGATTCCCTTGCGAAACCCCAGCGCCGCGAGGCCCGCTGCGATCCCGATGATCAGCGCAATCAGCCAGAACTGGAACTGGCTCGGCCCCTTCTCCAACAGCATCGACCACGCGCCCCGCGCGCCAAGGGCGGCGCGATGGGCTTGCTCGTGCAGGAAACCGCGCGCAGGGTCGGCCACGGAAGGGCTCGCTTTCAGGCGCGGACAGAGATCGGAACATGCTTTGCATCGTCCGGCGCCGCGCAGCCGGGCGGTTGACCGCAAAGCGACTGGTCCATTGGTAGCCAAAGCCCAAGACTTTGAAAAGCCTGACGGTCTTGGAGCACGTCGCGCAAGAGTGGGGACCGGTGTCGCGCGTCTCGGACGCGCGGTATCAAAAGGTCGATTGGGTTGCGTGACTGCGAAAGAATGCGACACGCTCTAGGGTTCGTACGTGCGCCTGCGCGCGTCGGGGTCCGATCGCAACCCGAAGGATGACCAACCTGCTGCAAGCTCGCAGCGCGCGCTGTTGCTCAATCGATACCATGGGGTTGCAACAGGGCGCGGGCGGCTTCGCGCGCGGCCTCGGTCACGACATCTCCGGCCAGCATGCGCGCCACTTCGTCGATCCGGGCGTCCGGCGACAGCGCCGCAACCCGGCTGACGGTCACGCCCTTCTCCAAAGATTTTGCCACCTGCCAATGATGCGCGCCAAGGGCCGCAACCTGCGGCGAATGGGTCACGACCAGCACCTGCCCCCCTTCCGCCAAGGCCTTCAGGCGGCGGCCCACGGCATCGGCAGTGGCGCCGCCCACGCCACGGTCGATCTCGTCGAAGATCATCGTCAGACCCGTGGCGTCTGCCGTCAGGCAGACCTTCAACGCCAGCAGGAAGCGCGACAATTCCCCGCCCGAGGCGATGCGGTTGAGCGGTCCGGCCGGTGCGCCGGGGTTGGTGGCGACGGTGAAGGTGATCGCGTCGCGCCCATCGGGTCCGGCCGCGGCTTCCTCCCGCAGGGTCTCAAACACAGCGCGTTCCATCTTCAGGGGGGCCAGTTCCGCCGCCATCGCCCGATCAAGCCGGACCGCCGCCTTTGCCCGCGCGTCGGTCAATCCGGCTGCGGCTTCGGCATAGAAATCGTCCGCCGTGACGAGAGCCGCGCGAAGCCCCGCAATCTCCGCTTCACCGCCGTCAAGGGCGGCCAGCCGGTCGGACAACGTCGCGGCCAACCCGGCCAGATCGTCCGCCATCACCCCGTGCTTGCGGGCAAGGGCACGCAGGGCGAACAGGCGTTCTTCCGTAATCTCCAGATCGGACGGGTCGAACTCCAGCCGCTCGGCGAAACTGGCCACGCCCGCCTGCGCTTCGCCCAACTCCACCAAAGCCCGCTCCAGCGCAGCAAGTGGCATGTCAAGCCGTCCCCCGGCCCGGTCCACGATACCGTCGAGCCAGCGCTGCGCTTCGCCCATGGCGCCTTCCGCGCCGTCAAGCCCCAGCGCGTCGATCGCGCGGGCCACATCAGCGCGCATCTTCTCGGCGCCCTGCATCAGGCGGCGGCGCGCATCAAGGCTGGCTTCCTCCCCCGGTTGCGGCGCGAGCTTCGTCAGTTCCGCGACGGCATGGCGCAGGAAGTCCTCCTCGGCACGCATCTCGGCCAATCGCGCCTCCGCCCCGGCAAGGGTCTTGGCGGCGGCGGCACGGGCGCGCCATGCAGCGACCACATCGGCGCGCAGCCCGCCCAAGGCACCGAACGCGTCTAGCATGGCCCGGTGATTGCGCGGATCGAGCAGGCCCCGGTCATCCTGCTGGCCATGCAACTCCACAAGCACGTCCGACAGCGCCCGAAGCACGTCGCCCGACACGCGGCGATCGTTCACCCAAGCGGTCTTGCGCCCCTCGGGCGTGTTGATCCGGCGCAGGATCAGCTCGTCCGATGCAGGCAACCCCGCCTCCTCCAGTACCGCAAGGGCGGGATGTCCTGCGGGCAAGTCGAATTCCGCGATCACTTCGCCCTGCGCGGCGCCCGCGCGCACAAGATCGGCACGGCCGCGCCAGCCGAGCACGAAGCCAAGCGAGTCGAGCAGGATGGATTTCCCCGCGCCCGTCTCGCCCGTCAACACGTTCAAACCCGGCTGGAACGCCAATTCCAGCCGGTCGATGATCAGCATGTCGCGGATATCGAGATGGCGCAGCATGGATCGGGTGTCGCTTACACGCCGGGTGCGGTCAAGGCTGTCAGAGCCAATCGCCCCGCACCGTCTGTTGCCAGACTTCGCGCAGCCAGTTTTCCCCCGCCGCCTCCGGTGAAAGACCCTGCCCGTTCAACTGGCGGAAGGCATCGTCGTAGAACGGTGATGACTGGAAGTTGTAGCCCAGGATCGCACCCGCCGTCTGCGCCTCGTCCGTCAGCCCGAGGGCAAGGTAGGCCTCCACCAGGCGAAGCAGCGCCTCGGGGGTGTGGGACGTGGTCTGGAATTCCTCCACGACGATGCGGAACCGGTTGATCGCCGAGGTGTAGTGCTGCCGCCGCAAGTAGAAGCGGCCCACCTCCATCTCCTTGCCGGCAAGATGATCGAAGGCCAGGTCGAAGCGCAGGATCGCATCCTGGGCGTATTCGCTGTCCGGGTAGCGTTCGATCACGACCCGCAGTGCCTGAAGCGCCTGATAGGTCACGCCCTGGTCGCGGCCAACCTGGTCGATCTGGTCATAATAGCTGAGCGCCAACAGATACTGCGCATAGGCCGCATCCTCGTTGCCCGGATAGAAATCGAGGTAACGCTGCGCCGCGACGCGGGCCGCTTCGTAATCGCCATCCTCATGGTAGGAGAACGCGGCCATGATCAGCGCCCGTTCCGCCCATTCCGAATAGGGATGCAAGCGCTCCACCTCGATGAAAAGCTCGGCGGCGTCGTCAGGTTGGCCACGTTCCAACTCGAACTCAGCCTGCTGGTAGATCGTCTCGGGACCAAGCTCTTCCAGCGGCAGGTTCCGGCCACGGCTGGCAAACAATCCGCCGCCACCGCCACCGCCGAACAGCCCGGTTCCCAGCAAGCCATTGCCACCCCCGCCGCTGCAACCCCCAAGAAGCAGAGTCAGCACCATGGCGGCACCTGTCAGACGGAAGCGGGTGGGTGTCATGCGAACGGCCTCAAACCAAATCCTTTTCGCTCCTGTCGGAGCCCTGTCGGATCCGGTCTAGCACATTCCTTTTGCGGGCAAAATCCCTCAACCGCCCCGTAACGCGGGGAACGACACGGCCCGTGTCAGGCCACATTGGCCAGATCGGCAGGTTTCACGCCGACACCGGGCAAGCGCGCCGCCTGGTCATTGGTGCACGCAACCAGACGGACCGCGCCGGGGGTGGAAAACAGGACGCGCAGCAACTGGTTGGTGACCATGTGGCCCGCCCGGTAACCCGTATAGCGCCCAAGGATCGGCGCCCCTGCCAGGGCCAGATCTCCCAGGGCGTCCAGCATCTTGTGGCGAACCGCCTCGTCCGCGTGGCGGAAGCCGCCGGGGCTCAGGACCGTGTCGCCATCGACGACGACCGCATTGTCATACGTGCCACCAAGCGCCAGTCCCGCGTCACGCATCATGTCAACGTCAGACCGGCGGCAGAAGGTGCGGCTGTCGCACAATTCGCGCACGAACCGCCCGTTGGCAAGGTTCGCGATGCGTTGCTGGCGGCCGATAGCGGCCTCTTCGAAATCGATGGTGTAGTCCATCTCCAGTCCGTCGGCGGGGTGAAGCTCCGCCCAGGCATCGCCATCGACAACGCGCACCGACTTGAGAACCTTGAACGCGTGGATCGGGGCGGATTGGCGCTGGATGCCTGCATCCAGCAGACCGCGCACGAATTGCGCCGCAGACCCGTCCAGGATCGGAAGTTCCGGCCCATCCAGTTCCACCAGCGCGTTGTGAATGCCGCACCCAACCAGCGCGGCCATGATATGCTCGACCGTTGACACCTCGGTGCCATCTTCTGCGATCAGTCTGGTGCAAAGTCGGCTGAAGGGAACAAGATCGTAGCGCGCGGGGATCATTGCGGCATCATCAAGGTCGGTGCGTCGAAACCAGATGCCGACATTCGCGGCCTGAGGAAGAACGGTGACCCGAACAAGGCGACCGGAATGTAGCCCGACGCCCGAGAACGTCGCCGTCTTACGAATTGTGGCCTGCATGGTTCTGCCTGACTTTTCTGTCCTACCGATCCCCGCGTTACCCATTCAACGAGGGCTACTTGTCGGGGCACGGGCGACCTTCTTTGCGTCGAAGGAAATCGCTTTTCCGCTGAAATAACGCCTACTCCGACGCAAAAACAGGGGCAACTCAAGCTTTATGACGTGTTGCAACAATGACTTGGGGTGTCGGCAGAAATTCGCCTAGATCGCGCCATTCGAACCATAACCCCTTCGAAACAAAAAGAAAAAGGCCGACTAAATGTCGGCCTTTCCACGATGTTTGTGACTGGATTCAGTTGGCCTGACGCCGCAGGAAGGCCGGGATCTCGATGCGCTCCTGTTCGGGATCGACGACCCCGTCATCGGGCGCGCGGCGCTGCATCGGTGCCGGCGCAGGCGCGTGGCTTCCGGCCATCGGAGGCTGCCGACGCTCCACCGGGGCGGGGCCGTCATCGGCGCTGCCGGTCATCCGGTTGATGAGGGAATTGATCCCGAACCCACGCTTCTGGCCGTGGTCACCATGGGGCATTACCGCCCGCTGGGGGGCTGTTTCCGTCTGGGCACGCGGCGTGTCGCGCTGGATCGCCGCCCGCAACCGGGCCAAGGCCTCGGGTGTCGGGGATCCTGTCGGCGCCGGTTTCGGGGCAACATAACCCTGATGTGGCTCTGCTGCTTCAACGGCTTGCGCGCGGGTCGGGGCTGCTGCGGGTGCGGGCTGATAGGCCGGTGCGGGGATATGATCCTCGGCCGCATCCTCGAACTGGTCCTCTTCATCGGATCCGGATGCGTCGAACCCGTCGAACAGCGATTGCTCGGGGGGCGTGTCCACCTCTGCGCGCACCGGCTCAGGAACCTGGACTGCGGGCGCCGCGGGTTTGGCCACCGGCGCGCTGACGGCGGCAGACGCGTAGAACTGACGCGACGGAACAGGCGCTTCCGCCGATCTCTCCGCCGCATCGATGCCGGTTGCGACAACGCTGACGCGCATCTGACCTTCCATGTTGGTGTCGAGCGTGGAGCCGACGATGATATTCGCCTCCGGGTCGACCTCCTCGCGGATGCGGTTGGCCGCTTCGTCCAGCTCGAAGAGCGTCAGATCATAGCCGCCGGTGATATTGATCAATACGCCGCGCGCACCCCGGAGGCTGATTTCGTCCAGCAACGGGTTGGCGATGGCCTTCTCCGCCGCCTGCAAGGCGCGGTTGTCGCCATCCGCCTCGCCCGTTCCCATCATGGCCTTGCCCATCTCGTTCATCACGGCGCGGACATCGGCGAAGTCGAGGTTGATGAGTCCCGGACGAACCATAAGGTCGGTCACGCCCTTGACGCCCTGGTAAAGCACGTCATCGGCCATCGCGAAGGCTTCGGTGAACGTGGTCTTCTCGTTGGCCAGGCGAAACAGGTTCTGGTTCGGGATGATGATCAGCGTATCGACGACCTTCTGAAGGGCCTCGATGCCGTCATCCGCCTGCCGCATGCGCTTGGCACCCTCGAACTGGAACGGCTTGGTGACGACGCCGACGGTCAGCACACCCAGTTCGCGGGCGGCCTGCGCGATGATCGGGGCAGCGCCGGTTCCGGTGCCGCCACCCATGCCGGCGGTGATGAAAGCCATGTGCGCACCGGCAAGGTGATCGACGATTTCCTCGATCGACTCCTCGGCGGCAGACGCCCCGACCGTGGGGCGCGCGCCCGCGCCCAGGCCTTCGGTCACGCGCTGACCCATCTGGATGCGGGCATGGGCGCGGCTTTGCGCCAGCGCCTGCGCGTCGGTATTGGCGACCACGAATTCACAACCATCCAATTGCTGGTCGATCATGTTGTTCACGGCGTTGCCACCAGCGCCGCCCACGCCGAAGACGGTAATGCGGGGTTTCAGCTCGGGCTGATCGTCAGTCATGGTAAGATTGAGAGTCATGGTTTTGTCCGCCTGTTAACTGTCCTGGCCCCCGTTCTTCATTGCCGGATCGCCGTCTCTGCCTCGTCTATTTCCCAAAATACTACCGGGTTCGCCCCGACGCGTCACGCAGAAAAATCGCCAACTGGGCGAAATGTGGCCTATTTGTAGCAGAAATACCGGCGATTTAGCGACACCACCCAACAGGTGGGGTCTACCAGTTATCTCGGAACCATTTGACGGCCCGCCGCACCGATCGTGCGGGCAGCCTGTCGGCCGGCAAATCGAAGTCCCACCACTCATCCTGCGGGCTCGCCGCGAAGAGCGCGAGGCCCACACAAGCCGAGAACGCGGCATCATAGGCCGATTGCGGCAGGCCCGCGACGCGCATCGGGCGGCCCAGCCGAACCTGGTTGCCGAGAATGCGCGAGGCCAGCGCATCGAGGCCGGGGATCTGCGACCCGCCACCTGTCAAGACGATGCGTTGCGACGGCAGATGATCGAACCCGGCGGCATCGAGCCGCCCGCGCACCTCTTCGAGGATCTCCTCGACGCGCGGGCGCATGACGCCGATCAACTCGGCCCGGCTGACGGTGCGCCGGTCATGGTGCCAGTCGCCCGTATCGGCCTCCAGTTCGATGATCTCGCGGTCATCCATGCCGGTCGCCATCAGGCCGCCGAACTTGGTCTTGATGCGCTCTGCATCGTCCATCGGGATCTGCAACCCCTGGCTGATGTCGCGAGTGATGTGCGCACCGCCCATGCGGACGGTATCGGCGAAGATCATGTGCTTCTTGATGAAGATCGACAGCGACGTGGCCCCTGCCCCAAGGTCGATGCAGGCTGCTCCAAGCTCCTGCTCGTCCTCCACCAGCGACGACATCCCGGCGACATATGACGCACTCGCCAGCCCCGCCAACTCCAAATCGCAGCGCTTGACGCAATGGAGCAACGTCTCCAGGGCGCGGCTGTCCACCGTCAGCAGGTGCATGTCCACCGACAGCCGGTTGCCGACATGGCCGCGAGGGTCCGACAGGCCGGTCCGGTGGTCGAGCGAGAAGTTGACCGGCTGCGCATGCAGCACGTCGCGCCCCGGACCGATATCGGGCATGTCGCAGACCGCCAGCACGCGGCCGATGTCATGGTCCTCAACCGCGCCGGTCTGCAGATCGACCTCGCCGGTCAGGCCGTAGCTGCGCGGACGCGCGCCCGACAGCGAGATGATCACATGATCCACCCGCGCATTTGCCATCTTCTGCGCCGCCTGCACGGCGGTGCGGATGGCTCGCTCGGTCTCGTGGACAGCGTCGATCTCGCCGAACTTCACCCCGCGCGAGCGTGTCGTCGCGGCCCCGATCACCCGGAAGGCCGATTGACCGGCCATCGCGCCGATGCCTTCGTCTGTCATCTTCGCGCCGTCGAAACGCAGCACAAGGCAAGCCACCTTGAAGGTGCCGATATCCAGCACCGCGATGACCCCGCGCCGCATCGCCTCGGTCCGCTTGGCCCGCATCGCCCGCTGTGTCTGATATAGCAACGTCATCCGCGCCGATCTCCGTTCATCCCTTGCGCTGCAAGCGTCCTGATGCGCCGCAGCTCTTCCGTCGCGCGGTCCGTCAGGCGCACGGTCAGGCGACCGGGATTGCGCAGATCGACGGCCACCAGATCCCGTGCCAGGATCTCGCCCACATCATTCAATGCCAGAACCCGATCCAGCGCGGTGCGCGCGCCTGTCTCGGGCAGCAGGATGCGCGTGCCATTGGTCAGCACCACGTCCCAGCGTCGCTCGCCCATGCGCACCAGCCCATGCACCCGGTCGCCAAGGGGTGCCGTTGCCTCGATCAATCGCAGGGCTTCGGGCACGGCGCGATCGGCCCCCTCTCCGGCCAGCAAGGGCAAGGGCCGGACAAGATCCCGAGTGCCGAACCCGGCCAGGAAATGCCCTTCGTCGTCGATTATGGCCAAACCTTCATAGGTCAACCACAAGGCGGCGGGCGCGCGCTCGTCGATCCGCACGGCCAGGTAGCCGCCGGACTGGATGCGCAGATCTGCCGAACGCACGGCAGGCAGCGCCTCCAGCCGGAGCCGAAGATCCGCCAGGTCGAGGTCGAAGGACGATATCGGCAGGGTCAGTGCAAGGGCCCCGCGAACCTCTTCGGTGACGTCCGGGCTGGCACCGTCGATCCCCAACACGTTGACCCGAAACTCGGGCCGGTTCTCCACCTCGCGCCGGATCTCGGAGGCGGCCTCGAACAGGCCGGCGACACGGGTCTCGTCGCTCAGGTACCACGCCACGGCGGCGAAGAGCGCGAACAACGGCACCCCGAGATGAAGCGCCTTGCGGAAGATCGGCGTCAGCCACAGGCGTTGCACGCGGTAGCTCAGGCGCGACGGCGCGGGGTCATGGCGAGAGGCCGGGGCCGTGAAGCGACGCTGCGCGACCATCGGACCCTGACCGCGCTTCTGACCCTGCATCGGCGGTGTCCGTGCCGGTGCCGGTTTCGGTGCCGCGCTTGGGGTCGGGGCCTTCCTGAACACACCTAACGATCGCATGACGCGTCCTCCACCATCCAGCGGCACAGCGCCCCGAAGGACATGCCCGCGGCCTCGGCCTGTTCGGGCGTCAGCGACGTGGGCGTCATACCCGGTTGCGTGTTCGTTTCCAGCAGGATCAGGCCGTCCATACCGCGCGCCTCGTCCCAGCGGAAATCGGTGCGGCTGACGCCCCGGCAGCCAAGCGCCGCATGCGCACGGGTCGCCATGTCCATGCAGGCGTCGAAAATGTCCCGAGGCACCTGCGCGGGCACCACATGGCGCGAACCGCCGGGCTTGTATTTCGCGTCGTAATCATACCAGCCGTCCGTCAGGATATCGGTGACGGTCAGCGCGCCCGGATCGCCAGGCCTGTCGCCGATGACCGATGTGGTCAGCTCGCGGCCCGGTGCATACGCCTCGACCATGACATGCTCCGGCATGTCGTCGGACAATCGCGGCGGACCATTGGCCGCCTCATGCACCAGATAAACCCCGACGGAGGAGCCTTCGTTGTTGGGCTTCACCACGTAGGGCGGCGGCATCACGTGCCGCGCCGCGACCTCGGCCTTGCAACGGATCACGCTCTCCACCACGGGCAGACCCGCGCGGCGATAGACATCCTTGGCCCGCGCCTTGTCCATCGCAAGCGCCGAGGCCAGAACGCCCGAATGTGTGTAGGGGATGCGCAGCCATTCAAGCAGGCCCTGCACGCAGCCATCCTCGCCCCAGCGGCCATGGAGCGCGTTGAACACCGCGTCCGGGCGCGCATCCGTCAGGCGCGCGGACAGATCGGCGGTCTCACCCGCCGGTCCGGCATCCATTTCGATCACGTCGAATCCCTCGCCGCGCAACGCCTTGGCGCACTCTTTTCCAGTGCTCAGCGACACCTCGCGCTCTGCCGAGGGGCCGCCCATCAAGACGACGACACGCGATGGAAGGCTGCTCAACCCTGCCACCAACTGGTCCTCAAATTGCCCGGCCGATACGTTGCCCGCCAGGTCGATGTCCCCCGGTCTTGCGCCGGGGCCTTGCCGATCATGCGCTCCGGGGAATGCCCACGCGCATGATTTCCCACTCTAATTCTATGCCTTGGGTTTCCGAAACCCTTTTTCTCACCTCTTCGCCCAATCCCTCCAGATCTGCGGCAGTTGCGCCACCCTTGTTGATCAGGAAATTGGAATGCATCTCGCTCATCTGCGCGCCCCCCCGCGTGGCCCCGCGCATCCCGGCCGCGTCGATCAGCTTCCATGCCTTGAGGTCGTGGACGTCATCCGCCCGCCCGGTGGAGGAAAAGCCGGCCGGATTGCGAAAGGTGGAACCCGCCGAAAGCTCCTTCGTGGGCTGGCTCGCATCGCGCCGGGCGATCTGCTCGGCCATCCGATCATGCAGCACGTCCGGGTCCGCGCGGTCGCCCCGCAGGGTGACAGAGGTGATGACCGCGTCCTCCGGCAGATCGGTCTGGCGATAGGCGAAGGCGATGTCGCCCCGCGTGAGCGCGACGGGCGAGCCATCGCGCAACACCGCTTGCGCGCTGACGAAATGATCTGCGACATAGGCTCCATAGCAGCCCGCATTCATCCGCAGCGCGCCGCCGAGCGATCCGGGGATCGTGCGCAGGAATGTCAGGTCCACCCCCCCCTCCGCCGCCGCGCGCGCCACCCGCGCATCCAGCGTCGCCGCCCCGGCGGTGACGGTGTCGCCGTCAACGGTGAGGTCCATGAACGGGCGGCCCAGTTTCACGACTACCCCGCTCAAGCCCCCGTCGCGCACGATCAGGTTCGACCCCACACCCATCGGGAAAACCGGAATCGAAGCATCCAGCGCGGCCAGGAAGGCCGACAGGTCCGCCGCGTCGGCGGGCTGGAACAGCCACTGCGCCGGGCCACCGACCCGCAGCCAGGTGAGATCGGACAAGATCCGGTCCGCGGTCAGGCGACCACGCGGGCTCGGCAGGCCTTGTGTCATGCCGCAGGCTCCGCCACGCGACGTGCCACAAGACCGATCAGGCCCGCGATGATGGCGCAAACCGTGAACGGGACAATTGCGCCGAAGAGGATGATTGTCCCCAACAGTCCACCCGTTTCGTATTGCCATTGTGGCATCATGGCCGTGATGCCCCCCGCAGCGATCCCCACGGCCCACAGCGTCCACAGCATCCGGCGTGGGCAGAGCCGGGCCACGGCAAAGCCTGCAAGAAGGCCGCCGAAACAGGCGAAGCCGATGATGAAGACCAGCAACTCCATCCTATTGCCCCTCGGTCTCGTCGCCGGCGGGCGGACCGGCCATCACGCGCCGGATCTCCTGCGCCGCGCGCATCAGCGGCCAACGCAGCACCGACGCGCCCGCGATCAGGACCGCAACGCCCCAGAACGGCCCGGCCTGGACCGTCACCCAGCCCAGAAGCGGGATGCCGGTTGCGATCAATGCCCAGGCGGCGGGCCAGTGGAAGCGCTGTGGCGCCATGCCAGCAAGGCAGGCCAACAGCCCCCAGACGCAGGCAAGGATCAGCGAAGCGGGCATCAGACCTGCCTCCCGCGGGCCTTGGCCCAGAAATGGCGCAACGGATTGCGGAACATGGAAACCACGGCGGCCAGCACCACCGCGACCCAGATCCAGCCATGGCTGATGCCGACGAAGATCACCAGCGGCACCGCCAGCACCAACAACGCGATCCCCGGCGGGAACTGCATCCGGTAGGGCAGCAAGGCCACGATGGCCGAAGCCAGAACCCAGAGACACGCAAGGGTCAGCGCAAGGCTCATCCCACCGCCTTTCGCTGGTCGAGGTCGGCCAGCCGTGCGGGCAGGTTGTTGGCCCAGGCCGAAATCGTGCCCGCGCCAAGGCACACGACCATGTCGCCCGGCCGCGCCTGTTCGCGCACCAGCCGCTCCAGATCGTCCTCGTCGCGGATCGCGCGGGCGTGGCGATGGCCGTGGCGGATCATCCCCGCGACCAGATCGTCGCGCGATGCGCCCTCGATGGGGTCTTCGCCCGCCGCATAGACCTCGGCGATGCCCACCACGTCGGCCTCGTTGAAACAGCCGCAAAACTCCTCGAACAGGGAATGCAGGCGGGAATAGCGATGCGGCTGGTGCACTGCGATCACGCGGCCCCCCGATTCAGATCCGATCGCCTGCCGCGCGGCCTTGAGCACGGCGGCGATCTCCACCGGGTGGTGGCCGTAATCGTCGATGATCGTGATGCCGCCCACTTCACCCACCTTGGTAAACCGCCGGTTCACGCCCTTGAATCCCGCCAGCGCCGCGCGGATCTCGTCCAGCTTCATGCCCAGATGCCGCGCTACCGCGACAGCCGCCAGGCAGTTGGAGACGTTGTGATCGCCCGGCATCGGCAGGGTGCAGCCCTCGATCACCTTGTCCTCCGCCTGCAACGCGATGTCGAAATACGCCACGCCACCCTTGTAGGTGAGGTTGACGGCCCGCACGTCGGCCTGCGCGTTGAAGCCGAAGGTCACCACGCGGCGGTCGGTGATGCGGCCCACCAGCGCCTGCACCTCGGGGTGATCGGTGCAGCACACGGCCAACCCGTAGAACGGAATGTTGGACACGAAATCGAGGAATCCCTGCCGCAGGTTCTCGATGCTGCCCCAATGTTCCATGTGCTCGGGGTCGATATTGGTCACGATGGCGATGGTGGCGGGCAGACGGTTGAAGGTGCCGTCGCTCTCGTCGGCCTCCACCACCATCCAGTCGCCCTGCCCCACCCGCGCGTTGGAGCCATAGGCATGGATCACGCCGCCATTGATGACCGTGGGATCGACGCCCCCCGCATCCAGCAAGGTGGCCACCATCGTTGTCGTCGTCGTCTTCCCATGGGTGCCGCCGATCGCGATGTTGGAGCGCAGGCGCATCAGTTCCGCCAGCATCTCGGCCCGGCGCACCACCGGCAGGCCTTTCAGGCGCGCAGTGTCCAGCTCCGGGTTGCCGGGCTTGATCGCGGACGAGATCACGACCACCTCCGCCCCGTCGAGGTTCTCGGCCGCCTGCCCGATGAAGATGCGCGCGCCAAGGTCGGCGAGGCGATGCGTGATGGGCGAGGCCTTCAGGTCGCTGCCCTGCACGTCATAGCCGTGGTTCAGCAGCACTTCGGCGATGCCGGACATGCCGATGCCGCCGATCCCCACGAAATGGATCGGTCCCAGTTGGGTCGGCAGTTTTGTCGCGGCGGCGTTCATGGGTCGGTCTTTCCGGTTGCAGGCTTGTGGGCGAGTTTCTCGACAAGGGCAACCAGCCGTTCCGTGGCGTCAGGCATCGACACGGACAAGGCCGCGGTAGCCATCTGGCTGGCGGCCTTGGGTTGCGACAGGATGGTTTCGATGGTGTCCGCAAGGGCCTCGGGCGTGAACAGGCGTTCGGGCATCAGCACGGCCGCGCCCGCATCGACCGGACCGCGCGCATTTGCGGTCTGCTCGTCACGCACCGCCGCGCCGTAAGGCACATAGATCGCGGGGCGACCGACGACGCAGATATCGGCCACCGAGGATGCCCCCGAGCGGCAGATGACAAGCTGTGCCTCGGCCAGCCGCGTCGGCATGTCGTGCAGGAAGGTCTCCACCTCGGCGCGCAGACCCAGCGCATCATAGGCCTGCTGCACACGCTCCAGGTCTTCCTCCCGCGCCTGTTGAGCGACGCGCAGATGGTGGCGCATCGCGTCGGGCAGACGGGCGATGGCGGCGGGGACCACGTCGGACAGCACCCGCGCGCCCTGGCTGCCGCCGAAGACCAGCACGCTCATCGGCCAGTCGCCCGGCGGCGTATAGGGCGCACCCGCCCGCTCCACGATGGCGGCGCGCACGGGGTTGCCGGTGCGCTTGGCCGTCGCGCCCTCCGGCACTTCCGTCGGCCATGTGCCGCAGGCGACGTAGGCGACGCGCTTGGCGAAGATCCGGTTGACGCGCCCCAGCACGCCGTTCTGCTCGTGCAACATGCGCGGGCGGCGGGTCAGCATGGCGGCGGACATGGCGGGGATGGTCGGATAGCCGCCGAAGCCCACCACCACGTCCGGGCGCTCCCGCAGCATGCGGACCGTCGCCGTGACCACGCCGCCGAAGATCACGAAGGGCACCAGAAGTTTCGCCAAGGCCCCACCCCGCGCGAAGGTGGCCGAAGACACCTCGCGGATCTCCACCGCATGGGAAAAGCCGCCGACATAGCGCGCGCCCCGCGCATCGGTGGACAGCGTCACACGCCAGCCCTTGCGCAACATCGCCTCCGAAAGCGCCTGCGCCGGGAACATGTGCCCCCCCGTGCCGCCGGCCGCGATGATGAGGTGAGGCTGCGACATGCCGTTACCGCCCCCGCGACAGAAGGTGATCGGCGATATCGCCCTGCGGCCGCGTGCGGGTGAAGACCAGCAACATGCCGACCGCGATGCCGGTGGCGATCAGGGACGACCCGCCGTAGCTGACGAAAGGCAGCGTCATGCCCTTCGCGGGCAGAAGCCGCACCGCGACGCCCATGTTGATGAAGGCCTGCAGCGCCAGTAGGCTGACCAGCCCGGCGCCCGCCAGACGCGCGAAGGGATCGCGCTCCTTCATCAGCCGGAAGAAGCTGCGAATGGCGATGGTCAGGAACAGCGCAATGATGATCGCCACAAGCACGAACCCGTATTCCTCTGCCGCGACGGCGATGATGAAATCGGTGTGGGCATCGGGCAAGGTCCATTTGACGGACCCTTCGCCAAGACCGGTTCCGAACAGACCACCCTCGCGGATCGCATCGGTGGCGTAGGCCAACTGCGTGTTCGCGCCAACCTCCTCGCTCAGGAACCCGTCGATACGGCGGCGGAAATGCTCCGAGGCGGAATAGGCGAACATGCCCGCCGCCCCGACGGCGCCGACAACGCCCACCAGAAGGATCATCGGGGCGCCCGCAACGAAATAGATCACCGACCACGCGAAAATGATCAGCACCGCCTGCCCGAAATCGGGCTGCAACGCAAGAAAGGCCAAGATCACGGCCGTCACGAAAAGCGACACGGTCTTGCCGGGCGGCCCCGCGACCTCCTGGCTGGCGGCCATCATCCATGCGGTGAAGACCACGAAGACGGGCTTCAGGAATTCCGACGGCTGCAACGACGCAAAACCCAGCGAATACCAGCGCGTGGCCCCCATGCCGTAATCGGTTCCGAAGATCGGCAGCAGCGCCACCGCCGCCACCGCGACGAAGAACCCGATCACCCCCCACCGGCGCACCGAGATGGGGGACAGCATCGAGATCAGCACCATGCCGCTCAACGCCAGCCCACCGAAGGCCGCCTGCCGGATGACGTAATGGAAGGGGTCGTGCCCGTTGCGTTCCGCCAGCGGCGGCGAGGCCGCGAAGCCCAGCAGGATGCCGATCGCGAACAGCGCGAAGATGCACCCCAGCGTGACCCGGTCGATCGTGCTCCACCATCGCGGAATGACCGCGTCGCCCGTGTGCACAATGACTGTGCCATGCGCCATTTCCGTCATGGAATGCCTGCCTTGCCCACTGCCCGGTTGACCGGAACTGTTCTGCCCGTGCCCGGGTTGGCCCGGGTCTGTCCAAATAGTTTAGCCTGAAAAGACTGGACTGGCTAGGCTTAGTATGACGGTCGGCACGCGTCTCCCGTCCTGACACGGACAGGCGCGCCGCGCTGCGCGCCGGACGTGGACAGGCGCGCCGCGCTGCGCGCCGGACGTGGACAGGCGCGCCGCACGCCGGACATCAATCCGCGACAACCACGTGATGGAGAGGCCGCGCATCGCCATGGGCCACTTCAATCGGACAGACGATCGCTTCGACCGGCACCCTGCCGGCACCCTCGTCGACGTCAGTCGCAAGGATCATGCCGCGGATCGTTCCTGCGGTCAGGCGAACCGGCGGGCAGGCGAACCGGCTCCGGATATCCACGCATGCGGTGACGGTTCCAAGCACCATGGTGTCGAACCGGGTGCGCGATACAGGCATGTGGAAGGGGAGCGGGTTGAACGGGTCGGACATGCGACAGCCGATCCCGGATACCGTGGCCCGCCCATGGCGGCAGGCGGCAAGGTCACTGGCCACGGTCGGCACCGGATCGCGTTCGACCCATCCCCACCCGGCAGGGATCGACCGGCCAGACATCGGCAATGGGGGCGAACCGGTGCTTTCGGGGCCAAACGCATTGGCCACGACGGGCAAAAGGACTGCCATCACTCAGCAACAAGCGAAGCCTTGACCATGGCGGGCCTTCTTTCGGAGAAGATGCGACTGACCGCCCGGCACGATGACGAGGATGCCAGCGGATTGGCCCCATGAGCCATGGAAACCGGCGCTAGGGAAATTGCGGAAACCCGCCCCCAAGGATCGCACCCCGGGATGCGTCCGCCGCGACCTGGGACGGCGGTTGCCACAACTCGATCTTGCGCCCGTCCGGGTCCATGATCCACCCGAACCGCCCATAGTCATGGACCTCCGAGGGCTGGATCTCGACCACACCCTCCGCCCTGCACCGCGCCATGATCGCGCCCAGATCGTTCACGATCAGGTTGATCATGTAAGGCAACTCGGAAGGCGCAAAATAATCACTTCCCGCATCGAACGGCGCAAAGATCGTTCGCGCGCCCTCGGGGAAGGCCTCTGCACTGTCGCGGTGCAGGAAGGCGAAGCCGCCGTATTCGTTGACCTCCAGCCCCAGAACCCGGACATACCAGTCCTTCGTGGCCGCGGGATCGCCTGACCCCATGAAAATGCCGCCGATCCCGATCACCTTGCCCATGGCGCGCCCTCCCGTCCTGGGCAATCCTAGCACGATCCCGGCTTCAGCCGCGCAGCTTTTCCACCTGTGCCACGAAATCCGCGCCGCGCGCCTCGAAACTGTCATACTGGTCGAAACTGGCCGCGGCGGGCGCCAGCAACACAGTATCGCCCGCCTCTGCCTCCGCCGCCGCGCGGGCCACAGCGGTGGCCATGTCGCCGCAGACCTCCACATCGATGGCCCCCAGCTTCAACGCGAATGCCTGCGCCTCGCGGCCGATGACATAGGCCTTCACAACCGCGCCCGTGGCGGCGGCCAGCACATCCATGCCACCCTCCTTCTCCAACCCGCCACAGATCCAGCGAATGCGCGGGAAGGCCGACAATGCCTTCATTGCGGCATCCACATTCGTGGCCTTGCTGTCGTTCACGAAGGCCACGCCGCCGATCTCCGCCACGCGCTGCGAGCGGTGCGGCAGGCCCCGGAACGTGGCGAAGCCCGCCTCGATCACGCGCGGTGCCAACCCCAGCGCGCGACACACGCCATAGGCACAGGCCGCGTTCTGGTGGTTATGCGCCCCCGGCAACCCGACGACCCCGCGCAGATCGATGGAGGACACCTGCCGCCCCTTGCGGAACTCGCTGAGCCATCCCTTGCGGGTGCTCAGATCCCAACCGGGGCCCGTCATCTTGCCGGACCCCACCCGGATCACGCGCCCATCCACCGCAGCCTCCGACATTTGCCCGGCCAGATATCGCCCCTCGACCTCGTCGACCCCGAACACCGCCCGCTCCGGCCCACCCTCGGCGAACAACCGACGCTTGGCCGCGAAATAGCCGCCCATCCCCCCATGGCGATCCAGATGATCCGGCGTGAGGTTCGTGAAGACCGCGATGTCCGGCGTCAGCGCCCGCGCCAGTTCGGTCTG
>Ga0100391_1001944_pt1 | contig 22412 bp, 18 predicted proteins | sample CryGeymeta201515_FD_81541 | JGI IMG/M metagenome (GOLD analysis project Ga0100391, IMG submission 81541) | Groundwater microbial communities from Crystal Geyser aquifers in Utah, USA - Crystal Geyser metaG 2015-15 | ecosystem: Environmental > Aquatic > Deep subsurface > Groundwater | place: USA... | reverse complement strand
TGCACGGTCCGACATCATCATTTTCGCCATAGTCTCACACTTGCTCCTTATCTTGCAGTTCCATTTTCAATATTTTGGGTTTCCAGTTCATAAGACTGGATTTGTAACCAAAACCTTCCAACAAAGACCCGGTGCCAAGAAACCATCTGTTTCCAGCTTTGTTCTCAGAGTTGATTGTTGGAAAGCATAGAAGTCAGAAGCTGCACCAGGAAACCCAATTTCAACATCCATGAAGACGCCCCTTGCATCACAGACACCCTGCATGTTGAGTCCAAACTTTTTCTTCCTTCCACAGAAAAACTTTTGATCGCCGAAGCCAATCATCTCCTTAAGATCACTTGTTGATGGTTTATGTATCCAAATCAATATTCCATCAATAGCACCCACACAATTAGGCAAGTCAATTTTCGATTGCTTCTGAAAGTCACAAGCTACTGCCATTTGATCAAGATGTTTGCTTGGAAATGAGAGATTCAAAGCTGGACTGCTGTTCACTGCGTCAACAACCTCCCACACGCTTTTGTAAACCTCGTTCTTGTAAACTCCGTGTGCCAAAGCAATGTCGTAGGGCGAACCTCCACAAAAGTATCGAAGAGCCATTGCCAATCTCAAGTCCTTAGTGATATCACCATTGGGTGTGGATCCTCGTTTCCTCTTTTTGCTGACATGCATCTGTGGACGGATGATGTCAAGTAGATCCCAAAAAGAAGACTCTGTCATACGATACATTCTCCTTGTTGTTTTAGGACCAAGCTCGGAAAAAATTGCAGGCATAGTCTTCCTCGTTCTTGGAATTGTAGGGGAACCAACAGATCGACCTTGTCTTGTCCTTCTTCTTTTCCTCTTATATTTGGCAGCTCTTTGTTGCGATGACAGCATCCTCCCTACAATGATAGGGAGGGTTGCGGCAGCAACAATGTATGAAGAAGAGTGCCACGACTGGTTAGTATCCTCGCCACCACCACCACGACCGCCAGCAGGACGAGCTGCACCAACAAAGAACAACAAGAAGTTGTTCTTATTAGTTGTCGTAGTAACGACAACAAGAAGAACAAGAACAACAAGAGTAAACATGATGTTTCTATAGGAGTTTTAAGTTGCAAACCATCAAAAAGCGGGTTATCAGAAAGCTGAAAAACGGGGAATGGATATTTTGCTCGGACAATCGGAGAAATAGTTAAAAACCCAGTTAAAAACGGGTTGCGGGTTCCAAATTCCGGGTTTCAAAATAACAAAAAACACCCTCTAAGAAGGTCCTACGCTTAAACTAATCTTACTTAGAATGATGGAGAAATCAGAAAATGAGATGAAAATGTGATCATATAATATTAATAAAACTTTATGGAATAATGAAAATAACTCAGCTGTAACTGCTGCATCTATAAAAAAAATCAGAAAAGACCGGTAAAGTAAAGAGACGAGAAACTGCCGAATAAAGAATGACAGCTAAACCCAATGAATCCTCTACCGATCCATTACCAGCACCATCCATGAAGGAGGAGGAGGAGCAGCAGCAGCAGCAGCAGCAGGATTGGACCAAGACCTGCCCGATTTGTTTGACGGAGAATGAGCTGCTGGTTCGACCGGGAAGGTGTGGTCATGAATTTTGCATGGAATGTCTCGAGCAATTCTTTCGTTTGCCATCAACTACTGCACAGCAAGAATCAGCAGCAGCTTCCGTTGACCATTCTACTTCTACTATCAATCGTACAGTTCCTGCTGGTTCTACGTTGAATGTCCAAGAGCTGCAAAATTACAGCATCGAAGGAATCGATACACTCGGACGGTGTCCACTCTGCCGATTACCTGTCAGTCTATTAGACATTGATATGCAGCAAACTAACAAAAACAGCAAATTGTCGGCCTGGGCCTCTGGTCGTCAAACAAATCTGAAAAAATCGCCTCTCGCTGGAAAGGTTTATGCTACACGACGCGGGATTGGGTACAATAGCTTTCATTTTCCACCTTTTGGAAACGAAAATGACAACAAGGACGAAACTTCCAAAACAGGTTTGCCGTATTTACTTTGGCAGGACGATGATGCCTTCTATACAGGAGATTCATCGACCGACACCTCTCCCAACAACGCGAACAAACCCATCAAGTATTTCTTTGAGCCAGGTTGTTTCTACTTTAGTCCCAAACGAAGCTTTCATGGAACTGTGTTGTTACCGGATTCGTACGGAAATCTACAGTCGCACAATGTGCTGTTGAGTTTTGCCAGCAATCACAAATGGATCACCGGAGGTTTCATGTTACATCACTTTGCCGCGTCGTTTCCGAGCAACCAGGAGGACGATAACAAGAATGCGGAAGCGAAATTAGAGCGCTACTTTCCATTAGACGGGCGGTGGAAGGTGACTTGGTACAAGGAACAGTTGCCACCAGATGCGTCGTTGGACGATGACACGCACAACCATCTAATTACGGAATCAGCACATGTCAACGTCATTGGGAGTGTGGTACAAGACGAGAGTCCTCTGAGTTATATGCTACGTTACCAAAACCCTGAACACGTATACTTCTACTGGCCGGGAATGAATGTAAAGCAAACACTGGAGGCAGCTTGTGATTTCCGATCCACTTCCGTTCCTGCTGTCGGTGATCGCCTGAAGTGGACGACAACCGACCCACGGCAACCATATATTGTATGGCAGCGCGAAACCATACAACCTCCACTAACGGATCTTACGTCCATTTCCTACTTTGGACGATCCGGTGGTGATTCATTCGGGGCGAGTCCATTTTTTGATCGTTTACGGAACGATCAATGCTGGTATCGGGAGTGGAATGCCGCCCAAGCAGCCGATCAACCTAACGAAGGGCTACAATATCATGCAAATGAGTTGTGGGGAAATACATTTGTTCAGAGCCTGCGTGTCGGTCTCGCTTCCTACCACTTTGGTAGGCACACTAACTCCAATGACGTATCTGGGGAGGGAGAGCCATTTGCGTATATTTCGTATGAGCATCCAGCTTGTTTGCAATGGCCTCTATTAGATGACGGCAGTCCAATTCCACCACGAGTGTTCTTTCGTGATATTTCTGTGGAGCGAGTTGAAGAAACGAGGCCCAATTCAGCTGCCACTGAGAATGGCAGCAACAACAACAACACGCCGGCTCTTATGTCGACCAGTCATCTTGTCTTTCGAGGCAACATTGATTGGCTACTAGATTATGGTACAACCTGGCAGAATAATGAGCGATGGGAGTACGAGATGCACTTTGATTCCCAATTGACTTGTATTGTCTCTGGAACGGTTCATTGTGTCGTATCTGGTTCAACGTCTAGGGAGGAAATGTCAAGATTCGGTGATGAACTTATTTACGTAAACGCCGGAATTTGTTCAGTGTTTGAAGAATGGATAAGTTCTGAAGAATTGGCAGCTGGCAGCGCGAACGAGTCCACGAGCAGTCAAGCACTGGTCTCCTACAGAGATAGAGCTACGAGCTTTCGACGAAGGTTGCACGCGGAAGGAGCTACTGTGCGGACCGTTGCTCTGGTGGGTCGAATCATGACAGGTGTGTTGACGTCAACCTATCAACCGAGTGACCGTTCGATCATTGATTATAACCTTTAATTTTGCAGCATCGTGACAGGCAAACAAAAAACCTAGCTAATCCTGCTTCTCAGTATCTTCCTTTGTTGCCCCTGTCGAGCCGAATGAAGATCCTTCGCCTTCTCCAATAATGTCTAGAATCTTTTGTGCCACTCGAGCTGCAATCAGTCGGTACATTTGCCAATACGAGAGTTGGACAGGAAGACACGCTCGTTCATAGGGTGGTGGTCCTTCTGGTCGCTTGCGAATTGTGGAATGCGTCCGTGCATGCTTTTCGTGGTACAGCGGAATTGTTATTGTAGGTTTGGTGGCAGCGGCACTCTCGGATTTTGAAGATGGCACCTTTGTGTCCGAGCAGCTGTCGGTGGTAGGGTTTTGTTGTGTATCTTTATTTTCTATACCTCCCAGTACTGTTTGCATAGCCCGTTTTGCTCGCTTTTTGTTCTTTTTACCTTCCGCCACGGCCTTTTCCAACAGCTGAAATTCCTTTTCCAACGCTTTTTGTTCGGCTGATTTCTGGGCGGAATCCTTTGTTAATGGCGATCCCAAGGCTACCAATGCCCGTTCCAGATCCCCCCTGGCTTCATCGTACCACCCTCTCAATCGACGGGCTCTGCCACGTTTAAAGTGTAGCTTGGCGACCAACAATGACGGTTTGTGAGGCTTGGTTGGTGCATCACCTTCCAAGGCTTCGAGAGCCAACGTACAAAAAAGCTCGGCTTTGTGATACCATCCCAGCTGCAAGGAACACTGGGCCAAATTGTTCATGACGGGTAAGATCAAGGCTTCCATATTATTATCCACGACAGCAGCTTTGGCCTTCTTGCCATCGCCGTCATCATTATCAGTATCATCATCCTTATTTTTGGTTGTAGTAGTAGTAGTAGAAGTAGTATTGGCAGAGGTATCTCTCACAATGAGACACGTCAAATAAATATCAATGGCTTCCTTGTACTTGCCCTGTTGGTACAAGGCGTTACCGGACTGGCGCTGTTTGTGGGCCCATTCAATCTTTTGTTCGGTACTCATTTTCGAAGTAAACTGTGCCGCCTGTTCCAATTTATTCTTCATGTCGGCACTGGTGATTTCTTCTTCCGTGGCTTTGCGAGCAGAACCGTCTGGCAATCGTTTTTGAAGTTCAAAGTATCCAGTTGATGGTTGCTGCTGCTCCTGCGGTTGTTGTCTACTACTAGAAGAAGAAGACGACGACGAAGAAGGATCTTTCATGGTTTCTGCCAAAGCAGCATTGATTGTTTCAATGACACTGGACGTGGTAATAAAGTCAGTAATGGGGTTGACAGCATTTTCTTCCTCGATATTTTTAGTGGCGGATGTGCTTTTGGTGGCAACATTTCCAGATGCTACAAGACCGCCATTGTCGCGCTTTTCAGCAGCTGGAGAGGACATATGCTATGACAATTTTCACCTCCTGTAGATTTATTTCTGTCTTGAAGTGGGAATAGTGCTATCGAGTATCCTTGTTTGTGTTAGTTATCTTGTCTAGTAGTAGTGGAGTTTATAAGTTGTCCTTCGACCTTGTCTTCATTACTCTTCATTTCGGTCTCATCGTCTCATCGTTTGGTCAATCACGTCGTATCTGTGGTTGGATGAAGAAACCTATATAGAGAGCCCGGGTGGATAATAAGGCGTCTTGGAGCGAAAATAGATGGCGTAGACTTGTTTGGATGAAGTAGTCATCACCTACCAACTAGCCATCCTATTTATTACTCTAGCTAGAATAGAAACGGAATATCTTCATAACTAGACACAACCGGCCGAACCCCAAATGCACTCGCAACTCGCATAGCTGCATAAAAAATTCGACCAATCACCCATTTTGGAAAGGATGCGGCAAAAATTGCCCGTAATGGCATTTTCTGAATACATTCTTGTCAGCTAGTGCAAGTGACAGAATGAGTGATGATGGAGGTACTTTGTATTCCTACAGGTAGGTGGTACCCCCATCGCGGATTCTCAAATCTGCGCACTCTAAAAACGGCAGGAACAAAAGATCAATCCGTCAATATGACTCTAGCCTTGTTATCTAAAAGCCACAAAAAATCGTCCTGTCATTTCAGAACCTACCTCGATTGCCTTCCCTTAAAAAAGAAAACTATCAATATTTGATAAGAGATACCGTATAGTTTCTCGTCTTATAAATTCATGAGTTCCCGTTGCGTTTGATGCCGTGATGACTTGCGACTGCCTTCCACGCGAGACTTAAGCGGTGCTTTTTGGTGTCGTACCGTCGACTTTGTTTTATTGGCCTTCTTGTCTGGTGGTGGCGGTGTAAACACGTCTTTTGCCAACCAAGACGATAGCTGTTTCTTGGATAGAGACGACGCAGAAGCGGAAGATACGGTGGAGCGAATCAGCCGCTGACAGCGGGCTCGGACCTGCGGCAGACTCTTCGAAGAAACCTTTGCATTTCCAAAAATGGGTAGAACTAGCGAGGAAATGTAGTCATAATCATGACCGTAACTCTCCAGTGCTCTGACAAGAGTTCGACTTTCCAAAGAGGCAAAGTGTTTCTTTTCCGCTATTGTTTCTGCTTTCGATGTCTGCGCTTTCGCGAGAGTCGTAGGAACAGGATTAAATTCGTCCAAGGCTCCCTGAATTTGCAAGGAATGAACTGATCGTCGACTTCTCTTGGCTGGGGAAAAAGGAAGGCGATCAGCTATTTGCCCTGGTGCTCGCGGTTGTCGCTGTTGACGTTTCTGGTTCGCGACAGTGCCTTCTTCGGTTGTTTCAGATTGCGCAAGTTCTGGCCTTTCTCTTAAGTTCATCACGCTGGCTGCGAACCGCCTCCGATGTTGCCGTCGTGGTCCCTGCTTGATAACCAACGGCGAACCACCACTTGGCTGATGAGCACTCTTATTATTTGATTGTCTCCCTGTAGTTCTTGATACTCGTGCTCTCGCCACTGGAGAGCTAACGCTTTGATAGAGTCTTCTCACACCAAAGGTGTACTGATACGTAATATCATCATCAAATTCCATGTGTCCATTTGCTTCCGGCTCCACGACGAGGTCCAATCGATACGCTTCTCTAATCCCCGACAAAAAAGCCCCATGGATGGTCGAAGGATGGAATGGTGTCGTATGTTCACCGGCAAACATAATCACAGGCTTTCGTGGAACAAGTGGATCATACACAGCTTCACTCATGGTCTTGTATTCCTCAGACCCGTCAACCCCCGGTGGAACGTAGGAAAAGGACATGCGTGAATAGCGTTCATGTCCCCATCTAGTCACTGCATAATCCAAAGGCTTCGGAATATCTCTCGTACCGCATATGATTCTCAGAACTTCCATACAATCACCGACAATCTCATTGTCTGTCCAAGATTCAAGCTGTTTGGCAAAGTCACCCCCATACATAAACGATAAGATGGGTTTGTTGGTAAACTTTGCAGCGTTCAGTACAAGGTAGGAGGTCGCTGGATGTGCCAGTCCCAAAAAATCGGAATCCTGCCAAAAGACATGCGGAAAGGAAAGAATGCATTTGTTCAGCAAGCCACATCCCAGTCGCTGAATAGCATTTTGTTTCTTTTCCGAGAGTGGCGGGTAGAAAATAATGCCTCCACTAGAAATCTCTTTGGTGTTTTCTTGTAAGACGTTCTTGTCTCTTTTCGTCTTCTTGACATTGTTGCCGGTAGACGAGGCGGGTGCTTGCAGCTTAAGAATCCCCAGAGGCAACGTGCAAACCAGGGCATCGGCTTCCAGCACCGTTTTATCCTCCAAAGTTACTTGCACTGTCGTGTGAGGAAAATCGTTGCTCTCCGCCTCCTCTTCTAACTTTTTCTTGTTCAATAGCGCTAAGGCTTGGTTTTCGTCGTATGTGATGTTGGTGAATTGCGACACGAGGAATCGGTCTACGTTTTGTCCCTTATTAGCTCTACTTGAACGCCTGGCATCCGCGTCATCTCCTTGGATTCGACGTGATCTTCGACTAGGAAGTGGAGTTGTAGCATTTGTTCGCTTACGTTTGGCTTTCGACGGCGTCCCCGTTTGCAACGGTGTCGCCACTTGTGTTAATAGTTCTCCGTGTGTCACAATAGCTTCCGGCGGTGGCTCTGGTGGAGGATCCGGAACCACCATCGCCAATTGCTTCACTGGACTGTTGTACAAGATGTCCAAGCCTTCCGCCAGACCCTCCATAACTGGGGTCCAACTTGTCTTGAGAGCAGAGTGATCCCCGTCGTAGCCATATGGCTCGTCATCGTTCCACTTGTATCCTAAACCCAAAAGTGATGCCCCGTTACCTACTTCCAAGTTTGCTTTATGCCACTGAAAGAGAGGGTCTGACGTCGGTGCAGCCTTCTCAACGCAGACTTTGTCAAAGATGTCACCGAAAGAAGCCGACGGGTCCAACGCATCTTTTAATCCTTTTTTTGAGTTGGCGGGCGGCTTCGTTTCCTCTCCCTCACTTATTTTCAAAACAGGAGATAAGGCCCTATTTTCCGGATCTTGCTTTTTCTCTTCCTCCACCTCCCCATTCTGTGGGTGACTGGTTGCAATAGGGTCTGCAATTTCTTCACTTATCGTAAAAGAGGCTGGGGCTGAAACATAGGGAGTTGAGTCTTCGTCTCGGGTATTGACTCGTCGAAATGCTTCTTCTAAGCACTCATTGAAAATCGCTTGGATCCTGTCATCTTTCTTTTTATCGACAGGCCAGCCAGACTCATTAAATAACAAGCAATCCCCGACCGGGAAAGTTGGAATCCCCATTTGTTCTGTAATGTTAAAAATAGGATTATCCTGAATCCCGTGAATTAACGCCCCACCGAGATCCACGGCAGTTGACGTGTCTGCCTTCTTGGGACCCCGAGACCGGGAGGCTAAGGGTTTCAAAACGGTAGTGTCAGGAGTCGCAAACGAGTTGGGAAGTGTCTTTAAGCCCACGTTTCCACCGTCTTTGTCGTTCGTTTTCACACCACCCTTCAGGCGACCGCCCAGTCGGTCTCGCGCTTCGACCACCAAAACTTGGTAGCCTCTTTGACGGAGTTCCCTGGCACAGGCTAATCCAGACATTCCAGCACCGATCACTATTACTCGTGTCTTCTTGGCACGCATGAACCTAAGATGAGCTGGAAGTGCAGGTGGTTTCACGGATGCAATAAGATTTGCTGATGGATTCGCTTGCCCATCATTTTCTGTGGTGGAAGACATGTCCAGCTTCAAGCAGGAGTGTCGTGCTTTGGTTTCAAAATTTTCCTTTGAATTCTACAGTACGTTTCCTGTTTCCGGCAACTTAAATCTATTCCTTTCGTCGAAAAAAGACAACAGGCTATCTTCCTATTGCCTCTAACTGACTTGCTATCAATCTAACTAATGGATAAATTAATAGTATTATTATTTGCAGTTTGTTTTTGATTGGCATTCACAAAGTATGAAACAGGCGGGACATGCGACTTCGGATTTCTCTGCTGATGAGCAAACAACAAATCAATAAAAAATCACTTGGTCGCAGAGTGGTTTGAACTCATTAAGGCCAGAGTTTCTTTGGAATGAAGCAGGACTGCAGGCTTTCTGCAGATACCTGGTAACAAAGGAATACTCTGAGTCCTTGGATTCATCGTTCTAGTGCTACCGGTGGCACTGCATCAATGGAACACAAATCGTATACCAATTCAAAGTATTGACTAGGCTGAGTGAAGTGTTTGATGATTTTACCAACAATTACGAGAAATGTTGACGGAAGCACAATGAGTTATTGAGGACATCATGACTCATGACACTGTTGCCCCAGCATTCGCAGATCTCATTGGTGGGCCTCGCAGCAAGAATTTTCTGCTGGAATAATTTTTTGGAAGGTTGATACCTTTGCACGCACTGTCGTTGACTATTTGTCTGCGGGCATGATGTTTTTCTCCACAACCAAAAGCCAGCGACAGGAAAAGTTTCTGCCATGGTCGCTATTGCCAAACTTCATTCCACATTCTCGGAGGAAACATAGCCATTGTTACGGTCACCTATGCCGCTTGATTTTAGTCCTTGGATTCCTCACAATGATGCATTGGTATGCGACCAAAGAATGGGGGGTTACTGGAACACAGCCAGATCTGTCTTCTCAACAATCTTATCTGCCATGGTTGCTTTAGCGCTTCGTTTAACGGAAAGAACAGAGAATTTTGTATATGTTTCTTCTGGTTTACATAGAAATGCGCCTGGAACAAGCTACCTTCGCTACTACACCAGTGATCAGTAGCTACTAAAGCTGCTTTCTAATACTAGTAGTAGCTAGTCATCCGCATGTTCGCCTTTGTCATTGCCAGAACCTGAATTATGAGGGTGTAACGTAAATTAGGGATGAGGTTTATTTCCAGGATAAAAATGACTCTCTTTTGCCAACAACCCTTCCCGACCACTAAATAATGATACTTGCTCCTTGCTCCTTCTTGTTAACGTAACACGGACAACAGTGTATCATTATTACCATGGTATTATTTTAATCGAAAAGTTATTCTTTTTTTTTTCACCCACAGCACGCTCAATAGAATGGCCACTTACAAATTACATTGCCCTGAGGCATCTTTCCGTGCCTTTGCACCTCTCATTGCGGCGGAATACAATGATATCGAAGTGGACGTCAGCACGGATCTGGCTGCTGCCTCCAAGTCGCCAACTGGAAAGCTCCCTCTTTTGGAAGTAACGAGCAAATCAGGAGCTACTAGTCGTATTTTCTCATCTCAGGCAATCGCTAGATACATTGCTGGAATTCGAAGGGATACTGGGCTGATGGGAAACAACTTGGCGGAAAAGGCTTCCATTGATTCATGGGTAGACTTTAGCGCGCAAGAGTTGGAGCTCCCTGCCTGCATCTGGTTTTATCCGGTAAGTCCACAATCAAATTTGAAAGACTGAAGTTCGCGTGTACCAGATCCTCATAAATTTATTGAACATCTCTATTTTAACGATACATTTAACGATACAGGTGGCTGGTTACATGCCATTCTCGGCAGATGCCTATGAAAAGGCCAAGGCTGACTTAGCGGCTGGATTGACCGTGTTGGAAAAACAATTGACGGGAAAGACGTATTTGGTCGGTGATCAGATTACACTGGCAGATATTGTTGTTTCAAGTACTCTTTTGTATCCGTTCAAATTGGTTTGTGACAATTCTTACCTCAAAGATTTCGACAATGTTCAACGGTGGTTCCACACCGTTACTAGCCAAGATGAATTCCTAGCAGTTGTTGGAAAGGTGACCATGTGTAAGACGGAGTTGGTTGCTCCAGGAGGAGAAGCTGCCGCAGCTAACAATCAACAACCCAAAGTTCAAAAGGTATCCGCCCCAGTACCGGCTCCTGTCCCTGTCCCTGTTTCGGAAGAAGAAACAGGAGCATCCCGTCGACTCGTGAATATTTGGGTGCAACCCAAGGCTGGTGTAGATGCCAAGGGTTTACAGAAAAAGATTGTGGAAACAGTAGTATCTCAGCCCGAATATAACATCAAATGGGATGAGTCGGCGGAATTCAAGAATAATAAGATTTATTTAAGCTTTACAATCAACGAGGAAGCCGATTTCTTTGAGGAGGTTATGGACATGATCGAAATGATGTATGATGAAGGTACGTTTACTGGCTCGGTGGTCATTTATTGCTGCGCAGCATGTTTCCCCTCACCATCCAAGTTTTTTTTGCCACTTTGACTAATGTGCATTTACAATCCACGAATTGCAGTTGATGGACAAGACATTGTATATCAAAATGTTATGGAGTAAAGGCAATGCTGCTTAACTCCTCTGGTTGAGTGAACTTCTATGCTAGTATATTGAACCTTGACAATTGTTAGGCACGAATAAATCTTTAAGCATGCAAGACACACTAGAATTACATACTCTCCCCGTATTCAAGCGTGCATCCTATTACTTACAATTTGACAACAGACTCGTGAGCGCAATTCAAAATCTATTATTCGTAAATTAATACTCCAGTAAAATACTTCTTTTGCAGCAAAAAAAATTCAGAAAATCCTCCAACTTTTCGCACAAAACCTGTTTCCAGCTAGCGAACTATTCGAAAGGAACATGGTCCATGAGGTTGTTGGCTCCTCGTGGCAAGCGTATTAGCATTCCATCCATATTTTCTTCCAACAGCACTTGGCAACCAAGCCTACTTGTTTTTCGGGGAGCATAGGCTAGTTCGAGCATATCCAGTTCATCATCGCAGGGTTCACCGACCTTGTCATACCATTCCGGGTCAATGACTACATGACAGGTACTGCACGCCATAATTCCGGCACAGGCACATTCGAGGGAATCTCCCAAAACAGAAGCTCCTTCGCCATCACCGAATTTAGCCACGTCGGTCAAAGTTAAGCCAGTCATGGCTTCCACTTTGAAGGCTCTTGCCATCATGGCTTCTTTTTCCTCGGGCGTTTCATTGACAGGCGAAAAATCAGGTTGATCTTCTTCGCTTGATTTCCATGCATGTCCTGGAATACAGTAGATTGTTATGGCTTTTCGACCCTCCTTTCGCGCTAAATTCAATTTCACGGCTTCTGCGAGCGCTTCTAATCCAGCATCTTCGCCGACCTCCCATCGTCCCGCCATTCTATTCACCGTCGTTAGTAAGGCCGTTCCCGATAAACCAGATTCTTTAAGGGCGTCGACCACACCTTGGGCAACCTTTGCATCGTACCCGACTCGAATAACAAATTGTTTGGCCTTGAGTTCGGGATTTAGTGGTTCACTTTCCGAGCTTCGGGAAAATGTACGCGATTGTTGAAAGAAGAAGAAATGACTCGAAGTACTACTGGTGGTTTGGGACTGAGAGTATCGCAGTGTATCCGAGTATTTTTGCCGCTGAAAACTACTGACGGAATTAACAGAAGCAATCACTGAATATTTTCTCGAGGTGAGATGTGCTTTGGTAGAAAGACCATTACTCTGAGTAGTAATACTTTGGATGACACGTCGATAGGCGGTGGGACCGGAAAGCATCTTTCTACTAGTACTAGTCCTCACAACTTACAAATAATGTCGTGGATGCTCCTGGAGTCTTTGAATTGAATTTCTGAACGAGAGCCTGGTTGTTGATACGATGGGTTGTACTAATCTTGTTCCTGCCTTTACTACCAGAAAAATGTGTGGCGGTCGTAGGGAGCAAAGTAAACTTATGTGTGCTGTTGTGTTATGGTTTTCAAACTGCCTGCCATTAGCATTCATCATTCATCATTCGTTCATCACTCTGTTTATACTCTTTAGGCAAATGTGCGTCTTAGTATTTGTTTTAATTAGAGTTCATGCTACCATGACTCATTCGAATAAAGAAGGAATATTATTATGATTTTAACTCTAGACAAAAAATACCAAGTGCTGGATCACACTATTACTGCAGTATTTTTTATCTATTTATCTTTGCAATTTGCAAGAAGTATCATCCACTACACAAGGGGCGACAACACTCGAAATGATCGGCCAATGGCTAGTAAGAGCCGCGCAAATAGTTCTCTGGATTATCTTTATGAGCATCGATGCATACCTCTTGATTCCGGGCATCATTATCCGGTATTTGAGTCGCGTAAAATCGCACAGTCAACTGGATCGACGACGGCCTCCCAAAACGGTCGTGATTGTGGGAGGCAGCTTTTCGGGTCTGGTGGCCCTGAGAGAATTACAAAATAATCCACTTTTTCGGGTCATATTGATTGATCAACGTGACTATTTTGAGTATACACCAGGAATTTTGCGACTACTCGTAGAGCCAGAGCATGCCCGTAAAATATGCCATCCTTTACCGCACGGGTCGCATACTGTTCTGCAGGGAAAAGTGACAAGTACTTCCAATGCGACTGTTACCTATGTCGACTCATCAAAGAAAAACAAGACCATCAAGTTTGATTATCTTATCCTGGCCACGGGAACTACATATCAGTATCCCGTCTCGGCATCCCACGATGAATATACCCTACACGGTCGAATGGCTGGTTGGCACGTGCAAGCCAAAAAAGTAGAGGACGCCTCTTCTATTCTTATTTTAGGAGGAGGAGCTGTAGGAACAGAGCTGGCTGCTGAAATCGTCTGCCATTATGGTTCTACAAAGTCTATCACAGTGGTGGATGCTGCTGACAGACTAGTCCCTTTGTTCCCAAAATCGGTCTCGGATTATGCACAACAGTGGTTGCAATCCAGAGGAGTTCATCTCAAGCTAGGACAAAAGTTGCAAAGTTGGAACAATAAAAGTTGTACATTGGAGGATGGTCACCAGACTCTGACGGCAGATATAGTCTTTGCCTGTCTTACGGCCAAGGCAAATTCCAATCCCATGGTCGCTAAAATGCCATTTACAAATGGAACAACAGTTTCACCCGTCAAGTTGGATCGCAGCAAACGTATCATCGTGGATTCATTTTTGCGAGTTGAAGAACGTCGTAATGTCTTTTGTTGTGGAGACGTGGCGGCTCCTCCCACAGAAGGTCATCTCAAGCAAGCCTTTCATGCCGAAGTCACGGGACATGTAGCAGCTGAAAATATAATGCGACTTGCCAATGGCCGTCGTTTCATGAGATACCCAGAAGATGCGGCAATGGGGAGTCATCAGATGCCCCTGGTGTACGTTCTCAGCCTCGGTAAATGGGATGGTGTCATCGGATTCAACAGTTTGACTGTACCAGGACCAGTGGCTGCTTTAATGAAGTGGATCATTGAATTTACAAAAGTTCGTCAAATGCTCAATCGACCCGTCGGACTACTCGTTTGGGTGATTGGTGATTGGGCCTGCTTCTTGCTTTCAAGTACTATTGTGAAACCACTACATAAGAAAGTATAGTGACTAAAGTTTATGTTTATTCCACAATGGATACTTTGCCTCCCGAAAAGTCCAAAAGACCAGTGCCTGAAATATGTCCCACCGAAGTTAAATCATGGGCTATGTATCCCCAGTTGGTAGCATTGTCTTGCACTTCCTTCCACCACTGACGCATCTCAGGATTCAGATGGATGTCATCCAACATGACAACGCCCTCAAACTTAGGTTCCATATTGACCAGACGGGCCAACCATTCTCGTTCAAAAGGAGCCGAATATGGTTTGTGAAAAGTATCCAAAATAATGAGCCAGGTGGACATGTAAGAAACAAATTCATTATCAGGCACTGACAAGAGATCCAAGTTTTTAAATTCCATATTGACTTTGGAAGTACTTTGCAATTCTTGCTGCCATTCCGTTTCCGTTTTTCCACGAAAAGCTTGAAACCGTTCCCTGCTTTGTGCAATATCAAAAGTTTTCACAGGAATACCAGTCGCTCCTAGAGCCAAGGCAGACGCAGTATACCGTGTCCCGATATCAACGACGTGTCGACAGTCGCCGGAAGAGTGAAAGTTGCTGGTTAAATAATGCCACAATGTGTAATGCTCTTTGCCTGGATCTGCCATCATGTACTGCTCATAATTACGGACCGTAAATTGTTTGAGTTGGTCCAGGTCAGCCTTGGAATGGGATTTGACAGCGGACTTGCTAATGACGAGCTCTGGCATGGACAACTTGGATGTGTGCTGCAGAGGACAAGCGTTGCGAAGATTACCCTTCGGAACATAATCCCTCAAATTGACGTCCGCATTTCTTTGAACGTAATCTTGAAAGTGGCTTGATAGTCCTTGAACGGCTTCCGAGGCCTGTCGAGTCAACAACAAAACATCTTGCTCTTGAATCTTGGCTTGCAAGTTGCTCGAGACGGCCAACATGCCGGCGGCAATGGCCAAGGTTATCGCTAGACCAAACCGGACCCGGTTTTTCTGATCAGCATTTGTCTTGATCCGTACCATGGCTACTATTTTGGAAACAGCGGTTCCTCTCCGTATTTTTATAGAGTAGAGTACTACTGTGAACTGTAAGTATAATAATTATTTGGCCGACCCCCAAAAAACTAAGACAGAAAAATCAACGCATAAGGACAACCAGTCGTGTAAAGACATCTTGACGACGTCTCACTCGTGAACCAAGAATCAATGATGATCTTGTACGCACCTTTCGAATCGAAGCACAGAACCATCCAATCATTAGTATTTTTTGTGTATTCGAAGGACGACATACCAGTACTCGGGAATATCATGTCAAGTGAATTATTTTAGATATCTTGCAGCAGTACCAACATAAATAGCAGACAGTAAAAAATGAAGTTTCTCCCCCAAATATTTTTCTTTGTCTGCTGGGTAGTCCATGCATCTGGCTTCACGGCCCCTTCCAGTATATGTCGACCTCAGAATCATCCGATCTCCAGAAGTCAGCCATCGCAACAGTCATGCGCAGATGACAAATTATTGGTCTCTTCCACTTCCACCAGTCTTTATGGGATTCCCAAAATGTTTCGTTGGTTAACAGATCAATATCCAGATATTCTTAATAATCGAATCGAGCAGGGAATTTCTCCAGATATGGAGGTAGATGCTTTTTATCTGGACATGAACGGAATTATTCATCCCTGTACACACGGCAATGCCGAGGGGGAAATTGTGTTGTTGGACGAAACTGCCATGTTCAAGCGCATTTTCATGTACGTTGACAAATTGTACAAGCTGTCGGGAGCCACAAAAATTCTATATTTGGCAGTCGATGGAGTAGCACCCCGTGCCAAAATGAATCAACAACGATCTCGCCGATTTCGATCTGCCAAGGAAGCCGAACAAATAGCCTCGGAAGTGATTGCCCGGAAAAATGCTCCCGGCAGTACAGCACAAAAGAAAACAGACGCGGAATGGTTAGAAAAGCGATTTGATTCGAATTGTATTACTCCCGGTACGGACTTTATGCTGAAACTAAGCATAGCGCTTTCAAAATGGGTCGAATTTAAAATGAAGACGGATCCGTTCTGGCAGAATGGAGCCAATGTCATTGTCAGCGGTCCGGATATTCCTGGAGAAGGCGAACATAAAGTTATGGACTTTATACGAGAGCAACGTGAAGGATACCACCGCCGTGAAAGAGAAGGTGAACCTGATGATGAAAAGAATCCCGTGCATTGGGGTCCCAACTGGAATCATGTTCTGTTTGGATTGGATGCCGATTTAATTATGTTGGGACTGGTGTCTCATGAACCCAACTTTATGCTGCTGAGAGAGAAAATGTCAGTGGTAATGGCGGGCAGGGGACGCAATAAGCACCGCAAGAAGAAAGACATGATGGATTACAACGTCAACGACTATGAGGTACTTGAGCTTAGTTCGCTTCGTCAGCTGCTGTCGATTCAATTTCGCAGATTTGCCGATGATGGATCGTTGAAGGTTCCTTTTGATTTGGACAGAATTGTGGACGACTTCATTTTTATGTGCATGTTTGTCGGAAATGACTTTTTGAGTCACATGCCACACATGGAGATTGATGGTGGTGCCCTTAGTATCACAATGAGCACATACGTGGATTTGCTGCCAGAATGGGGTGACTATCTCACCAAGAAAGAAAAAATCCACCCAGGTCGCCTCGAACAGTTCCTCTATCATATTGCCGGTACGAAACGTTCTTACTTTTCAATGGATTTGATCCCTGATTTGGCTCGTTTTGTTCGTTCTTTTGTCTGACATCTGTTATTCTTATTCTTATCGCAGTATACGAGGAGGAGCACTTTAAGAGGCGAGGGTTTGAGGAGAATGAACCAGGATGGAAACTCTCAGCCGACGAAGAGCAGGATGAAAGCGATTTCTATGGCAAATATTTTTCTGGCAAGCCGACACCAGAAATTGCCAAGCCAGCTTGCAAAAAGGGTGCTCCTGAGCCACCTCAGTCAAATGACCCGAATATCAAGCCCTCTGGCAACCGAGCCTTTCGCAGAATGCACCCGACTAGCCGTGCTCGATCGTACAGAGACTTTTACTACGAAACCAAACTCGGTTGGCTCACTGCGGATCGTGACAGGACCCTGTTTCGACGACGCGCCCATGTCCGGGACTATCTCGAAGGACTCCATTGGAACTTGAATTACTATCACAACGGCTGTGCGTCGTGGGACTGGTTTTTCCCGCATCTTTATTCGCCGCTCTGCACGGACTGCGTCAACTTGGATGAATTCTATGATGATGAGCCCGACGAAGGGGGCTTCCGATCATTTAAGTTTGAAAAGGGAACCCCTTTTCCCAATTTGGCTCAGTTGTTATCCGTACTCCCCCCACAGAGCGCTAACCTGCTTCCCAGGCCGTTTGCTGAGCTTATGGTTGAACCTTCTTCGCCATTGACGGAGTATTATCCGATTGATTTTACCACCGATCCCAATGGCAAACGACAATCCTGGGAAGCCATTGTGGAAATTCCATTCATCGACGCTGACGTACTTTTGGAAACTGTCAATCAGATTTTGGAAAAGGACAAAATTTCTGAGACACCACTTTTGACCAAGGGAGAGCGTATGCGTAATCTTCTTGGTAAGCCGCATCTTTTCATTGCACCAAAACCTGAGGTACAGGAGGAAAGCGACGATGTTGACGTAGCTCTCGAACAGAAGAACAAAGCCAAGGTAGAGGCAAAATAGGGTTAAATTTTGAATGGAGGTGCCGCAGCTAGATATTGACATGAAGATATTGACATGAAAGTGCAATGTGCAATCTGATTGCTAACGCATTTTTTACCTAGTTATGCAGTGGTTTTCTGACGTCCGCCGCATATACGGTCGACCTTATCCTATTCCACTATTTTCCTTCCCGAAACGCCCGACACAAATGCCAATACTATCACCCTCCTCAATGAAATCACACCAAAGCATACGTTATTTGAATGACCACCAGTAAGCTAGACAGCTAGACTACTGAGATCTTGCGACTTTTAGTTGTTTTTGTTGTTGGACTGACATGACCATTACAGTATATATTTAACATAAAAATACACCCGGGTGGAACAATGTCTTGGAACATTCCATCAATTTTTTGTGCTCCACACTTCTCACACCACACTATCTATCTTAATAAAAACAACTTTCATCGTTGCTTTGCAGCTTTGCTTGCGGTGTACACTCTGTGCAGCTAACTAATACTCGAGTATGCATTATAATGAACTAAATCAACACAAAAGCTGACAGTTAGCATAGGCAAGAGGAACAACCACAACGCATCCCATTTGAAGGAAAATTAAGAGATACCCTCAATTGCGTACTGTGTGCATCCCACGATGCTGGATCAACTTCCCGAGGAAGTCCTGGTGAATATACTTGCGACTATAGGGCCACTCGAAGACTTCTTGCCCGCAATATCGTGCGTTTGTCGTTCGTGGTCACAGGCCTTTCGCTCCGACCAGCCACGATTTTGGCAGTTGTTGGCCCAGAATCAAGGCATTTCCTTGGGTGGCGGTGCTACTGGGTGTCGTCAATACAACCACAGTCGTGATTTCAAGAAACTATTTTACCGACGGTATCGCCAAGTGCATCAATCTAGGCAGAACGAAGTAGACGAAATGATTCAGGAGCTTGGAAGACGGCTTCGAAAGAGTGATTGCGTCACCCATGTCCGAAAGCGACTCAACTCTGGAAAGTCGGGCACATTTTCACCTAACATGATGACTGTCAACCGTGCCGTACCGAGCCTCTTCCATCGAACACTATTGCACCTAGCATGTTGGTGGGGATGTCGAAATACGGTCCGGATGTTGTTGACCGACTTTGAAGCATCTTTATTCGTTACAGATGACTTGAATGCCTCTCCACTTTTGATTGCCGCCTGGGCGGGCCAGACCGGAGTCGTCAAGGAAATTCTCGTCCATTTGAGACAAGAGCTGCGACATGACAAGCAAAAAATGCGTTACTATTTAGAGCAGAAAGGAGCGTCTCCATTGACCTCCTCTTGCGGAGGCAAAGGTGAAAAAACGGCGCTCGTCTGGGCATATCGGAAAGGGTTTCAATCTGTGGTAAATCTTCTGCTGCCAGTACTTGGCGCTCAAGACCTTAAATCGTATATGCTGGGACAGGGCGAGAAGTTAAAGTAATATAATTGATCAAATCATATCTGTTTCTCGATTTACCTGGGCCGTACAATGAGGTTCTCCCATTCTCCGTGGTGGGCTGGGACGTTTAATGTATCCAAGAGTAATCATTTTGCCGGTGAAGCTCCCGCACAAGGTAAAAGATATTTTTTCGGTAAAGGATTTCATACCGTCTGATGCAGCTGGACCAGAGGGTGTAAGTTAATATTATTTTTTACCTTCTAGTTGTTGTGCAGTTGGAAACCGACAGTATACTCTACAAGGACGACATCTTGTGACGGTAGCTGGTATCGACGAGTGTCGTTTTAGTGCTTTTAATCGAGGTTTGATCAAAAGGTTTGCGTGATCAAAAATACATGCTCTATCAAATGCATTCTAATCTCGGCTATCTTTCCTCTTTCTACTTCGAAGTGGGGGCGTTTTCTCTCCTCACTTGTTCCGCTTCCAACGCATCAGAGGCGGCCAGCTTGAGGGCCTCTTCACGAGTATCTTTGCTGAGAAGCATGGAGAGACCCCGGAGCATTTCCAGATCGTTCAACCCATGATTCCTTTGTACTTGTTGCGCCTGAAGGATGGTACGAATGGAATTCGACCGGGCGGACCGTCTCGCCATCATGACGGATCTGTCCAAGTTGGCTTCCAGGCCACGAAGACATTTATCCTTACAATCAATAAAGCAATCAAGAACTCCCAACTCAACAGCCAGCACTAGGCCCAAAGAATCGTCGCAAAAGGACTCATAATCTTCACGCTTGTACCAGACCTCTTTTAGGTCTTCCTGGGCGACGTACCGGGGAATCAGCGTAGTCACAAAGCCGTCCGATTCCGCTCGAAATCGCACACACTCTTTGCAAGCGACATCTTTCGAAGCTTTCGTTGGGGTACGAAGCCGCTTTCGACAGATACCTTGACAGAACGTATCAGTATGTTTGCGCTTCGCCTGGATCAAATTATGGTGAATGGTTTCGGAGAAACCCGTAAATGAGCTAGGGACGGTCATCGACAAGGGGATGTTTTGGACTGAAAAGTCCATCTTGGGTAAAGGGGTAATATGTATGGCTGGGGCAAGGATGTGGTTGCAAACCTGGGAGAACCTGGGACAGTTATGGTTGCTTTGAGTGCCCATTGGAGAGAGAAAATACTCGTGCTCTTCACTCAGCTGGTTAAAAGTTAAAAGCACACAAATTAATCTGCCCGAGCGACGAGCGACGAGCCAGGTTTTATCACGGAGTGTCTCGACAGCCAGCAAGTGAACAATACCAGTATTGGTACCATACTGCAGTACTAGTACTTCTTACCAGGTGGTACCAATAAGTACCAGTACGCTGCCGAACCTTCGTACCTGGTACCAGGTACCACCACCTGCCTAGTTGTAGGTAGCTCTACTAGTACCAGGTAGTACTACTACCATACTCTGCCGAATAACGTACGTACTACTAGTACCTGGTAGTACTCTACCAGGTACGGTACCTAGAGCACATGCTACCCGTAGCCTACTACTCGTACCATACCAGGTACGATAATATGGTACCGTAACCGATAAAAAGCACGCGGAACATGTAGTGTCACCATCAGTTCCTCAGGGTAGAGTACTACTAGAAAATGGATACTATTACAAGAATTAATACTAGAGACTACTAGTACTACTAGTATTGGATTTTACTGGTACCATATCAGGTACCAGGTTGAAGCAGAACCAGTAGGTTGTACCAAAGAGAAATCAGACCTTTTACTGGTCCTTCTAGTATTTTACCAGTACTACCAGGTACAGTAGCTAGTAGTACTAGCTAGAAGTAGTAGTACTCGTAGAACGTCAAAGTTTGTCCAGTGGTCAAAATCTATCAGGATTTTTTTTAAACTGAAACTGAAATAAAGAATAAGAATCAGACTTGTTAGTACAGTAGTTGCCATAGAGTGGTGACTCCTCTTAATGATTGCTATGGTACTGGTAACAGTAGCTGGTACCGGTACCAGGTACTGGTACTTGTAAGTTACCACCACGTAGACACTACTACCAGGTACTACTAAAAAAAAACAATTGCATGTCTAATTTACTACCAGGTACTACTAGTATTACTAGTACTACTAGGTAGTACCATGGTACCTGGAACCATACTAAAGAGTCGCTCGCTCATGAGAAAAAGCAGGGGCATTGCAAAGACAGTACCAGGTACCACTACCTAACTTCTTTTTCATCGCCACCATGAATAGCCTACTACCGGTACCTGGTACCAGGCAGTAGTAGTTACCTGGTACCTGGTACCCTAGTAGTACTACGGTACTGTACTAGTAGGGTAGTGCTAGTAGTACTCTTTAAGTCGTAATAATACCACCACCAGGGTACCTGGCTGTACTAGTAGACCTAGTGCCTCAAAAAAAAATAGAATGTCTAATTTACGGGGATCACTAGACCATACTACTACTAGTAGTACCGCGCCCGTACTGGTACCATGGTACCTGGTACTGGGAATCCGTTCATCCAATTTTTGGGGTCATTTTCAGTTCAATTTAACTTCGGCCACCCGGACTGGGATATGTATCAAGACGAAAGCATCAAGAAGGTTGAGGTAAGCACTCTACTGTACTGCTGTTATTAGAGTAGTACTACTAGAGTATCTAGTACCGCCAGGTAGTAGACTACCTTTAGATACTAACTACTACTACTAGCTAGAGGCTACTACTGCTACGAAAAGTCGCGACTCTACTAGGGGTCTACCTGGTACCAGGAGGGTCCGCCAAACCCCTATTTTTAACCCTAATAGAATTTTAAACCAAGAGGTTCTTAAAGCTTTAAATACTGACAAAGAGTTTGAGTCATGTTGAAATATCTTGAAATAAATCGTGATTTCAACACATTTCAACACCTGTCAATATATTTCAACACATTTCAACAAATTTCAACAAATTTCAACATGACTCAAAGGCGGGACTATATTTCAACATGACTTAATT
>Ga0100391_1001942_pt1 | contig 22424 bp, 18 predicted proteins | sample CryGeymeta201515_FD_81541 | JGI IMG/M metagenome (GOLD analysis project Ga0100391, IMG submission 81541) | Groundwater microbial communities from Crystal Geyser aquifers in Utah, USA - Crystal Geyser metaG 2015-15 | ecosystem: Environmental > Aquatic > Deep subsurface > Groundwater | place: USA... | reverse complement strand
CGAGGGCATGGGGCGGGGTGCCATTGGCAGCGGCATAACGGGCGTTGAAATCGGCGGCCGCGCCGCCATCGGGCAGGGTGAACCAGCCGCCCTGCAGGCCGGACAGTTCCAGCGTCGCGGGCGGGATATCCCAGCGGGTAAGTCCCATCATCTGCACTTCGGTGCCGAGCCCGTTCTCTGGCAGAAGTTGCGCGAAGAGTGGCAGCGCCCCGGCGCTGTCCGAGGTCAGCAGGACCGAATTAGCCCCGCCCGAGCGGACGGCGCTGGTTACTTCGCCCACCACGTTCACCACGCCAACCTGGCTGAATTCATAGGGGACGGTGGCGGAAATCGTGGCGCCGGTGCGGGCGGCAGCCCTGCGCACGGCATCGCGCGCCACTTCGCCCGCGAGGTTGGCTGCATGGACCAGCACGATGTTGCCGCGGCCCTGTTGGGCGGCGTAACCGACAATTCGACTGGCGGTATTGGCGAAGGTATAGCCCAGCACCATGACGTTGCCGCCAGCGATTTCGGTATTGTTGGAGAAGCTGAGCACCGCGATGTTGGAATTCGCGACAGCCACGCCGACGGCGGCGGCGGCGTCCGACCGGACCGGCCCGACGATGACATCGGCACCGGCGGCGACGGCCTCCTGCGCGCGGGTGGCGGCGGTGGCGGCATTGCCGGCAGTGTCGTAGACGGTGATCTGGATCGTCGCCCCCGCTGCCACATCCGCCGCGGCCAGTCGGGCCGCGTTCTCGAGGCTCTGGGCCAGCATCGCATCGCCGCCCGCGCCGCTCACTGGCAGCAGCATTGCGACGTTCACGGTCTGACCGCTCAGGCGCGGACCGCCGAGGGTTACCGGGCCACCGCCGAACTGGCAGGCGGTCAGCACGAATGTCACGACAAGAGCGGCAACAACCCGGAGCGGGTTGCGAAGGCTGTTGAAACCGGAAACCATGAGAAACGCGTCCTCCCCTCAGGGTGAGTTAGAAACCAGAGCCGGGAGGCCCCTCGATGCAAGCTAAGGCGAATGCGCGGTCAAGTAAACGATCTGCCCGGCGGTCCGGCCGGGGCAACCGGCCCCTGCCACGCGCAGATGGACCATTGATGCCCCCCAAGGCAAGCGCCTTGATCGGGCCGCTTGCCCAGTTGGCGGACCCGCGCCCATGAGCGCAGGAGGAAAGGTCGCGCCGGGGCTGCATTTCGTCGCCACGCCCATTGGTTCGGCCCGCGATATCACGTTGCGCGCGCTCGATATCCTGGCCGCCGCCGATGTGATTGCGGCCGAAGATACGCGAACGGCGCGCAAATTGATGGAGATCCACGGCGTGAAGGTCGAGGGCCGCCCGATGATCGCCTACCACGACCATAACGGCGCCGAAGCGCGGCCCAAGGTGCTGGCGGCGCTGGGGCAGGGCAGGTCGGTGGCTTATGTATCCGAGGCGGGGACGCCGCTGGTGGCCGACCCGGGATACCAATTGGGCCGGGCGGCCATCGACGCCGGGTTCGCGGTGTTTTCCGCGCCGGGGGCTTCCGCCGCCCTGGCGGCCCTGACGGTGTCGGGGCTGGCATCCGACCGTTTCCTGTTCGCTGGCTTCGCCCCTTCGGCGGCCGGCGCGCGCCGAAAGTGGATCGAAGGACTGGATGCGGCGGGTGCGACCGTGATCATCTACGAAAGCCCGAAACGCGTTCACCGAATCTTAGGTGAATTGGCCGAGGCTCTGGGGGATGACCGCAACATCGCGTTGTGCCGGGAACTGACCAAGCGATTCGAGGAAGTTCTGCGCGGCACGTGCCGCAGGGTCGCCGACCAGATCGCGGATCGCGCGTTGAAGGGTGAAATCGTCCTGGTCATCGCCCGTGCGCCCGTCCGGATCGCAGATGCGGGCGATGTGGAGGTGGCGTTGAAGCAGGCGTTGTTGGAGATGCCGGTCAAGGCGGCGGCGGCCAAGGTCGCCGAAGCGTTCGGTTTGTCGCGGCGGGATGTCTACCAGTCCGCCTTGCGTCTCAAGGAGGAGGATGGATCATGAGTGGTATCGTGTCGTATCTCGCGGGCAAGGCTGCCGAACTGCAGGTGTTGCGTGCTTATGTGGATCACGGTCACCGCGTCGTGGCCCAGCGGTGGCGCGGCCCGGCAGGAGAAATCGACCTGGTTCTCGAAAAGGACGGGGAGGTCATCTTCGTGGAGGTGAAGAAATCCCGGAGCTTTGCGCGGGCCGCCGAAAGCCTGTCGCAGCGACAGATCGCGCGCCTGCTGCGCAGCGCCGAGCATTGCCTTGGAACCTTCCCCAAGGGCGCGGCGACGCCGATGCGCTTCGATGTCGCGCTGGTCGATGACATGGGCCGGATCGACGTGATCCCCAACGCATTGGCGGCCTGAACTTCCGCGTCCCCATTGCACCCGGCCTGCCGCCGCGCCAAGTAAGAGCCGTGCGGTTGAACCGGAGGGACAGGCATGTTGGTTGCGTTTCAGATGGACCCGATCGAGGCGGTGAACATCGCCGCCGATTCGAGTTTCCGGCTTGCGGAAGAGGCGCAGGCGCGCGGCCATGAGGTCCTGGTCTACACCCCGGAGGATCTGTTCTACCGCGAGGATCGCGTGATGGCACGGGTGCGGTCGGTGACGGTTCGGCGGGTTCAGGGGGATCATGTCATCGCCGGAGAGGCGCGCATTGTCGATCTGGCGGAGGACGACGTGATCTGGCTGCGTAAGGACCCGCCCTTCGACATGGGTTACATCACCACCACGCACCTGCTGGATCGCCTGCGGGGCACGACGCTGGTCGTGAATGATCCGTTCTGGGTCCGCAATTCGCCGGAAAAGCTTCTGGTTCTCGATTATCCGGACCTGACGCCGCCCACCATGGTCGCCCGAAACCTGGAGATGCTGAAGGCGTTCAAGGCGGACCATGGCGATGTGATCCTGAAGCCGCTCTATGGCAATGGCGGAGCGGGGGTGTTTCGCCTGACGCCGGAAGATCGCAACCTGAATTCGCTGTATGAGTTGTTTGCCGGCATCAACCGGGAGCCGCTCATCATGCAGAAGTTCCTGCCAGACGTCTCGGCGGGCGACAAACGGGTGATCCTGGTGGACGGGGAGCCCGTGGGCGGGATCAACCGCGTCCCCGCCGAGGGCGAGACACGGTCCAACATGCATGTCGGTGGCCGCCCGGAGGCGACCCGACTGACCGAGCGCGAGCGCGAGATCTGCGCAATCATCGGCCCGCGCCTGAAGGAGATGGGGCAGATCTTTGTCGGCATAGACGTGATCGGCGGCTGGCTGACCGAGATCAACGTCACTTCGCCCACGGGCATCCAGGAACTGGAGCGATTCGACGGGATCAATATCGCCGCGAAGATCTGGGCGGCCGTCGAGGGGCGGGTCGCCGCCGCATGAGTCTGCGCGCGCGACTGCTCAACCTTGGCTGCCGTCTGCTGGGCAAGCCGAAGTTGCGCAGGGCGCAGCGACCCGAGCCATTGCGGTCCCATTTCGAAAGGGTTGCGTTGCTACTGGGCGGATCGCGACGGGGGGTTGTGGAAACGAGCCAGGCTTCTCCCTTCGTGGCGCGCCTTGTGGCGCCAATGGCGGGGCAGGGCGATGACGTTTTGCTTTATTTCCATGGCGGCGGGTATATCGCGGGCTCGCCCTGGACCCATCGCGGCCTGATCCGCGCGCTGGTTCGGGCCACCGGCTGCCGTGTTGTCGCGCCGGTCTATGGTCTTGGACCCGAGGCGCCGTTCCCGGCGGCGCAGGACGATGCGCGGCGGGCCTGGGATGGGCTTGTCAAAGGCGAGGTCGATCAGGGCCGGATCATCCTGGGTGGCGATTCCGCAGGCGGCGGGCTGGCCCTGTCGCTTCTTGCAAGCCTCCTGGCCGAGGGGCAGCGGCCCGCTGGCCTGATCGCGTTTTCGCCCTGGACGGATCTGAGCGGCAGTGGAGCGTCCCATGTCGCCAATGCCGCGACCGATCCGCTGTTCCCGCCCGAACGCCTGCCCGATCTGGTCGGCTTCGCGGCCCCGGGTGCCGACCCGAGGGACCCACGCCTGTCGCCCCTGTTTGCCCGGTTCGACGCGCCACCGCCGGTGCTGATCCACTATTCCGCGACCGAGATCCTGCGTGACGATGCGCTGCGCATGGCCGAGGTCCTGCGCGCGGGAGGTGGTCGGGTGACGCTGCAATGCTGGCCCGATACGGTTCATGCCTGGCACGTGTTCCACGACCTGATCCCGGAAGGAACGGAGGCCATTGCGCAAGCCGGGGCCTTCGTGCGCGCGATCCTAGCCCTCCCGCGTGCCGATTAGGCGATAGCCGACCGCCTCGGCGATATGGGGCGCACCCACCGTCGTTGCGCCCTCCAGATCGGCGATGGTGCGCGCCAGCCGCAGGATGCGGTGATAGCCGCGCGCGGTCAGGTGGTGGCGGTCGGCGGCCTGCAGGAGCAGCGCCTTGCCGGGCGCATCGGGCGTCGCGATCTGGTCGAGCAGCGCACCCTCCGCATCGGCATTGACCAGTGCGGCAGAGCCGAGCGCCTTGAACCGCGCCGCCTGCATGGCGCGCGCCTGCGCCACGCGGGCCGCAATCGCTGCGCTGGTCTCGCCCGTGGCGGGCAGGTCGAGGTCGGCATAGGCCACCGGCGGCACTTCGAGCCGCAGGTCGAAGCGGTCCATCAGGGGCCCCGAAATCTTGCCCATATACTCTTGACCGCAGATCGGAGCGCGATTGCAGGCCGCGCCCGCGTCATAGAGCAGTCCGCAGCGGCAGGGATTCGCGGCGGCGATCAGCAGGAAACGGCACGGATAGGTGACATGGGCATTGGCGCGGGCCACCACCACGTCGCCCGTTTCGATCGGCTGGCGCAGGGTTTCCAGCACCGCGCGAGGATATTCGGGGAACTCATCGAGAAACAGGACGCCGTTATGGGCAAGGCTGATCTCGCCCGGTTTTGCACCGCGCCCACCGCCGACAATGGCCGCCATCGAGGCCGTATGGTGCGGTGCACGGTAGGGGCGCGTGCGGGAAATGCCACCTTCGTCGAGCAGGCCGGACAGCGAGTGGATCATGGAGGTCTCCAGCGCCTCGGCGGCGGAGAGCGGTGGCAGGATGCCGGGCAGGCGCGCGGCGAGCATGCTTTTGCCCGAGCCCGGCGATCCGACCATCAACAAGTGGTGCCGACCTGCCGCCGCGATCTCCAACGCGCGTTTGGCCCGTTCCTGGCCGCGCACTTCGGACAGGCATTTGGTTCCTGCTTCAGCCACGGCCTCCCCCGGTTTTGCGGGTTCCAGTGGCGAACGGTCGGTGAGGTGGCCGACCAGTTCGGCCAACGATGCGGCAGCGAAGACCGGCGTGGCGCCCACCCAGGCCGCTTCGGCCCCGCAGGCGGCCGGGCAGAGCAGTGCGTGACCGTCTTCCCCTGCGGCAAGGGCTGCGGGCAGCGCGCCCAGAACCGGCACCAGCCGCCCGTTCAAGGCCATCTCACCCAGCGACACGGTCTCCTCCACCCGGTCCTTGGGCACGATGCCAAGCGCCGCCAGAAGGGCGAGAGCGATGGGCAGGTCGAAATGGGAGCCCTCCTTGGGCAGGTCGGCGGGCGAGAGGTTGACGGTGATCCTGCGCGAGGGCATGGCGATTGCCATGGCCTGCAACGCGGTGCGGACCCGTTCACGCGCCTCCGACACCGCCTTGTCGGGCAGTCCGACGATGGCGAAGCCGGGCAGGCCGGCCGTGACCGCGCATTGAACCTCCACCCGCCGGGCTTCGAGACCTTCGAAGGCGACGGTATGGGTCAGCGCAAGGGATTCGGAACTGCCGGTGTCGAACATGTCCCAGCCGTAGCGGGAAGGTGGTTAGCGAATCGTTAACGCGATGCGGCCAACGTTAACCGAAGGTCGGGAACGGCACCCGCTTGAGCGGTGCCTTGTCATAGCGCGCGATCTCGGCCTCTTCCTTCAGCCCTTCCGCGCGCCAGTCGAGAAACGCGGGATGCGTGGTGATCGCCTTCACGTAGCCATGGGCCGTGTCGGACATCGGCAGCCCATAGGTCAGCAAGCGGGTGGCGAGCGGTGCGTAGAAGGCATCGGCCAGCGTGAAAGCCCCGTAAAGGAACGGCCCGCCGGAGCGATCGAGAGCGCGGGTCCAGATGATCTCGGCGCGGGCGACATCGGCCAGCACAGCGTCCGAGGGTTGGAAGCCTGCCCAAGCGGTGCGCAGGTTGCACGGGCAGGCCGCGCGCAGCGCGGTGAAGCCGGAATGCATCTCGGCGATGATGCTCTGCGCCTCGGCACGGTCCACCGGCTTGCTTGGCAACAGGCCGCGATCGGGGAACGCGTCCGCCAGGTGCCAGGCGATGGCGATGCTATCGGTCAGCAAGCCGCCTTCGGGCGTGCGTACGGCGGGCACCGTGGCATTGCCGCCGAACCGCATCACGTCGGCTTGGAACGTCTCGCCATAGATCTCGGCGGAATGAAGGGTCACGGGAATGTCGAACGCGGCGAAGGCCAGCCAGCCGCGCAACGACCAACTTGAATAGGACTTCTGCCCGATGAGGAGGTCATATGCCATGGCGGCAGGTAAACGCGCGGTTCGAGGCGGCGTCAAATGAAACCGGGTGATGGGGCCGATGCCGCGCGGTGATCGTCCCTTACCATGGCGCGTCCACGGCATCGAGGTCCGGCCGACCCTTCAGGACGTGCGGCAGCCCTGCGGTCAAGTAGACCACCAGATCGGCATGGGAGGCGAGGCGTTGGTTGACCGCGCCCTGCGCCCGCTGAAACGCCTGCGACAGTGCATCCTCGGGCACCGGCGTGGAGGCGACATCGTCGCTGACCAGCACCACAGGCGAGCGGAGCTGCAGCAGCACCTCGATCAGGATGTCCAGCTCCTCCTTCCAGTCGCCGTCATCGATCATCAGCGTGGTCAGCCAGAGGGTAACGCTGTCGAGAAGCGCTACCTCGCCGGGTTCCACCTGCGACAGCGCCATGGCGGTGTCATAGGGCGCTTCTACCGTCCGCCATCCCTGCCCGGAGCGCCGCGCCCGATGCGCGGAAATCTGTTCGGCCTGAACCCCGGTCCGGGCCTCGGCCGTCGCGACATAGACTTTCGCAAGGCCGCATTGGCGCACCATGCGCTCGGCGAAGGCGGATTTGCCGCTGGAGATGCCGCCAAGGACAAGGCTGAGAGGAGGAAGATGCAATTTTCTGTCCCGAAAAGTGAACCGAATGGTGTGTTGATGCGTAAACCGTTTGTAAACACCTCGAAACAGGTGTGTCGCTTGCAGATCGAACCAGGGGTAAGCAGATGACTTTGGATGTCAGATCGGATCAGTCTTTTTCCCGTCGTGCCATGAAGGCCGAGCTTCTGGATGCCGAGACGGAACTACGCCTTGCCTATGCGTGGCGCGACGAGCGGGACGAAGCGGCCTTGCACCGGCTGGTGACGGCCTACATGCGCCTTGCGATTTCGATGGCGTCGAAGTTCAAGCGCTACGGCGCACCGATGAACGACCTGATCCAGGAAGCGGGGCTTGGCCTGATGAAGGCCGCCGACAAATTCGATCCGGATCGCGGCGTGCGCTTTTCGACCTACGCGGTTTGGTGGATCAAGGCGTCGATCCAGGACCACGTGATGCGCAACTGGTCAATGGTGCGCACAGGGTCCACCTCGTCCCAGAAATCGCTGTTCTTCAACATGCGTCGGGTGCAGGCCCGGTTGGAGCGCGAGGCGATGGCCGAGGGGCAGTCCCTCGACAAGCACCAATTGCGCCAGATGATCGCCACTGAGGTCGGCGTGCCGCTGCATGACGTGGAGATGATGGAGGGGCGTCTTGCGGGGTCGGATTATTCCCTGAACGCCACGCAATCCGCCGAGGACGAGGGGCGCGAATGGATCGACGTGCTGGAGGATGACAGCGATCAGGCCGCTGACCTGGTGGAAGCCGACCACGACCGGGCGCAATTGCGCGAATGGCTTATCATATCGATGAAGGCATTGAATGACCGCGAGCGGTTCATTGTGCGCGAGCGGAAGCTGCGTGACGATCCGCGAACGTTGGAAAGCCTCGGGACGGAGCTTGGCCTGTCAAAGGAGCGCGTGCGACAGTTGGAAGCCGCCGCCTTCGCCAAAATGCGCAAGACGCTGGAAGCCCAGTCGAAGGAGGTGCGGTCATTCTTCGCCGCATAGTCCTCCATGCGCCGCTTGCCCTGCTGGCTGGATTGTTCGTACTTGCCCTGATGGTTGCGCCCTTTTCCGGGGCGGCCAACCCCCTGGACGCAGTCTTGACCATGACAATTGCGACGCGCTGAGCCTTCTGGCCATGAGGTCGTCCAGTCGGTCAAGGGCATTTGTCGGTGCTGGCCCGTCTCTCGATTTAACCTGATGGCGGTTGACGCGCCGACGTTCGCTTGCACGGCACGTGGCGGCCATCGCGGGTGCGGCCGAGGCCTGAGCAGCAGGACACCTGCCCGGAGGGCAACACGATTTTGCCACTCGAATCCGATTGTAGGGTCGGGAAGCGCCGCCTACCCTGACAGGGCGAGCAGGAGGGCGGGACATGCTGAGAGACAAGCGGATACTTCTGATCATCGGTGGCGGCATCGCGGCCTACAAATCGCTGGATCTGATCCGGCGATTTCGGGACCAGGGGGCGGAGGTCGTGCCGGTCCTGACACGCGCGGCGGAGGAATTCGTGACGCCGCTCAGCGCTTCGGCACTGGCGGCGCAAAAAGTGTATCGCGACCTGTTCGACCTGACCGACGAAGCCGAGATGGGCCATATTGAGTTGAGCCGAAGCGCCGATCTGGTGTTGGTCGCGCCCGCGACGGCGGATCTGATGGCGAAAATGGCCAATGGCCAGGCGAACGATCTGGCTTCGACCGTACTGATCGCGACCGACAAGCGGGTGCTGATCGCCCCGGCCATGAATGTGCGGATGTGGGAGCATCCCGCCACCCAACGCAACCTGGCCACGCTGCGCGGCGACGGCGTTCTGGTCGTTGGCCCGGACGAGGGCGCGATGGCGTGTGGCGAATTCGGGCCGGGCCGCATGGCGGAGGTGCCCGCCATCGTCGCTGCGGCCTGGGCGGCGCTTGGGGACGGACCGCTGAAAGGGCGGCATGTGATCGTGACCTCGGGCCCGACACACGAGCCGATCGATCCGGTGCGCTATATCGCCAACCGGTCGTCGGGCGCGCAGGGCACGGCGCTGGCCGCCGCGCTGCGCGACCTGGGCGCACGGGTAACCTTCGTGACGGGACCTGCCAGCGTGCCGTTCCCCGGCGGGGTGAACGTGATCGCGGTCGAAACGGCGCAGCAGATGTCCGAGGCGGTCGCGGCGGCCCTGCCCGCCGATGTGGCGGTCTTCGCTGCGGCGGTGGCCGATTGGCGAGTGGAGAATGCCAGAGGCTCGAAGATGAAGAAGGACGGCACCGGTCGCGCGCCGGTGCTCGATTTCGCCGAGAATCCGGACATCCTCGCCACCGTGGCTCAGATGGGCGAGGGGCGACCGGCCCTTGTCGTCGGCTTCGCGGCGGAGACGGATGACGTGGTGGCCCATGCGACAGCCAAGCGCGCACGCAAGGGCTGCGACTGGATCGTGGCGAACGATGTCTCGCCCGCGACGGGGATCATGGGCGGGTCCGCGAACCGGATCACGCTGATTTCCGAGGACCGGGCCGAGGAATGGCCGCTACTGCCCAAGGCCGAGGTCGCCGCGCGGCTGGCCGGGCGCATCGCGGCGGCGTTGAGTGCGGGCTGAGACCGGGAATTTGCGTTTTCTCCCAAGATGAAGGGGCAAGGTCAGGTGAGGATCGAGGTGCTGAAGGAAGACTGGGCCGATGGGGACATCGCCCTGCCCGATTATGCCACGGCGGGAGCGGCCGGTGCCGACCTGCGCGCGAATTTCGCGCCGGCCGAGCGGGGCGGTCTGGTGCTGGAGCCGGGCGCACGCGGATTGGTGCCGACCGGATTGCGCCTCGCCCTGCCAAAGGGGGTCGAGTTGCAGATCCGGCCCCGCTCGGGCCTGGCATTGAAGCACGGAGTGACGCTGGCCAATGCGCCGGGGACGATCGACGCGGATTATCGCGGGCCGCTGGGTGTGATCCTGGTCAACCTCGGGGCGGAGCCGTTCCGGGTGGAGCATGGTGCGCGGATCGCGCAGGCCGTCGTGGCGCCGGTGCTGCAGGTTCGGTTCGAGCAGGTAGAAACGTTGGATAGCACGGTCCGCGGCGCCGGGGGCTTCGGCTCCACCGGGATCGGCTGATGCTGTTCGTCCTGATCCTTGCCGGGGTGCTTTGGGGTATCGGTGTTGCACTGAAGGCGCCGGTGCAGGCGCGGCTTTATGCATTGGGATTGCTCTATGTCGTGGTTCTGGCTGTGCAGGTGGCCTTGCCTGCGGGCCATCCGCTGCGCGAGGCGACGGGCGCCTCGCCGGCGCTGTGGCTTCTGCTGGGGGGGGCGCTGGTATTGGTGCTGGCCTATCGGGCGGTGCTGCAACGACTGCGCGGGCAGGCGCAGGCGCTTGAGGCGGAGCGGGTGACGACGCCCGATGCGGGGCCATTCTCGGATGCCGAGCTTGAGCGCTATGCCCGCCACATCACCCTGCCGGACATCGGTGGCGGCGGGCAACTGGCCCTGAAGCGGGCCGGCGTTCTGGTGGTGGGGGCCGGGGGGCTGGGATCGCCCGCGCTGCTTTACCTTGCGGCGGCGGGTGTCGGGCGGATCGGGGTGATCGATGCCGATACGGTCAGCCTGTCGAACCTGCAACGGCAGGTGATCCACACCGATGCGCGGATCGACATGCCCAAGGTGTTTTCGGCGGAGGCGGCGGTGCGCGCACTCAACCCCCATGTCGATCTGCGTCCTTACAACCGCGCACTGACGGAGGACATCGCGACGGGCTTAATCGCGGAATACGATCTTGTGCTCGATGGCACCGACAGTTTCGCGGTGCGCGCGATGGTGAACCGGGCCGCTGTGGCGGCGGGTCGGCCCGTGTTGGCAGGTGCGATCTCGGCCTGGGAGGGACAGGTGACGCTTTACGACCCGGCAGGCGGAGCGCCCTGCATGGCGTGCCTGTTCCCCGAGGCGCCCGCGCCGGGCCTGTCGGCGACGTGCGCCGAAACGGGCGTGATCGGTGCCTTGCCCGGCGTCGTCGGCTCGATCATGGCGCTGGAGGCGGTGAAGGAGATCACGGGCGCGGGGCAGGGGTTGCGCGGGCGGATGTTGATCTTTGACGGGCTGCACGGGGAAAGCCGCCTGATTGCCGTGCAGCGGCGCGCCGAATGTGCGGTTTGCGGCGGGCTATGAGGGCAAGGGCTGGACGCGGGCGAGGCCTGCGCCATACTTGGCGAAAATCAACAGGGGAATCTGAACCATGAAATATCTGATCACCGTCGCCTTGGCCACCATCGTGCCGGTTGCCGCCGCAGCCGATGCGCATCTGCCCGACCTCGGCGGGGCCGAAGTTGTCGTCGTCACCGAGAACGCCTACCCGCCGTTGCAATTCGTCGATCCTGTGACCGGCCTTGCGATCGGCTGGGAGTATGACGCGCTGGAGATCCTTGCGGAGCGGCTGAACTTCACCCCGGTGATCCAGAACATCAGTTGGGAGGCCATGATCCCGGCTGTCGCCGATGGCCAGTTCGACATGGGAATGACGGGCATAACTATCCGCGAGGACCGCGCGGAACTCGTCGACTTTTCAGTGCCTTATATGGTCAGTCAGATGCGGATGCTGGTCGCCACGGACGAGAACCGCTTCACCGATGCCGCCAGTTTCGCCGCCGAGTCCGAGCTTCTGATCGGCACGCAGGCGGGCACCACGCCGTTCTATGTGGGCGTCTATGACGTGCTCGACGGGGACGAGGCCAACCCGCGGCTGGTGCTGTTTGAAACGATCCCGGCGGCGATTCAGGCCTTGCTGGTGGGCGATGTGGACATGGTGCTCGCCGACGAGGCCGGAGGGCAAGGCTATGTCAGCGCCAACCCGGATCGGCTGGCCCTGATCGGAGAGCCGCTGGGAACGGAAGAATTCGGCTTCATCTTCCCCAATGACAGCCCGTTGGTGGCGGCCTTCGATGCCGGGATTGCGGACATGCGCGCGGACGGGACACTGGCGGAGCTGGATCAGCGCTGGTTCGTTGATTACAACCTCGGCCAGTAGGACAAGGCAGCGCGCCGGGCCGCCCCGGCGCGCGTGATCACGATGGGCGCCCCTTCCCCACAGGACAAGGACTTCCCCTGGTGGCTGGTGGCGCTTGGCGTCTTCGGTCTTTACGCGCTGTGGCAGGTGTGGACCGATGATCTCTATCGGCAGATCCTGGGCACGCTGGGGCGCGGCGTGGTGATCACCATCGTCGTGACGCTCGTGGGATTCGCCATGGCGGCGACGATGGGGCTTGGCCTTGCATTGATGAGCCTGTCGCGCAGTCTTGTCCTGCGGCAGGGGGCGCGTCTGTGGATCGAGGTCGTGCGGGGCCTGCCGATGATCGTCCTGCTGCTTTACATCGCTTTCGTTTTCGCGCCCGGGCTGGTCGCAGGCTATAATTGGCTGGCCACCTGGGTAGGGCTTGATGTGATCCGAACCCGCGATTTTCCCCTTTTGTATCGGGCAGTTATCGCCCTGGCCATCGGGTATTCCGCGTTCATCGCCGAGGTGTTTCGCGCCGGTCTGCAATCGGTCGATCCGGGCCAGATCGAGGCCGCGGACGCACTGGGCCTCAGCCGTTGGAACCGCTTTCGCCACGTGGTCTTTCCGCAGGCGATCCGCACGATCCTGCCGCCATTGGGCAATGACTTCGTGGCAATGGTGAAGGATTCGTCGCTTGTCTCGGTGCTGGGGGTTCTGGATGTGACGCAACTGGGCAAGGTGATCGCTGCATCGAACTTCCGCTATTTCGAGACCTACAACGTGGTTGCCCTCATTTACCTGACGATGACGGTCACCTTGTCGCTGCTGCTGCGCCGATTGGAGCGGCATTTGCGGCAGGGACAGCGCCGATAGGGGGTGCCGACGGGGCGGATAGGGACTATCTTTTGGCAAAAGGAGACCGTGCCATGACCAATCCGCTGATCGAAATTTGGGATACACCGTTCGAATTGCCGCCTTTCGCGCGGATCCGGGACGAGGATTTCGGACCGGCGATGGAGGCGGCACTGGCCGAGGGGCGGGCGGCGGTTGCGGCGATCGCGGACAATCCGGACGCACCGAGCTTTGCCAACACGATCGAGGCACTGGAACTGGCCGACGGGCTGCTGGACCGGGTCGCGGGGGTGTTCTACAACCTCGCGGGTGCCGACGCGACGCCCGCGCGCGAGGCATTGCAGCGTGAGTTTGCGCCCAAACTGTCGGCCTATTCCTCGGAAATCACAAACAATTCCAAGCTCTTCGCGCGGATCGATGCGCTTTGGCAGCGCAGTGATGCGCTGGGGCTGTCGGCGGAACAGGCGCGTGTCCTTTACCTGACGCATCGGTCCTTCGTGCGGTCGGGGGCGGCGCTGGACGGATCGGCGCGGGAGCGGTTGACCGACGTGAAATCGCGGCTGGCCGTGTTGGGGACGCAATTCACCCAGAACTTGCTGGCGGATGAGCGGAGCTGGTTCATGGAATTGGCGGAGGCGGACCTGGACGGCTTGCCGGGCTTCGTCGTCGAAGCCGCCCGCGCGGCGGGGGAAGAAAAAGGCGCGAAGGGCCCGGTGGTGACGCTGTCGCGGTCGTTGATCGTGCCGTTCCTGCAATTCTCGCCGCGTCGCGACTTGCGGGAAAAGGCCTATCGAGCCTGGGCTGCACGGGGCGCGAATGGCGGCGAGACGGACAATCTGGGCATCGCCGCCGAGACGCTGGCGCTGCGCGAGGAACGGGCCAAGCTTCTGGGATACAAGGATTTTGCGGCCTTCAAACTGGAAACGGAGATGGCCGGATCCGCCGAAAAGGTGCGCGATCTGCTGATGGCTGTCTGGGAACCGGCGAAGGCGCAGGCCCTTGTGGATGGCGAAAAGCTGGTCGCGATGATGGCCGAGGATGGCGTCAACGGGCCGTTGGAGCCGTGGGACTGGCGCTACTACTCGGAGAAACGGCGCAAGGCCGAGCACGATCTCGATGAAGCGGCGTTGAAGCCTTACCTGTCGCTGGATGCGATGATCGCGGCGTCCTTCGATTGCGCCAACCGGCTGTTCGGACTGGAGTTCAAGCCGCTGGACGTGGCCCTTTACCATGCCGACGCGCGGGCGTGGGACGTCACGCGGAACGGCAAGCATATCGCTGTTTTCATTGGAGATTACTTTGCGCGCGGATCGAAGCGGTCGGGCGCGTGGTGTTCGGCGATGCGGTCCCAGAAGAAGCTGGGCGGCGACACGCGGCCGATCGTCGTGAACGTGTGCAACTTCGCGAAAGGCTCGCCCGCGCTGCTGTCCTATGACGACGCGCGGACGTTGTTTCACGAGTTCGGGCATGCGCTGCACCAGATGCTGAGCGATGTCACTTACGGCTCGATCTCCGGCACATCGGTGGCGCGGGACTTCGTGGAATTGCCCTCGCAGCTATACGAACATTGGCTGGAAGTGCCTGAAGTCCTTGAGAAATTCGCCCGTCACATCGATACGGGCGAAGCGATGCCAAAGGCGCTTCTGGAGCGGCTTCTGGCGGCCCAGACCTACGACATGGGCTTCTCGACGGTGGAATATGTCGCAAGTGCCCTGGTGGATCTGGATTTCCACGACGGGGCGGCACCATCCAACCCCATGGAATCGCAAGAGAAAACACTGGCCGCTTTGGGTATGCCGCGCGCCATCGGGATGCGGCACGCGACGCCGCAATTCGCCCATGTCTTTGCGGGCGACGGATATTCCAGCGGGTATTACAGCTACATGTGGTCGGAGGTGATGGACGCGGATGCGTTCGATGCGTTCCGCGAAGCCGGTGGCGCCTTCGATCCAGAGCGAGCCAAAGCATTGGAAACAAACATCCTTTCGGCGGGTGGAAGCCGCGAGCCGGAGGCGCTTTACACCGCGTTCCGGGGCCGGATGCCGGGGGTTGAGGCGCTGCTGAAAGGGCGTGGGCTGGACCGGGTGGCGTGAGGGCAGATGCCCTTGGCCCGGCACACCATATGGTAGGCGTGGCGGCGGGGTGACTTCCGCCCCGAAGGCGCTTTTCGGCACCCTTTGGTATATCAATGGTATATCAATTCCGGAAATGGCGTCAGTCGAAGGTCTCGCCGGGATCGACGCCCCAGATCGCGTTTGCATCGACCCAGCCACGATAGCCGCCGACCTCCATCAGGCACCAACCGGGTCGACATTGCGAAAGTGCGCCGGTGACGCCCATCTCGGCCGTGGCGCGCAGGGTGGATGTGACATCGGGCCGCGCGTAGATCGGCAGCATCGGAACTTCCACAATGGCGGTGCGCTCGCCCGAGAGGAGCGAATAGTGCATCCAGCCCCCCGCGCCGTCCTGATCCACGACGCGGCGCCAGTGGCCGTATTCGGCGACCACCATCAACGGCATGTTGCGCCGGGCGAAGACCCAGTCGATGCGGTGGCTGCGCGACGGGCCGCGCCGTGCATTCGCCTCGCCGGCGCGGAGGGATACGTAGCGGGGCAACGGGAAGCCCGTTTCCGGGCCGAGGTGGGGTTGGTTCTCGACAGCAGGGTCAGCCGGCGCCTGGGCGGCGACGACAGCGGCGGCGGTGGCGGCTGTGGCTGCGGCTGCGGCTGTGGCGGCGGGTATGGCGTCGGTGGTCTGGGCCGTGGCGGGCCACGCCACGCCCTGGAGCGGGGTCAGCACCAAAGCGAAAAGGCCGATCTGAGCGATCCGCATGAAGTTCCTGCCTCGATCCGGGGGCCTGGCCGTTCGGCGCGGCGCCCTGTCATGTCCTCGAACGCGCCCCCGATCTTGCGCCGGGGTCAGCGATGGGAGAGTGTCATGCGCAAGAGCGGAAATCCACAAGGCGGAGCAAGGACATGCCACATCAGCGGTTGAGTGTTGTCGTTACGCGACGGTTGCCCGAAGCGGTCGAGACACGGATGAGCGAGTTGTTCGACGTCGCCTTGCGCGAGGATGATCGCCCGATGACCCGCGAGGAGTTGGTGGAGGCGATGCGCCGCGCCGACGTGCTGGTGCCCTGCATCGCCGACCGGATCGACGGCGGCATGCTGGGGCAGGCGGGCGACCGGCTGAAGCTGATCGCCAATTACGGCGCGGGGGTGGATCATGTGGATGTCGCCACGGCGCGGCAACGGGGCGTTCTGGTGAGCAACACGCCCGGCGTGATGACCGATGACACCGCCGACATGGTGATGGCCCTGATGCTGAGCGTGCTGCGCCGCGTGCCCGAGGGCATGGCGGTGATGCAGGCGGGCAATTGGGCCGGTTGGGCGCCGACGGCCTTCATGGGCGGGCGCGTGGCGGGCAAGCGGCTGGGCATTCTGGGCATGGGCCGGATCGGGCAGGCAGTGGCGCGACGGGCGAGCGCGTTCGGGATGCAGGTGCATTACAACAACCGGCGCCGGTTGCACGCGGATGTGGAACAGGCGCTGGAGGCGACGTGGTGGGAAAGCCTTGACCAGATGATTGCGCGGATGGACGTGATTTCGGTCAACTGCCCGCATACGCCGTCGACGTTCCACCTGATGAACGCGCGGCGCCTGAAGCTGATGAAGCGCGAGGCGGTGATCGTGAACACCTCGCGCGGGGAAGTGATCGACGAGAACGCGCTGACGCGGATGCTGCGCGGCGGCGAGATCGCGGGCGCGGGACTGGACGTGTTCGAGAAGGGGCGCGAGGTCAACCCGCGCCTGCGGGAGCTGCCCAACGTGGTGCTTCTGCCGCATATGGGCAGCGCCACGCGGGAGGGGCGGATCGAGATGGGAGAGAAGGTGTTGATCAACATCAAGACCTTCGCCGACGGGCACCGGCCGCCGGACCTGGTCGTGCCGAGCATGTTGTGAGCGAGAGGCCCGACGCACGCAGATCCGAACCGCCGCTGCGCGCAAAGGTGGCGGAGGAGACGCTGCGCCCGGCCTTGCGTGCGGAGCGTGGCGGTGGCGGCGGGGGCGGCGGGGGCGGCGGGGTGAACCCCGCCCTACGGCGTGGGGCGAGGGTGCGCGCGATCTTGCTGGTGGTGGCGGGTGTCGTGGCGCTGACCGTGGGCCTGTGGGAAGTGTCGGGAGGCGGCGGCGGGAACCCGGCAGTGGCCCCGGCGGTCGGCGCGGCGCAGGAGATCGCGGTGGCGACGGCGAGTGTCTACGTGTCCCTTCGGGTGATCAACGCGGCGCTGTCGGCGGCGCAGGAGGTGGAGGTGGGCGCCTCCATCGGGGCGCAGGCGAGTTTGCAGCCGCTCAAGGTGCTGGAGCCGGTGGACGACACGGTGGAGCGGGTCGCAACGGCGGTGTTCCTGGTTGCGGCCGGGGCGGCGCTGGTGGTGGTGGGGTTGGAGCCGGTGGCGGCGATCGGGCTGGTGGTGCTGGGATTGGGCTTGATCGGGTTCGGGTGCGCCCGGGTGGTGGGCCATGGCTCGGTTGCCGCCGCCAGCCTGCGCGCGGTGCGCCTGGGTGCGGCGCTGGGGCTGGTGCTGCCGCTGGTCTTTGTCGGCGGCGTCTGGTTGGGCGAGCGCGCCACTGCCCCGCAATGGGACACGGCCATGGCGCAACTGGCCGACGTCACGGGCGAAGCGCGGGTGTTGATCGGCGCGGGCGAGGACGGCTTGCTGGAGGAGGCGGGCACGGAGCCGGTGGGCATGTTCTCGGGGGTTTTGTCGGCGATCACCGGGGCCAGCGACGCGGTGCAGGGCTATGTGGCGGCGGCGGGTGTGTTCACGCAGCAGGCGGATGCGCTGTTCAACGCGACGCTGACGATCATCGGGATCTTCGTGCTGCGCACGCTTGTCCTGCCGGCGGTATTGCTGTGGTCGGTGATGGCGCTGCTGCGCCGGAGCGTGGGGTAGGGGGCGGGGAGGCGGAGGCGGCCGGCCCGCCCGCCCGGCCCGCCCCTGCCCGTTTGCCCCTGCCCGTTTGCCCCTGTCCGTCTGCCTCGGCCTTGCGGCGAGCGGGGTGCGACGGGGTGAGGGCGGATCGAGTTTTTTTGCCAAGATGAATGGGGGGCGATGGACCGGTCTTTCGGCGCGCGCTTCGGCGGCTGGTGTCGCTTTTCTGCGGCTTTGTGTCGGATGGGAGAGGCGTTTTGGTGCGGCATCGGGCAGGTAGGGGGCAGACCCCAGTTGTGCCCGGAGTGCGCCGACCATGAAGACTTCCGCCAGCAAGACCGCCCCCATGACGTCTCACTTGAAAGCTCTTGTCGTTGGCGGTGGCGCCGTCGGGACGTCGATCGCGTATCACCTTGCGCGCGCCGGTTGGGACGATGTGATGCTGCTGGAGCGGGACGAGTTGACCTCGGGTTCCACTTGGCATGCGGCGGGGTTGCTGCCGTTGTTCAACATGTCCTTCGCCACGACCCATATCCACAAGTACTCGGTCGAGTTCTACAAGACGCTGGAGGCGGAGACGGGGCTGAACGCGGGCTTCGCGGTGGTGGGCAACCTGCGCATGGCGCAGACGCAAGCGCGGATGGACGAATACATGCTTTATGCGTCCACCGCCGAGACCTGCGATGTGCCGTTCCAGTGGCTGACGCCCGACGAGATCAAGGCGCGGTGGCCGCTGATCGAGACGGATGATCTGAAAGGCGCGCTCTACCATCACACGGATGGCTACATAAACCCCGCCGACGTGACGCAGGCGATGGCCAAGGGCGCGCGGCAGCGCGGGGTGGAGATCGTGCGCAAGTGGCAGGCGGATGCGTTCCACTGGACGGGCGATGCCTGGGAGGTGACCTGTTCCAGGATGGTGGAGAAGGGGGGCAACCTTGTCGCGTCGGACGAGACCGTGGTGATTACTGCCGAGCATGTGGTGACGGCCAGCGGCAACCATGCGCAGCGCACCGCGAAGATGCTGGGGATCAAGATCCCCGCGATCCCGGTGGAGCATCAGTTCATCGTCATGGACCGGGACCCGGCGTTGGTGGATTTCCGCGCGCAGGGCGGGGCGGAGCATCCGGTGATCCGCGATGCCGATGCGCAGAGCTATGTGCGCGAGGAGCGCGGCGGCTGGATCCTTGGCGTCTACGAGAAGGGTGCGCCCGCGGTCTTCGCGCATGGGGTGCCGGACAGTTTCCGGGCCGACCTGTTCCCCTTGGCGCTGGACCGGATCGAAGAGCAATACATGGCGATGATCCACCGCATCCCGTCTTGCGAGGAGAGCGGGCTGAAGGACGATTTCAACGGGCCGATCTGCTACACGCCCGATGGCAATCCGCTGGTCGGGCCCGCGCCGGGGCTGCACAACATGTGGCTGGCGGAAGGGTTTTCGTTCGGGATCACGGCTGCGGGCGGTACGGGATACTACCTGGCGCAGATGATGGTGCAGGGCGAGGCCGAGATCGACATGGCGAGCCTTGATCCGAAGCGGTTCGGGCAGGACTGGATGACGACGGAATATGCCGCCCGCAAGAACGAGGAATGCTACGACCACGTCTATATCCTGCACCACCCCGACGAGGAGCGGCCCGCCTGCCGCCCGCTGCGCACGGCGCCCGCCTATGACCGGCAGAAGGCGCGCGGTGCGCAGTTCGGCTGCGTGAACGGGTGGGAGCGGCCGAATTATTACGGGCCGCCGGATGCGCCGGACAGGTTCGACCATGACGCGCGGTCGTTCCGGCGTGGCGCGTGGTGGGCGTTCGCGAAAGCCGAGGCGGAGGCGGTGCGCGGCGCGGCGGGCCTGATCGACGCGACGGCGTTTGCCAAGCACCGTGTTTCAGGGCCCGGCGCGACCGCGTTCCTGGACTGGTTCACCACCAACAGGTTGCCCAAGGTCGGGCGGATCAACCTGACCTATGCGCTGACCGGGGCGGGCACGGTGCGGACGGAATACACCATCGTGCGGTTGGCGGAGGATGATTATTACCTGGTCAGCGCGGGCGGGTGGCACGCCTATGACGAGGATTACCTTGCCAAGGCGGTCGCCGCGCAGGAGGCGCGGTTCGGGCGGATCAACCTGCAGGACGTGACCACGCAGCACGGGGTCTTCGCCATCGCGGGACCCAGATCGCGCGACGTGTTGAACGCGCTGGTGCACGATGCAGACCCGGCGACGGTGCTGTCGAACAAGCGGTTTCCGTGGCTGTCGCAGCAGCGGATCGAGTTGAAGATGTGCCCGGTCAACGCGATCCGGGTGGCCTATACCGGCGAGTTGGGGTGGGAGTTGCATCATCCGATGGAGATGCAGAATTACCTGTTCGACCAGGTGATGGAGGCGGGCGAGAAGCACGGGCTGAAGCTGGTGGGTGCACGGGCGCAGAACTGGCTGCGGCAGGAGAAGTCTTATCGCGCCTTCGGGACGGAACTGGGCCGCGATGCGACGCCGCTGGAGGCGGGGTTGGACCGGTTCGTGGATCTCGGGAAGGAGTTTCACGGCAAGGCGGCGATGCAAGAGACGGGGATCCGGTCGTCGTGCGTGACGGTGTTGATCGACGGCCCAGCGGATGCGGATCCCTGGGGGCGCGAGGCGCTGGTGGTGGACGGCAAGAAGGTCGGGCGGCTGACATCGGGCGGGTATTCGGTGGCCTTCGGCGCGTCCATCGGGATGGGCTATGTGCGGCCCGAGCTGGCGGAGGTCGGCACCCGGTTGCAGGTGCGCATGTTCCGGGAGTTGTGGGACGCCGTGGTGGTCGAGGACAGCCCTTACGATCCGGGCAATGCCGCGATCCGGGTGGATGGGTAGGGCAATGGCCTGTATCGGGGCCTCGGCGGCGGGGTGATGGTGAGGGCAGTGGTTCCGGTGGCGGGGTGAACCCCGCCCTACGGGGTGATGGTGAGGGCAATGGTCACGGCGGCGGGTGGAGGGGGCTCTGCCCCCGCTGCTGCGCAGCCCCCCGGAGGTTTCTTGCCAAGATGAAACCGGCGACGGGGGGCGGCGGGGAGCGGAGCCGGCGACGGGGGGCGACGGGGGGCGGAGCCGGCGACGGGGGGCGGAGTCGGCGACGGGGGGCGGAGCCGGGGGGCGGAGTCGGCGGCGGAGCCGGCGAGGACCGTGCGACGCCGGGCCGTCAGGCCGCGCCGGTTGCAGCGCGGCGGAGTGCGGCCATGCGGGCCGTGTGTTCCGAACCCTCGGGCGATTCGGCGGCGGCGAAGACCTCCAACGCGTGTTTGTAGGCCATTTCGTAGAACAGCTTGTGCTGGTTCCAGGCGAGAAAGCCCGCGCCCTTGAGGCCGGGTGGGCGCAACATCAGGTCGGTCGGTGCGAGGTCCGACAGCATTTCGGACTGGCCCACCAGCAGCGACCGCATGACGGTCGAGATCACGCCCGGCACATTGCGCGATCCGGAGTGACCGAAGGGCAGGAGCGTCTGGCGCAGAAGCGCGCCGCGCCCGGGCAGCTTGTCGTAATCGACATAGACCAGTCTGTCGGTGGCCCTTTGCACGTTCACGATCACGTTCGGCCCGGATTTCAGGCCGTGCATGGTGCGGAAGGGCATGTTGTCGATGCAGCCGCCATCCACCAGCATGCGCCCGTCGCGGTGGAAGAAGGGCGGCAGCACGCCGGGAATGGCGGAGGACGCGCGCACGGCCTCCCACAGGGGGCCGCGGTTGAGCACCGTCCGGGTCATCGACGACAGGTCGGCGGCGACGGCGTAGAAGGGCATCCAGAGGTCTTCGATCGGCTCGTCGCCATAATGCTGCAACAGCGCCGCATCGAGCACCTTGTGATCGAGGAAGGCGAATTTCGGCACCGTGACGCGGCGCATGGCGCCGGACCGCACGAAGATCTGTTCGACGCGGGGGCCGATTTCCTCGGCCGGCACACCCAATGCGATGGCACCGCCCATGGCAGCCCCGACGGAGGTGCCGCCGACGATATCGACCGGCAGCCCGATCTCGCGCATGGCGCGGTAGACACCGACATGGGCCACGCCGAAGGCGCCGCCACCGGACATGACCAGGCCCACCGCGCGCCCGGACAGGAAGCGGCCGAGGCGGGCGATGTCGCCGTCGCCGCCCGTCAACGCGACGTGGTGATGCAGGAACACGGGCCGCGTGTCGAGCCAGCGCCCGGTGCCGGCCGCCTTCTGCATCCGGTGCGGGTGCAGCAGCACGAGGCGGCGTTGCGTTTCGGGCAGGATCTGGAGGGCGAATTCCTCCAGTTCGGAGGGCGGCTGGAAGTTCACCGCCTGCGCCACGAAGATCGCCTGGTCGGCCTGTTTCAGGGCGGCGCGCGACCATGGCCCGGCATTGGGGGCCGCGACGAAAAGCACGATCTGTGCGTCACCTTCGCGCGCGTTGAGCCATTCGATGGCCGCGGCGCTGGCCGGATCGGCACGTGTGCCAAGGGCGGCGCGGAAATCGGCCTCGGTCACGGTGGCGACGGTGTGGTGCGGCGCGATGGCGGCGGCGAGGTCGGGGAT
>Ga0100391_1001939_pt1 | contig 22448 bp, 17 predicted proteins | sample CryGeymeta201515_FD_81541 | JGI IMG/M metagenome (GOLD analysis project Ga0100391, IMG submission 81541) | Groundwater microbial communities from Crystal Geyser aquifers in Utah, USA - Crystal Geyser metaG 2015-15 | ecosystem: Environmental > Aquatic > Deep subsurface > Groundwater | place: USA... | reverse complement strand
TACGTTTATTGGAATTAAATTAAAGGGGTTCAGCAGCTACCTGTTAAATGCTAGCTTAAAAGTGCTTGGCCATTTTATTTTTATTGGCAGCCAATGGGCCATTATTTAATAAAATCGCACTGACATAGTAATTAGATCACATGCTGTTAAAAATAACGGTTCATATTACTTAAGCCTAACAAATGCTACTTCCAAAAACAACCCCGGGATTGTGTTTTTCCCCATCCCGGGGCAGTTTTGGAAATCCCGGGGTAGGGATATCCCTCGATTGGTGACAACAGCTGTATTAATTAGTCGACTCCACAGTATTTTTTGTTACTCGAGTAATAATTTAGTCTTTGTGCCCGGAAAGGATATGGCCAATTGGACAGAACGAAGCAGCGTACTGTAGTAGCAACTGACTGACCTCGTGACGACCATACCAGATAGTACCAGCTATCATAACCACCATCACAACAAGCACATCTACTGCTGAAATGAGTATCAATGAGAGTATTATCAAGATTGGCCTGGCGCTGACTATCTTTGCCATGGGCTTGTTGTCAGTGCTAGCACCTTACAGATTGGCCACGGGAAGCGAACAGTCTACGACACAATGGTTTTCCCTGGGCAACATGGCAGCGAGTGGCATCTTATTAAGTGCTGGTTTGGTGCACCAGCTGGCCGACAGTGCTGAACAGCTAAACTTGGACGGTGGTTTTCCTTGGGCCATGTTCGTGGCAGGGTTAACGTTTGTGGGCTTTACAGTCCTGGAAGAAACAATTCACATCATGTTTAGTAGTATGGATGGTTGTGGCGAGGAGGACCAGCAAGATAATGGAGCATGTTCCCGCCAGGAGCACAACCACAAGCACGACCATGAGCAAAACCACCAGCAAGACCACGAACACGAACACGAACACGACCATGACCATGACCACAAAAGTAAAGACAAAGGAAATGATGACGTTGTATCTGAAAGTCAATCCCTGTTGGATGAAATGGCCATACGGCATACCTGTGTATCTTGTCGTCGTTCCTTTGATTCGAACAGATCACGGTTGGCCATTTCGTATTCGTACACGCATCAGCCAGTGCTTCTGAAGAAAAGCAGTAATGATGATCGCAGTTACGTTTGCGAACAGTTTTCCGAAAATTCGTACAAACACGAGGATCACCATCATCACGATGCTCATCTCGACCTGCATTTGCATGGCTCTCCTCTATCAAGTTGTATTCTGATGCTAGCCTTATCCACGCATTCCATCTTGGCCGGCGTTTCTATCGGTATCGAATCCAGCCCCAAGGCAGTTGCCTCGACAGCCATTGCCATTTTGGCTCACAAGACCTTTGAAGGCTTGGCTTTGGGCAGCAGTTTTGTAACGGCACAGGTCAAACCAAAACCCTTTTGGATTTTGGCTGTTACCTTTGCCTGTGCCACACCTTTTGGAATTCTTTTGGGACAGTATGCTTTGAGTCAATTAAAAACAACAAAAACAGGCAATGACGGGGACGACGACGACAATAATGATGCAATGAGCAATCATGTTGTTGCTATTGTACAAGCCATTGTGGCTGGTACCTTTTTATACATTTCCATTGTCGAGATTGGAACGAAGGAATTGTTGTCGTGTCGCGAACAAACTCATGATTCCAAACGAAGAAAAAAATTGGATGGTGCTAAATTGTTGTGTTTCATTGTTGGATTTTTAGCAATGTCAGGACTCGCTGTGTACGTATGATTTTCTCATACCATACTATCAACTACCGTACTCTGAACGTGTTACAATATTCCGAAGTACGAATTTAATTTTTCTATGGAGCTGCAGATATGGAAGCACAAAGAAAAAGACAATGGACATTGCTGTCCGTCTGGTTTGGTTGGCAGCGATGAACGATAAACACATCAAATCTTGCCGTTGTTGACACAATGCAAATTTTTGTTGACGTCTTTTCGGAGCATTTTCCCTTGCCTTCTGTTGCAGAGATTACATCTAACATAGCGTTACATAATCCCGAGGACAGGCTGGTGTATCCAGAGGCTCTCCGCTGTACCCACGATAAAACGTAGGAGAGCGGCGGGACAAAAGTTTGTTTTTGGAATAGGTTTTTCCAGCAATAACAAAAAAGATTAAACTAAAGACAGAAATGAAATTCTGCTGGTAGACTTTCTAGCTCAAGCCTTTTTTTATGATGGTCTTTTTAAAAAGCCTTGATGAAAAGCAATTCGAAGAGACACCAAAAACAAAATGTATTACCCATGAATCTTCGCAGTCGTTGTGTTCCTAAGAGAAAGAGGGGGAGAGAAAATCTCATTGTCTCCATTCAAATATTTTTATTTATTCTAGATTTTCAAAATCTTGCTTTGTTCCTGATATTTCATACTGGAATTCTTGTAGAAGTCGTTACATTATATTTTTTACTTTCTCATGTAAGTACACAGTATTATCCTCCTGCACATGAAATTCAAAATAATTGATGAGTCCGCTGTTTGGTGATGAACGTTCATTCATTGTAAACGCAATACTATTATTTTAATTCCCACGCAAGAGGGGTTTGACGGAACCACTACTACTACAGTAGTAGTAGTAGCTAGAGTAGTCCAGCAGTTACCTGGTATTATTATTACTATTGAATAGAATGTGGTGTGTTCCATTGGCTGTTTATGTTGACGATGATAGTTAGATTTTTAATGTGGATCGTCGGGTTGGCATAAAACTCATTAAGTAATCTAAACCAAGAATGAAATCCTACCAGATTTCCATATTAATCGTTAATTCTCATGAAAGCCACATATTATTGCTTGATAACGGTCGCTCCACGTAGATAGCTAGTCTACAGCTAGCTACAGTAATAGAGTAGTAGTGCTAGCTAGTACAACCTAGTACTAGTACTGATGCTGAGATGGTGATTAGTAACTGTATTATTATTCTAGTAGTAGTCTACTACTACTAGTAATTGTTGTTTTGGTTGTTCATGATCTTCCTTTTTGTGGATGATCAAATTTTCGTTGGGTGGACAATAATAATTATTGTTGTTGTTGTTGTAAAACTAAATCAAAGTGGCTCTCTCGGAAGACGACCACACAAGTTAGCTGTACTGTACTACTTTAATAGTCGTATCTACCATTCACGACGGAGACTCTTACTTTCTTTCGGCCAGCAAAGCAGTCTTTGTTGTACGCAGTCTCGGCATAATAGTAAATTGCTGCGATCGACGTCAAGCCAACAAGAAAGGAAAGCGTTTTCCACATTTTTATCAAATACAATTTTTTTTTGTTACCAGTCTGAACCAAGTAGTCATCTATGATGAAATCGGTATTGATAGGATCCCGCGGCGAGAAGTCGTCTCGTGATACAAACCATAGTAATAATAATAATAATAATTCCAACGACAACGATCATAACAGTCACAGATTGATTCTGTCGGAAAGAAACAATAGCACTACGACTACTGTTGTTAAAAATTGGGACTACTACTGCTACGACGACGACGACAATATGCCCATGTACATTTCATCTCCGTCATCGGCTGAATCGTCTCGTGCAGCTACTGCTAGTATTGCTTCTTTTACTGCCACTAGTAGGGCTTCCGCATCAGCAAGACGTCAACAACACCAACAGCGATTGACTCAGCAGGACTCTCCTTTGGTCGTGACTGATGATGACGATGATTTGTCAACGAGTGCCGCACCCGATCATGTTCATTCCAAGCCAACGCCGTTAGCAACAACAATAACAAGTAAAAGTAACAGCAAAAGCAACGGACAACAAGAAGAAATCTTTTTACGAAATCCTCGAACGGGTGGTTTTGATTATACACCCGAATATCAACAACAAGAACGACACGAAGCGGCTGCGGCTGCGGCTGCAATACAACGAATGCGTGGGCCTAACGCCAGCACAACTGGTCGTGGTCGTGGTCGATCAAGTTATCATTCTTATTATCAGCGGAAGCAACGTCATCACGTAATAAAGGAAGAAGCATATTATGATGTCGATGAAGATACTCTTGCTGATTCTGACGTATACACGTCCATTCCAGCCGCAGCTGTTGTTGGGAAGGCGCATCAAATCGTTTCAAACAACAACAACCAAAAGAAGACAAAGAAGAACCAACACCAGCAGCCGCGATCGTCACGAAAGACTTATTTTTCCAAAAGCAGCAAAAACAACAACAATAACAACCACAATAACAGTGGTAGTAATGACATGATTCAACCTAATTCCACCAAAACAACCATAGCGACCAAGTATCATTCACCAGAACTTCAGGAAGCTGATACACCATCACCACGCAAACGCAAAAGTATTCGGTACAAGTTACAAAAACTGAAATGCAAAATGGCAGCAAGTCCACCGTCCAAGATTATAATTAATGGTGGAACAACGGCGGCAGCGACGACGAAAGCCACAACAGTTGCTCGAGCTGTTTCGTGTGAAGATGATGATGAAGATAGCAACGAGGATTGGAGGGAACAAATTGCGAGAGACGTAGCAAGTGCACGTGCAAGAGCACGTCAACCTACTTCTAGCACCGCCACTGCAGCAACTACTACGGCTCAGACCAATTCCATCTTGGTTACACCTCCAAGATCGGGACGAAGTCCACGTAAATCCAGTATCAATAGTACGCAAAGTCTTATGGATCAAATTGACGAAGAAGAAGAATTAAACGACCATACCAATTTGCAACAGCAACAGCAATCGTCAAATTCCGCGACGTCCACGTCGTCTACATCCACGTCTTTGTCCTTGGGAAATCCAACTCCCCTGACACCTTTATCTTTTCGTGTTGAAGAAGAAGAACAACAAGAGACTATAAATCCATCTTCGTCTTCGACATCGTCGTGTTTGGACTTTTCCTTTACGGCGTTGAATACCAGTAAGGAACAGGAACGTAACAAGAAAAGCAACAACAAAAATGCTGCGACGATTACTACACCCAACAAAAATCTCAATGACAGTGTTTGGACCTTTGAAGCTGTTAGTCCTGTTCTAAATTGTGGTCGAGATACCACAACACCAACTCCACACAACAACGCCAACGACGACTCCGACTCAATGACGATGGACATTTCCTGTAACCTCTTTCAAGATCATTCGGGATTCGAAGCAGACAATGATGAAACTACCAATACCAACGATGTCAGTATAATGAATCCCGAATCATTGTCATTTACATCACCAGGCGCGGGAGCTGTTTTGTTGACGGAAGAAGGTCTCAAGCGTCACAATGATCAGAAATTGCAACGACTGATAAACGACAATGACAATGATGATGATTCTACACTGGCATTTTTGGAATTGCGAACCAAAGATAATGGTGCAGCTGGAAAACTAGAAAAAGTTGTTCTCAAACAAAAGGTACGACGATTGCAGGCCAAAGAGTTGAAACAACAAGCCGATACCTTCTTGGAACAGGCACGAGCAGAACGAAGACGACAACTCAAGAAGGAAAAGCAACACGAGCCCGTACACAATGTTGAGGATGACGATCAAGTATCGACTAGCCTACTGTCGCAGAAACATGGTAAATCGTCGAATAAAACTGGTCCTAAACAGTACGATAAACTCAGAAGTCCTGTCAAAACTCCCAGAACACCCGTTTCAACGTCGCCTCAGACTTCTACGGGGGTTCAAACTCCTGGCAGTCACGAAAAACAACAGCAACAACAATTGAGTAAGAAGGTAGTCACATTGGTAGTTGCGACCAAACCAGCACGATGGTTCAAACGAGTTTTACACCTCAAAAAGAAGAAGAAACCAACCGCGGAAGAGTTGAAACTTCAGTGGAGGGAAAAGGAACGACAACGTGTCGAACTTGCTCGGTTGGAAAAGGAAGAAGCCGAACGACGTGAACGAGAACGCATCGAAGCTTTGCGACAGTCGTACTTGGAAAAACAGCGACAACTGGAAGTCACAGCAGCGATTGCAAGACCAAGACAACTGCAGGATGGTGGTTCGCCTGCAAGTACTACTTCCTCTTCTCCTAGCAAGCATAGTGTGATTGTAGATGTGGACGATTTGATTGCAGCCAATTATAACGCCAGTCATCAAAGCAATCTGGAAACACACCCTTACGAAGATGATGATGTTCTTGCTGCCTTGTCAAGTACAAGCAATTCTACAAATCCCAGCAGTACGGTCAGTGACAACAGTGATTTGCGAGAACATTGTGGCCGTACCAGAACAAAAGCCTCTGTTTCAACAAAACCAGCAACAATGACGACCGCTGCTGGCGTGGGAACTTGCACAGTGTGTCATATTCGAGAAAGATCGCATATTTCCATGCCGTGCATGCATTTTGCCTTTTGCGAAAACTGTGTACGGAACCAAAATGTCTGTCCTTTGTGCAGTCGAGAGAACGTTGTCTTTTCTTTTGTAAACACTCAGTAAAGTTGTATTATGGATGGCCATGAACTCTATTTTAGCTAACCACACGGTACTTTTTAAAGGAAACTCAGTGCCTGCTTTCTCTTTCGACCTAGCGTTTTTACGGTTTTTCATTATAGATGATTTGCACCCTCCATTCTATGACCTCCACAGGGAACAGGACGGTCGGTTGCTGATCTGAATCTTTCAATGGACTTTCGATTCCTGACGACTCGGTTCTTAATCATTCGTGAACGAAATTCTCCGAAATCGCCACTGTTCCGCTTCTTGAAAACGAAATAAAAAATGATGATAGGTTGTTGCTTCATCTTACAAAATAATAAAAAATCACTCAGATAACGCAACCCAAATTGCCTCAGTAAAAAATAAATAAACACACAATGGCTCTCAGTAATTACACTACAACTCCTTTCGACTTTGGCTTTTACGATTACTTTGGACCAGTCTCTCCCTTTCACAACGACAGCTGGATGCCTGTCCTCGGTGATGAGATTGAACGTGATGCCAATGCCATCATCCGTCATCCGTCATTCCTCGCCTGGTTACGAAATCAACGAAACGGATAACACGTACCAGATTGCAATGCAAGTGCCTGGTTGCAATGCCGACGACATTGATGCCAATTTGGAAAATAATGGACGTACGTTGCACATTACTGGAGCAAAGACTATTGCAACAGGCAATACGACTTCGTCTACCCGTTTTGAGAAGCGTTTTACTGTTGGTGATCAAGTTGACGCTACCAAGCTGTCTGCCGACCTTTCCAATGGTGTATTGACCATTACTGCGCCAAAGACCAAGAAGCGTCAAGCCACTCCCATGCGCTTGGATATTTCCGAAGGCCAGCATCAGCGCCTAACGTACTAAATCCATGCGCATTTCTGAAGTCAAGTTTGTGCGAGTTTAGAACAGTTGACTACTCTATAAAATAGTAGGTGCATGTTATCATGGCTTCAGCAGAAGCATGTAGAAACAAATAGATAAAATATGCTACCAAGGAAAGGGCTGTAGGTCGCTTTCCTCTACCATACTGTTAGATTTATTCAGCTTGATTGGGTTCCTGATGGGTGTACACTTGGAATGTACGCTGTGATTAGGTACAAGGTTTGTACTTCTAATCGATTTGAGAAACGGGTGTAATTGTCAAGCTAATTGCAAAGATAGGATAGTTGAAAACTCCCACCAAGCTGGAGCGTCGGTATGAAAGTTGCGCCAATGAATGCAGAACCAAAAAAATATGTTATAGCTAAAATAGTTTTTTTGCTTTATTTCTCGCCAATTTTATTGGGACTTGAAGATTGTAGCCATCACTATCTCTTGTCGACTAACGCGACCCGCTTGAGTTACGGATGCTGCGAAATGGACCGCGATCATCGCATTTGACTCGTACACACGGCACACCGGGAGCAGGTCAAGAAGGCTGGTCTTGTAACGTGCCTGCTGCAACCACCACTTGTATTCGCAGTGTTGATTTCGGATCCTCCTATCCGGCCAGTCCAGTCCGCTCTAAAAGACGGGTTGGGTATTGAGTCACTATCGCCATTGAGTCGTATTTTCAATTTGTGACGCACCGTAGCTACTAGCAATTAAAGCACAACTACGTTTACTACTACTACTAGCTAGTAGTAGCGTGGTGTACAAGAGGTATCCAAATCCAAATTCAACTCGTACTTTCATAAAAAACAAGTTCCAAAAAATAATACAGTATCAAATATCTCACAAAGATCAAAAACGGAAAATCTTCAAGTAGACTAGACTAATCCACTGGCTACCATGAAGTTTTCTCTTTTATTCTTCGCGTCTGCTTTAACTTGGACGTCGGATGCATTTATTCACAATAGCCATCTCCTTTCCAGACAAACAGCGTTCGCTAGCACTAATAGCCGTGTCGCCTTTGTCAACAATCCACCAACAATAGCCTCCCCAACAAGAAGGACCGAATTGCACATGGAATCGGATTTTTCTTCCGCTATGCCCGAAGCTCCAAAACAGACCACGCGTGAATTTTTGGAAAAAGCTGCCGACAAGTCCATTGCAACCGTGGTTGGGTCGTTAGGAGAAGGTGTGGAGGCTGTGCCAGAAGTGGACGAATTGCGTCAGTTAAGAAAAAACAAAAGTACCACGGACGAACAGCTCGCCCTGGGCATTTACTCTTTAATGATTGAACGAGGTATGACGTACGATGAGGATGATGACACTGGGACCTTGACACCGACTGATTTTGACATTCAAGCTAATTTGGAAGTGCCAGAAGTTAAGCAAGAATTCTCATTTTTGTACAAGTATGGAATGAGTCTCATCACGAAGGGTTTAGCGAGTGTAGATGGCATCAAAGAGGTTGTACAAAAGCGATTGATTGCCAGAACGGGGAAAACACCGGAAGAATTCGATGAGTGGCTTGGATTCTAAATATATCCTTAACAGAACACGTGATAGTTTCGATTGAATTGAAAAGTCAAATACTGTGGAAAGTCGACTCGGGTAAGCTAAAAAGAAAGAAGTTAAAACGTATTCGTATGTAACTTGCGTGGCTAGACCATCTCGTGTGAAGGAGGAGTAGCCGGCATCCCCAACCCTCGGCGAACAATTTGAGATGGAGCTCCAAACTCCTGTTCCGAAATCTTTAATTTTCCACACTCTTCACCAATCAAAATTCGAAAAATATTTTGGTCACTACATTTCTCAAGTTGATTGTCCCACCACATATTCAAATTCCGGCGATCCAGCTGGTGAAAGCCTTTGAGACGTACACGTGCACTACTATCCAATTTTACGACACCATGGTTACTGATTCCTCCTCGGTCGGAACCACTGGCAGCTGCAACTGTCTGGTGAATACTGGAACCAAAATCTTCGCGCCCCAATTGGGCTGGGGGGAAGGGTTGTTCTGGACGGGCCCTAGGATTGGCACGCAGTGCCGGTTGTATGTACGCATTTTCAAAAGGATCGAAAGGACCAATGCGAGCTCCAAGTTCTGGGAATGGCAATTCGTACTGAGGTCCAGCTGGTCCGCCTCCTTGTTCGTTTCGTGCATGAACCTGAGGACCCGTTAGTGGTCCTTCTCCAGCTCGTTGGGCAGCGAGAGCAGCTGCGGCGGCCGCTTGTTGCTGCTCTTCGTGAAGCTTAATATCCATTACCGTGGCAACTTCAAGAGGAAGAGTGGAACTTGTTGGGTCGTAGCGAGCTCTTGTACTTCTCAGGAATAGATACGTCATGAACATGAGAGCAATCGTTGCTGTAAAAAGTAGTGGAAAGAAGCTAACATGTCAGGGATTTCCCGGGGGAGGTGGCTGTTTACTATAATACAAATGCAGAAACATACCGTAGGCTTCGTGCCGCGCCTCTTTCAGAATGAACTGGCCGGTGATTGTCATTTGAGCGATAATCAAACCAAAAACAAAACGACGGAAGATTTTAGGCCAGAACTGGCCGCCACTCTCAAACACGCTTTCGTAGATGTAGAGGTGATGGTGTGTCCACATGATACGGCTAAATGTGCAAAAGAGAGCGCAGGGCAGCAACACCAATGGAGCGACAACTGCAAAGACTACACTTAGTACAACCACAAGCATGTCCTGGGCTAAAACTTTGTGAAAAGGGAACCAGCCTGGATCATCAATCGCTCGCATTCCCAAGAGAACAGATCGTTGGGTTCGTAATGTAGCATTTGGAAATATCAAGTAGCGTAGAGTTGCCTGGACAAGTGACATGATTCGGACCAACTCCATTCCTGAGACGAAGACAAAGAAAATTAATCAGAAGCGAAGCATCTTACCGACTCCCTTGCAAGGCAACAGCAAACAGTCGTTGATGCAACTAACTTACCGAGTCCCAAAAAAGTCTTGATGGTAACAAAGGTAATAAAGAAGCTGGACATGCGAGGGAGAGAATTTCCCAGCATTTCAAAGGCCGCTTCTGGGTTCTCCACAATTATAGCAATCGTGTCAAAGATGGATCCGGCAATGGTCGTCACCAAAAAGACATTCAAAACCTGGAACAAAAAATATCGAGAAAATGCACGCATCTGGACTTCACTGAAGCTCACCAAACCTTCTGCGCGGCCAATAGCCAAAAACAGCGGCGGCAAGAGTTGTTGGATAGCCACAATACAGAGTGGTTGGATCATAGCAATAGCAGAGCTGAAAAAAGCGCTCGCTTGGTCCAATTGTGCCAAGCGAGGAGAGGAGCTCACCAAGGCGCTTTCACTGACCAAAAGAGACACCAAGGCAATTGGGACCACGTAAAAGGTTATAATCAACAAGACAAGAACTTCGCCAACGTAGCTCCGTGTCCGCGTAGCGCCCTTGGAAATGTAAATGTTGTTCCACAGAATATCCCGGGGTTCGGGTGCGGTCGAGACTTGCATGCTGCCGGGACGTGAACTGTGCATTGACTGAATCGCAATCGTAGCTGCTGTAAAGGTATGCATTACAACAAAGGCTTTGTCGCTGACCTCATTCAAGTGGTCTTCAATGTGAGCTGGCGGTTGCGAAGACTTCGACGATGGACGCTGTGAGTTGTTACCGAGGACTCGAGCCGGAGGAAGTTGGGCAAAGTCTCCCGATAAAGACTTGCCAATCCCGCTGCCATTATCCTGCTGCAACGTAACGCGGTCAGCCATTTGGGTGTACTCGGCGGTGGCTGGTGGATTGTATCCATCATTGGCGGCCTCGGCTGTGGCCACGGCAATGGCGTTGCTATCGTTAACATTAGTGGCTGTGCCACCAGCCAATGATGATCCTACCATGCGAGATAATCGTTGCATTTTTTGCTTGGCCTTGGACATGGTCGATGACTTGCGGCTCCTCTTAGTTAGGGACGTTTCATCGTCGCTTTCGTTGTTCACGTCGCTTTCTGGATTGCCTTTCGACACTGATGAGGATGGTTGGGGACTGCGAGCTCTCAAGACACCACTTCCGCCACCCCCAGACCTCGAAGCTGCCGGCAAGACTTGTTCTGTGGGCTCTTGCTGTTGTTGCGCCAAGCCATGGCTCTCCTCGTCCTGAACTTGCGGTGGTGGTGAAATCGTATCTTCCTTTGCTGCTACATGGATGCTCGTGTTAGTAGAAAAATACTCCTCGGGCATGGGCGATAGGGGCGAGGAGGTCACTAATTGTTGCTTTTTGGCATTCTTGGGAACCACCAATCCCAATCGTTCGTGGTTCTTCTGTTGCTGTTCTGTACTGGCAAAGGGACTCGAAAGTGCCAGCAGATAATCAATATCCTTGGACCCATCTCCTCCTGCTTCCATTCGATCTAACATCTTCATGACTCGTCGTCGTCGACGTTGTTCTTGTTCAATGTCTTGGTTGAGCGATTCCAAGTCTGTGTAGAGTCGGGTCAATCGTTCTTGTGTTCCCGGCACCAACTGGAGGCGTTCCAGACAGTGCCGAAATCCAAACACGTGAGCCATGGTCCAGCTCGCGCCGGAGGGATTGCTTCCACAACACGAACATCGACAGCATGCCGTGAGAGCCTTTTTGCCTAACCGCCGTTGCTGTTCGGGTTGAAAGAGCTTGTACTTTTCCGTCCGACACAACAACAAGAGTTCCTTTTCCAACTGTGACAGGACGTTGGTCCTTTGCGCTACCAGTTTTTCTAGTGTCATGACATTCTGACACAAAATGACCTGTTGAACGGCCTGGGGATACACGTGTCGAAAATAGGAATTGATTTTGGCTCTCGAACGAAGATGCCGTGGAATATTGGTGACCATAACGGTACGTAAATGTGGTTCTCTCGACAACAAGTACGTGTGTCGAATGCTGTTGAAGGTTTCGTATTCAACCAACAGTTCTCGTACCACAATGGCCGTTAGCAGGTAGGCAGCAAAGCAGTGGACCCACAATCGCGGCGATCCACCCGACACGTTGGCCATGGTAAATCTCAAAAAGTCGGTAAAGAACAAGCTGCCAACGTATCCCTTGAGATCCTTGGCATTGGCGTGTCCACTTCCGGTAAAGTTAAGTGGTAGGAGGACCACAAAGCTAAAGACAGACATTTTAACAATGCACCTGAGTGCGAGACGATGGAACCTGAGAAAAATGAGCGCATCGTACCCGATGCGATGAATGATTTCTTCGTCGGACACAAAGAAGCAGACCTTGACCCACTTGAAGTATCCGTCCACGGGCAAGGGTGGTGGTACCAATTTGGGCAATCGGTGTCGTCGGGGACTGCTAAACAGCGGACTCGTTTTCTGATTGTGGTAAAAGCAGCTCAAAAAGATCAGAAACAAACAACAGAGCAAAAATACCAACATGATGAGTGTCGCAAAGCTCATGGACGTTTCCTTAAAGGCACTGATATCTTCGACATAATTGGGCAAAAATCCCAAGCGACGACGATGATACTGATGATGGTAATGATAATCATGTGGGTTATAGTCAGGATCATAACTTGGTGTGTAGGAGAGTTGCGCGTTTGTTTTCGTAGTAGAAGCATGCGTGGTAGTGGTGGTAGTAGTAGTAGTAGTAGTAATGCTGGTTCCTGTTTTTGTGTGCACGTCTGCGCCAGATGCAGTAGCAGCAGCAGTGGTTGCAGTATTCGAAAACACATTCCATCGTATTTTAGTTGGTTTCACAATGGGCACCATTGGTTCCCACGCGTCGTCGTCATTTTCGTCGACGGGTCCCAACAACCAGACAATAATGGGTTCCACCGTTTGTAAAAACAAGTGTTTACGAAAATTCATAAAATCAATCATCCACTGTGGAGCTTCGTGTCGCTTGTTTTCGTACAGGTATTCGTACGTCGTCACACGACTCACATTGTTACTGCTGTTGGCAATGTTGTTCGTGTTGTTGTTGGTATTGTTGATGGTGCTCTTGAAATCAGTAGTAACATTCTTGTCATTGTCGTTGTCGTCGTCTTGCAGAAGAGAAGAAAACACATAATAATCATCATCATTGCTATCATTACTGTTGTTATTTTTGTTGTTCCACAGTGTGTCGTTGTCAGTAATGTTCGTCTTCTTGTTCTTCTTCGGTGCTACAGTGATTGCGTTTCTCCTACTGTTATCCTCGCTGCTGCTGCTGCTGCTGCTGCTGCTATTCATAATCGCAGTAGCATCTATACCAGGACACGTCAGAAAAAACGACACACCCACACATAACAGAATGCACCGCAATGGAACAACCAATACTTTCATCGTTGTCGACGGGAGAAAAAGAAGTTGTGTAGTTGTCTGTGCATGTGCGAGTGTTTGTAGGGGGCTTTGGATTTTGGATGCGAAACTTGGTCTTTGATGGGAGAAAGAAAGAAAAATATTGAACGGAATGAAAGGTAACCACTTCTATCACAATGCCTTTCTTTCTCTAGTTTAACCTCTCTCTTTCTCCAACTAAAAATTACCTCACAACGACTGTTTGTTGTTATTGTTTCTGCTTTTTCTATGTGCGGATGTGGTACTAGTACAGTAGTAAGTATTCGAGTTCAAGAGTGTGATTATTAACGAGTCAAGAGCGAAAGTTACTACTGTACCGTACTACCCTGGTGGTGGTAGTAATAACGCCTTCGTTGGAATGCTTCCTTCTCATCCTATGTTGTATTATTTAAGCTGGATACTGGGAGAGCCCGCCTGTCGCTATCATTGGATTTGAACCGTTATCTTGAATTTGAATGAATCTACTAGACTTTCCCGGGCGTCGAATGTCCTACAAACCTTCGAGGGAACAACCACAACAACTAAAAAAGTGCGAATGGGAAATTCTACATCTACATTCCCTACTACTAGTAGTAGTCTACTACAGTAGCTAGCTACTAGAGTAAAAACTATTGTAAAACACTAAAACCGAATAAAAGTTCCGAAAAAGATAACGATACAGCTACAATTATATTTGACGCAGTAGTTTTTCTTCCAACTCCTCGACCTTTTTTTCAAGCAGAGCTTCCTTTTCTTTGAATTCTTCAATTTCCTTTTCCAGTTCATAGTTTTTCAGGACAACCTCGTCATACTTGGAGCGTAGAAACATTTCATCGTCAACATCTTCTCGGTTGCCGAGACTGGTTTTGTCCCCGACAATTCCATTAAAAGTGTCACTCTCCAATTCTTTCACATCCAATTCTTTCACACTTTCATTCTCCACCAGAATTGCGGAAGAAGGTAGTTTCAATTTCGTCGAAGATCGGCGTCGTTGGAACTGCTCTCCTACGCGACTATTGGTTTCTTCGGAACTTTCACCCGATACGCCACCACCCAAACTCAGACCTGACCGCGAATTCAGTTGAGAAAGTCGAGATGACAAATCGGATCTACCGTGGACCGAAACATCAAAATTGGAAGAACGCAGAATGCCCTCCCGTGCCGATGCTTTCTTATATTGGGATTTCATGATCGTCTCGCCAACACCAACGCCCTCGGTAACACCCTTGCGCTGAAATTTGATCTTGGGAAGAAATACAAAACACAGAGTTCCAATATCCGTCAATGCAATGATGGCACTCAGCACAATAAAAACAGCGACAGAATTTTCGCCAACTGCAATGACCACTGGTAGGCCAATGACCAATACCTCGCAAACAAATAAGGAGCACAGAGCAATGTACTTTTGTTCTTGATACCTATCGCCAATATTTCGAACCTTGTAGAGAATGATGTTTGTGACAATCATTAACAAACCGTGTATAGCAATGATAGGTCCAACAAAAGCCCACATGCTTTGACCATCTACAAGAGAGCAGCTTCCGTAGCTACTGACTGTCATGACGTTGGTAACTTCGTCCATTTCAATGGTATCAATGGTGCGCACGTACTGTACGAGTAGAAGAATAGTACGGTAAAGGTGTGAGCGGGCGGAAATACCAGCACGAACCACACAATTAAAATTCATTTTTCTGCCATCCAGCGACGTACCTCAAGTGGATGAATTATGGTCCAAGTAGTGGCAATGACCAAATCAAGAAGTAAGATTGCAGCCAGTATAAACGCTGTCTCCGTAAATGTGACTTTGACGCGAAGCTGTGTAGGGTGATTCAAAATCTTATTCAACCGGAATGACTTGGCCGACAGTGACCCATATTGTAAAACCCAGCCAATCGTGTACAGGAAAGGTGCCGCTTGACAGGCTCGTGTAGCCATCTTTGTGTCTTCGTCGTGACCAGCTTGAAAGCTCAGTGCAATGATGGTTGACGAGGACACCATTGCACCAAAACATATTATGAAGAGAAATTCAATTTGAGATATTCGCACCACTGGATGACTCCGATGCACAACCAACCATGCGATAAATATAAGGCACAGGGACCAAGTGATAGTGACAGCAGAGTACCCAAACACTAAGTCACCCGTAGACAGTAGGTTGTCATCATGTCGTACACAAAATGATTCTCCTACTGCCCCGGCAGTAGAAGTTCCTCGAGGACATGAATTACACTGAGTCTGCTGGTTCACTTCGGCGGTGAATGTGTCGACAGGGCATTCGTCACATTTGCTATCTAGTATGGCACCTCCTGTTGCTACCAAGGTTAGATTCACAAAGTTGCCTGCTGGGCAATCAATAGCGCTAGGTGCTGGAACGACAACACCCGCCTCAGCTTGTAGATTTGGTGATACGAGAAAATTCCGTAATGTTTGGTTGTTGTAAGTATCAGGTTGCCACTGGGTTCCGGCAGACCCGCGTCCATTATTGCGTTGAAACTTGTCGTACGACAATGGCCCAAAAATAGTGTCGGTGGTTAGAACAATCATGGCACGCCGCAACTGTTCGTAGCCTTCCTCTGTGGAAAAGTCGACAGAAGGGTCTGGATCGTCAACGACCCGATAAAAAGATTCCAAATGTTCAGCAAAAATCATGGGAATAACGTAGGAAACCTAACGGAGAAAAATGATGGATTTTTTTGAAAATCAAATCGTAAACAAAAGCGACAGTCAAGCATCCACATAAACAAACATGCACGCTTTATCAAAGAGACATACCACAGTATCGTAAGTGCCTTCGTATCCAAACTTGTCCTGGTTGTATTGGAGCATTTCCAGACCCGAATCAAAGAAGCGATCACTGTAGTCCATGGCAGGATGCCATTGACTACCCCCCTGAATGTACGGAACTTGTTCCGAATTGTCCGTGGCCCATCCCCATGTTGCCGGTGTCATCCAGAGAGATTTGGGTCGACAGCCATTCTCTTTCCACCGCTGCAAAAGGACGTCCTGTTCGACCAGGACACACGCAAAAATGGCCGGAGTTATTGTATTCGTTGTAGCGGTGGTATTTCCCAAACTCCTACTACCATTTGTGTCACTGTACGTGGCAGAAGGTGGACATATCCTATCGGCTTGTTCTTGCAACCAAACGTCGTCAAATTGATTTACAAAACCATTTTGATCGTCGTCGCCATCGGGATCATAACTAACAGTTACAACATTTTGGAATCCCACTCTTTGTAAGGCACGGATAGCAGAGTGACAGGTACTGTTGAAGAACTCGGATTTTGTCCTGTAAATAACGCGGATCGGCTGACTGGTAAAGAAATCTTGCTCTTCTTCGGGCGTTAACGAGGAGGAAACAGCTGTCGCTTGAAAGTTCAATGCTTGCACTGCGGGTAACGGGTACTCATCGGAATTAATATGAACTCCAAAAACGTAAGGATTATTTTCTTCGTAATATGCTGGAGGTCCCACTTGTGCTAAAACCATAGTTTTTCGTTCGAGGGCGGGTGTTTTGTCGTAAAGGCTTGCAAAGGAACAGGTTCCAACAATATATTGTGGTCGTAATGCGTCCAGTACTGCCGATAAGACTTGTTCGTGTTGTACACCGTACGCATTGGTTCCCATTTCATCTGAATTTCCACCAATCAACGACACCAGACGAAATTGTACATACACGTCTTGTTGAAAGCCTATTGCCAATCCCTGCTGATCGTTCAGATCGTTGAGCAATTCTACAGATGTCGTAGCACCATCTCTTGCATTACCGCACGATGTGGCCGGTGTTACTTGTACCAGTGTAATAATGGTTGTGTTCGTGGTACTGTTCGTTGTTGTGATGGTCGACAACGCTGCTGCTTCGGGTTGAATATCGAACAGTATGCACGGTTCGACGTTTTGATCGGGTAACACTTCTGCCATTTCTTTTGTTGTGAGATTACACATAGGAAAATCTGCAAATTCCAATCTATTTTCTCCAGTAGGAGCAGGAGCAGGAGCTGGAGCTGGATCATCATCTACTGCAACGATCGGTTGTGTCCGAACAACACCAAATGGAACCGAGGACAAGAGGAGAACACCAACCAAATAATAATAGAGAAGAGGATGGACACACTTCCAAGATGAGCCTATTATTGATATTGTTCCTTTCCTTGATTGTTTTGGTCGATTGTGCATTCTGCTGTTATTCATACCACACATTTCTGATTGACTTTGCTGCTGCTGCTGCTGCTGCTGCTGCGCTTTTATGAATTGTTGCTGCTTCCTTGGCCGTTGCCGTCTGAAGGTGTGTTTGCGGCCGTTCCATGATTCATCCAGATCGCGACAAAGTCTTCCACACTTGCAAGAACAATCGTCCATTCTTCTTCTACTATCGAGACCACTAGTTGAATAAATCATTGCTTTCTCTACGAGAACACATCGCTGTGATGTCATGTGGTGGTGGGTGGATTCGTGCGGGAACTCTGCTGGATAAGGTTCTTGTTCTGCAGTACTAGACTACTATTGTATTCTTCCGGTATTATTGTATATCCTGTTAATAGTGTGCGCTGTTGGTTTCTTGCGGTTTGCACGATGCAGCAATTAAGTATTAAATCTACTCGTATCGAAATGAATCTCAGACCTCAGACTGAATGAAGGCAACATAAATACTCCTGAAATTATTGAATTGCTGGTTGAACTACTACTAGAGTTGGTCTAGACTACTTTCTTGAATTTCATTTTCTTCCTGTCGTCCTTTTAATCTCGATGCTTTCGTGGTACCCGTAAAAAACAGTACTACTAGCTACAGTAGTAGCTAAGTCGAAAACTACAGTAGGAGGTAGTAGAATGTTCTTTTAGTACCGTTCGGTAGCGTAAGATGATTGTGGAGTCAGTAGTGAGTTCTTTGTTTGACGACTACTACTAGTAGTAGTAGCTAGTAGTATGGTACACCGATAATGTACCTGGTAATAGGTACTACTAGTAGTAGGCCTTATTATTAACCACCGTAGTGGAAATAACAAATACTTTTTGTGATTCGGCTATATTAATAATAACTGGTAGCTCTCTACCAGCAGTACACCAATGCCAGGTTGGTAGTAGACTACTTCAGCATTGCCCTACCAGTAGAACTACTAGTAGCTACGTAGTGTAGTAGCAGTTGACTACTACACCTCCATACTACTAGCTAGCTACTACTAGAGTGGTACAAAGTAGAGACAACTACTAGTAGCTACTACTGGTAGCTACTTTAGCTAGTAGCCTAGAAACACTGGCTGGTACTGCTAAGTTAAAGTAGTAGACTACTCTACTACTAGCTACTCTAGCTACTACTAGACTACTAGTAGTAGTCTACTTACTTTGATGAATTTTTGGGCCGGTTGGGAAGAAGGGTCGATGATTGAGTTGAATTTTCGAACAAACGTGCGATCTTGTAGAACAGAAAAGATCTTGGATTTTGGATTTTGATAGGAAAAAATCGAGGAAAAATAATACTGTACAACAACATGAACTAGACTCCTACCACTCAGAGTGGTACTAGACTACCAGATGCTACTACTGCTAGCTAGAGTACCTACTACCAGGTGCTCACTCGAATCCAGTACTCGAGTAAAGCTGAGAAGTAGTCTACTGCAGTAGATAAAAAATAGTAGTCTTCTGCTCCCGCCCAATCAGCAGCGACAGTGCAAATCCCTTTTATTTTCTTTCAAGAGATAAAACCAAAAACAATTTTCTATTATACAGTAAATTACACAGACACAACAATTAAAAAGAATGAATGACGACGATCAGCAAATTTTCATGCTCGTAGAAATGGGCTTTGAAAAAGAGCATGCACGGAAAGCCCTGCAGGTCTGCAGTGGTAATGTGGAACGGGCCATTGAATATTTGTTTGCTCCTACGACGACTAATGCTAATGATGACGGTGCTGCTAGAGCTAGAGACCCCCCTAACAATTCCACTAACAATACAACGAATTCTGCTGCTGCTGTGTCGGACAATAGTATTTCTTCATTTCGAGATGTAGTAGCTTCCATTAGCCAGTACAGTTTGGATCAAGGTCGCTCGGCTTGTACGTGTATTGCCTTGACGGCTGCCCAAGAATTCTTGCAACGACCCTCACTCTACCACGACAATAATGATAATGATAACAATACCATGACGCCAGAATTTTTGGAACGCGTCATAAACCATGGTGTTCACACGTACATGACATTACAATCCATCAAACCTGGTGTTGAGCACATGTCCGCCGAAGAAATCTTGGAAATGACATCATCGTCGTCGTCATCGCCCCCAGTGGCGGCGGTATCATCATCGGGTGAAACCGGTCCGAAAACGTTTCAGCATTTGCAATTAATTCCAGGTGGTATCCGACAGGGAATATTGGGTTCCGTCGACAATGGAATGGGACTGTCCTCGTTACTAACGGCGTGTCAACAAGAACAGCCAATATCACAGTGGATGGCCATTTTGATTACCAAAACTCCCGAAACAATTTTGGTTCTTTTTCCTCCTCCACACAACTCTTCCACATCCACTGCCTCGCAATCGCAATCACAATCACAATCGTCACCATTATTTGCAATTGTCGATTCCCATCCTCGTCCTGGAATTGTACAGGGAGGTAGTGGAGCCTACGCTCGTATTGTACCGACACTGCAAGACGTTGTCTGTCATTTGTCGACCATTTTACCAGCTACAGAACTGGGACCCGATATTCCCGAAATGATGGCCATGATGTACAATTCTTTCGATCTGTATCCATTAATTTGGAAAGACTGAAAATTTTTTATAATAAATTGATTTGATGTGACCTTTTGAATCCTGAAATGTTTTGCAAAACAATCATTTCAGACGCAAAGGTCGAAATAAATGTTGATTGGGATAAATTCTGAAACGGTGGGGTATGGAAGAATCATCTTCGAAAAGCAATGGCATTGCTCGGTGAAGATGATGGATGATAAAATGCTGATGCTATTTTTTGGATACAGACAAACTTGCCGAGAAGAGCGGCACCGGTCAGGTGTACAGTTCCAGCACATCAGCAGGTTGGTGAATTGTGAATAGGGTCATACGTCATACTCCGGTAGATGTACTCTAAACGATTATTCCTCCCGATGCGTAACAATATCATCTCTATTTTATTATTGTATTCGTTTGTGTGTTAGCTGCACGTGATGGATCTTCATACGAAATAGTAGTGTTGCCGCTGCTTCCAACTAAATTATTGTAACTATCATGTGCGTTATTCTTAGATGAATTTCGTTTCAAAATTGGTCACGGCAACACTTCCTGTGGATAAATCGTAATCACTCCAATCACCATCACTCAAATCAACATTATTGTAAATCTTTCCATTTTTACCAACGGCAATAAATTCTCCTTCATTACCCAAGGGATGGAAAGCGTACGGCTATTTTTGTGTGTGTGCGTATAATAATTTGTTGGTTTTGAGCATTCATTTGGTACGAGGTGTGTATACCGAAAAAAGAAAGAAATTGTCAGAGAAAAGAACTAACGATAGTACCATTGCAAAACAATAAAGCATCACTAGGAAGCAGTTGTCCATTGCTTCCTCCCTTCTTCAAATCATGTTTATCAGTATTTGTGTACTTACCTCCATATTTTCACAAAAAACGGCCAACATGGGAACCATTGTACCACTATCATCAGCTTTCATGGATCGAACTTTGTGCAGTGCGGCTTCCATTTCCTTGCTGTTACCCGTTTGTTTAATTTTCTTCTGAGATCGTTGGAATGTTGTTTTGTCATTGTCATCATTTTGCTGTTGCTGTTGCGACTGCAAATCAATTCCCAATACACGAAGTGTGGCTTCATTGCCAGTGATACCCGAAGAAGAATGATTGTCCCATTTCATGGTAAAATGGTACGGTGTTTCATTCCGGTGTTTGGAATGATTACCAACAACAGCATCGTGTAATTCATGTGTTTCGACAACAATCTTTTCACGCTTTTGTTCCTTATCGGTTGGATTGCAAACACTAAAGGACAACATGTGAGGACAATCAACAGCAGTAGCTGTGGCACCACCAGCACCGTCGTCGTCATCATCATCATTAGTCTCCGTCGTAGTAGTAGTATTGAGCGTAAGAGACTCAATCCCCTCTAGGTCGGCTTTGCAATACAAAATGTAGGTTGGCATGGTTCTGAATAAGAATTGGAATTGGAATTGGAATTGGATTATAAGCACTGTATGATAATAACAGGACGATGGGTGGCGTCTTGATCGATTGTTTGTTGATGGTTGATGATGGACTGCCATCAAACTAACGTTGTTGAAAAATCAGAGTCTGTCCATCGTACGGTAGCGATGAAAGATCAGATGTGGTGAAAATAGATCCAAATTCTGATAGAACCATTTGCCTGGGTGGAATTTAATTTTCAATGTCATTCAGCCGTGTGTTTTATTTTTATACGTTTTCCAAAAAATTGGCTTTTCCCTTTTCCTTTCTCACCTCCAACTCTCAACTCTCAACTCCCAACGCAGCTTAGTAGACTAGCTACACACTGCTCGCTACTCTAGCTACTAGTAGTAGCAAGAGCTACTACTAGGACATCTCATACTTGCAGTAACAAGCAAATACATACTGCAGTGCGTAAGAATTAGTAGTATTAACAATTAATGCATCCACACAACACCAAAAAGAATCCTACACCATACCACTGTTGAAAGCTTACACTGAACACTGAACTCATTCCATTCATATTTCATATCATGAGACGAAGGAACGGCTGCGTCTGCGATATTGTAATGTCATTTTGTCTGCTCATCATATTATCATCAACAACACTACCAACCACCATGCGAGTTAATCAGCCTTCATGGACTGTACTTAGAGACAAGTTCTGCAATTAGAAGAGGCAATGGCAGTTTGAGCGAGCCACTCGCTAAAAGACTTATGGATCGCTCATAATGTGGAACAGGT
>Ga0100391_1001938_pt1 | contig 22454 bp, 19 predicted proteins | sample CryGeymeta201515_FD_81541 | JGI IMG/M metagenome (GOLD analysis project Ga0100391, IMG submission 81541) | Groundwater microbial communities from Crystal Geyser aquifers in Utah, USA - Crystal Geyser metaG 2015-15 | ecosystem: Environmental > Aquatic > Deep subsurface > Groundwater | place: USA... | reverse complement strand
CTTCCGCAGGATCTTTGAGCTCTGACTATCGATGGACAACAACACCATACCAATTGGTCGAAATCGACGGCAAAACTTTTCCTCTGAGAATCAGCAGCAACGGAAACTTCACAACTTGGACATTTTTAACTCCGGGAATTCAAGGGCAGATAAAATTACTCGATCAAAAGTCCCTTATGTGGACGAGCATATTCGCCTCACATCGCTCGCACTCACCAAGAGTCACCAATACAAACGCGATTACGGTTGTTGAAGATTCTCCTGGTGAATTAGTTGCGGTTGTGAACAACGACCAAGACATTCGCTTTCCTTGGCACAACTATCTTTCGTCAGTCTTAGAAATAAAGAACGGCTTAAGCACCTTCTTTACGCAGCAAGAACTATCTCACAATGGTGATCTTGATATGAGCACGACAATCGGGTGGAAGCGACTCTCGAAAGGCTTTAGTCTGGAGAGCAGTGTTGGTTTTGCCAGAAAGGCTAGCTACAAGTTCGGTTTTGGCAAGATCGCCGCACAAGCTCGCGTATCTCGGTGGTCATTTAAATCTGAATTTGAGGGCGTGACGTCGTCGAGCGGATACAGCATCTTACTCATGCCCAAACTTTCCTACGATCTCTCGAAGACCACCTCTCTATTCACTTCATCACTTCTCATCTATTCTTTAACAAAAGATGAGAAGATTTGGTCGTCTGTCAGAGGGCAGGATTACATCAGCCTAGGGGTGCGACATGAGATTTAATATCCTTTCGCTAACTCTAGCAGCGCTTCTCACCTTAAACGGCTGCTTTCTCTCGGACAACACCGCTCCCTCGACAACAATCATGGTCACTCAAAGTGATGGCGACGCAAAGAGCTGCCCCAACTTCAAGACTCTTTGGAAGGAAGATGCCGCTGACGAAGAAATCACCAACGCCATACTTTGTTACATCGATGACTACAGCAAAAAAAGAGACAACGTCAGGATGCCTCGGCCTGAAGGCTTAATGGCAAGTGAGATAGCGACGATCGTCACAAAGTTTGTATCCAAAGGACCTGCATTTAGAGCCGATGAAATTAGAGTAGCGCTCTTTGTGAAGTCACTCCTTGTCGGAGGCTCTCAGGAGTTTCTCAAATGGGAGGAGGTCGATCAATTGCGTGAAATCGTCGCGAAAAATGCAAGCCATTGGCTCAAGATCAGACGAGACCCGGAAATCCGCGATAGAGATTTAGCCCTGATAAAATCAGTTCTAGAAAACATTTCTCCATCCAAAGAGCTTGGCCTTACTGTTCCCGTGCTCATAGGCGCGAGCCAAATCGTAGAACGCTTTTCCGACGCCATTTCTCTAGAAGAAGTTCGAGAAGAAACTCCCCGAATCTTTTCGGGGTTAGCATCATTCCTTGGATATTCCTCTGAGACTCAGAAGATTAGCCTCTTTGAGGCCGTAAATCGTGCCCGTCGATCCATCGATGCCTTTGAAAGACTAGAAGATTTAAGCCAGACAAAAGATCCTCTAAAAATTGCAAGCTCCTCAAGCGATTTGAACACCTATCAAAATCTGCGAAACCGGATTCGCAGCCAAACTAGACAACTCGCGATCGATCTCATTGCGGCAACCGGATACGGATCAGGCGGGCGGGTGAGCGTCGATGGCTTCCGAGAGTTTTTCGAATCTTTGAATAGAATTCGATTTACTCAAGATGGAGAAATCAAAAAGGTCACTCTTCTTGATGGACCAGAGATTCTCGCCAAAGCAGCTTTCAACTTTGTCGGCAAACTAGCGGGCAATTCAAAATCAAGCTCTCTAGGCAGGAAAGACTTTGAAACTGCTGGGGAAACCGTCTTGTTCGAAGTTTATGAGTCAAATCTTGCTCGCGATGTGGAACATTTTGAACTTTCAAAATCTCCGAAAATTTTTGAAAGCCTCAGGCTAAGTGAGTCACAAACAAAGCTATATCAATCCATACTCCCAATAGCTACTTACGAATCTTCCGAAAAATTGACACTTAACTGGGGTGCCTTAGTTGAACGTGGCTCTGGCCTTCGAATTGTTCACGCTCTTATTTCTGGCTTCGATAAAAATGGAAATGGAACCCTCGAACTCAGCCAGGATCTTAAAGACAAAGAATTTACGACGCTTCTTCGCCTAGGTGACTACCTCAAAGGCGCGCTCTCCTCTAGCCACAAGGACGACAAGGACAAAGAAAAGGAAGGTAGCCTGAAAGAAGTCTTATCCTCCCCGAAAGCGTCTATGGTTTTCGGAATATGGGCTGACAACATGGCTCAAATGTCTAAAGGAGACGCCTCACTCAATGCTCATGAGCTCAGCGAACTCTTCGAACAACTTGAGGATATATCTTGGAAGCAAAGTCATCTAGAGCAGTATCAGGACGCAGCCTTTCCCGAATGGATTTTGCTGGACGCAGAACTTTTATCAAATCGATTCCAATGGAATCTTCACTCCAGCCTTATCAATCAGAGCTGGAATAACGAAAAGGCGAGGTACTGCCTCATCGAAGCTATTAAGGTTTCCGCTTCAGAAGAGGAGTTTCTCAGAAAGCATACCGAATACTGCACACCAAAGGGATCGCAAGATGTGGAGTCCCTTAAAGAAATTTTCAAGAAGAACCATGACTGGGTCGTAAAAGCCTCATTGTCCGCGCAATACAAAACCGAAAACTTTAGCTCTCAACTCGCCCTCTCCCACCTCCTAACTCAGTGGCTCGAAACTGTGATGAAATTCAACCGAAAAGAAGCTTGTGAGAATTATTCGTCAAGAGATACGAATTGTCCGAGCCCCATCACCGAGAAAGACTTTGCGAAATTTGCCAAGGAGAATATGGGCCCGAGTTCCCTCAGGATCATTCCGCCGAAGTTCAGGGCGGCTATTCTGGCCACAAACTTAGATCCCGCCGAAGCTTTAGCAAAGCTTTTATTCAATGCTTACGACCTATTAGAGATCAAAGAAAAAAATGGTCTGAATAAAAATGAGCTTTTGGCCGAACTCCTAAAGAGAAGTGCGAACAACAACAAGAAACTTGCTTATCGTGATCTACTTCTCAATAGCTGGGCGCTCGCTAGGCTACTTAGCGAAAACTAAAAGCGCACTCCTATATAGGCAAAAGACTGAGTCGAGATGAAGTCTAAGGTCACATCGTCGATCTGCATGTAAGTCGTATCAGCCACAATCGAGATCGCTCCAAAATATTTTTTTCCACTAAAACCCAAACCCGTCCGGCCCGTGCCTTTGCCTGCGAACTTCCACTCACTTGTTCTGCCGTAGTCTCGAGTTGTGTATTCCTGATGCTGTGGTCCTAATGCCAGCTGTGCCGATAGGTGAAGATACCAAGGTCCCCCTATTACGATGTTGTATCCGTATCCTCCACCGAAAGAAACGATCTTAAACTCTGCCGTCTGAATATTCCCAAGTCGACCATAGTCTGTCTCAAAGCCGGGAGGTGCCAGCACAGCATCACTAGAAATGGTCTGCTGTCCCACACCGCCATATAGCATCCAGCTTCCGCCAGACGTCGTCTGAATAGCGGTTCCGTTGCCCGTTGCGACCAGCGACATTCGTTCAGGGTTGTAGAGGTAGAACACATTCACACCGATATACCCCGACTTCAAATCGGGACGAACTACGGCCGGCTGGGCACCTGTGATTTCAGACGGAGTGGCCACATGGTAGCCCTTAAAATCTTGCCAATAGAAATCCACGCCCCATTGACCCAAATAAGAATGCAATTGAAAATCAAAATACTGAGTGTCGCCATAAACTGCAGGGTCTTTTTCATGTTCCGTGTCTGCAAAGGATAAGTAGAAACCCCACCAGCTATAGTCAACCCCAACTCCGACCTTAGGTGCCGGGTTCTGCTCGTACTCAAAGGCAGGCGACAGCGCGCTTCCCGTTGCGGATTGAATCGCCAAAGGAATCGATGGCAAAGTCGTTCCAACACGAACACTCACCTTCCCCGGAATTTCTTCGACACGTGAGTCAGCCAACGCTCCGTTTGCGGCCAAGAAAACCAAGAGCCCAAAGAAGAACTGCTTCAACAAAAAAAGTGCTTTCATCAAAAGTTCCACTGCATCGCTACCCGATCAGGCAGAACATAGAACTCAAAGGCCGACAAAGAATCTCGTCCGCGAGTCAGACTCCACTCAGCCGCTAGATATCCGAGCGCGCCTCCCACAAGAACATCGCTGAGCCAATGCTTACTGTCGTAAACTCTCGAAAAGGCCGTCAAGGAAGCTGATCCATACAGAAACACACTCACACCCCAGTGCTTAGCATGAGACGACAAGACGTGCGCGATCGCGAAGGCAGAGGATGTGTGACCAGATGGAAAGGCATTCCTTCCCGAATCATTAAAAGCAAATGGCTCGAAAGACCAAGCACCCTCTTGCAGATACGGTCTCGCCCTTCCGATAATCGTCTTTCCACTCCAGACGAGAAGCGTTGACGCAAACAAGGCTCTAGCACTATCTCTCCAGACAGAAATCTTCTGAGAGTATTCAGCCTTGTTTTCCTCTCTGGGGAAGTGCAGTGAGAAAAGAGCATAAGGAAAAATCGCCAACGCGGGGGCCACAAAACCGCCAAACCTTTCTCCATATACTGAGACTGAGGTCAAAGAAGAATTCTGCCAACTTTGTACCTTCTTGTGAAAGCCTTCGTCGAAAGCTTGTCCGTTCATAGAAAAAACTAGAAATAGAAAAAGTATCACCCTACCAAACAAAGCCCAAACCTCCATGAGCATGCAACGAAGCCTGAAGAACTCGAGCACGCCCTCCTACAATTGGAACGAGTGACTTCGTAAACATAAAACGAACGTCAGCTACCACAAAAACATTTTTCCAAATGCTATAACTAGCTTCCGCTCCAGCCTGAACTCCCGCACCAACCAAGGTATACCTTTTTCCGGTCGGCCACATAACAGGTTCATTAGGAAGTGTAAGACCATTCACAGTGTTCACCGGATGGACAACAACAGGTCCCACCCCGACATAACCCTCAAGCCAACTTAATATCCGTGCACCAAAGCTAATGGGAATAAGATTATATCCAAAGGTCATACGGAATTCGCTAACAGCCGCGGGCAAATTGTCTAGCCAGACCTTGTGATGAAGTAAATCTAAAGACCAGAACATATCTTCCAGCCCCAAAATGCTACTGCTCATCTGTCTTTTGTACCTAAGATTGTAGTAAGGCGCGGCCCCAGGACCAAAAGGTCGCGTAGAATATTCTGCTGTGATTTTTTCTTGATAAGCACCTTGCTCGAACTTCAAGGGCATATTGAAGTTTTGAGCTCCACCAGTCTGGATAGAAAAAGAGTTGCGAGGACCGTCCGCATAGGACGCTTCAACATGAGTTAAGGAGGCCGCTGCCGCCAAGAGAATGAATAGAAAAACTTGCCTGCCCATTTCGAGCTAAGCTAGGAAAAGTTTTAGAATTCCGCAATCAAAGAAAGCATCGTTTTGTAGTCATTTTCGACCTTTCCTGAAGGGGGGAGGTTCTGGCGCTCAAATTCGAAGCTCGTTTTGAATTTTACATTGGGATGAACGGGAGTTTCCAGCCCAACAGAAGCCCTCAACCTCCAGTCAGCAAACTCTTGGGAACGAGTCGCGAAGCTCGAGTTCTGAGCCAAATCCAAGCTATCACTGAGTGCATGTTTCAAATCATAAGAAGCCTTGATCACCATATCATTGAGCGTCTCTCCGCCCGATTGATTCTCGGAAAGAGCACCAACGGCAAGCTTCGACTCCCATTTGGTTTTTTCCGTGTTGGTGATGACATAATCAAGTCCGACGTTGACCTCAGATCGTTTATCTATTCCCTTAAATTCATCACGATGGAATACGGGCTGCAGGAAGACCGACAATCTTTCATCTAACTTTTTACCTGCTTGAGCTTCATAATGATGTTCATCAGCACTAAGCACTCCCGACTGGGAGGATCTCAAATAGCTACCCTTAAAAGAAGACTTCCAAGCTTGAGATTCTTTTCTAAGCTCTGCACCGAAACTCCAACTTTTCACGTCTGTGTTTCCACCCGTCACAAGCACCGATGCCTCCACCTTGGTTTTTAACTCTGCCGAAGGCTTAGCTGCTACCGAAGCTGCTACCGAGGTGGACTCCTGAGCCCGAAGGCTTCCTGACGCAAACAGAGCGACCGCAAGCAAAACTTTGCCCACTGGAGGAATCAAGGAAGAATTAACAGAAGCATTGATTTCAAAATCTTTAAATAAAAACACACTGGCACCCTATCATGCACCAGGGCACCATCAAGATTTGTTAACTCAAAACTTTGCGAATCAGCTTTCGAATCAGCTTTCGAATCATTGGAGCGACTATTGAAGCACGGTCGTGTTGAGCTGGAGCCATTCACGCCATTCATTTTGCATACGCACAAACACCGTCAGTGCCGCAATTCTACGAATGGTGCGAGGCCCTACTTCTGGACCAGAAAGAGCCATAGCCCGATCAATGATCTCATCAACGATCAACTGATCAATCACCCCTCGTCCATGCAATCCAATCAAGACTCCATGAGCTTCCGGAGTAATCCGCATAGCCTCAATCTTACTAAGCACTCTCAAAGAAGGTGAAAGTTGTGTTTCAAGCATCGGCTTCTTCGATAAGCCCTCTGCCAAAGTCTTCTCTTCGATCCAGCGGAATGCTTCTTTGATCTCACCCGTTGAAAACCCTTGATCGACCAAGGCATCATTAAGCTCATCTTGCTCAAAACTATCTTCTTCGTATTCCGAAAAATACTGGCCAATAAAGCCTACGACGTCCATTACCCTTGTGTTCATAACCGATGCCCCCTTTCAGCTTAGAATAATATTTTCAGCTATTTAGACTAAAAGTCCAATAACTTTCAAAATCACTCTCCCCTATCTACATTATAGGAATTGCGCGCCGCACAAACAAGCAGGCTTTCCGCAAAAAGCTTGAGATCCGTCAATACTTGCCCATGCCCCCTCGAAATCATTAAGGAAATGCCCTGTGAAGATTTGCTAAAGATTGACCCAGGGACCAAATAAAGCTCCTTAGACATTTCCGCAGCGTCCTTTGCGGTTTGCCAAGTACCTGATTTCACTTGGGCCTCAACCACCAAAACACAGTCAGCATCAGCTGCTATCCAAGCATTTCTCAAGAGCCAAGCTTTCGCCCCGAGGCGTTGCCTGAGCCCACTTTCCGATTCCAATACCTCCGGCACCAAAATTGCCGAACCTTCAGCTCTTTCGATTCGCTCGAACAGCGCGCTATTACATTGAGGCCCAGGTCGCCCGATTGGCCCCACCAACCAGGCACGTGTAGCTAAACCATTTTTTATAGCAGCTTCATGCGCGCAAGCATCAATGCCAATCGCCCCGCCTGAAACGATACAAATATTAGAACCGCGAAGCATGGCGAGAAGTTCCTGAACCACTCGTCTGCCGTACTCAGTGGAGCGCCGACTGCCAATGATCGCCAACCTAAATGAGGATTTATGAAAACTTCTTTTGTCACCACGAAGGTAAACTGAATCGCAATTGAGAAGCTTTGGATGATTGAGCTGAAGTTCAGAAATTTTTGGACACAACTCGGAGAGAGGAAGCGGAATATCTGTCATACCCCGCCGTTTCAAAAACTAAGCCAAAAGTATTTTTCTAGAAAAGAGCATCTTCAACGTCGACTTCTTCTTCCGAAGTAACAATCCAGATTGTCCCCGTCCTTTGATCTCGATCAATAAGAAGCGCCCTCGCCTTTGCGGAATTTCCAACATTGACCGTTAGCAAAGCGCCGGGCCGCGGCCCAACACCGATCGCGGGAAAGCGAATTCCCATTAAACCATACTCAGCCGTGTGCACATCTGCACCTTCCTGTAAGGCCACAAGCTTTGTTTCTTTTCTAGCTTCCGGCCCAATCGTGTCCTCGTGAATGGCTAGCGGTGTTAGCTGAAAGGAGCGATTGACAATGAGGTCTCCTGCCCGAATTTCTCGAAACGCCTTCACAACCGTCGCGCGATTGCGTTCAATTTTTAGAGTGCCCAGCCAATTCACCCTGTAATAAGTCGAGAACTCGACGTTGATGGGATCCACTTTAACGATGGGAAAAATTCCATCTGCAAGTGTCGTCTTAAAGGAGTCGCCTTCTTGGTAGAAGATTTTCCCTGAGGAGTTAAAAAGCCTAGGAATCTCTCCGATGTTGTCCGGTCTGGAATAAAGCAAGAAATATTGAAATGGTGGGTGCGATGCTCGAATCTGTTCCCGCAACGTTGAATCGATGATCTCAAGTAATGTTTTCTTCTTCGCCAATTTTGTAAGCGGATAGAGAGACAAGTTACTTGTGTCGGCTGCATTGGCCTTATAAGCAAGTTCCGGCGCAGAGCCAGGATTTCCCGGCTTAAAGTCCAACTTCATTCCTTTAGAAATAATGTGCGGATTTGTGATTGAGGCATTCAAGTGCCAGATTTTAGGCCACAAGAAGGGAGTGCCGAACAATCTTTCAGACACCTTCCACAAGCTATCGCCTCGGTGAACATTGTATTCCTTATCAACCAAAGGACCCGTCCATCTTAACCAGTTCGCATCACTCATCTGAGGACGAATCGGAACTCTCCAAAATTTTTCAGACGGCGGGAGCTGACTTCCTGGCTCATCCGATAGGGCTTGCGATTGCGCACCTGACTGCAATTGCTCGGCCTGCTTCAGGCGATTTTCTAGGGCTTGAATGTCCTCAGGCATTCCCATGGGATTTTCCATAAAACCTTCATCCTGATTCGAATTAAAATCTTCCGCATTAGTCGGCTGAGCGAGCAATGGACTTGGCGCGGAAGGACCAGGGCTTGTGACTCTCATCTGATCTGCTTGCTGATCGCTCTGGCTTCCTGGGTTTCCTTGCTGCCGACTAAGAACCTGTCCTCGTGAAGGCTCTGGATCTTCCAAACTCTCTTCAGCCTGCGAATCTGCAGCTACCTTTTCTTCCGATGTCATCTCGTCGAACTCTTCTTCCAAAGCCTTGTCAGAAATTAGTTCTTCTTCCTCATCTTCAACCGCGGCCGTCTGCTGCTGACTAGCGCTTTCGCCAATCTCATCTTGAGCCTCATTCAACTCCTCTTGAGCTTCAGCCATATCTGCAGCGTTTTGTGCGCCTCCGCTAGTAGCACCGGCCCCACCATCAGTAGACTCTAAGTCCGGAAAATCTTCGAAGGGGAGATCATCATCTTGAGCAAAGGACACCATCGACACTAGGAGTGCTGTAAAAATCAAACCGTATCGAGCCTTCTTGGATATCTTCAAACCCATCAGTTCCCCTTAAATTCCTGGATCTTACTTTCCGCCTTCATCGAAGCGGGTGTTCCCGGAAAACGCCTCATCAAAGCTCGCCACTCGATGAGCGCCCGGTCTTTGCGTCCAAGTTGATACCAACATTGCCCCATCAAAAAGACGGCATCAGCAACAGTAACATCATCCTTACCTATATATTTTAGTGTCTTTTTCAATTCGCGGATAGAAGCTTCGAAATTTCTTCTTCGAAATTCCACTTCTCCGATTAAGAATTGAGCTTCGGCCACTCGCTTACTCTCAGTGTGTCTGCGCAAGAAATCCGTGAGGCTAACAAGAGCTTCTGACTCTTTACCAGCCTTGATTAAAGCAGTCGCTCGCTCAAAATCACGGTCGGCATCTGCACCCTCAACATGCTTTGTTTTTGTGGAAGATTTTTTTGAGACGTCGGCAACGACGTTGGGCAGATACAAACTGCAAACAAGAAGAGTCAAAAAACCAACACTTTTAATAACGTTCACTCTCCTAGTATCTTATCCCACGAGACAGAAGTAAAGGTCAGGACGTCAACTGACTCGCCTCGCAAGACTATTTCTGCCAGCCCTCAAACAAAAACACTCGCTCCCCAATTCCAACAGGCCTTCTGGGCAAGGAATGAGTATCTCGCCCTTCGTTCAAAAATAATTGCAGTGCCTTCCAATAAGAAATTCGCTCCGACTCACGAAGCTCCACAGCACTCGCCCTAAGAGTTCGCATAGGATCGCAGGACACAACGGGTGCATCACTACCCAAGCTGATGGGGATTTTAGCATCAATGAAACTTTTTAAACGATAAGCATCGTTGTAAGCACGATCTTCCCCCAAATATTTTTTGGAAAAGGACCTATCTTCAATTTCATGCTCTGGTTGGACAGCGATATTCCAATACGGAAAATCTTTTTGGAGTCTTTCGATCTGCTCCTTTTTAACCAACTGTCCATGTTCAATCCTATGAATCCGGCATCCAGCTGCTGCCACTGATGCCTTTAACTCCGACGATAATGCCTCGCTTAGTTCTAAGATCTGCTCAAAGGCCGCATCTCCGATAGCATGAAAACTTAATGCAAAACCACGGCTCAACGCCCTCTTGGCCTCAGAGAATAATTCGTCGTTCTCCCAAAGCTTCAATCCTATCGTTCCCTCTTCGGTGGTATATGGATCCAACAAATGTGCTGTCTGCGAACCGAAGGATCCGTCCAAATATCTTTTCCAATGTTTGATTTCCACTCGCCTTGTTCCCATTGGACACTGAAAGTCTTCAGAGAAAGGATCGAGCTCGCGCGTTTCCTCGTCATCCAGAAGCACTCCTTGATAATCAAGTAGCAGTTCTCCGCTTTTTGCCAATGACCTTATACATTCATAGGTCGGTCTATCTAAACTCATGTCGCCAACGGCATTGATTCCTAGTTGTAGCAATTTTTCTTGCGCAACAAGAAACTGCGTTCGACGCGATTGTAGCGAAGCAGGGGGCAGAGCATCCTGAAGCGCTACAATACCTTTATCGTCCAGAATGTTTGTAAAGCCTTTGCCTGGTAGAAATTTTTCTAGAGCCGCATCGCTAACAATGGCCCTATGGGCACATCTCCTGAAAAGGATCCAAACTTTGTCTTGCTCAAGCTTTTGAGAGCATTCTTGATAAAAGTCTTTTAACGAAAGACCCCATCGACTCTCATCAAATGCATACGAGATCAAAGTTCCCGTAAAATGATCTGCTTTTTGGACTAGGGCATCCAGATAATCTTTAGCGTTAATAAAATGATCCCCGATGATTCTCTGCGAGAATTCACCCATCCAGCATAAATGCAGGTGGGAATCAAAAAACCCTCCATGAAGCAGAGGGAGGTCCATTGAAATTTCCTCGTCTGAGTCCACGATTGAAGTCAGCACATAGCCCTCCCTTCCAACCGCTCTCAAAATCACAGATTTTCGCTCAAACGGTACTTCAGGGTTTTCGCCAAGTATTAAGACTTCTTTTTTGATAGGCACGCCCCTCACTTTAGCGGCGTTTCCCTTATGATGCGAGCCGCTTTGGGCCAAGCTTTAGGAGTTGTCATAGTGGGGATTGAGTTCTATGTTACATAGCAAATGTCAGAGAAAAAAATTATTGGTGTGCTAACTGGAGGGGGCGATTGCCCCGGCTTAAATGCGGTCATTCGTGCCGTTGCCAAAAGAGGACTTTACTACGGCTATGATGTCATCGGTTTTAAGTCAGGCTGGAAAGGCCTCATCGAACGCGACTTCGTCATTCTTGACCATGCCGACGTGAGTGGACTCGTTCACCAAGGCGGAACTTTCTTAGGCACCTCTCGCACCAACGTTTTGAAAGACGAAGAGACCATTCAGAAAACCTTTGATTCCTACAAAGCCCTAAACCTGCACGGCCTCGTAGCCGTCGGAGGTGAAGGCACGCTCACAGTATCAGAGAAACTTCACCAAAAAGGCATGAGACTTGTTGGCGCCCCAAAAACTATTGATAACGATATCAGCTCAACTGATGTCACGGTCGGCTTCAACACAGCCGTCGAAATTGCCACTGAAGCTATCGACAGACTCAGAACTACAGCTGAATCCCATAGAAGAATTATGGTCGTAGAAGTCATGGGACGACACGCAGGCTGGATTGCGACTTACGCTGGCATAGCCGGCGGCGCAGATGCCGTTCTTGTTCCTGAGCATTCTATGTCCGTCGAAGATTTAGTTGAGTCTTTGGAAAAACGACTCAGCCGTGGAAAGCGCTATTCAATTGTTGTCGTCGCCGAAGGTGCCAAGCTCAAACACAAAGGCGAAGAAACTTTTATCGCCAAAGACCGCACAGATGCTTTTGGTCGGCCACAGCTTGGAGGCATTGGCCAAGCTCTTTCCAACATGCTCGAAGACGTTCTTGGTATTGAGTGCCGCGTTACTGTCCTGGGCCACGTCCAAAGAGGCGGAAGCCCCACGGCCTATGACCGTGTTGTTGGAACCAGACTCGGAAGCCACGCTGTAGACCTACTACACGCTGGTAAGTGGGGTCAGATGGCAGCCATGGACGGAGCTAAAGTCGTAGGCAAACCACTCTCTGAAGCGACTGGAAAACTCAAAACCGTAGATAACGAGCTTTGGGACCTGGCAAAGAGCTTTTTTGGCTAATTGCCGACAAGAACTACTCCTCAAACCCATATATTCGAATACTTACAAAAAACAAAGGATTTGACGCGCCACAGCAAAAACCTGTACTCTGCAGCCGTGCGCATGTTTAGACCTCTATTTTTCCTCCTGGCTCTCTTTAGCCTCACGGTCTTCGGAAATGATCCATGCGTAAAAGCCCTCGTCTCCGTTGTCGGCCCCGAAAGTTTTCAAGCTGCCCAACACAAGCGCGACCTCCGAGAAATTGAAGAACTCAAACTTGGAACCTACAACACCTACAACCTCTTGCGATCTGCAGATGGAAACTATCAAAAACCCGTTCACAAACAGGAAGGTCTAGCTCGCCCAATCCTAAAGAACGATCTCGACATCATTATTGTTGAAGAAGTGAATGACCTGGCCGAGATGAGAGAGTTTGCAAGACTAAGACTAAATGATCTCTACGAACCGCTTCTAGCTGACTCTAATGACCAGCGCGGAATTAAAGTGGGCTATTTCGTTAAAAGAGATCTGCCTTTTCGTGTCGAACTCACAACGAGCAAAGATGTTGAAGCTGTGGACCCGGTAACAGGTCAGAATAGAAAAGTCTTTTCGAGAGATCTTCTCGGACTTCGAATTTGGGCCACGAAGCAAGACAACAACGATGAACCTTTGATTAGTTTTTTTGGAACTCACTTCAAATCAAAACGTGATCGCAATGGTGATCCTGAGAGCAGAATCCTTCGTGGACTTCAAAATGAAGTGTCTGAATTGATTGTGCGAAAAGAAATGGAGACGAACCCTCGCAGTATTGTGGTGGTAGGCGGTGACTTCAACGGCGACGTACGTCATGAAGCTGAATTTGCTCCACTCAAAACCATTCTTGAAGATGTCTTCGACAACATCAGACCCGAGATGTCAGATGCAGATCGGATTACTCACAGCTTCCACCAGAATGGCAGAGCGGCGGTTTATAGCCAGATCGACGCCTTCCTGATGTCACCATCGGGACGCCCTTACCTAAAAGATGCTTTTGTTCATCGATACGTCGACGCTGAAGGAAACACCAAGCCCCTCCCCACAACTTGGGAGGAACGAAACGCCAATCCTTCAGACCATTTTCCCGTAATTTTTAAATTTGATTTTAGAAAGCTCCTGGAAGATCGAGACGTTCTTTCTCCAGGAATTTCTCTGTTCCACATAAGATCACTTCAGGCTCCAGGGAGACCTGAAACTGATCCATTACCTCTTGTTGCATAAGTGCAATTAAAGCCTTCACATCTTCAGCAGTAGCATGATCCACATTCAAAATAAAATTGGCGTGCTGATCTGAAATCATCGCACCACCGATGCGATGCCCCTTAAGGCCACTCGCCTCAATTAAGCGCCCAGCCCCCTTTGCCGAGTTTTCTGGATTTTTAAACACACTTCCACAGTTGGGAAAGTTTAAAGGCTGCCTAGATCCGCGGTATGAAAGAATCATACTCACAAGAGAATAAGAACTCTGAATATTCTTAGACTTTGAAAGTTCAATATCTACACTAAGAACTATAGCTCCACTTTCAAAAACTTTATTGCCGTGCCCCCGGTACTTGAAATTCATTTCAGCAGCACTTAACTCAAACACTCCCCGTCCCGCCGACCAAAACCGGACCGACTTCACCACATCTTCGTATGAGCCCCAACGAGTTCCGGCATTCATATAGATACCTCCGCCCAGGCTACCGGGGATCCCCGATGAGAACTCTAAACCTTCATAGCCATTCTCGAGAGACCAATCCAGAAGGTGCGCTTTCAGGACAAAGGAGGGAACTCGAATGACAGCACGGTCTGCCTCTTCAGCTATAACTCGAATTTGCTTCTTAGCTGCCTGAGACGCGACGTGGACTACCAGAGCACGGAATCCGCCATCTTGAACTAATAGGTTGGTTCCGCTGCCAATGAGAAAACGAGGAAGAGAATTCTTATGGCAATAATCTAAGACTGAAATCAGTTCGGCCTCATCAACAGGCTCTACGAACAAATCCGCAGGCCCCCCAATTTGAAAAGAAACCTTCTCCCTAAGAAGTTGCCCCTTTATCAGTCCATTTTCTAACTTTGGAAAATGACCCAAACTATTTCTCCAAAAGAGGCTCTATGACCTTTGACACATTTCCTGCACCTAAAACCAACAAAGGCCTGAGATCGTCTTGAGGCAAGGACTTCACCCGTTCGATTACCCTGTCAAAATCTTCAAGATACTCAGCCTCGACATGCTTGATGTGTCTTGCAAAATTTTGCTTGTCGACTTCATCTGCCCAGATCTCCCGGACCTCAGAGGCCGCATAAATTGGCAGAACAAAAACTTTCTCCGCCCCCTTAAAACACTCACCAAACTCCTCCCACAACTCTCTCGTGCGAGAAAATCGATGTGGTTGAAAAATAACATAAGGCTTTTTGGAATAAGCCACAGAACACGCCTGTAAAGTGGCAACGATTTCTGTGGGGTGATGTGCATAGTCTTCAATAAGCACTCCCCCCTTCCACTGGCCGCGTTTCTCAAAACGTCTTCTTACTCCAGAAAACCCGAGCAGAGCCTTAGCTATAGACTCTTCTTCCACACCAAGCTCAAGAGCCATAATGGCCGCAGCGCTGGAGTTTAAGATATTATGCCTACCCGGAACAGATAACTGAATTTCAAAAACAGAAGAGCTATCCAAAACTTTTCCATCTAAATATTCTTTTTTATGAACCTTAAAAGAAGGCGTTGCAGAGTCTTCAAGAAGCTCAACCCAGTAGTCGGGCTTTTGCGTGACATCAAAACCATAGGTCACAAAAGGCTTGTTAACCGTCTTTAAAACTTCTCGAACATTGGGACAGTCGCTACACAAAACGGCCTTTCCGTAGAACGGAAGGCGATCAAGAAATTCCTCAAAAGCTCGAAGAGTCGCCTCGAAACTTCCGTAATGGTTTAGGTGTTCTTTATCAATATTGGTAACGATCGCGAGTTCGGGAGCCAAGCGATTAAAGGACCCATCACTCTCATCAGCCTCTGCGACAAGCCACTGTCCCTCACCCCAAGTCGCATTAGAACCAATCGCATCGAATTTTCCGCCAATGATGACCGCCGGATCGAGACCAGCTTCTCTAAGAATCAAAGAAAGAAGTCCCGTGGTTGTCGTTTTACCATGGCTTCCCGCCACGGCAATACCGCGACGAAGCCTCATCAACTCAGCTAACATTTCAGCTCTTCGAATAAGGGGTATTTTGTTCTTGCGAGCAAACAGAAGTTCTGGATTTTCCCAATTTACAGCGGTGGAATAAACAACAACATCAGGTCTAGAATCCTTTAAGATCTTGTCGTCGTGCCCCTTTTGAATGATCGCGCCAAGAGACAAAAGCTTCTCAGTCGTTTCACTTTCATTGAGATCACTCCCGCTAACCGAGTGCCCTGAAAGGCACAAAATCTCGGCAAGCCCGGACATCCCGACCCCACCAATACCTACAAAATGAACTTTACGGCTCTTGTCTATTATCGACATAAACTACTGATGTACTCCAGTTAGGAGAGACTCTCAAATTAGGTTTTTTGCCATAGAATGAAGGCTTTCGGCAGCCTCCGGTCGTGCCCATTTAGAGAATTCGACTGACATGGACCTACGGTGTTCAGAGGCATCCGCGACTTGAGTCAAAGTCAGAATTTTATCCGCCAATTGTGCCTCAAAATCTGCAGCCATTTGATCCACCAGATCAGCAGCACCCGAATCACGGAGCATCTGAGCATTTACCATTTGGTGATTGTCCGCAGCATGGGGGAACGGCACAAAAATCGTAGGCATCCCAACAGCAGCTAGTTCCGCAACGGTAAGAGCTCCTGCTCTTGCCACAACGAGATCGGCTGATTGATAGGCTGCCGCCATGTCATCTATGAAGGACACAAGCTCTACTTCGTCTCCTAAACCCAAGTTCTTTTTTAGAACTTTAGCATACTCCATATGGGCAGCCCCAACCTGGATCTTTACCATCAGACCAAGAGAGGCAAAGTCATGGTGTTTAGCAACTTTCAGCATGGCTTCGGTCAATGGTTTTGCCCCCTGAGAACCACCCAGCACTAGAATGAATTGTCCTCGATCGCGAACCGTCACGGCGGACATGCTCTTTCTCACCGGCACTCCCGACTCGAAAACTTTGCACTTAAATTTTACGCTTGCGTCTGATCCTGGAGTAGCCACCGCAAACCGGGCCCATCTTGAGGCAACTCGATTTGCCAATCCAGCTCGAATGTTTGGTTCCATCAATACGATCGGCACCTTGCGCAAAGCCGCCGTAATCACGACAGGCAACGACACATACCCTCCAACACTAATGAGCAAATCCGCCCTTGGAGAAAAGAATGATGTCACAAAAAACTTGAGGGTTCCAAACGCTAGAAAGATGAGACCAAAAAGCTTCGATACAGCCCCCCCGCCCTTCCACTTGCCAGAACTCACATAACTAAGTGGAAAGCCATGGGCCGGAATCAGCTTCGATTCGAGTCGATCTCGACTTCCAAAAAATTCGAATTCATAGTCCCCAGATTTTTGAAAGTATTCCGCGACACTCAAGCCCGGAAAAATATGTCCGCCAGTTCCGGCAGCCACAATCCAAATCTTCTTTGATGTCATAACTAAGACACTTCCTTCGACTGCCTAGCCACTGCGAGAATCAACCCGCAAGCAAAGAAAGTCATAATCAAAGAAGAACCGCCATGAGAAATAAAGGGCAAAGGCAATCCTTTTGTGGGGAGTAGCCCCATTACAACTCCAAGATTAAGAGAGGCCTGAAGACCTATTAACGTCGTACACCCAGCCGCCAACAAATAGCCTGAACGATCCGGCGCTTTGAGAGCAACGCGGTACCCGCGCAAAGTTAGAACAAAAAAAGCTCCGATTAACAAAGTGACCGCAAAGAAACCCAGCTCTTCTCCCACGACAGCAGCAATGAAATCTGTGTGTACCTCTGGGAGATAATGCAACTTTTCTTGACCGTTGCCCAGACCTTGCCCCCAAGCCCCACCCGAGAAAAACGCGGTAAAAGACTGGACGATCTGGTAGCTGGTGTTTTGAGGGTCAGCCCAAGGATCTAGGAATGCCAGCAAGCGACGTTTTCTGTAGCTAGCTCCCATCACCAACTCAATGCGACCGGCGCAAGCACCAACACACTTCCAATAAGATATGCGATTCGACCACCCGCAAGGAAAATCATCACTCCGCAAATCGTAACTAAAACTACAGCGTTTCCAAAATCGGGCTGCATCATAAGCAAGCCCGCAAGGACTCCAGCCACAATCCCCATAGGAAGAAGGCCATAAGCAAAACTTTTCACGTTGTCGCCCTTTCTCACCAACGCCCATGCCATGTAAATGATACATGCTAGTTTTGCGAACTCTGCGGGCTGAAAACGAAACCCAGCAAGCCCAATCCACCTAGTGGCGCCGCCGACCTTCATTCCAATGCCGGGCACTTGGACCAAAACCAAACTCAAAATAGCAAAACCAAGCAGGTATCCACCCGAGCGAATCCATCGATGATAATCCGTAGCGACGGCGACGCCCATGCAGAAGAAACCCGCGACGACAAACGCTAACTGACGGCGAAAGTAAAACCAAGAGTCTTGATATTTGTCGAAGGAAATAATACTTGAGGCCGAATAGACCATCACAAGCCCAAAAAGAGACAACGCAACGACAATCGCAAAGAAGAGCCTGTCGTTGATTACAAATTTTCCCGTCATATCCTTTACTTAGTATATCGCTAATTGGTCTTTTTCCTAGATATAGCAAATCAAAAAACCGGCAAGTCGCCACCATAATAAGCTCAAAATACAGTGAGGTTCCGTATACAGCTAAGTTAAACTGTTATTCATCATTTTTCAGAAATGATTCGATTTGATCATAAAAGAATTTCAAATCCATCGCAGGGACCCTGTCCTTATAGAACTTCCGGTCCTCTTCCTTGTCTGAAGAAGCCATCATGCCAAGAGCACCACCAGACAACCCCACAATCCAAAACCGCCAAGTCCCGGCATAGTGTCTTCTCATCAACTGTCCGAGCCTGAATTGATGCGCAGGCATCACCTCTCGAAGAAACTGATCTTTGGGCAGGTGTGCATTCTCCAATGCCGCAATCGTCGCGTCTCTCACCAAGTTATGAACTCGCGCCGTTCGCCGAGGGCCGTAATTCTGAGGGTTCATTTTCTCCAAGGCACTTGCGTTTGCCAGAGCCTCGTTTGCAGCATCTGCTTCGGGCTTGAGTTTAGCCAGCAATTTCTGTCTCTCCACTAGAGGCATTCGACTAGCGGCTTCCCACTGCGCCCCCATAGCACGAGCCTCCATATTGAACTTACCTAGTGGAGTGGCCGGTGTTTGTAAAGCCATTAGCGCTTCTTTACTGCGAAGAAAAGTCCATGCCATCGAAGCAGGTTTAGTATTTCGTTGAATTGCCTGTTCCAACAATCGAAGCGATACGAACGATTCACTGGTTTCATCTAGTTCGCCGCTAGCTTTTCCTATTCGGTTTAGAAAAGGAGTGTAATGTGGCCCTGCATATTTAGCCAACAAAGCCCCGGCGGTTCTCGAATAAAGCGAATCTCCACCCCCTTCATCAAACTGAGTTTTCAAAACACGCGTTCTCTGTTTTTCAGTAATCATATTCAGCCGTGCATCCGCCATCAGAGCGAAAAACTGAATTTGCTTTTCCTGGTCGCTCATATCTTTTGCATCAAAAATGGCCCGAGCATCTTCTTCCAGCGACTCCGACAAATCCCACTCTTTTCGTGCCTCCCGGCTTAGTCGTAGCTCTACAGGCGTTAGCTCTTTTGCCTTGAGATGTGATTCAGCATCGGGAAGGAGGAAGCTATTCGTGTCGGAATCGTATACAAATTCAAGCTGTTTCATGAGCTCGTCACAAGTTCTAGCGGCCCAACTAATAGGACTCCAAAGCAATAGAACTAGCAGCAAGAATGACATTATGTTCTTTTCGGCCAACACTCTGTATGCTGTGAGCCCTTAACACGAAGTTCACAAAAAACCCCACCTTCATTTCTGAGGGCGGGGTTTCATTCATATATTTTTAAAAAAAGCTAAGGCAAAAACAAAACTACAATACGTTTGCACGGCGAGGCATGGCAATTTGCTCGATCAGACCTCGGTAGTATTCACCTTTTTCATGGTGATCCGTAAACTGATCTTCAGGAGAACACGCGGGACTCAAAAGCACCACATCACCGCCGCGAGACTTTTGGTAAGCCACGATCACAGCTTCTTCGATAGTTCCCACAAGGAAAGTCTCTGTGAAATCGCCAATCGCGCGGTTGATTTTCTCCTTGGCTTCACCAACCAAAATCAAGTTTTTCACGCGCTGACGAATGTGAGGAATCAAAGAAGAATAATCAACATTCTTATCACGGCCACCAGCAATCATAATCACAGGCTCGTTAAATGCCTGCAAACTTCTCATGGTCGCATTAGGACTAGAAGCACAAGAATCATCATAAAACGCAACGGAGTTTAATTTCTTCACAAACTCTAAGCGGTGCGGAAGTCCACGAAGGTCCACAAGCACTTCCTGAATCATGCGAGGCTCAACACCGAGCTGAATCGCGGCCAATGTTGCAGCAAGAGCGTTCTCTTTATTTTGAGTTCCACGCATGCGGAAGTTTTTCAAATCAAAAGTGATTACAGGGGCATCAAGCTCAGGCAAACGGCGAATATTCATTTCATTGCGCGTCACCCATCCACCAGCCATGTGATCAGGGAACCCTTGAGATGAGTAATAAAGAATTTTTCCAGGAACGTTAGTGATCATCTGCTGAACAGCCGTATCAAGACCATTCAAAATCAAAATCGTTTCATCGGTCGCATTCTTGAAAACTTCGCGATTTGCAGAGAAATAAGTTTCGATGTTTGGATACTTATCTAAGTGATCTTCAGAAAAGTTTGTGAAGAGAATCATCTTCGGAGCAAAAGAGCTTGTTCCTTCTAATTGGAAAGAAGTTGAAACAGCGATCAAATGATCGGCCTGCTCTTGGCTATTCAAGTATTTTGCCATTGGCTGAGACACGTTTGAAAAAACTTTCTTACCGGCTTTTTTGAGCATGTTCTCAAGCAAATGGGCTGTTGTAGATTTTCCGTTAGTTCCAGCAACCGCAATCACAGGGACTTCAGAGTAAAGAGAAACAAATTCGATTTCAGTAACAACACGAGCGCCAGACGTTCTTGCAAGTTCAAGCACAGGGAGGTCCAAAGGAATTCCCGATGCCACGATGACGTAAGTCGCATTCTCAAAAGTTTTAGGGTTGTAATCACCACACTCGAGGTTGAATTTGGATACATCCAATTCTGCATCGATTAATGCGCGTGCTTTTTCACAAGCGACGGCGTCTGCCAAGGTCACTTCTGCACCTTGATTGACTAAATAACGAACGAGTTCGATCCCACTTGGATTGATTCCGATGACGACGGCTCTATTGCCCTTTAAACCTAATGATGCTGACATGCTTATTCTGTACTCCTATTCTCAGTAAAAATTCTGAGGTGGTTTTCTTAGCGGAGTTTTAGAGTGCTTAGCGCTACCAGCGCAAGCAAAAACGACACGATCCAGAAGCGAACGATCACTTTTGGCTCAGGCCACCCCAAAAGTTCGAAGTGGTGATGCAAAGGAGCCATTTTAAAGACGCGCCGCCCCGTAAGTTTGAACGATAAAACTTGGATAATCACCGAAAGAGTTTCCATAACAAAAACCCCTCCCAAGATCACAAGAAGGATCTCATGTTTAGTAGCAACCGCCAGCGCGCCAATTGCGCCACCTAGAGCCAAAGCTCCCACATCCCCCATAAAAATCTGCGCGGGATAAGTATTAAACCAGAGAAAACCAACACCCGCCGCCATTAACGCGGCGCAAAAAACAGCTAGCTCTCCAGTTCGAGGGATATGTGGAACCTGAAGGTATTCGGCAAAAACAGCATTTCCACCCAAATACGCCAAAACAAAAAAAGTTCCCACGCTGACAATACTGGGGCCGATCGCGAGCCCATCCAAACCATCAGTAAGATTCACAGCATTTGAAGTTCCGACCATCACAAGAACAGAAAGAGCCAAATACCAAGGCCCCAGCTCGACGGAGAAGTTTTTGAAAAAAGGAAAAAATAATTGCCCAGAAATTGGACTGCTAAACTGCACAACATAGAACCCCCACGCCACAAATAGCGCAGACAAAACCTGCAAACGCATCTTCCAACGAGAGGCCAAACCTTTGGGATCTTTGTAGAGAACTTTTTTGGCATCGTCGAGCAAACCAATGGCTCCATAGGCCCAAGTAATACCTAGCAATAACCAAATATAAGGATTGGAAAGATCCGCCCAAAGCAAGCAGCCGAGTGAAAGCCCCATCAAAATAAGAACTCCGCCCATTGTAGGAGTTCCCTGCTTCTTTAGGTGAGTTTCTGGGCCGTCATCGCGAACAGCCTGCCCGTATTGCTTGCGCTGGATATAACGAATGAAGGGCTTGCCCATAAGCAAAACAAAAAGCAACGCCGTTAATGCGGCCATTCCGGAACGGAACGTGATGTATCGGAAAACGTTAAAGGCAGAAAGGGAGTCTTGGAATGAAATCAATAACCAATAAAGCATAGGGGGTAACCTACACGAATCTTAGCTGAGCCCACCCGTTAACTCAAATTTCTAGAGACTTTCACATGGAATGGTTTCAGTCTTGGAGGCTTCTTCAGCCTCAGCCCAACCCTGTTCAAAGGCTGCCTTAAGTGCTGGCTGTTCAGCTGGGTCCTGCTGATCCATCATGTCTTCGATGTCCTGCTCCCAGCTAACATCACCACAAAACTTCTGAACGAAAGAAGCTCCACCCAAAGTTTTGAAGAGCTCACGATTAGCCTCTCCAGCCAACTGGATACCTTCTTCAGCCAACTCCTCCCCAAGAACGCCTGGATCTCCATCCTCATCCGAAAAGGAATCACTAGAATAACTATAACCCTCGCCATCTTCGATGGCCTCTAGTTCAGCCGAAAGATCTTCTGTCGCAAGTCCCGCATCTTT
>Ga0100391_1001933_pt1 | contig 22489 bp, 17 predicted proteins | sample CryGeymeta201515_FD_81541 | JGI IMG/M metagenome (GOLD analysis project Ga0100391, IMG submission 81541) | Groundwater microbial communities from Crystal Geyser aquifers in Utah, USA - Crystal Geyser metaG 2015-15 | ecosystem: Environmental > Aquatic > Deep subsurface > Groundwater | place: USA... | reverse complement strand
GCCGCCGCCCGTTCGCGGTGACGCGGGCAAGGCGCAACAGACCGCGCTTCACCTCGTAGAGCGCATGGGCCTCGTCCCCCTCGTGGAACAGGTGACGCCCGGCCAGCAGGCGATGATACAGGCGGCGATCGGTGGCCACGCGCCGGGCAGCATCGACCGGTTCGATCGTGATGCCCTGCGCATGGGGCGCGGCCAGTTCCAGATACATGACATTCCCCCGTCTCGATCTCGTGCCCAGACCCTGCAAGCGGAACGTCACGGGGATGCGCGGGGATTGTATCAAAAGGTATCAAGGACGCGGGAGCGGCCGATGCCCGAATGCGCCTTTCGGTTCCCGTCCGCGCAATTTATGCTTGCGGCGTTCAGCGGGGGCCGATCCATGCAAGGCAAGACCGTTCTGGTTGTTGAGGATGATCCGAAGGTCCGCGCCCTGCTCCGCGCAACCTTCGAGGGAGAGGGTGCCGCAGTCGTCGAGGCGATGGACCTCGAGGGCGTCCGGCGGGCCATCGCCCAACGGGTGCCGGATCTCGTGACCCTCGACATCGGCCTGGGCGGCGAGAGCGGACTCGATCTTGCGCGGGACCTGCGCAAGACCAGCGACGTGCCCATCATCATGGTGACCGGAAAGGACGACGTCATCGACCGGGTCGTGGGCCTTGAACTCGGGGCCGACGACTACATCGCGAAACCGTTCCATGTCCGCGAAGTTCTGGCCCGCGCGAAATCGGTCCTGCGGCGCGCTGGCCATGGCCCGGACCCCGCGCTGCCCGCCGGTGCCGGAAGCCGGGGCCAGCAGGGCCGCATGGTCTGCCTCGACCGGTTGCGGATCGACCTGGACCGGATGATGGTTCTCGACCGCTCGGGCGAGGATTGCGCGCTGACGACGGCGGATTTCAAGCTGCTCTGCGCGTTTCTGGACAACCCGATGCGCCCCCTGTCACGCGACCGGTTGATGAACCTGATCGACGGTCCGGACTGGGTGCCGCTGGACCGGACGATCGACAACCAGGTGGCGCGGCTGCGCAAGAAGATCGAGCGGGACGCAGCTGCCCCGAAGCTCATCAAGACGGTGCGCGGCCTGGGCTACATGCTGACCGAGACCGCGGAACCGGCCAGCTAGTCGCGGCCCAAGACCCCATGGATGGCGGCCTGAAGATCCGCGATCCGGTAGGGTTTGCGCAGCATGGCGAACGCGTCGCCGATCACCCTGTCCCTCAGCACCGATTCGGAGAATCCCGAGGTCAGCAGGATCCGGATGCCGGGCCGATCCCGCGCAATCCGCAAGGCAAGGTCATAACCCGACATGGTGCCCGGCATGACCATGTCGCTGAACACCAGATCAACCTCTGCCCCACCGGCCAGCATGGCCCAGGCCGTATCGGCATTTGCCGCCAACAGGCAGTCGAACCCGAGCGATTGCAGCCGCTCCTGAGTCAGACGGCGCAGCTTCTCGTCATCCTCGACGATCAGCACGCGGGCGGCGGGGCCGGGCGGTTGCGGGATCTCGCGGGAGGTGCCGGGTGCCGGGGTCGCAGCCGCGTCCTCGTCCAGCGCCGGGAAGTAGAGCGAGACCGTCGTGCCCTGGCCCGGTTCGGAATAGATCGTCAGATGCCCGCCCGATTGCTTCACGAAGCCATAGACCATGGGCAGGCCAAGACCGGTGCCATGACCGGCCGCCTTGGTGGTGAAGAACGGCTCCAGCGCCCGCGACCTTTCCTGCGCGCTCATCCCGCGCCCGGTATCGGTCAGCGACAGGCGCACGTAGCGGCCACGCGTCACGTCCAGTTCCTGCGCCATGTAGGCATCGTCGATCGACACATTCTGCGTCTCGATGGTGAGCAGCCCGCCATCGTGCATCGCATCCTGCGCATTCATCGCAAGGTTCAGGATCGCCGTCTGCAGCCGCGTCGGATCGGCACAAACCGGCCAAAGCTCCGGCCCGTTATGCACCGCGATCGCGCAATGGGTTCCGATGGTGTGCCGCATCAGCCCGACGGAGCTTTCCACCTGTTCGTTCAGATCGAGCCGCGCGTCCCGCAGGTCGGAGTTGCGCGCGAAGGTCGACAGCCGCGATGTCAGGTCCGCTCCCATCTCGGCGGCGGACAGGGCATCGGCCAGAAGCGCCCTTTGGCGCGGGGTCAGCGCGGCCGCCTCCAGCAATTCGAGGTTGCCGATGATGACCGTCAGGAGGTTGTTGAAATCATGGGCGATACCGCCGGTCATCCGGCCGATCGCGTCCATCTTCTGGGATCGCTCGGCGGCTTCGCGCATCGCGACCTGTTCGGTGTGGTCGTTCAGGATCGCCACGAAAACGGCACCGCGATCCGTCTCGGCCCGGCCAAGGGACACCATCAGCGGCACCCGGCTGCCATCGGCGCGCGCCCCGTTCAGAAGGCGCGGTTTGCCACTGACGCGCACCTCTCCCGCCGAACCCGCCACCATGTGTTGCACCAGGCTCGTGTCGTGCAGGATCGCCATGGACCCCGGCATCAGGATGGAAACGTTCTGCCCGATCATCGCCGGTTCGGGGCGCTGGAAGATCGTCGCCGCAGCGCGGTTGGCGCGCAGGATGCACCCCTCGGCATCGGCGACGATGATCGCTTCCGCCGCCGCGTCCATCAACACGCCCAGAAGGGCGGGATCGTCGAACTCTGCCATGGCACCCCTTTCGCGATGATCCGCGCCGACCACCCTGGCCGAAACGCCCCCAACGGCGCCAGCAGATTTGCCGTCAGGCCGCGATCTGCCGCGAGACATCGAGATAGGCGCTGACATCGCTGAGCGTGATGACACCCAGCAGGCGGTCGCGCTCGATCACCAGGAATTTCCGCTGCCCGGTTCGGGCCATCCGCTCGATCAGGTCCTGGATCGGCAGGTCGGGAGCCACGGCATAATCGTCCGAAACGCTTTCGATCACATCCTCGACCTTGGTGGCGGCCCAATGTTCGCGGTCGATCCGTCGCACCATACGCAGGTCCACGAAACCCAGGAGGACGCCCTTTTCCACGACGGGCGCAAAACTGACGCCCGGCGACAGGAAGACATGGTCCACCACGTCGGCAAGGCTCTGGTCCGGGCGCGCGGTCACGGGGCTGCGGGTCATCAGATCGGCCACCACCCGACCCTCGGTCAGGTGCCGCACCTCGACATGCCGAACCGAAGCCCGCCCGATCGCCAGCAGGAACAGCCCGACAAGGATCGGCCAGAGCCCGGCCACGGGCCCCGCGCCGAACATGGCCACGACCCCCAGCCCGATCAGGCCCCAGGCGAAAATCGCCGACACCGACACCGCCCGCTGTGTCGCCTTCACCGGATCGCCCGAGGACCGCCAGAGCAGGGCGCGAAAGACCCGTCCGCCATCCAGCGGGAAGGCCGGGATCATGTTGAACAGCGCCAGCGCAAGGTTCACCGTCGCCAGATACCCGAGCACCGCCATCAGTCCGGGAAAGGCCCCGCCCCCCCGCGCGAGGGCGAGGGCGAGGGCCGAGCCGAACAGTGCCGCCAGAAGCAGGCTCGCAACGGGCCCGACGATGGCGACGCGCAACTCCACCGTCGCATCGACCGGCTCTGCATCAAGCTCGGCCACACCGCCGAAAAGGAACAAGGTGATACCGCGGATTTTCAGCCCATGGTGCCGCGCAACGATGGAATGGGCGAGTTCGTGGACGATCAGCGAGGCGAAAAGGCCCAGCATCGCCGCCACCGAGATCAGGAGCAACACGGCACTGCTTGCAGCCGGGACGCGGTCCGGAAAATATCCCGTCGACAGGCTCCAGATGATCAGCGACGCAATCAGCAACCAACTGGCGTCGACCTTGATGTCGAAACCTGCAAGGCGCGTCACACGGATCGTTCGGCCCCACATGCATCGTCCTCCTCCACGACCAGCGGTCGATGGCGCACCCTGCGCCTGGCCTTGCCCTAATGCGCGAGGAACACCGCCATCCCGGCCTGGTCGATCATCGTCCGCGTGGTTCCGCCGAACACCCGTTCGCGCAAGCGGGACTTGCCGAACGCGCCCATGACGATCAGGTCCGCCCCCACCTCGGCCGCGCGTTTCTGGATCGCGACCCCGATCCGGTCCCCGCCGCTGGAATATTGGGTGAGCGTGACCTTGCAGCCATGGTGGCTGAGCCACTTGGCCAGGTCAGCGCCCGGATCCTCGCCATCGGCGTGTTCCGTGGCGGTCGGGTCGAAACTGCCCAGGATCACCTCCTCCGCCTGCACCAGCAGGGGAAGGGCGGCGTGTATGGCCCGAGCGGCGGGCAATTGCGTGTCCCAGGCGACGAAGATACGCGTCGGGGTCTTCATCGGCGTGGCATTCAGCATCAAGGGGATCGGCGATTCGAACAGCACACTGTAGGCGGCATCGTTGAAGATCGCGCCTTCGGCGTCGCGCAGCGCGGCCGACGCAATGGCGACATCGCAGACCATCGCACGACGCGCGATCTCGGACCGGACATCCGCCTGGCCGCTCAGCACCACCTGCACCTCGCCCGAGATCCCCTGGGACTGCAACAGGGCTTCCAACCTGTCGACATGGGCTTTCAACCGCTCCCGCGACTGGCCGAGTTCTTCGACCCATTGGTCGGATATCTCGAACCCGCCATAGGGAAGCGCCCCATAGGCGTTCATCGGTTGCGTCGGCATCTTCGACAACAGCAGGCAGACGATGCGGGACGATTGGGTCGCGGCATGATCCGCGATCTGGCGCAGCTCGGCATCCGTGGTCTGTTCAGTCATCAGGAAAAGAAGGGTCTGTTTGGTCATGGCGGAATCTCCGGTTCAAGCGTGCGAACGGGGCGATGCCCCATGCGAACAGGTAACGTTTCAGGCGCCGGGCAGAGGTTTCAACCCGGCGGACGGGCGACGGTGTCGGGGCCCGGATGTCAACTCTTCCCCCCTGTGGCAGGAATGAGGTGACTGTTCCCCCCGATCCTAGCGCCGGGACGCATCGAGAACATTGATCCCAATCAATCTTGGCGTGGTCTCCGCGGTCCGTGGCCGTGGCGGCGGCGCGCCTGACCAGCCGCATGATCCGCCGCATGATCCGCCGCCTGCCCCGCATTGCGGCGAAGTCGCACGATACCTTGGCCTGGCAAGATGCAGCATGCTAACACGGCCCGAACATCGAGCTCCATGACATGTTGCGGGAGGGCGCCGCCAATTCGAAGGCGAAAACGAACAACGACGATCTTGTAAAGGAACGACACCAATTCCGCCGCAAAGGCCTGTCGTTCGTCACCAATCCTGCCCGACCGGTGGAGGATCAAGTCGCCATCTGCGAGGCCGCGATCACGGCTGGCCGGCAAGCGGACCGCCTGGCGGCAGACGCCCGTGTCATCCGGGGCCTCGCACGATACAGTCGCATGTCGGACCAAGTTTCACCCCTGCCCCGCCTAATGCCGACAGAAAGACCAGGCCAATGGGAAACCCCCTCTTCGATACACTGCTCAACCGCCATATCGGGCGGGATACACCGTTCCTGCACCTTGCCGACGGCGTCACGATCAGCCACGCCGCGTTCGGGCAGATGGCGGCGCGGAACGCCAACGCGCTGACCACACTGGGGATCCGGCCCGGCGATCGTGTCGCGGTTCATGTCGACAAGTCGCCGCAGGCACTCGCGCTCTATGCAGGCTGCATTCAGTCCGGTGCCGTGTTCCTGCCGCTCAACACCGCCTATACTGCGGCGGAGCTCGACTATTTCGTGGGCGACAGCGGCGCGGCCCTGTTCATCTGCGACCCGGCCGAGGCCGACACGCTGGCCGGGACCGCGCAGGCCAATGGCTGCCTGCTGCACACGCTGGCGGGCGACGGAACCGGCAGTTTCGCGGACCTCGTGGCCCGCCAATCAGACACGGCCCCGGTCGCCGCACGCGACGGCGATGATCTTGCGGCGTTGCTCTACACCTCGGGAACCACGGGGCGCTCCAAGGGCGCCATGCTGACCCAGACCAACCTGCTGTCCAACGCCCAGGCGCTGATGGAGGGCTGGCGCTTCACCGACAGCGACGTGCTGCTGCATGCCCTGCCGATCTTCCACAGCCATGGACTGTTCGTGGCTTGCAATGTCTCGCTTCTGGCGGGCGGCGCGATGATCTGGCTGCCGAAATTCGATACCGATACGGTGATCGCCCACCTGCCCGAGGCTACGACGATGATGGGAGTTCCGACCTTCTACACCCGCCTGCTGGACGATCCCCGTTTCGACCGCGACCTGACCGCGCATATGCGCGTCTTCATATCCGGCTCCGCGCCGCTGCTGGCGGACACCCACGCACGGTTCGCGAAGCGCACCGGCCACCGCATCCTCGAACGCTACGGCATGACCGAAACCTCCATGAACACCTCCAACCCCTATGATGGCGACCGGCGCGCGGGCACCGTGGGCTTTCCGCTGCCGGGCGTGGAAGTGCGGGTCTGCGACCCCGAGACCGGCGCCGAGCTGCCGCGCGGCGAAATCGGTGTGCTGGAGGTGCGCGGCCCGAACGTCTTCAAGGGGTATTGGCAGATGCCCGACAAGACCGCCGAGGAATTGCGCCCCGACGGCTACTTCATCACCGGCGATCTGTCGGTAATCGACGCCGACGGCTATGTGACCATCGTGGGGCGTGGCAAGGATCTGATCATCTCGGGCGGGTTCAACATCTACCCCAAGGAGGTCGAGATGTTCCTCGACGATCAGCCCGGCGTGCTGGAAAGCGCCGTGATCGGCGCACCGCATCCCGATCTCGGAGAAAGCGTCGTGGCGGTGCTTGTGGCCGAACCCGGGGCGACCTGCGACGTCGCGGCCATCGAGGCGGCGGTGCGCCGCGACCTCGCCGGTTTCAAGCGCCCGCGCCATATCGCCCTGCTGGACGCCTTGCCGCGCAACACCATGGGCAAGGTTCAGAAGAAGGACCTGCGCGACCGGTTCGCAGAGGTGTTCCAACCACCAAGGGCCTGAGCGCGCAATCCCTCCTCTCTCTCCCCTCCCCCCCCGGCTGTGCTGCGGCGCTACTGTCGCGGCATGCCCTTCGCCCGACCGATCCGCTTCTGCGCGGCGATCCGAAACGGCGCGTTCGGGGCGCCGAAGCCGTCATATCCGTCGCGCCGCTCCACGATCTCGAAGAACATGCCGTTGGCGAAGGGGCGTGAATAGAGCTGGAAGAACCCGGCGCCGTCGGCCTCGTCATACAGGATGTTGTGAGCCCGCAGGTTTTCCAGCAACTCGGCAGGGACATCGAAGCGCGCCACAAGGTCGGCGTAGTAATTCGCCGGAATCGGCAGGGGATCGAACCCCGTCCGCACCAGCGACGCCGCAGTGGCAAGGATGTCATCGGTGGCGAAAGCGATATGCTGGACCGACGCACCGAAACTTTCCGCCAGAAAGTCGCCCGCCAGCGTGCGGTGCGTCTCGGCCCCGTTCAGGGTGATCCGGAACGCCCCGTCCGCAGAGGTGATGGCCTGGCTGCGCACCAGTCCGTCGGGGTCGATCACATCGACCATCGGCGCCTTCCGCATCCCGAAGAGCGAAGTGTAAAGCAGGGACGAACTGAGCATCTCGTCATAGCTCATGGTCTGGGCGATGTGGTCGATCCGGGTCAGGCCGACACCGGGCCCGGCGGCGTCCGTCCGCTCGATCGGGATGAATTCCAGGTCCCAGACGGCGTCGGTGTCCCGGTCGAGGAAATGCATGACGGAACCGCCAAGGCCGCGAATGGCCGGGATCGCCAGTTCGCCCGCTCCGGGCGGCTGCGCGAAGGGAACCGCATCCAACGCAAGGGCCCGCGCCATCGCGTCGGCGGCCGATGCCACCTGAACCCCGATATCGCAGACATTGGTGCGCCGGACAGTGAAGCTGGTGGCAGCATGTCCCGCCGGGTCGGCGTTGAGAAGGATGCGAATGTCGCCCTGCTCCCAGAGATCCATGGCCTTGCCGATATGGCGCGCGGTGCGGGCGAAGCCAAGGCTCGCCAAAAGCGCCGCGATCGCGTCTGCTTCCGCCCCCATGGTGGCGAATTCGATGAAGGCGGTATCCAGCGGGGCCGTTGCCGCCGGGATCAGCGGCAAATCCACGGCCAGACCGGTCTCTGCCCTGCGCACATTGTCCATCAGGTGAACAAGCGATCGGTGCCCGTCGCGGGCGATCGCACGGGGCAGGCCGCCACGGAACTGGTCGTTGAAGATCTCCAGCGAAATCGGCCCGCCATAGCCCGTCGCCAGCACCGCGCCCATGAAGCGCGCCACATCGAGATCCCCCTCGCCCGGCATGTTGCGGAAATGGCGCGACCAGTAGAGCAGGTCCATATCGATCGCGGGCGCATCGGCCAGCTGCACGAAAAAGATCCTGTCGCCGGGAATGCGGCGGATCGTATCCGGGTCGATCCCGCGCCCCAGCGTGTGGAAGCTGTCCAGGATCAGCCCCACATTCGGCTGGTCGGCCCGGCGCACGATCTCCCATGCATCGCGGTGGTCGTCCACATGACGGCCCCAGGCCAGCGCCTCGAAACCCACGCGCAGGTTGCGCCGTGCGGCGCGCTGCCCCAACTCGGCGAAATCCGCAGCCGCGCGGTCGATGCCACCCTGCGCCTCCGGGTGAACCGATGAGCAGACCAGCACAAGGTCGCATCCAAGATCTTCCATAAGATCGAATTTCCGCTCGGCCCGGTCGAAGGCCTTTGCCCGCAGGTCGGCCGGCAAGCCTTCGAAATCGCGGAAGGGCTGAAACAGCATCACCTCCAACCCCGCAGCGCGCACCCGCGCGGCGACCTCCCGCGGGGGGCGGGGGTCGGCGATGAAATCCTGCTCGAAAATCTCGATCCCGTCGAAACCGGCCGCCGCGATGGCGTCGATCTTTTCTTCGAGATTGCCCGAGATGGACACCGTGGCAATGCAGGTCTTCATGGCAGGTCCGCCTCCGTCTGCAAGGCGGCGCGCAACGCCCTGGGGTCGGCATCCCTGCCGGAAAACAGCCTCCACGCGTGGAGGCCCTGGAAAAAGAACAACTCCCAACCGGAGATCGTGACCAATCCCAACCGCGCGGCGTCGCACAGGAATTGCGTGTCTGCGGGCGTGTAGACCGCGTCGAAGGCCCACACCGCACCCTTCATGGCATCGGCGGCCAGGGGGGTGCCGGGATAGCCGACCATTCCGACCGGGGTGCAGTTCACGACGCCGTCCGCGCCGTGTGCCATGGCCTCGGCATCCGCACCGGTCGACAGCGCAAGACCGGGAAAACGTGCCGCCAGATCCTCGGCCAGTTTCGCGGCCTTGGCACTGTCGCGATCCGCCAGCCGCAGGTCGACCGCACCGATGCGGGCCAACGCGAAGGCAATCGCCCGCCCCACCCCGCCGGTTCCGATCACCAGCGTCGGCCCCGGCATCGCCGCGCCCCGGACAGCGCCATGCGCCGCGATGAAGCCGGAGAAATCGGTGTTGAACCCGCGCGGGCCATCCGCTTCGAACAGGACGGTGTTGACCGCACCCATCGCCGCGACCACCGGATCGTCGACCGCGACCAGGGCCATCACCTGCTCCTTGTAAGGATATGTGATGTTCAACCCGCGGTAGCCCGCGGCCCTGGCACACGCAACGATGGTGCCGAAATCCTCGCCCCTCTCTTGCGGAACCAGCCGGTCATAGGTCACGTCGAGCCCGGCCTGTTCGCCCGCCAGTCGATGCAGGCGCGGTGATCTGGACGCGCCGATATTGTCGCCGATCAGGCCCAGCTTCAGCGATGCGATGCGCCCGGACATCACGGCTGCTCCGTCCTGCGGGTGAGTATGCGCTTGACCCATGTCCAGATCGGCGTCTGGCTGCCGAAGACAAGGATCACGCCCAGGAACAGCGCAAGCGACAGGGGGCTGGTCACGATCCCCTCGAAGAAGCGGCCCAGATCCTCGCGCTCGGAAATGATGGCACGGCGCCAGTTCTCGTCCAGCAGACGCGACAGGATCACGCCCAGGATCACCGGCCCCAGCGGATAGCCGTAAAGCCGCATGAAGTAGCCGAAGACGCCGAAACCAAGCATCCAGTAGACATCGCTGATGGAATTGTTGACGGCATAGGCCCCCACGATCGACAACAGCATGATCAGCGGAATAAGGACCGCGCGGGGCATTTCCACGATCTTCGTGAACAGGCGGATACCGGTCAGCCCGAACAGCAGCATGAAGCAATTCGCCGTCACCAGCGCACCGACGATGAACCAGAACATGTCCGGCTGGTCGATCATCAGCATGGGGCCGGGGTTGAGGCCGTGGATGAACAGCGCCCCGATCATGATGGCGGTCACGGCGTCACCCGGAATGCCAAGGGTCATCATCGGGATGAACGCCCCACCCACGGCGGCGTTGTTGGCGGTTTCGGGCGCGACCAGACCCTCCATCGCGCCTTGACCGAAGGGCACCTTGGGGGCCTTGGTGACACGCTTGGCATGGTCATAGGCCATCAGCGCGGCGATATCGCCGCCGGTGCCGGGCAGCGCCCCGATGATGACACCGATGGTCGAGGTCTGAAGGCTGAGCGGCAGGTGCTTGCGCACCGTGCTCCACGACGGCACGATGCGACCGATCTTCTGCTTGATGGCGGGCGTGTCGACGTGGTGCAATTGCATCAACGCCTCGGACACGCCGAACATGCCGATCATCACCGCGATGAAGGAAATGCCTCCGCGCAGCAGCGGCAGATCGAAGGTCAGGCGCGGCGTGAAGGTCAGCGGGTCCATCCCCACCGCCCCGACGGCAAGGCCAAGCGCGCCCGCGAATATCCCTTTCACCAGCGACCCGGTGGACAGCGAACCGACCAGCAGAATGCCCAGAACCGCCAGCAGCAGGTAATCACGCGGCTGGAACCCGAGCGCGAAGTCCGACACGAAGGGCGCGGCCGCGGCCAGAAAGGCAATGCCGAGGAACCCGCCGAAGAACGACATCACGGTGGTGACGCCGATGGCCGTTCCCGCCTCGCCCCGCTGGGCCATGGGATAGCCGTCCAGCGCCGTGGCGATGGCCGATGGCGCGCCGGGAATGTTGAGCAGGATCGCCGTGCGCGACCCGCCATAGACCCCGCCCATGTAGATCCCGATCATCAGCGAGATCGCCGGATACACCTCCCACGAGAACGTGAAGGAGATCAGGATCGACACCGCCATGGTGACGGACAATCCGGGGATCGCGCCGACATAGACCCCCGCGAAGGTGCCAATGGCCACCAGAAGCAGAAGTTCGGGCTGGGAAAAGACCGTCAGGAACGACAGCAGCGCATCCATGGTTCACCCTCCCCGGTTCGTGAGGTTGCGAAGGATCTGGATGACTTCGGCCTCCGGCACGATACCGGGCGGCATCAGAACCGTGAAGACGATGCGAAAGACCAGCCAGATCACGACCAGGCTTGCCAACGCCACCGTGACGGTGAACACCCATGACCGGCGCGAGAGGAGCTTGATGGCCGCGATCAGGAACAGGGCCGAGGTCGGCAGGAAGCCCAGCGGCCGCAACGCGACGCCATAGGCCACCAGCAGCAGCGCCACGAAGATGATGGTCGGCGGCAGGATATCTCGCCCGAAGGTTTCAGACGCCACCTTGGGCCGTGCGGCGGTGCGGATCAGCACCAGAAGGCTGGTGACGGCCATCACCGCCGTCGTGGCCATCGGCACCGATCCCGCCCCCGACAGCGCCCGAAACCCCGAGATGCCGTAGGCGTTCCAGAGCAAGCCGAGGCTGGCCAGCACGAGGAAGACCGCGAAGGCGACCTCGCCCGGGCGCCGTTCCTTTGCGAACCCGCCGGGCGTCGCATCGGACAGCCCTTCGGTGTGGTCGTTGGCGCGCGTTTCCGGATCTGTCATCGTGGGCCTCCATCGTGGCCTTGCCATGGGGCATCGGAAACGCCGCCCCTCCACGGGGGGAAGAGCGGCGCCGCGGTCGAGCGGCCGGCGCATGGCCGGCCGAACAGGGCGGCTTACTCGCCGGGGCGCGCGATGCCCAGATCGGCGGGATCGTTCACCGCCAGGCCCGCATCCTGCAGCAGCCACGCGGTTGTGGACTGCCACGCGGTCAGGAAATCGCGCGCTTCATCGCCCGAGATATTCATGATCGTGAAGCCGCGATTGTTCATCAGATCGACGAAATCCGGGTTTTCCACCGCGCCCGCATAGGCCTCCGTCAGCGCGGTCACGATATCGTCCGGCGTGCCTTCCCGCACGAAGACCCCGAAGAACGGCCCCCATGGCAGGTAGGTGGCATAGCCGTCGTTCAGGGCCACGGCCGTCGGCACATCGGGCAGGAACGGGCTCGCCTCCGTGTCGAAGATCGCCAGCGGCACAAGGTTGCCCGCGCGGATCGCCTCGATCGAGGCGCCCAGAACGGCCGGCATCACGTCGATGGCACCGCCCTGAAGCGCGGTCAGCGCGGGGCCGTCGCCATCGTAGGGGATGAAGTTGACGTCCAGTCCGCCCTCGACGGTATCCATCATCGCGGTGACGACGGACGGCAGACCCCCCGGCCCGGTGGAGCCGAAGCGCACTTCGCCGGGATTGGCCGCGATCGCCGCCAGCAATCCGGCGTAATCCGAAAAGTCCGCATCCGGTCGCGTGACCAGGATCGGGGTGCCCCGGGCCAGAAGGTTGATCGGAACGAATTCGCCATAGTCGCGTTCGCCAAGGCCCATGATGCGATAGAGCATCGGGTTCTCGGCACCCATCAGCAGGGTATAGCCGTTGGCATCCTGATCGGCCACATGGTTCAGCGCGATCGCGCCCACCGCACCGGTCATGTTCTGCATGACGATGGTGCCGCCCAGGATGTCTTCCGCATGGGGCGTGACGGATCGCATGACCGTATCGGTCGAACCGCCGGCACCCCATTGAATGATGCCCTGGATCTCGCGATCGGGATAGGATTGTGCGGCGGCAAGGCCAGCCGTCATCACCAGCGCGGAGGCCGCGCCCATAAGGATATGTCTCATTGTGTTAACTCCCTTGGGTCCGGTCTCTTCCCACCGGACGACAAGGGCAGTGTTTTCCGAGAGGCGTGATAACGTCAAGTATCCAGTCGTGTCGATCATTAACATCATGTTCATTTCTGACGCCGGCTATGCCAACGGCTCTCCCTGAACACTCGACAACTCCCTGCGAAACTGCGCGATAGCATAGTCCGCATAGCTCGACAGGACCCGACCCTTCTTCGTGACGATGTAGACGGAGATCTGGCCCGGCTCCTTCAGGGGCCGCCGCACGAAGCCCGGCAGGATCTTCTCCGAGACGGAAAACTTGTCGATCACCGCGACACCCAGGCCATGGCGCACCAGGCTGACCACCGTCTGCGAGAACCGGCCCCGCATCGAGTGGCGAAGCTCCGCGCCCGCTGCCTTGAAGACGCGCGCGATGCGCGCTCCATACGGGTCGGCGGGATCGACCCCGATCAACTGCTGGTCCGCAAGATCATGGACCGAAATCTCGGACTTCGCGGCCAGCGGATGCGCCTGCGGCAGGATCACGACGAAATCGGCGCTGGCAATCTCCTCGTTGTGGACGCCGGGATTCGCGATCGCCGATGTCATGACGACGAATTCCCCGCGTTCCAGCAACAGGTAGTCGATGGTCTCCTCGATCTTGAGGATGTTGAGGTCGATGAACAGGTCCGGGTAATGCGCCCGGATGCGCCCGATCGCCCGCGCGGCGACGAATTGCGCCACCGATGGCGCGGAGGCGAAGGACAGGTTGACATCCTCTCCCTTCTTCAGGGCGCTCAGGGCGCTCTGAAGGTTCTCGATGCCCTTGTAGACCTCGCGGATCTGCTCGAACACGCGCTCGGCCTCGACGGCGGGAACGAACAGTCCCGCGCGCCGCTCGAACAGGCGCAGACCGAGGGACTCCTCCGTGTGCTTGATGAGGCGGCTGATCCCCGGCGCCGAAACGCCCAGATGCTCCGCCGCGCCCGCGATGGTGCCGCGCAACATCACGGCGCGGATCACCTCCACCTGGCGTAGTGTGATTTCCTTCACGGCTGCCCTCCGCCGACCCGAGATTAACATCACGTTATGCAGATAGAAGTGAAGGCATTTGACGTTATGGGCAAGACCGTCGAATCTCGCGTCGATGCGCCAAGGGAAGGACGAAACAGGTGGCCTCCCCCACCCCGAAACAGGACGATGCCGCCTACGATCTTGTCATGGTCGGCTCGGGCGCAGGGGGGTTGTCCGCCGCCGTCACTGCCGCCCATGCAGGATTGCGCGTCGTGGTGGTGGAAAAGGCGGCGGTCCTCGGTGGCACGACGGCATGGTCCGGCGGCTGGATCTGGGCGCCCGGCACCGCCATTGCAAGGTCCGCCGGACTGACCGAGGATCCCGGCGCGCCAAGGCGTTACCTGCAAGGGGTCCTCGGCAATCGCTTCGATCCCGCGCGGGTCGATGCCTTCCTGTCCGCCGCTCCGGACATGGTGGCGTTCTTCGATACTCACACCGCACTGGCCTTCGCGGGCGGCTTCGCCATTCCCGACACCTATGGCGACGTGCCCGGTGCGGGCGCCGGCGGGCGCTCGGTCATCGCCAAGCCATTTGACGGGCGCGGATTGGGGGCCGATATCGCGCTGCTGCGCCTGCCCCTGCGGGAGACGAGCTTTCACGGGATGACGATCCAGGCCGGTCCCGACCTGCGCGCCTTCCTCACGATGACCCGCTCGGCGCGTGCCTTCGGCCATGCCACGGGCCGCGTGCTGCGCCATGTTCGCGACCTTGCGCTTCACGGGCGCGGGATGGACCTGCGCAATGGCAGCGCCCTTGTCGCGCGCCTGCTGCGCTCGGCGCTGGATCTGGGGGTGGCGTTGCGTCTCTCGACGCCTGTCGCGCGACTGGTCGCCGAAGATGGGGCCGTCACCGGCGTCGTGCTCGACGATGGCGGCCGCATCCTGGCGCGGCGCGGGGTCGTGCTGGCCAGCGGCGGCTTTCCCCACGCGGCCCGCCGCCGGGCCGGCACCTTCCCCCGCGACGCCGAACACCTGAGCCTTGCCGTGCCGGACGCCACCGGCGACGGCTTGCGGATGGCGGAACGGGTCGGCGGCCACGTGACCGACACCGAGGCGCAACCCGCCGCCCTGTGCCCTGTCTCCCGCGTGACATGGCCCGACGGCAGCGAAGGGCGCTTCCCGCACATCATCGACCGGGGCAAGCCGGGCGTGATCGGTGTGCTGGCCGATGGCCGACGCTTCTGCAACGAGGGGCTTGGCTACCACGACTACGTCTTGGCCCTGCTGGCCGCAGTCCCGGCGGAGGCCCCGGCCCGGTCCTGGCTGGTCTGCGACCACCGCTTCCTGCGGCGCTACGGACTCGGCATCGTGCGCCCTGCGCCGGTGCCCTTCGGCGCATGGCTGCGGTCGGGCTACCTGAAGACTGCGAAAAGGCCCAAGGCGCTGGCCTTGGCCTGCGGCATCGACCCGGAGGGGCTGGCGCGCACCATCGCCGCCTGGAACGCGGGTGCGGGCGCCGGGCACGACCCGGCGTTCGGGCGCGGCACCACGCCCTACATGCGCCTGCAAGGGGATCCCGATCACGGTCCCAACCCCTGCATCGCCCCGATCGAGGCCCCGCCCTTCTACGCGGTGGAGGTGGTGCCAGGGAGCTTCGGCACCTTCTCGGGCCTCGCGACCGACGGTTTCGCGCGGGTCTTGCGCGCGACCGGCGCGGTCATCCCCGGCCTCTATGCGGCGGGCGCGGATGCCGCCAGCGTGTTCGCGGGCCACTATCCGGCGGGCGGCATCAACCTCGGGCCGGCCATGACCTTCGGCTTCATTGCCGGACGCCACGCAGCGGGGATCGGCGCATGACCCGCCGCCTCACCGTCGCCCACCTGACTGCCATCGACTTGCCCCCGCCCGCCTTCATCGAGGCCGCCGCGCGGGCCGGGTTCGATGGTGTCGGGTTGCGCCTTCTGACGGTAACGCCAGACAGCCCCGGCTATCCCCTGATGGATACGCCGACCCAGATGCGCGCCACCAAGGCCGCGCTGGCCGCAACCGGCCTGCGCGTGGCCGACATCGAATTCGTCCGCATCACGCCCGAGACCAAGCCCGATACACTTGCCCCCTTGCTGGACGCTGGCGCGGAACTGGGCGCGAGGCACCTGATCACGGCCCCCTACGATCCCGACCTGTCCCGAATGGCCGATACACTGGCGGCGATCGACACCCTGGCCCGTGCGCGCGGCCTCGGCACGGTGCTCGAATTCTTCCCATGGACGGTGGTGCCGACCCTGCGCGCGGCGATCGACGTGGTGACGGCGGCAGGTCCCGCTGTCGGCGTCCTTGTCGATGCCCTGCATTTCGACCGCTCCGGCTCGACCCTGCACGATCTTGTCGCGCTCCCGCCACACAGGCTGCCCTTTGCCCATATCTGCGACGCGCCCGTCCATCCGCCCTATTCCGAACAGGACCTCATCCACACCGCAAGACAGGACCGCCTGCCGCCCGGGCACGGCGCGATCGACCTGCGCGCATGGCTCCAAGCCCTGCCGCCGGACCTCCCCCTGTGCGCAGAAGTGCCGATGACGGCGCGGCGGACCGCCCTTGGCGCGGAGGCCCTGCTGTCGATGATCCACGATGCGTGCCGCGCCCTGCTGTCCCAGTGACACGGTGGCAAGTCATCGGCACCACGCGGCGGCGGGACCCTGATGCACGTCTCGACCGACCGCCAAGGCCGCAGCGGTCTCAAGCCGCAAACGTCCTGCCCCCGATCCAGACCATTCGGGCGCGCGACGCGTCCCTGCGACAGATCGCGAGCGAACTGAACGAAAGAAGAACCGAGACATCGCGGGCAGAGAATGGCACGCCATGACGCTGCGGAACGTGCTGCACAGGGCTGCACTGGCCTTGCACAGGGATGACGCAAGGCAACTCCACGGGATGGGCCATAGGGTGAACCGTGGACCAAGGTCTTCGATCAGAATGAACTGGTCAAAAGGAAATGGCGGAGCGGATGGGGCTGAAATCCAACCTGCTCTTGTGGATGCCGCTCTCATTTGCAAGGAATTTCTGAACCTTAGACATGTGATCGAGTGCGAGTTCTTGTCAGGCCCGTTGGCGTGGCCCGACCCTCAGCGGCCAGCTACGAGGTGTTTGCGCTGTCAGGGTTCAAGTCCCTTGCTGATGTTCGGTCGTCATCGCCCACACGACGCCCATCCTCCAGCGTCAGGATGCGGTCCGCGCGATCGAGGATGCGATTGTCATGCGTGACCATCAGCGTGGTCGTGCCGCGCGCCCGACCCAACTGTTTCAAGAGATCGACCACACTGGCGGCCGTTTCCCAGTCAAGGGCAGCCGTGGGTTCGTCCGCCAGAACGACATCGGGGCTGCCGACCAGGGCGCGGCCGATCGCCACGCGCTGCTTCTGTCCGCCCGACAGGTTCGCAGGCAGATAATCCAGCCGGTCCGCAAGCCCCAGATCCGGTCCTGGTAGACTTCCACCTCGGCCGTCATCTGGCTGATATCGCCCATCTCCATGACACCCTCGGCTGGGGGGCGCTGTCCCGGTGTCTCGTGAATGTCCAGGACAGTCCCGGCGATCGGGGCGACGACGATGCCGCGGGCCAGATCGAGTTCGACCCGCGCAAGTTCGGCCTCGGCCGCCTCCACGTTGCGGGCTGCGACCACGACGTCGGGTTGATCGTCGATCTCCGCGGATGAAAACCGGGCAGCCGTCCGGTGCGCTCGCCGGAACGGCGCAGGGCCAGCAGGAACACAAGGATCGCGAAAGCGGTGACGCCGTGGCGGATTGCGGTGCGCGCCCATGCCGATCCGGAGCGCGTGGCAACGAGCCCTCCGATCACCGCCCTCCGGCGCCGGTCATCGCGCCGGGCGTAGACCGTGACCGCGACGGCCGGGTCATTTCGCAAGAGGGAGCCGTTTTGAGGGTCCGAACGATATGCCATTGGTGCGCGTTTCCCCTGGCTGTCCGTGGACCAAAAATCCACACGCGGCGGCGGATGATTGCCAAAGCGCGCTATCAACATGTGCGAATGAACGGGACCAGAAAGACACAGCAACGACCTTCCAGCTGGAATGGACCGCGTCGAAAGCCTTGGGGACAATCAGACCTGCCCCTGACGCGGTCGCCCTTCCAACGCTCTATCCCTCGCAGACAGGATCTGGAATGATCGTTCTGGATATGTCTAACTGGCAGCAGAATGATTGCCAGATGTGGCAGAAAAGCAGAGAGGTTACCCATGTTCCGAAACACACTCCCCGCAGCCGCGCTTGTGCTGGGCACAACGCTTCTGAGCTCGCTTCCCGTTAACGCCGAAACCTTCCGCTGGGCCGGCACGACGGATCCGCAGACGATGGACCCCCACGCCGTCAACGCGGCGCCGGTCACATCCTTTCTCAACAACGTCTACGAAGGCCTCGTGCGGCGCGGGCCGGACATGGCTGAAGAGCCGTCGCTCGCAACCTCGTGGGAGGCGCTGCCGGACGGCGCCGGCTGGCGTTTCAACCTGCGCGAGGGCGTGACATTCCACGACGGCGCGGCGTTCAACGCAGACGACGTGATCTTTTCCTATGAGCGCGCCGCGTCCGAAGCGTCCGACGTGCGGTCGTGGTTCGCCTCCGTGACCGAGGTGGTTCGCGTCGACGACTACACCGTCGATTTCCTGACGTCTGCGCCGAACCCGCTGTTCCCCGGCTCCATTGCCAACTTCATGATCCTCGATCAGGGCTGGGCCGAGGCCAACGGGGCCGAACTGCCCGCCCGCGACGCCGAAAACCACGCCACGCGCAACGCCAACGGCACCGGGCCCTTTGTGCTCGCATCGCGCGATCCGGGAATCGAGACGCGGCTTGTCCCGAACGAGGCTTGGTGGGACGAGGCCGAACACAACGTGACCGAGGCGATCTGGACCCCCATCGGCAACCCGGCGACGGGTCTTGCAGCGCTGCTTTCGGGCGAGATCGACTTCATCTCTCCGATCCCGCTGCAGGACGTCGAGCAGGTCGAAACCCGGGACGGCTTCAAGGTGCTGGCCGGGCTCGAGACGCGAGTGATCATGCTGGGCTTCGGGCATGACCACGAGACACTGAAATATTCCGACGAGACGACGGAGGCCAACCCGTTTCTCGATCCGCGCGTGCGCCTTGCCGTGGCGCAGGCGATCGACGTGGATACCATCGACCGCGTCATCATGCGCGGGGCTGCGGAACCGGCAAGCCAGCTTCTGCCAGCCGGCCTGTCGGGCTATTCCGACGAATACGACGCGCGACCGTCCTTCGACCCGGACGCGGCCCGGGCGCTTCTGGCCGAGGCCGGCTATCCGGAGGGTTTTTCCTTTGGTCTGATGTGTCCCAACGACCGCTACATCAACGACGAGGCGGTGTGCCGCGCGGTAGCCTCGATGCTGGCGCGCATCGGAGTCACCGCGAACGTGAACGCCATGCCAGTCCGCGGCTACTGGGACGAGCTGCGGGCGGACAATTTCGACATGTATCTGCTGGGCTGGTCGCCGGGCACCTTCGACGCCGAGCACCCGATCCGCTTCCTCGCGCACACCCCGAACGATCGGCTGGGCACCTGGAATTTCGGCGGCTATTCCAGCGCGCGGATCGACGAATTGCTCGAACCGATCCAGCAGGAGATCGATCCGGACGCGCGTCAGGGCATGCTCGACGAGGTCGCTGGCATCCTTCAGGACGATGTCGCCTATGTGCCGCTCTATACCGAGCCGCTGATCTGGGCGATGAAGGACAGCGTGGACGTGGTGCAGCGCCCCGACAACTTCTTCATGCTGCGCTGGGTGACGGTGAACTGAAGCCGCAGGGGACAAGGCGATGGTCGGATTCATTCTCAAGCGGCTCGTGCAGTCTGTCTTCGTGATGCTGGCCGTCGCCTTCCTTGCATTCTCACTGTTCAAGTTCGTCGGCGACCCGATCAGCCAGATGACCGGGGTCGAGACATCGCTTGAAGATCAGGCGCGGCTGCGCGAGGAACTGGGCCTGAACGACCCGTTCTTCGTGCAGTTCGCGCGCTTCACCGCCGAAATGCTGCGCGGCGACTTCGGCTATTCCTTCCGCACCCGCGAACCCATCGGGCAGATGCTGCTGTCGCGCCTGCCTGCCACGCTCGAACTGGGTACGGTGGCGCTGCTCATCTCGCTGATCGTGGGCATTCCGGCGGGTGTCTTCACGGCGCTCAGGCCCCGCGGGCTGGTCAGCCAGTCCATCCTCATCGGCACGCTGATCGGGGTTTCGATCCCGACCTTCGTGATCGGCATCCTGCTGATCTTTCTTTTCGGCGTGCAGCTTGGCTGGTTGCCGACCTTCGGGCGCGGCGGCACGGTGCAGATCGGCTGGTGGCGGTCGTCGCTCTTCACCACCGATGGCTGGCGGTCGCTGGTGCTGCCGGCGCTGACGCTGGGCCTGTTCCAACTCACGCTGACCATGCGGCTGGTGCGCGCGCAGATGATGGAGGTCATGCGCACCGACCATATCCGGTTTGCCATCGCGCGCGGCGTGCCGTGGCGCAGCATCCGCTACCGCCATGCGCTGTCGAACACGATGATCCCCGTCATAACCATCATCGGGCTGCAATTCGGCGGTGTAATCGCCTTCTCCATCGTGACAGAAAGCGTCTTCCAGTGGCCCGGCATGGGCCTGCTGTTCCTTGAATCGATCCGCTTCGTCGATATCCCGGTGATGAGCGTCTACCTCGTGGTCATCGCCTTCTTTTTCGTTGTCATCAATCTGCTGGTCGACCTTCTCTACGTCGCCATCGACCCACGTCTGCGCGTGAGGGAGAGCGTTTGATGACCTCTACCGGCAGACTGGCCCGGCTGATGAAGTCCGAAGGCGTCTGGCTGTTCTCGCGCAGCCCCGCCGCGATCCTGGCCGCCGTTTTGACATTCGTGATCGTCTTGGGCGCACTGCTCGCCCCCTGGATCGCGCCCACGAACCCCTATGACCTTGCGTCATTCTCTCTGATCGACGGGCTTCTCCCACCGCTCTGGGAGGATGGCGGCGACGCGCGCTTCCTGCTGGGCACCGACGACCAGGGGCGCGACATGCTGTCGTCGATCCTTTACGGCGCACGGCTGTCGCTGTCGATCGCCGCGATGGCGATGGCGGTGGCGCTGCTGCTGGGCGTCGGTCTGGGGCTGGCGGCAGGCTATTTCGGCGGCCGGTTCGACGCCGTCGTGATGCGCATCGCCGACGTGCAGCTGGCGCTTCCGGCGATCCTGACGGCGCTTCTGATCGACGGCATCTCGCGCGGGATCCTGCCGCGCGAGGCGCATGACGACCTTCGGATTGCGGTCATCACGCTGGCCATCGCCCTGTCGCTCTGGGTCAACTTCGCGCGCACTGCGCGGGCCTCGGTCTTTGTCGAGCGCAACAAGGACTACGTGCAGACGGCGATCATGATGGGCCAGCACCCCGCGCGCATCATGCTGCGCCACATCCTGCCCAATATCGTCGGGCCGCTAATGGTCATAGCGACGGTGGACCTCGCCTCGGCCATCCTGCTGGAGGCGACGCTGTCCTTCCTGGGCGTCGGGCTGCCTGCGGATTCGCCCTCGCTTGGAACGCTCATCCGGATCGGGATGCAGTATCTGTTGTCCGGCGAATGGTGGATCCTCTGGATCCCCACGGTGTTTCTTGTTGTCCTCGTCGTCGCCATCAATCTGCTGGGTGACTTCCTGCGCGACCTGTTCAATCCGAGCCTGCGCTGATGTTGCGGGTCCAGGGGCTTTCCGTGCGTTTCCTTCACCGCTCTGGGGCGACCATGGCCGTCGAGGATGTATCGCTGTGTGTGGCCCCGGGTGAAATCCACGGGCTGGTCGGTGAATCCGGTGCCGGAAAATCCACCATCGGGGCCGCCATCATGGGCCTCCTGCCCGCCGCTGGAGAGATCGCATCCGGAACGCTGACCCTGGGCGAAACCGACCTGCGCGCTCTTGGCCCTGTCGAAGCGCACCGGCTGCGCGGCAAGCGGATTTCCATGATCTTCCAGGACCCGCAGACCAGCCTCAACCCGCTCATGACCATCGAGGCGCAGCTTGTCGAGACGATCCGCGCGCATGAGGAGATGAGCGAGGACGCTGCCCGTGCCCGCGCCATCGCCCTGCTGGAAGAAATCGGCATCGCCAATGCCGAAAGGCGCATCCGTGCCTATCCGCACCAGTTCTCCGGCGGTATGCGCCAACGCGTGGTGATCGCGCTGGCACTGTGCACCAACCCCGAACTCATCATCGCGGACGAGCCGACCACCGCGCTCGACGTGGCGGTGCAGGCGCAGGTGCTCGATCTGATCCGGCGATTGGGCAAGTCGCGCGGCGTTGGCTTTATCCTGATAACCCACGATATTGGCGTCATCGCGCAGGTGTCGGACACCGTCACGGTCCTGCGGGCTGGCCGCGTGATGGAGCAGGGCGAAACGCGCCGTGTCCTTGGCCAACCCGAACACCCTTACACGCAGGCGCTGATGGCCGCCGTGCCGCCGCTGAACCGCAGGCTTGATCGCTTCCGATTGCCGCGCG
>Ga0100391_1001927_pt1 | contig 22509 bp, 26 predicted proteins | sample CryGeymeta201515_FD_81541 | JGI IMG/M metagenome (GOLD analysis project Ga0100391, IMG submission 81541) | Groundwater microbial communities from Crystal Geyser aquifers in Utah, USA - Crystal Geyser metaG 2015-15 | ecosystem: Environmental > Aquatic > Deep subsurface > Groundwater | place: USA... | reverse complement strand
CTTAATTCTAAACTGTAAATAATCATCATTAATCCGATTGTAAGTATTATATTTTATGGATACCGTTCCTAAATGGTTATTTTTAGCTACAAATTTTTCAACTACTTTTTCACCTTTAAGTAATTCTATATTTTGATTATTGTCAAATTTATGATCTTCAACAATTACGGTCGGATTATAATCTTGAAATAGATTAACCCTATTAAACCCAATAAAAATCAGCAAAAAGAAAAAGAAAAGAATAATAATTTTATCTTTTATATTAAGGAGCATTTTTGTTTATTTTTTTAATATAAACGATTCAAGAGTTTTCTTAACATAATTCATCATCTCTTTGTTAATGCCGGGATAGCACCTAGCCAAAAGGCATTATTCATAATTAAATCGGCATTTTTGTGGCGGCTTATAACTTCCACCTCTTATGATATTTGAATGAAGCGCGGATTTCAATATAACAATTAATTAATTCTTGATGAACTTATTAAAGTATAATTATCTTAATGAAGAAGTTTATTGGTATTGTTCTTACTTTCGTGAGCGTTATCTCGCTTTCTCTCAACTTCTACTTCTACAAAAATATCCGCGGACAAAGTAGGGTTGTTGATGTGGTTGACGGCGATACTTTTCAGTTGGCGTCGGGGAAAAGGGTTAGGCTTTTGGGGGTTGACGCGCCGGAATACGACCGTTGCGGAGGACCCGAGGCAAAAGAAAAACTATCTTCTCTTATAAAAGATAAGGTTGTCGATTTAAAAGAAGAACATCAAGAAGCCTATGGCCGAAGTTTGGCTATGGTTTATCAAAACGGCAGGTTCGTAAATCAGGAAATAATGAGAGAGGGACTGGGAGTGCCTGATTATCAAAAAAGCAGTCAAAGAGATCTTCTGACCCGAACTTACCACCAAGCCCGAGATAGCAAAAAAGGGATCTTTTCTTTGTGTAAAGAAACGGGCTCCCCGCCGGACCCAAACTGCGTTATTAAAGGCAACATAGACAAATCAACCTACGAAAAGTTTTATCACCTTCCGGGTTGCAAACAATACGGCCAGGTCGTTATCGACAAGGATATCGGAGAAGGCTATTTTTGCAGCGAAAAGGAGGCGCAAGCCGCCGGTTTCAAAAAAGCCTCCGGATGTCCATGAAAAATCTTTTTATGGTTTTTTTAGCATAAGTAATCATTTCTTCATCAATCCCCGGATAAACTCCGATCCAAAAAGCGCTGTTCATAATTCTACAGCCTTGTCTTCGTGAATTAAGATAATATTTTTATCTTTCATTATAATCTTGTTGTGAATAGTCTATTCTAAGCCAGACTATTAGTGATCAAGATCAAATTTTAATATTCCTCCAACCTTGTAGTAACACATCTTTATAACGAGTATTTTTCATGGATGAATATATTACTTTTTTATTTATTTCATCTTTTGTTATTCTTTCTAAATAATTCAATTCTTTGATAAATTCTTGAGAAAATGTGCTAGACGATTTAATCTCGACAGCATTAATTTTATTATTTTTTTCATATAGTAAATCTACTTCATTTCCGCTTTTATCTCTCCAATAATAAAAATTAATATGTAAGTTATTATTATAATTTTGTTTTACAACTTCAGAAACACATAAAGTCTCAAAAATATTACCATAAAGAGGGTGAGTTTTTAGTTGGTCTTCATTTTTTATCGCTAAAAGAGAACAGACCAATCCAGTATCATAAAAATAAAGTTTTGGAGACTTAATTATTCTTTTATTAAAATTTTTATAAAAAGGCGGAACTAAATATATTATAAAAGTAGCCTCAAGAACAGACAGCCAGCCTTTAATAGTATTAACTGCCGCCCCCAAATCGTTAGCAAGAGAAGATAGATTTAAAATTTGACCTGTTCTGCCGGCACATAGTTTTAAAAATCTTTGAAAATCGATTAAGCTGCTAATATTTTTTATTTCTCTAACATCTCTCTCTAGATAAGTTTGAATATAATTTGGAAACCATTCGATAGGATCAAGTAATTTATCATAGATTCGGGGATAAAAACCGTATATTACTTGTTCATAAATGTCTTTTTTTCCAAAACTTGTATTAATTATCTCTTTAAAAGAAAATGGTAATAGATTAAAAATAGCTACTCTGCCTGCTAAACTTTGTGAAACTTTTTGAGAAACAAGAATATTTTGTGACCCTGTTATTACAAATTTTTTCTTGTTATCCGCATCAGCCATAACCTGAATATAAGACAAAAGCTCCGGCACTCTTTGAATTTCATCTATTATTATTTTGTCTGCTTGAGAAAGAAAATTTTTTGGATCATTTTTTGCAAACAATCTTGTTTCTGGATCTTCTAAATTTTTATAAATAAATTTATTAAAAACCTTTTTAGATATCGTTGTCTTGCCTGATTGTCGAGGTCCAGTGATAAATAAAACAGGATATTGTTTGACCGCCCTGGATAAAGATTTTATTAATATTCTATTAATTATCATAAGTCAATATTAATATTGATTGGACTATTTTGCAATAGCATTGCAAAATTGGACTATAGATTTCTAATGACTATTTATAAATTTCTCTACTGTTTTCATAACATACCCCATCATCTCCTTGTTTATCCCCGGCCAAACCCCCAGCCAAAAGGCATTGTTTATGATTAAATTTTTGCTAAATTGTTTCCAATTACGGTTTGGTATTTTATGTCATGCCATAAATAAGAAGTGACTTCTTTCTTGTCACTTTTATCACTCGACAAGATTCTCTTTAAATTTTTTTTCATTAAGTCCTTAGATTTTCTATCTGCCTCTTCTACCGTATTACCCTTTATTAAAGAGATCGGAATCAAATTAGACGGCTCCAAAAATAACGCCGCTAGATTATCCGTTAAGGGCCGTGTTTCTCTGCTCGTCAAGAAAAGAAGGACATAGTTTTTCGTATAACCGATAAATGTCTTTGCTCCTGAATCCACACAAACTTTGCCTAACTTAAGCCCAGCCATACAACTTCGGGCATATATTACTCTATCCTTTACATCTAATCGATCTCCAACCTTAAGTAATATTTCATTATTCCAACCAGTGACAACATCCTCTGATCCATGCCCATTAATAAAAATAAAAGAAGGATTATTTTTCTTTAAATAACTGTCGAAATTTTTCTTCGAAGCCTTTTTGCCTTTTAAATCAAAATATTTTATTTTTTTCTCCAGGCATTTATCTATTATCTTTTTTGACCACCAGTATAAATATGTTGTAGCTAAATCATGATTTGGTCGGGTTATCAAGATTGATTTATTCATTGATCTAAAGCAGTATAAATATTTCCTTTGATCATATCTTGCAGATATTCCAGTTGCATCCCGATAATTTCTTTACCCAATTCTGTCTCATTTTTGACATTATCAATCAACTCACTTTTTGAATAATGTTTATCTGCTCCAATAATTAATCCAATGTCGTCAGAATACGCTTCAATTCTTGCGATTACCAAATCTTTCAAATCTTTATTTATTTTTACCATGTTATTTTAATAAGTCCATACTCTCCAATTTATCTAAAATTTTCATTCCGGTCGGCGTATTTACCTCTACTTCTATTTTAGCGGCTTTCCATGTCATCGGTTCACCGTCAACAACGACGATTATCTCGTTTCTTGAAGCAATAGGTAAATTTGCGTAAGTTTGCAAAAATCTTTCTTTTTTTGTCATAGATGTTTGTTTTTTAGAATATTAATAAACTTTACTTTGCTAATTATGGTCGATTCCATATAATGTATAATTATATACATTAAGACTAAACGTGTCAAAATCAAATATCCTTATATCTTTTTAAAAATTCTTTTACTTTTTTCTTTACGTACACTCCCAATCAAAAGGCATTGTTCATGATTTTACAGTCTTGTCTTCGTGAATTAGGATAATATTTTTATCATTTTTTATAGTCTTGCCGTGAATAGTCTATTCTAAAACAGACTATTAATGACGGAAAATTATTTATTAATCTGAAGAATAAACTATTTTTCCGTATTTTTTTATTTCCCCAATAAGAGAATGATATTTCAGTTTTAAATTATCATTTGTTAAAGGAATTGCTTCGATTCTATCTGATACATCAATCGTCAACCTTTCCAATTCCATTAATTCCTCAATTTCATCTTTCCCAAATTGATCAGAAATAACCGCGATATCAATATCTGAATATTGATGAGCTTTTTCTTTAGCGAACGAACCGTAAAGAATTATTTTTTCTGGATTGATTTTATTTTTTATCAATACTTTAATATAGTTTTCGATTTCATTTAGTATTCCCTGTTTTTTTAAAATTATTTTATTGATCATAATAAATTTTTAAATTTAATAAATAACACCTTACTAATATCAAAATATTTCTTGGTAAATTCTTTAGTTGCTTTTTTATAAAGTTTTTCTTTAAAAATATCGTAGCGTGCCTCGACATTGAAAGTGGTTATCTCAGCTAAATATAATTTGAGCTCTGTACTTAATTCTAATTTTGACAAATTAGCAAGGTTAATTAATTTATGCGTTGGTGGAGGATAGGTGTCATTAACTTTAATATAAATCGCTTTCAAAGTTTTTTCTATTACAAGATGACAAAAGAAAAGACAGCCACTAAATCTTGTCAACCTAAATAAATCCTTAGCTGTTTCTAAATCTTCGATAGCACTCTTCAACCATGCTTTTTGTAATTCTTCCTTCTCTTTTATTTCCATATATTTATTGTATCAAATATGAATTTTTTTAACATTTCTATCATATACCCCATCATCTCCTCGTTTATCCCCGGCCAGACTCCGATCCAGAAAGCATTGTTCATAATCAAATCGGCATTTTTATGATCGCCGATAATTTTAAACTTATTTCTTATCTTTAGGTAGGCCGGATGACGTAGAAGGTTGCCGGAAAAAACATTTCTTGTCCCGATTTTATTTTTTTCCAAATATTCTGTCAGCTGATTACGAGTAAACGGAGCAGTAGTTTTAACAACAACCGGAAAACCGAAGTAACTAACTTCTTCGTTTTTATCTTCTTTCATCAAAATAAAATATTTTTCATATTTTTTAAAAAACTTATATAGCGCCTGATAGTTTTCTTTTCGTTTTTTGATGAAGAAGGGGAGCTTTTTCAGTTGAGCGACTCCAATCGCCGCCTGAAAATCAGTTAGTTTTAGGTTATAACCAATCTGTGAATAGATGTATTTATGATCATAGCCGTATGGAAGTTCACCAAGCTTCCATTTAAACCGTTTTCTGCAAGTATCGTCCCTTCCTGTATCACACCAGCAGTCACGACCCCAGTCACGAAACTGGCGAATTGACCGAGTAATTAATGAATTATTGGTAATGACGGCTCCGCCTTCACCCATGGTCATTTGATGAGCCGGGTAAAAACTAAAAGTGGCAATGTCACCATATGTACCAACATATTTATTTTTATATTTCGTTCCTAATGCGTCGCAACAGTCTTCAATCACCCAAAGATTATATTTTTTTGCCAATTTAATTATTTTTTCAAGATCATAAGGTTTGCCTAAAGTATGGGCAATCATAATTAACTTTGTTTTTTTCGTAATCGCTTTTTCAATTTTTGAAACATCGATATTCAAAGTGTCAACTTCAGCATCAATAAAAACCGGAGTAAGACCATACTGAATACCCGGATTGACGGTCGTTGGAAAGGCGACCGAACAGGTAATATATTCGTCGCCTGGTTTCAACTTTCGATCTTTAAAAACATCTGAAGTTAATGAAGCTAAGGCAACCAAGTTGGCGCTTGAACCTGAGTTTACTAAAGAAACATAACGGATTCCCAAAAACTTTTTAAAATCAACCTCAAAGTGTTTTACCCATCTTCCCTCAGTCCACCAGCCATCTTTCGCCGCTGCTATGGCATTATTAATCTCCTCATTATCAAAGACCTTACCAGATGAAGGAATATAGGTTTTTCCTGGAATAAATTTCGATTTCATAATTTTAAGCAATAAATACTAATTTATTTTTTATAACAACTACGAAACTATTAATAAATTCATTAATAGTTTTTTCCGATTCTATAAAAGGAACCAAATCTAATAAAAGTTCTTCATTTTTTATCTTTGAAACTTTCTTAATTACTTTTTTAATAATCTCTTTTTTAGTCATTTTTAAATCTTTTTCAAGGTTATTCCATTTGGGTTTTAAGACAAAACCTGATTTCGCTGATAATTGAATAAACCAGGCAATATCAAACACGTCTCGACCTTTGAATGACAAAGTTTGTTCATTGCCTTTAAAAAACTCTCTTTCTAAAAACGCTTCTATTTTGTTCCCAAATAGGGTTGGCAGATCGTAACTTAAAATAAAAAAATTATATCTGTCAGAATTGTATGGATTAACTTCTGTTTTTACATTTTTTTTAGCTTTAGAAAAATCACAACGAACAAAAATTTTTTCTTTATTTGTTTGAGGGAATTTAATAAACACAGTCTTTTGATTATTGGCTATCTTTAACTCAACATTAGTAAATTTTTCTTTGGAAATAAGATATTTTTCTATTTCCTTGCTAAAATCATTAATATTAAAATCATCTGTATAATCAAAATCTAAATCCTCTGATAGTCTGTTTAAACCGTATATTTTTCTTAAACAGGTTCCGCCTGTAAAAATCAGTCTCTTAAATTTTCTGTTATTGTAAACGAAGTTTAAAATATAATCTTGAAGTTTTTCTTTTTTCAGATTTCTTTGATAAAGTTTGTTCATAATATTTCATTATTTACTAATATTTTTAATATATTATTCATTTTTTTTGACGAAGTTCGTTGGAAATACTTTTTGGCTATTTTTTTATCACTATCACTCAAAACTGACCAGTTAATTCGACCTGTTTCCAATAAATATTCCTTTATCTCCTCGGGAGATGAAAATTTTTTGAAATATAAATAATCAAATAAGGCTTTAGCCGGAGTTGCTATCTTAATTACTTGTTTGTTATATTTTTCTTCAATAAATCCTGTAAATAAACTGTCTTTAATATTTCTGTATAAAAAAGTGGTGATTTTTGACTGGTAAGTTCTTGTTGTTTTTATCGTGATTGAAGTAATTGCGTAAGTGGACTCGGGAATTAATCCATATTTGGCTAAAGCATATTCAAGAGAAATATAGGAAGGATATCTTATAATACTAGCCAAATATTCCAAATATTTATCCATTTCTTTTTTCTCTCTTACCTTATCTAGATAAAACGAGGAAACATACAATCCTTTTTTAATAGGAATAAGAATCTGTTTATTAATTAATTTTTTTATCCAATAGTTAAGAGACTCTCCTTCTTTATTCAAATAAAGATTGAGATTCTGTTTTGTATAGTAAGCCAATTTCTCCAACATTTCTTTAAGCTTTAATATTTCCATTGATTATTCGTTTCGGAATTAGTAAATATTTATACTAATTGTAGAACAATCTTTTTATAATGTCAAGAGTCTCGTATTTCCGATTTAGTAGTATTTTTCTACCAAATCAGAAACAGGCTGTCAAACCTAATTCCATCCACCAGCCATCTTTCGCCGCTGCTATGGCATTATTAATCTCCTCATTATCAAAGACCTTACCAGATGAAGGAATATAGGTTTTTCCGGGAATAAACATGGCTTAATTTTAACAAAATTTATCGTTTATTGTATAATAAAGCAATGAAATCAAAAAAATTCATCTCCATTGTCGTCCCTGTTTATAACGAAGAAAAAGTCATTCCGGAGTTAATAAAAAGATTGACAATTTTTATTAATAAAAATTCTAATTATAATTTTGAAGTCATATTTATTGAACACGGCTCAGTTGATAATTCTTTTGTTCTATTGCAAAAATTTGCCATAAAAGATCGTCGGATAAAAATTCTCCAGCTCTCTAAAAATTTTGGCTGTGACGGCGGGATTGCAGCCGGTATGCGTTTTGCCACCGGAGACGCTTGTGTCATCATGATGGCTGATCTTCAGGAACCAATAGGGTTAATTTCCGATTTTATAAAAAAATGGGAAGATGGTTATGAAATTGTCTATGGAATAGTGAAGAAAAGAACCGCCAGCTTTTTCAGAAATATAAATTCTATTTTGTTTTATAAAGTAATTAATTTACTTACTAAGAATATGTTTCCTGAAAATGCCAGTGACTTCCGTTTGATAGATAAAAAAGTTTATGAAACGATAAATCAGATGGGGGAACAAAACAAATATTTAAGAGGCCTTATCATATGGACTGGTTTCAAACATATTGGTATTCCTTTTAACCGGGCAAAACGATTCGCCGGAGAATCAAAGGCAAATTTTTTGACAGTTTTAAAAGTTGCTGTTAATGGAATTTTTTCTTTTTCTTATATTCCTCTAAGATTTATTTCTATTCTTGGTTTTATGATTACTCTTGCTTCTTTTATACTCGGTATATTTTATTTATATCTTTATTCTATCTGGGGCAGAGTAACACCAGGGGCAACCACAACGATTCTTTTGATATTATTTCTTTTTGGAATATTATTCTTTGTCCTGGGAATAATCAGCGAATATTTGGTACGTATTTATGAAGAAGTAAAAAAACGACCGAATTTTATTATTAAAAACAAAATTAATTTATAATAACTCCTGTCTAACTTTTTTCACGATTCCTTCCGTATCAAGACCCAACTGTTTTCTGAGATAAGAACGAGTCCCGATCACTTTTACAAACTTATCAATAGTCCCAATTCTAATTACTCTGACAGGTTTTTTACTTTCAGACAATATTTCAGATATAGCCGCTCCCAATCCACCTATTATTCCGTGTTCCTCTACAGTAAAAACCATTTCTTTTCCTTCAACTTCTTTTAATATTAAATCGATATCTAGAGGTTTAATGGTATGAATATCAATAATTGTTGACGTTAACCCTTTCTCTTCTTTAATTATTTTAGTTGCCTTGATCACTTCTTCCATCAAAGTACCCGTCACAAAAAAAACCAAATCTTTTCCTTTTTGGATAACCACTCCTTTACCAAATTTGAAATCATATGGCTGTTGATGTATTTTTGCTTCTTTGCGAAGACCGATACGAATATATAATGGATGATGAAAATTTTTGCTAGCTCTGACTCCAAGTTGAGCATCTATTTCATCAGCTGGTGAAAAAATCGTCATATTAGGTAAAGGTCTTAAAATTGCTAAGTCTTCTAAAGCAAAGTGAGTACTACCTAAAATCCCGTAAGTCAACCCTGATCCGGATCCAAGCAAAGTAACATCAAGATCGTGATAACAAATATCGTTTCTTATCTGCTCAAAACAGCGCATCGTCAAAAAAGGAATAATCGAATAGCAAAAAACTTTTTTTCCGGTCAAGGCCAAACCAGAAGCAATCCCAATCATGTTTTGCTCAGCTACTCCTATATTGATAAATCTATTCCCAAAATCTTTTTCAATTTTTTCCAAAGTATTATATCCCAGATCTCCCGTCAAAAAATAAGAGTTCTTATTTTTTTTCATTATTTCGTAAACTCCATCGATAATTGCTGTTCTCATTTACTTTATAAACTTTAAAAACTTTATAACTTTATGAACTTATTTAATATTTCTTGTTTGGTTTTTTCATCTACCGACTTATAATGTGAATCAAATCGGCCTTCAAAATAGGGAACTCCTTTACCCTTAATTGTTTTGGCGATGATCATTCTTGGTTTATTTAAAGACTGTCTTTGTTTAAAGACTGTCTTTAAACTTCCGAAATCATGTCCATCGCATTTTTTTACTTCCCAGCCAAAACTTTCTATCTTTTTTTTAAGAGGGGAAAGATCTAGTACTTTCTTCGTCTCTGCATAACCTTGAAGACCATTTTTATCGATAATTACCGTTAAATTATCTAAGTGATGATGGCCGGCGAACATAAATCCTTCCCAATTACTCCCTTCATCCAGCTCGCCATCTGACAATAAGACGAAAATACGATTTTTTTTATTATCGTTTTTAAATGATGTGGCAAAGCCAATTCCGACGGGCAGAGCATGACCTAAAGATCCGGTTGACAACTCTACTCCCGGAACCATTGTCGAGGCATGCTCCGGCATATGAAATCCATCTTGATCATAAGTTTTCATCAATTCCTGCGGAAAAAAACCCTTCTGACACAAAGTCGCGTAAAGAGCCAACCCAGCATGCCCTTTACTCAATAAAAAGATATCACGATTTTTACTTTTAGGGTTCTTCGGATCAACTTTCAATTCTTTGAAATATAAATAAGTAAGAATATCAACAATGGAAAAAGAACATCCGATATGATGGCTTTCCTTTGGTCTTAACGACTCCAGCATTAATTTTCTAATTTCATGAGAGTTTTTATTAAGGTCTAAGCTATTCATAAGAAGATTAATAATACTAGTTATTTATCCGGAAATTTTAACTTTTGCGATCTTAAGATACTGGTCTTCCATTATTGATTTTTTATCGATATTCTTATAATTACGGGAATAATATTGATAAAGTCTTTTTATCGAGTCTCCGTATGAAGAAATATGCAGCTTAGGGATTGCTTTCATAAGTTTTTCATTGCTCCCGGTATATTGAAAATTCATTTTTTTGTTGATTACAGAAACTTTTGACGGTTTATCAGAAATTTTATTTATTATATTAATTATTCCAGTTAAACTTATCGATTGAGTGGTCGTTAAATTGAAATCGCCATAATGTTTATTATTATTCAAAAAAAACTTGATGATCTCTATCAAATCGAGAATATATAAATAATCGAAAACCGCATTTTGTTTGATCTTTATTGGCATACCCAGCAAATTCTTGACAATTGAATTGGAAATGAATTTAAATCGATAGTCTTCACCTGGACCAAAAATCCCAAAGGGAAGCAGGGTGACGATTTTTTTGTTTCCTTTTGATAGTTGACTGCAGATAAGTTTTCCTAGACCGTAGTTGTCCTGGGGAATGAATTTACCAAGTTCTTCTTCTTTGACTTTTTTGAGATCTCTTGTTTTTGCGTATTCGGCTCCAGAACCAAAATTAATAAACTTATCAAGAAGGTCAAGGTTTTTATAAATCGACATAAACATCCGTAAAATATTCTCAAGGACTTGATTTCCGGTTTCAACTGCCGTATGAATAACTGCATTAATTTTATTTTTCTTTAGGTATTTTCTTAAAGCACTAGCATCCATTATTTCTAACTCTTCATGTTTTGGAATAAATACTTTGTATTCATTTTTTAATCCTTCGTATAAATTCCTGCCGATAAAACCGCCTCCGCCGGTCAATAATATTTTCATATATTATTTTAAAAAATTCGAATACCATGTCAATATTTTTCTCGCTGTTTTCGCGATGTTTAGTCTGGGATTCCAACCCAGCATTTTTTCGATTTTTAAATAATCTAACGATTGATAGAGGATTTCGTTTTTGGCAATGTTTAAATTGTATTTCATCATTAAAGTCAAAATATTACTTACATTTTAATAAACTGTTTATTTTTATACAACTTGATATTCTGTTTAAACTTGACAAAATTCTAAAAAAAATATACCATTCGTAAATAAAACTGGATAATTTTGCAATGACTCCCATTGACAAACTTATTGTATTTATTCTATACTGTCATTAGTTAGTTATCAAAAATGATAACTATCTGATGAAATATGTCATTAACTAAGCTTATTACTTCTAAAAAAACCGTTTTCAGCGTTGAAGACTTGTCTAAAATTTTTAACATAAATAATCGCAATTATCTAAAAGTGCTTTTACTACGAATGTTAAAAAGAAAAGAATTAGTAAGAATTAGACGAGGAATTTATTCTTATACTAATGAATATAACCGATTTGAATTAGCAAATAAACTTAAAAGGCCTTCTTATGTTAGTTTTGAACGGATCTTATACGATAATGGAGTGATTTTTCAAGACTCGTCTAATAAAATTACCTCTATATCCAATAATAGTTATTTTGAAAAAATCAATAAGATTGATTATCAATACTTTAAAATCAAAAACGAAATTCTTTATGATCCAATCGGTATACTTATTGAAAAAGGGGCAAGAGTTGCCTTAGTAGAAAGAGCCATTTGCGATACTATTTATTTATCAAAAAATTATTATTTTGATAACCTTAATAAAATAAATAAAGAAAAACTGCTTGCAATCAGCAAAATATATAATAAAAGAACAAAAAAGGAGATTGAAAGAATATGCTCAATATAAAACTTCACCGGCAAGTAATGTTTGAAATAATCACTGATATTTATCGTTCGCCAATCGCTAATTTATTAGGCTTTAAAGGCGGAACAATGGCTTATTTTTTTTATGGGCTTGATCGTTTTTCTACCGACCTTGATTTTGATTTGCTTGATGAAAATAAAATTGAAGAAATAAAAAAAGTAATTCCAAAAATATTAATAAAAAATGGACAGCTGAAGGAAGAAAGCGATAAAAGATTTACTCTTTTTTATTTGGTTAATTATCAAAAAGAAAATCAAAATATAAAAATAGAAATTTCAAAAAGAACACAGTATAAATATGATTATGTAATTGAAAATTTTTACGGAACTGATGTAAAAATTTTAAATCAGTCTGACGCTTTTGCAACAAAACTTTTAGCTTGTACTACAAGAAATAGATTAGCTAATCGTGATTTTTACGATGCCTATTTTTATCTCAAAAAGGGAATTATTCCAAATGAAAAAATTATTGAAAGTTCTATCAATAAAAATCTTAGTTCATATCTTAAATTCTTAGTTGAGTTTATTGAAAAAAACATCAGTAGCAAGACTATATTACACGGTTTGGGAGAATTAATAGATGAGAAACAAAAAGTTTGGATAAAAAATAATTTAAAAAAAGAATTAATCAATCGCCTTGATTATCTTATTTCAGAAACTCTACATATAAAGTAGTAATCAAGATACAAAGCCAATAATTTCTTAAATTCCTTTATACCAATTAAAAATTCTTTCAGCGGTTGATTTGATGTTTTCTTTTGGTTTCCAGCCGAGGGTTTTTTTTATCTTTGAATAATCAAGCGACTGATAGGGGATTTCGTTTTTTGCGGAAAACAAATTTATTTTCATAAGGATTCTCTAATGTAATCTTTTAAATAATCGAAAAAATCTCCCAGCTTTTCCCTTTCGTTTATCGAAACAAAAGGTCTTAAATCTAAAATAAAATCTTTTTTAGCAAAACTGTCTAATTTTTTGAAAATATCTTTTTTATTAAAAGTCTTAATTTTATAGTATCTTAGTTTTTCTAAGATTATTTTCTCGTTTATCTCTCCCTTTTGACTCAAAAGATACCAAATATCATAAATATCTCTTCCCTCAACTCTTATTAAAAAAGCTCTTATTTTTTCCGCTAACAATTCGTTTTTATCCGGATGATTAAGATATGAACGGAAAATAACCGGAAAATCCGTATTAATGATGGATTTTTCTTTTAGAAAAATTTTCTCCCGGAAAGAAAAATCAAGATTGATAAAAACTTTATAGTTGACTAAAGACGGAGCATAAGTTAACAGATATCTTTTGCCGGCGATTGTCTTCCTTTCTTTGAATTCAACCGGTTCTTCTTTTTTGAGCGTTGAAAAAAATTTAAGAATAAAATTGGTGAATTTTTTTTCTGCTTCTTCAACAGTAAAATCCATATCTTCGGAAAATCTTGAAGAATGATATATCAAATGAATAGCCGTGCCTCCTTTGAAAAAAATATTTTTGCTTTCTTTATAGGAATAAAACCTGCTTAAAAAATAAAGCTGGATATATTCTCGTAAAATTGTCGACTCATTTATTTTATATTTTCGACTGAGCTCAAATAATTTGTCTCGGGTTATCATATGATTTCAAGTTTTTTTAACTTTTCCAGCATTGCGGTAAACTGTTTAATTTTAGGAAACTGCCTTATGTATTGTATTAAAATATTTTTTTTCAATCTTGAAGTATCAATCTCCGTAAGACTGATTCTTTTAAGTCCTTTAGAAGCTAAATATATTTGATCAAGAAAAGCCTTCTCGGCGTTGGCAATAAGAAAATTGTCCTTCTTGGTGTATCCCCAGTAAAGAGTTTTATCTATATGAATATAAGAAAATATTTTATCTTGAAACTTTTTCTGATTGGTTTTTTTTGAAGTCGCCGATGTTATTTCATAAGGAAATTGGGGGAGAACACCGTAATAATTCAAGGCTGTCTCGAAAGAAACATAAGAAGGAGTTTGTAAAAAATTTGCCAGTTCAAAGTCGTTTATTTTTGAATTATTCAAAAGATATTTATTTTTTTCTACTTTCAATAAAATTTTGTCGTCAATCAACCTGGTAATGAATTTAAAAAAAGTGCTTTCTTTTTTTTCACCAATAACATCTCTTAAAGTCTTTGTCGTAAAAAAAAATAGACCACTGTCATAAATTTTTTTGATCGACTGACTTAAGGTATAAGTTTCCATATACTCTATAATATAGAGAGTTTGAAGAAACTTGTCAAGTGTATTTTTTATACCATCGGTATATATTTTCAACGGTATTTTTGACTGAATGTTTTGGTTGCCATTTTAAAGTCTTTCTTATCTTCGAATAATCTAACGATTGATAGGGGATTTCGTTTTTAGCAATGTTTAAGATTTTATATTTAATTTTTTTATTTAAGACTTTTTCTATCAGCTTAATTATTTGTAAAACAGATAAAGTTTCCTCTGATCCAAAATTAAACGCTTCTCCTTTGATCTTGTTAATATTTTCCGCCAATAACAAATAACCATTAACCACATCTTTGACATATAAATAATCTCTAATATATTTCCCATTACTTCTTATCTCGAGAGTTTCCTTATTGATAAGAGATTTCATTATACCCGGAATAATCCTTGAAAAATTTAAATCTCCCTCTCCATAAATATTGCCAAATCTGGTGACGATAATCGGAGTCTTGTAGGTTTTATAATAAGTAGTACTTATCAAATCAGTCGCTGACTTTGATGTCTCATAAGGATGGTCGCCGGATAGGGGATCGGACTCTTTATACCTAGGCCTCACCCCCGGGGTGAGTCTTTGGTTTTTCCTAGATAACACCCCGGGGGTGTAATCCAGCTTCCCATAAGCTTTGTCAGATGAAGCAACAATTACTCCTTTAATATTACGATTAGTACGCACTATTTCTAAAATGTTTATTGTACTCAAAAGGTTATTTTCTAAAGTGCCTTTGGGGTCATTATAGGCGACATCGACCAATGCCTGGGCAGCCAAATGAAAAATAAACTCAATTCGATATTTTTTAATTAAAGCTGATAATTTTTTATAATTGCAAATATTTAGATTTATTACTTTTGATTTTTTGTGAAGATTTTCTGTGAATAAATAAGATCGTTTGTCAAAATTGATATCGACGATGATTACATTGGTTTTTAGTTTAATCAACTCTTCAACTAAATGTGAACCAACAAACCCCGCCCCTCCAGTCACTAAAATGTTTTTATTTTTTAGATTCATAGTTGTCATCCTGAATTTATTTCAGGATCTTTTTTAATTATAATAGGATCCCGAAACGAGTTCGGGATGACTCCTACGGAGTCACTTCCATACTTTCCACAGTGCCTTTCCACTTTTCCAAATCTTATTCAGATCCTCCATTTCCTTATAAGTATCAATGCAGAACCAGAATCCTTCATGTTTAAAAAGCGACAATTGCTTTTTTCTAGCTAGTCTTTTTAAAGCCGGATGCTCTGTCTCTCCATATTTGAGATATTTAAAAAATCTTTTATCAAAAACCATATAACCGCCGTTAACCCAATCGGACAAAACCGGCTTTTCGACAAAACTATCGATAATATTGTCTTTAAATAACTTTACCAGTCCGAATTTTGATCGGGGATGAACGCCGGTAACCGTACCAATGGTTTTTTGTTTTTTATGAAATTTTAACAAAGCGTCAATATTTAAATCCGTCACTCCGTCTCCATAGGTCACCATAAAATATTTATCTTTTTCAGGAATATATTTTTGACAACGGAGAATTCTTTCTCCAGGCAAAGTATCTATCCCCGTATCAACAAATGTAATTTTAAAATTATCAATTTCCTTACGATCATCGAGAAAAAACTTTGTTTTATGATGATGGGTTTCCAAAGAAAAATCTGAAGTAAAGGCCTTCTGATTTAAAAAATAATCCTTGATGTAGTCGGATTTATATCCTAAAGCTAGAATGAATTCATTAAAACCATAAGAAGCATAAATCTTCATGATGTGCCAAATGATCGGTTTGTCTCCAATATAGATCATTGGCTTCGGCTTAAACTCGGTTTCCTCTTTAAGCCTCGTTCCTGTCCCACCGCAAAGAATAATGACTTTCATATCGATATTTTACATGAAGAGAGAGTATTTTACAAAATAAGTGGCACTTCAAACTTTTTATACAATCAAAACAATCTAAAACTTCTCTTTTGTAGCATATAGTCTATAGACAAAGAAATATCCATATGTTAAGTTAAAAGTCAAAAGGCAAAAGTCAAAAGTACAAGTAAAAAGTTAGAAGTTAAAATCCACTATGAATTATCAAATTGATTTAAAAAGTCGTTGTTATAAATTCAGTTTAAGTTTAATTACTTTTATTGATACCTTACCAAATCAAAGAAACTGTTGGATTATTGGAGATCAGTTATTTAGAAGTGGTACTAGTATTGGAGCTAACTTAGTTGAGGGAGTCGCTTCAAGTTCAAGATTAGAATTTAAAAAATATCATGAAATTGCTTTAAAGTCCTCTAACGAAACCAAATATTGGTTAGGACTTCTTAAAGATTCTGGAAAAGCTAATAAAGAAAAAGTCAATGAACTTTTAAAAGAAGTTACTGAAATTGGCAATATGATTGCTTCAGGTGTAATGAAGCTTAAGGCAAAACGTTACTTTTGAATTTTTACTTTAACTTTTGAATTCTAACTTTTGACTTTTGAGTTATGAATGCGTATGCTTTTTACCGATGTTATAATCGCTTGACTGTCGATTTCCTCATATCTTAAAAGTTCCTCTGGCGTACCGGAGCAGGGGATTTTGCGAACAGCTAAATGGACAAAATTAATTTCTCTGGTCATTCTGGCTTGTCCAGAATCGTTGTCCAGATTCTGGAGTCGTCGTCCCGCCGTAGCGGGACTCCTCCCCAGAATGACGTTGGCAACTGCTTCTCCCAATCCTCCTGCCGGATAGTGATCCTCAACGACAATAATGTTTTTAATTTCCTTACTATAATTAATTATAGTGACTTTGTCTAAGGGTTTAATAGAATAACAATCGATGACAATTGCTTCGATTCCCTCTTTCGCTAACTCTTCTTGGGCCTTTAAAGACTCATGAAGTGTAATCCCTGCTGCAATAAGTAAAACTTTTGAATTTTTACTTGAACTTTTAACTTTTAACTTTTGACTTTTGAGTTGGTGCACCTTACAACCTCCTATCTTAAATTCTTCATCTTCCCCATATATTATTGGCGTCTTTCCTCTCGTCGTTCTCAAATAGAATATTCCTTGATTATCTGCCATAACTTTTGTTAGCTTATAAGTTGAAACCGCGTCCGAAGGATAAAAAACTACGCTTTTTAAAACGCTTCTCATCATGGCTATATCCTCAAGTCCCATCTGTGACGGTCCGTCAGCTCCGATAGAAACTCCGCAGTGCGAACCGACTATCTTTATATTTCCTTGGGAATACTGAGCCATTCTGATTTGATCAAAACCCCGAGTTAAGAAAGCAGCAAGCGTAGACATAAAAGGCAAAAAACCAACTTTTGACAAACCCAAAGCCACACCGATCATATTTTGTTCGGCAATAAACATCTGAAAAAATCTCTCTGGAAATTTTTTTTGAAATTTATTTTCATAAGTCGAATTACCCACTTCGGCATCGAGAACAACAATATTTGGATTTTCTTCTCCGAGCTCAACCAAACTATCTCCGTAAGCTTCACGTGTTGCCACCTGATAGTTTAACAGGTGGCGAGGAGAAAGGGATCCCGACAGCGTGGAGGCGACCTTTTGGGAGCCGAACCCTGGCGGGAATGAATCCGAGACAGAATCTGTCAAATTATCTATCTTACTCAAAACATTAAAATCTATTTTACCCAGTTCTTTTAATGCTATCTTTAATTCTTCCTTATCAAGCGCTTTTCCGTGCCAACCTTCCTTATTTTCTAAAAATGAAGCGCCTTTCCCCTTAATGGTACGAGCGATAACCATGGTTGGTTTATCAGTTGTTGCTGTTTTAACTATCTTTGACAAACTTTGACTAATTTCAACTAAATCATGCCCGTCTTTAACAATAACCGTTTCCCAGCCAAAAGACTCAATTCTTTTAGCATATGTTTCCGAGTCCCAACCCAACATTGTCTCTCTACTCTGACCAAGTCTATTGACATCAAGGATGGCAACTAAATTATTAAGCTTATAATATGAAGCGATTTCCAATGCTTCCCAGACCTGTCCTTCGGCCATCTCGCTGTCTCCAAGAAGAACCCAGACTTTAGGACCCGTTTCTATACCATCCTTCTTACTTCTCAATCTTATTCCTAATGCCATTCCTACCCCGACTGATAGTCCTTGTCCAAGACTTCCGGTCGCTACATCAACGTAGGGAAACCGGGGTGTCGGATGGCCCTCATAAGGACTGCCAAACTTCCTTAATTTATAAATCCAGTCAGATGGAATCAGTCCGGCAACTGAATAGATAGAATATAAAAGGGGAGCGGCGTGGCCTTTGGAAAGAATAAACTTATCTTCGGCCTGAAAAAATCCTCCGAAAAAAAGCGCCACAGATAGTTCGACCGCAGAAAGACAAGAAGTCGGATGTCCAGACCCGGCATTGGTCGTAGAAGTCAAAACTTCATATCTAATCTTCTTACAAATTTCTTTTAATTTCTTATCTTCCATGCTTTAAGAGTAGCAAAATTTAGAATATATTCCAACTATTTCTTAATAGTCCAAGATTACTGGCATATTGTTAAAATAATAGCCTTACATTAATCTAAACCCATCTTTATGTAGCGTATAGTCTACAGACAAACAAATATCTTTCTGTCAAAATAAAATTAATGAAAAAACTTAAAGCAAAAGTTTATATAGATGGAGCTAATATCTTCTACACACAGAGAAATATTGGTTGGTCTATTGACTGGAAAAATGCAATTAAATTTCTTAAAGAAAAATTTGACGTCTTAGAAATACGTTACTATACAGGTATAAAAAACAATGATCAAAAAATGAATAAATACCTTTCATTTCTTAGACAACTAAAAATAAAAACAATAACTAAACCTCTAAAAATAATTAACGATCATTCCGGAAGACTAATTTATAAGTCAAATTGCGACGTAGAAATGGTTGTCGATATTATCTTGGATATTGACAGTTTCGATATTTTAATATTATTTTCAGGTGACTCAGATTTTGTTTATTTAATAAAAGTATTACAGAAATCTTATCAAAAAAAAGTCTTTGTTTTTTCTTCAAGAAAAACTATTTCTTGGGAAATAAAAATGGCAGTTAATTCTTATTGGTTTCTCGAAGATTTCAAAAAAGAACTTGAAAGAGTTAAAAAAAACCCCCGCCTGAGGCGGGGTACTGTAAAACATAAATAAGTATAACAAGTCTAAGTTTATTGTCAATACTATAATTTATTTATGAACTTTATAAACTTTAAAAACTTGATAAACTATTATGTATGAAAATAGGTATTGATGTCACGATGCTGGTCTACGCGGGGAGTGGGGTAGCCAACTATACTTTTAATCTGGTAAAAAATCTTCTTAAAATCGATAAAAAAAACGAGTATAGACTTTTTTATTCTTCTTTCCGCCGGCCGAAGAATTTTTATTATTTAGACGAGTTGAAAAAAATAGGCGGAAAGATCTACAAATATCCTTTCCCGCCCTCACTTTTGAAAATCATCTGGGGAAAATTAAATATTATTCCTATTGAATTGTTTACCGGCAAAGTCGATGTTTTTTTCTTTTCCGATTTTCTTCGTCCTCCACTTCTTACGGGAACAAAAGGAATCACCACTATTCATGATCTTACCTGGAAACTGTTTCCAGAGTATCACACTCAAGAAGTGATTTCTGCTCATGAAAAAAAACTGGAAAAAACAATCAAATATCAAGACGAAATTATTGCCGATTCTCAAAGTACCAAGCAGGATTTATTGAGACTTTACCCGCAGATTGATTTAAATAAAGTTCATGTTATTTATCCTGGAATCGGAGAAAAGTTTAAGCCTATCAAAGATAAAGAAAAAATAAAAAAGGTTCTGCAAAAATATAATATTTTTCCACCTAACTTCTTATTATATGTTGGTGCGATCGAACCTCGTAAAAACTTAGAAACAGCTATTAAGGTTTTTTATCAACTAATTAATAGCGAGATCGCTTCGTCGTCTTCGCCTCCTCGCGATGACATGTCATTGCGAGCGAAGCGAAACAATCTCTACTCCTATTGGCAATTCCTCATCGTCGGTCGCGCCGGTTGGAAAAATGAAAAAGTTTTTCAGAAAGTCAAGGAATTGGGTTTAGAAAATAAAGTAAAATTTATTGGCTATGTTGATGATAACGATCTGCCTTATTTTTATAACGGCTGCCGTGTTTTTGTCTATCTATCCAAATATGAAGGCTTCGGACTTCCACCTGTTGAAGCCGCCAGCTGCGGCAAAATGGTTTTAATGTACGAAAATTCTTCGCTCAAAGAAATTTTTGAGTCAGGATATCCGTTTGCCAAAGAAGGAGAAGAACTAAAAACCCTAAAAGAAATTCTCGAAGGAGAATATGATATAAAAAAATACCTAAAAGAATTTTCCTGGAAGAATTATTGTAATCAGTTCTTGAATATAATAAACAGATTGTTTAAAATATAAATATAAAATATCAAGAGAGATAGTGAGCCCTTTGGTCAAAACCTTAGGGTAAAGGATCTAGCCTTAAGCTATTCACCAACCGAGACCGCTGAGCGGCCCACGGTGGCAAAGCTAGAATTGCCCTTAACAGGGTAAACGATAGGCTCAATATGAGAAAAACGTTTACTTCAGAATCGGTCTGCGCTGGACACCCGGATAAAATCTGCGATCAAATCAGCGATGCCATATTGGATGAAGCGCTTAAACAGGATAAATATTCGCGCGTTGCCGTCGAAACCATGGTGACAAAAAACTTTGTCGCTTTGGCCGGAGAAGTGACAACAAAAGCAAAATTAAATTACAAATCAATCGCGAGAAAAGTTATAAAAAAATTAGGTTATACAAATCCTAAATTAGGGTTTACTTACAAGTCCCCAATAATTGTTAAAATTCATACGCAATCGCCGGAAATTGCTGTTGGCATCGATAAACTTGGAGCCGGCGACCAAGGAATGATGTATGGTTATGCAACTAATGAAACTAAAGAATATATGCCTTTGCCCATCATCATTTCTCATAAACTGGCAATGAAAATAGACAGTCTTCGAGAATCAAAGATACTATCGTATCTTAGACCTGATGGAAAAACCCAAATAACAGCTGCTTATGAAGATGGAAGATCGAAAAATATTGAAACGGTAGTTTTAGCGGTTCCACACGATGAAAAAGTTTCTTTATCTCAAGTAAAGAGGGACTTATTTAAACTTTGCGTCTTACCTGTTTTACAAGAATATGGTTTTTCTATAAAAATAAATCAGTTAATTGTCAACGGTACTGGTATCTGGCATATTGGCGGCCCGGCTTCAGATACAGGAGTAACTGGGCGGAAAATAATTGTTGATTCGTATGGTTCTTTTGCCCACGTCGGCGGCGGTTGTTTTTCCGGAAAAGATCCAACCAAAGTCGACCGCTCGGGCGCTTATGCCGCTCGTTTCTTAGCCAAAAATATTGTTGTTCATAGTTTGGCAAAAAAATGCGAAGTTCGACTGGCTTATTTTATCGGCGCCCAAAAACCAATCATGCAGGAAGTAGAAACTTTTGGTACCGCTAAAAAATCAGAAAAAATAATTAAAAGCTTCATGGATAAATTACTCGATACGTCTTTGCAAGGGATTCTTGATGGATTAAATCTACGAAGACCGATATATTTTAAAACTGCCTCATACGGTCATTTCGGCCGGGAAATATTTCCTTGGGAGAAGATTGTTAAATAAAAAAATTAGAAATTTACTTTCCTCCGTATCTTTTCAAATCCGCCTTAACCATCATTTCCACCAACTCGGGAAAAGACAGTTTTGGTTTCCAGCCGAGATTTTTTCTGGCCTTATCGGCTTTGGCTTTTAAATTAGGTACCTCGGCCGGTCTTTTGAATTGAGGATCAATAACCACATATTTTTTCCAGTTATTGATACCAACCGACTTAAAAGCCGCTTCGACAAACTCACGGACGCTGTGGCTCTTACCGGTGCCAACCACATAGTCGTCAGGATTTTTTTGCTGAAGCATCAAGTACATCGCTTCGACATAGTCACCGGCAAACCCCCAATCCCGCTTGGCATCGAGATTTCCCAGTCTTAATTCTTTAACCAAGCCCCGTTTTATTTTTGTCACGCCATCGG
>Ga0100391_1001918_pt1 | contig 22550 bp, 19 predicted proteins | sample CryGeymeta201515_FD_81541 | JGI IMG/M metagenome (GOLD analysis project Ga0100391, IMG submission 81541) | Groundwater microbial communities from Crystal Geyser aquifers in Utah, USA - Crystal Geyser metaG 2015-15 | ecosystem: Environmental > Aquatic > Deep subsurface > Groundwater | place: USA... | reverse complement strand
CTCGGCCTCCTTCAGCACGCCAATGATCTGCTCTTCTGTAAACCTCGTTCGCTTCATCTCGTCCGTCCTTCTATCAGGGCCGGACTCTAATCGAAGCTGGAGGAAAATCAGGGGGTCACGTCACCGGTCGTCGGGATCTCTTTTAACCTGATGCTGAAGGAAGATGCGACGACGGCACGAGTTGTGCCATTGCGCACTACCTGCATATCCATCGTCGTTGCTGGAATATCCCCGAGCACTAGATCGGTCTATATGAACAATCACTAGAACCCCGATGTTTCGACTTGGGTGAACGCGTCGCAGCATCTTTATGAAGGCCCGAACATCACGCCGCGCTATTTCGTTTCCGTCGAAGGTGTCTGATGCACCGTCAACGATGACAAGCTGAGGATCAAACGCTAGCACCATACTTCGTAGCTTTTCGAAGTCTGCGGTCGGTCCAAGAATCTTGGCGAACCTCTTACCATCTGGGCTCTGTTCAAGCCGCTCACCAAATAGCGGCTCAATCTCACTGGCATCGAGTACGCGTAGGTTTTGACGCAAGGCCTCGGCATCGTAATCGAAGGTTTCAGCAACGCGACGAAGGCGACGAGTCATTCTTTTGCGGCCATCCTCGGCCGAATAATAAAGCACGCGACATTGGCGTGTATTGAATCCTAAGACCGACTCTCCAAGCGCGACAGCGCACGCCATCTGCAAAGCCAAGAAGCCCTTGCCGACACCGCCGTGCCCGCCGAGAAGTGTCACGTCCTCGTCCGCAACAAGCCCAGCCACAATGTCGGGCACGTCTACATCGTTGTCATTTGCCCAATCGATGCTGAGCCGGTCTAGAAGCGAAGCCACGCTATCGTCTCTGGAAATTTCGGCAGGCTGAGGGGCGAGGTGCCGTTGCAATGCGCCACTGACGATTGCCAGCGCCATGTCTCGCCCATGCTCAAGCGTTGGACCGACGGCTTGAAATGAACGAACTGTGCGGATGGTGCGGTCCACGTAGTCCTTGCGCCTTTGAGATTTATCGCGCTGTCCGAGGCGCGACGCTAGAAACAGCCGCCGAACCTGCTGATTGTTGCGGGTATAGAATGCCAACATGGAAATCAGTCCCATATCGGCGCGGCTGTGGTCAGCATGTCCAATGCGTTCGAAATCTGCTTCATACAGAGCCAGAAAATGTTCTCCATTTGCTGCAGCCTCAGCGCGATGCAGAATTTCACTATCAGCATATAGCTCCGGGCCATCGGGGAGCGAAGCCAAAGGTAGAGATGGACCTGACATTCGCTCCACCATGTTTGTGAGCAGTTCTTGACGCTCTGCAATTGCCGAGTTGTTTACAACATCGCCGGTACAAATCATGAAGCGCTCTTGAGAATAAACCTCGATCCCATCGCGCCTCCTGCCTTCGCCAATTTTGCCTTTCACCCAAGTGTGAAAGCCACGTCCCGACAGCGAACGTTCGGTATAGCTGTTGTATGTCTCAATAACTGATTCGTAGCGCTCAAGCGTTTCGGGCGATGTGGTGTCCTTCACGTCCATGTCGATGCACGCAAACGGGTCATCGCTCGTTTGGACATAACCTATGTTGACACCAATCTCAGCGGCTTTCCGACACGCCTTATCAAAGCTGGTCCATGTGGCAGGGTCGTTCACACTTGCTGGGATACCGTCTACCGTGCGTGGTCGCTTGTCTGGACCAGCGATGCACCATTGAGGGCGTTCTTGAAGTTCAGTGGGGATTAGGCGCCATTGTTCAAGCATGAACCGCCCCCTCGGGGTAGTATGTCAATTCAGGCAATGAGGTCGCAATCCTTGCACTTTCATTGAACAATGATTTTGCCGAAAAAACTTTCGGCGATAGACCTTCATTGAGGTCGGATATGCTGCGCATAGCTAATTTTCCTTCGAGAGCTTTGGCCGAGACCAACAATGGTTGAACAGAAAAATGCAGGGATTGGGCTCTCCCCGCTTTTCTGCTTCCGGACCGCCTCACAACTTGAATGGATGGTCGCGACTGCCGACTGTGTAGCTACTCGTGCTGGTGTGCAGACGGGCCTCAATCCACGCATCAACTCGCGAGCGCTGGTAGCGCACCGGTGACGATGGATGTTCGCCCATCTTTACGAACACGGGACCTTTGCCCTTGTGTGGCCAGATTTCGAGGGTGTTCGGCTTGATACCGAGGAGTGTTGCAGTCTGCTCGTTCGTTAGCAGCTCGTCCAAATCGATAGATGCCATAGCAGGCGACTCCGATATGCCTGCAAACGTGGTCATGCTTCACAGGCTAACCTGCGTCACTGACCCGGACGATTATGGGGTGAACGGCTTGGTAAAACCAAACCCGATAACGACGCTCCCAACAAAGTGGGGGCAAGCAGTCTTTTACGCACTTATTTATAAGTCATGCAAGCAAATATTTAATTGCGAAACAGTTGTTTAGTTCAAAAAATAGTAGCGGGGGGCTAATAAGTTGGGAAGGCAGACTTTTCTTCAAAGAAGCGATCGAGGGGAGAAGGGCTGGCCTTCGCTATGGGCCCCGTACAGCCCCAATTGCTGCCCCCAGCACCACCAGCGGCGGCCGTGCCGCGATCGCCGCTGCTACCCCGGCTAGCCGCGAGATTTTTGCGCATCAAATTGCAGTCATGCGCGCTTGTGCAGCGCAACCACATTGGCACCGCTCGCTTTGGCTGCAGCTAATGCATCCTGGTGCTCGATCCAATTACCAATCGCCTGAACTTCTGGTTGCAAATATTGGAGCTTGGAGGTTTGCAAGTAATGGCGAGCCGTGACGCCTTTAGGAACGTGGTTGGTAAGCAGCTCAATCTTATGGAGGTCGATTCCTAATGTGGCGACACCTACCGAGACGAAGGTGCGTCGAAGATCATGCGCTGATAGGTGCAACCCCGCAATCTCGCTAATCCGCTGCAGTGGCGCACGCGTGTCCATTACATGCCCCGCTTTGCTGCGGGATGGGAAAACATAGGGACTGGCGCTTTCGTCAGCTTCCTCAGGCTTGCGCGCTTCAAGGAGGGTAATAGCCTGCGTTGAAAGCGGCATCCAGACTGGGTTATTATTCTTCGGGTCGGGGAGGTGAAACCAACCCTCATTCAAATCAACGCGGTCCCATTTTAGCTTTGCCCCTTCATTGCGTCGCGCACCCGTGAGCAGTAAAAACCGCACCAGATCAACACCGGCACGTGCATCGTTGTCCCGCGCTTTGATGTGCATGTCGACCAGAGCCCTCCAAACCTCGCCAACATTCCTTGCGTCAATGTCACGGGTGCGAGGCTTCAGCTCTATCCAGTCATCTTTGAGTGCAAGGACCGGGTTGTACGCGATTAAGGGTGAGCCATCGGCGCGCCGGTACTGCCTGCTGGCATAATTGATAAGAGTGCGGAGTGTGGTCATCGATAGGTTTGCGCTGCCAATCGCTGGCCTTCCTCGCATCCCTTCAGTCGTCATTTCACGGTAGCGCTTGCGTACTTGGTCCTCTGTAATCGACGCGATAGGTTTGTTCTCGAACGCCGCCAGAACCGTTCTGACGTGGCGGTCCATCTCATTGCGGGTGGCTTCTCTGAGTTTGCCGGGGCGGGAAAAATAGGCGTTTGCTACGTCGCGCAGCGTCACCTTCATCGCCTCCTCCTGTTTCTTAAATTCGCGCGGATCGCCTCCCATACGCATGGTGCGTAAATGCTCACGCGCAACGCCTCGAGCCTGATCAGCAGTAAATACTCCATAGGGACCGATAGTGATGCGTGCTTCCTTGCCGCTTCCCTCAACCCGCCCTTGAACAATGAATGTCGCTTTGCCGTTAGGTGTGACGCGCAATCCAAAACCCTTTGGTTCCGCGTCCCAATGCAGCGAATCTGACTTGCCTCCCGGCTTTGCTACCCGGTCAATGTTCGATTTGGTGAGCTTTAGTTGCGGCATAGATAAGCGTCCTTCGTAAGCACTTCGTAAGCAGCTGAGGTAAAGCTGTACCAAGCAATGTAAGACGCATCAGGATATCTAAGCAACTGATTTATCGAGCAAATAAAGTCACTTCAAGCCACGTAAAGTCACATGAAGATTGCTCGCCCAATACTTTTAATCAGTAGGTCGCTGGTTCGAACCCAGCAGGGCTCACCATATTCTCATTCGGCACGCCAAGCGTCAGCCCTCTCGCCGGGGCGGCGGCTGGGATGTGCGGGATGGTTAGTCGGAATTGACAAGTGCATTGACTGTGCAGCGGATACAAAATATCCACTGGGCGGAACTTTCCTCGGGAACTTCGCCAATTTATCTGCTTTGCGGATAAACGGGACGCTTTTGATACGCGGTTCAGGGGGTGGTCCGCGCATGGAGGAGCACTTATGTCGGTCAGGGCAATCTCACGGGCAATTGCGGTCTTGTCGGCGGTCAATCGCGATGGCCCAATCACCATGATGGGCATCGCCCGATCCGCCGAGATCCCCTATCCAACCGCCAGCCGCATCGTTCACACATTGCTTGAGGAAGGCCTGATCGAGCGGGAACCGGCCCGCAAGCGATACCGGGTGACCTCGCTCGTGCAGACCTTGTCGCTCGGCTTTCAGGAAGAGGATGCGCTGGTCACCAGGGCGCGCCCACATATCGAATCGCTGTGCCGCGAAATCGGCTGGCCCGTGTCGCTCACGACGCGGGTTGGCAACCGCATTATCCTGCGCGATTCGACCCATGCGATGACGTCGCTGACTTTCTCCAACTATTATCCCGGCTTTACTCTTCCCCTCGCCGAATGCGCCACGGGGAAGGTCTATCTGGCCTTTTGCGACGAGGAAGAATTGCAGGTGATTATCGAGGGTTGGGAGGCGATCGACAATGATTCAGCGCGGGTTGGCTTGCTGATGGTTGGCGATGACTACATGCTCAACAAGATCCGTGCCGATGGCTATGCCACGCAGGCCCGCAACAGCTATAATGCCGAACCGGGCAAAACCTCATCCGTGGCAGTGCCGATCCTGACCAGCGAGGGAAAGCTGATCGGCAGCCTGGCGATGGTTTATTTCGCAGCGGCCATGAAAGTCGACGATGCGGTCGTGCAATTTGTCGCTCCGCTGCAAAAGACCGCGGAGCGCATCGCGGAAGCCATGCGCGAAAAGGCGCTTGTGGCAGCTTAGAGCACTTTCCGACCACACCGGGTCATCCTGATCGCGGCCTAATCGAAAACCAGCACCGGCTTGATGGTGCGCCCCTTGCCAAGATCATCGAAGGCATGGGCGATATCGGCAAAGGCATATTCGGCGATCAGCTTGTCATATGGCAGCCGCCCGGCATTGTGGTGCGCGATCAGCCAGGGGATGAAAGTGGCCGGCACGCTGTCGCCTTCGATGATGCCGATGGTGCTGGTGTTGAGGAAGGTCATGCCGCCGGGATGCATCACGGGTGCGCCAAATTCTCCGGGCAAGGTGACAATACCGCAGAGCCCGCCGGGATGGAGTGAACCAAGGGCGGCTTCATAGGTGGCCTGTGTTCCGGCGCAATCGAGTGCATAGCTGACCCCGCCAAGGGTCAGCGCGCGGATGGAGCTGACCAGATCAGGCCGCGCCCCGTCGAGGGCATAATGCGCGCCCAGTTGCAGCGCGATGGCGCGCCTGTCTGGCAGCAGATCGGCGGCAATAATCGGATCGCAGCCGATAATCGCTCCTGCCATTACCGCGCTAAGGCCGACCGCGCCGCAGCCGATCACCAGCAGCGGGCGCCCCGCCTTCGCGGCAAAATTGTTCACCACTGCGCCAGCGCCTGTCTGGATCCCGCATCCCAGCGGCGCGGCTTTGGCAAAGGACATGCCATCGGGCAGCTTCACGCAATTGCGCTGTGTGACCAGCGCATAGGTGGCAAAGGCACTCTGGCGGAAAAACTCGGCTTTGACCGGAGTGCCATCGGGCAAAGTGATCGCGGGCCGATCGGCCGGGCGCATGCCATCGAAATTCTGCGCGGCATGATCGAAGCAATAGGCCGGGCGGCGATTGGTGCAATTGGGGCAGGTGCCACAAGAGCCGAAGGTTGCCGCAACACGGTCTCCGGGTGCAAATTCGGTCACGGCGGCACCCGTCGCCACCACAGTTCCGGCGCCTTCATGGCCAAACACCGAAGGCTCGGATCGCCAGCGCGAGATGGCGATGTCTGTATGGCAAATGCCCACAGCGCCCAGCCTGATGACCATTTCATCAGGCAGCGGATCATCCAGCAGGGCCGCGCCGATCCGTGGCGGCAGACCGCCTTCGCTGATGGCGGCGAAGATTTCTCTTGGCATGGTGTCAGGCGCTCTTGTGGCGGTCTTGCAGGGCGATAATGTCATCCATTCCCAGCAGCGTGCTGATCGCGCCAAAATCATAGGCGGGCGGCCCGTCGCTCGATGCGCGGCCTTGTTTGAGCGCGGTGTAATAGCTTTGCACGGCAGCCGCGGCGGCGAGCGGCGCGCCGGAGGGATAGATCACGATCTTTGCGCCGAGCGCCTCATATTGCTGCGGCTCCAGGATGGGCATACCGCCAGCTGGCGCTGCATTGAGCATCAGCGGGGCGGACAATGTCCTTGCCGCCTCGGCCACTTCATCTGTCGATTGCGGCGCTTCGAGGAAGACCACATCCGCGCCCGCCTCCCCATAGGCGGCAAGCCGGTCGATCGCGGAGGCAATGCCCTCGCTGCGCCGCGCATCGGTGCGCGCGATAATCAGCATATCGCCGTCCCCGCGCGCTTCCACAGCGACGGCGATCCGCGTTAGCATTTCCGCTTTGGGCGCAGAAACCGCGCGGCCGACATGGCCACAGATCTTGGGGAAGGGCTGATCTTCCAGTTGCATCGCAGCAATGCCCGCTGCCTGATAAGCGCGCACGGCATGGGCCAGATTGGCCAGGCTGCCAAAGCCGGTATCAGCGTCCGCAATCAAGGGCGCGGTGCTGCGCATCGCAAAGCCGCCGAAAGTGCGCAGAAAATCGCTCATCCCCGCGATCCCGACATCGGGCTCACCCATGGCCGAAGCTGTGCCCCAATAGCCCGAAGCATAAAGCGCCTCGAAGCCGATCGATCGTGCGATCAGCAGGCTGACATGGTCATAAATGCCTGGCGCGGCGATAATGCCGGGCTGTGTCAGACGCGCGCGCAATTTTGCCGCCGTGCTTGTGTGGCCCGGGCTCATGGCGTCACAAACAGATCGAAAAAGGCATCAAGCACGGCCATATCCTCAATCGCGGCGGGCACTTGCGGCTCCTTTCCATCGGCAATCTGGCGGATGGTCTTGCGCAGGATCTTGCCCGAGCGGGTCTTGGGCAATTTCTCGACCACATGCACGGTCTTGAAAGCGGCGATCGGCCCGATATCGCGGCGCACCGCGGCGACAAGTTCCTTGGCCAATTGGTCAGCAGCAATTCCCGACCCCGCCTTGGTCACGACAAAGCCAACCGGGAGCTGTCCTTTGAGCTGGTCCGCTTTGCCGATCACCGCGCATTCGGCAACGGCCGGATGCGCGGCGAGCACTTCTTCCATCGCGGCCGATGACAGGCGGTGCCCGGCGACATTGATCACATCATCGGTGCGCCCCATCACAAAGACATGGCCGTCTGCGTCAAGATATCCGGCATCGCCGCTGAGATAATAGCCATCAAAGGCAGAAAGATAGGCTGCCTTGTACCGCTCATCGGCATTCCACAAGGTCGGTGCTGCGCCCGGCGGCAAGGGCAGGCGGGCGACAATTGCGCCTTGCTGCCCGGCGGCCACAGGCTGCCCGTCGCGGCCAAGGCAGGCAATGTCCCAGCCCGGCATCGGCACGCTGGTCGAACCCGGCTTGATCTCCAGCTGTTCGATGCCTGCCGGGCTGGCGCAGATCGCCCAGCCGGTTTCGGTTTGCCACCAATGGTCGATCACCGGCTTGCCCAGCAAGTCTTTCACCCAGTGCAGCGTGTCGGGATCGGTCCGCTCGCCCGCCAGATAGATCGCCTGCAAATCATCGAGGCGACATTCCTTGGCCAATTCGCCCTTGGGATCGATCTGTTTGATGGCGCGGATGGCGGTGGGGGCAGTGAAGAAGCTCTTGACCTTGTGCTGTTCGATCAGGCGCCAGAAAATGCCCGCATCGGGCGTGCCGATCGGTTTGCCTTCAAAAATCACCGAGGCATTGCGATTGAGCAGGGGGCCATAGCAGATATAGCTGTGCCCCACGACCCAGCCGACATCGCTCGCCGCCCAGAAGGTGTCGCCCGGCGCGCAATTGTAAATCCCCTTCATCGACCAGGCGAGGGCCACCAGATATCCCGCGGTATCGCGCACGATGCCCTTGGGCGCGCCAGTGGTGCCCGAGGTGTAGAGGATATACAGGGGATCGGTCGAAGCCATCGGCTCGCACGCAGCGGGGGAGGCATTGCCCAGCGCCGTCTCCCAATCATAATTGCCTTCCGCGCCCAGATCGGCATGGCAATGCGCGCGCTGCCAATAGATCACCGGCACCGCGCCCCCCTTGGCGAGCGCAAACGCCTCGGTCAGCATCGGTTGATAAGGCAGCACCTTCTTGCCTTCGATCCCGCAACTGGCCGCGATCACGAGGGATGGCCTGGCATCATCGATCCGCGCGGCGAGTTCCCTGGGCGCAAAGCCGCCGAACACCACCGAATGGATCGCCCCGATCCGCGCGCAAGCGAGCATGGCGACAACGGCCTCGACGCTGTTGGGCATATAAATCAGCACCCGGTCGCCCTTGCCAACCCCAAGCGCGCGCATCGCCCCGCCGCATTGCGCGGTCAGTTCCTGCAGCTGTGCAAAAGTCACGAGGCGCGATGCGCCGGTGACGGGACTTTCGTAAAGCAGGGCTGCATCCTGGCCGTGCCCGGCTTCGACATGGCGATCGACGCAATTGTGGCAGGCATTCAGCTCCCCGCCGATGAACCAGCGCGGGATCGGCCCATCGCTGGCACCCGCTCCGGGGCCAACCAGCGTGTCGTAAGGCTTGCTCCACTCCAGCGTTGCCGCGACCGCGCCCCAGAAGCTTTCGGGATCGTCAAGCGACTGACGATGCAATTCGCGATAAGTTGGGCCCGTCACGATTCTCTCCTCGCGCGATTCATGCCATGACTGCCAAGGTATCGATCTCGGCGCTTTTTTTCAGCAAGTGCAAGTTGGCGATGGGCCGACAGGCGATTTTTTTGTGCGCGGCAGGCGGCAATATCCGTCCAGCGAATAGTCAATAGCAGTCCTCGCTTTGAAATGCGCTTGGAGTGCTATCTGTTTTGCTGATACAATTCCCGAAGGACGCGTACAGATGAGCAAGGATTTGAATCAGGCCGATCTGATCAGCGGCGAAGTGCCAGCTGACCTCGGCGAGGAAATCGGCGGCAAAGGCCGGGTCTATTTCGAGAATGTGGTGATCGACAATCTTATCGATGCAATGCTCGAACTTGCTGGCGCGGCATGGGCCCATCATGACCGGGTGCTGGTGCTGGAAAAGGTGCTGGAGAAAAAAGGCATTGCGGTCACCGATGAGATCGAGGCGCATCTGCCCGATGGTGATGAGCTGGCCGCCCGTGCGGCGGAACGCGATGCCTATGTGGAACGTATATTCGGCAGCTTCCTGCGTCGGCCCACCGGCGATTTGCCGGGCCGTAGCGACAGCTGACAGAGTTTGGACGATTTAGGAGAAAACATCATGGATCGCGGTTCAATCGGTATTCTGCCACGCCCTACCAATCTGGCTGACGAGAGCTATCTCGAATTCGTCACCAGCTTCCGCAAGCTGGCCATTCAGAAGGGTTTTCCAACCCTTGCCACCGTTGGCGAAAAGGCGCTGGCGCAAGCTGTCGCAGCGGGCGAGGTGAGCGTCAAGGACGGCGAAGAAATTCCTTTGGACGAGATCAAGAAGGTGTTTGCCAAGATCCCCTTCGTGCCGACATGGCAGCGCTTTGTCCGCTCGCAACAAGAGATGATGTGGCGCCGCACGCGCGAAAGCTTCATGAAGGATGCCGACGGGGTGATGGCGCGCATGGCCGCTGCCGAAGAAGCGCATCCCGAACGCATCAGCTATGACAAGGATTTCGTGCCGCCGGTCTATACCCGCTGCGAAATTCACTGCCAGCCCGGTGGATATACAGACGATCCGCTGGGCGGCCTGGTCTATCATTATGGCACCAAGATCTTCTATGAAGGGTTCAACGATCAGGACGAATTGCATGTTGAACTGGCGCAGAAAGCCGCCAAGCCTGCCGATGGCAAGCTGGAGCGCATCCTCGATATCGGCTGCTCGATCGGTCAGGCAACGACGGTCCTCAAGGACCTGTATCCCGATGCCCAAGTGCATGGGCTCGATATCGGCCTGCCGCTCATTCGTTATGCCCATATGCGCGCGGTCGAACGGGACAAGGAAGTGTTTTTCAAGCAGGCACTGGCCGAGGAGAGCGGCTATCCCGATGCGCATTTCGACATGGTCTTGTCCTATATCCTCTTCCACGAAGTGCCGGTGAAGAAGATGAAGGAAATCCTCGCCGAGATGTATCGTGTGCTGCGCCCCGGCGGGACTTTCGCGATTTACGAATTCCCCAGCAATGACAAGGGACAGGTTCCGGCCTCGACCCGGTTCATGATCGATTATGATTCCAAGAACAATTGCGAGCCCTATTCGCCCGGTTTCGTGGCGAGCGATTTCAAGGGCATTCTGGAGGCTGCGGGCTTTGTCGTGGAGCCGGGTCCGGGACTTACCAATGATTTCCTGCAATCGGTGGTCGCCACCAAGCCGGCCTGATACCCCTCGTGGCTGAGCGCCTGACCGGGTTGCTCAGCCCAGTTCGGCAGTCACCGGATCATATCTGAAAATGCCCAGCGCGTCTTCGTTCTTGGGCGGATTGTCGCGCAGGACGTAAGGATCGAGCGCTTGCAGGCGGTCCCCGCCGACATTGCTTTCAGCCTGCAGGAAAGTGGCCCGTTCGACGCGCGTTTGCTCATAGAGCGAGAGCGCCGACAGCGGATCGTCAGCAGCGGCAAAGCTGCGGCCGATGATCGCGGCATCCTCGATCGCGGAGCTGGCCCCCTGGCCCATATACGGCAGCATCGGATGCGCCGCATCGCCCAGCAGCGCCGCGCGCCCCTTGACCCAGCGGGGCAGCGGTTCGCGGATGAACAGGCCCCAGCGAAACAGCTCGTCCTCGGGCACCTGGGCAATCACCTCGCCCACGTAATCGGTCCAGCCGGCAAACATTGCCGCCAGATCTTCCCGGCTGGCCTTGGCGTTCCAGCTTTCCTCAGCCCAATCGTCCGAGCGCGTCAGCGCGACCATATTGACCAGATTTGTGCCGCGAACAGGATAGGTGACGAGGTTCTTGCCCGGACCGATATGGTTCACATTGGTTCGCGCGGTTGAACGCGGGCCAAGGCGATCGCCCGCAATCAGGGCGCGCCATGCGACATGGCCGCTGAATGTGGGCGCGGGCGTATCGAACAGGATATCGCGCACCACCGATCGCAGGCCATCAGCGCCAATCACAATGTCGGCCTCCTCGCCAGAGCCATCGGCGAACTGCAAGGTCACACCATCTTCGCGTTGATCGAGGCCGCAGAATTCGCGGCGCATGCGGCAACCGTGCGGTCCAAAGCGGGCAACAAGTTCGGCCATCAGATCGGCGCGATGCATCTGGTAATAGGCCGCGCCATAGGTTTCGCGGCAGGTGCGCCGATCTATCTGCTGCAAGATATCGCCGGTTTCGCCATGGAACAGCAATTGTTCCAGCGGCTCATTGGCCTTGTCCTTGAGGAAATCTTTCATTCCCAGCCACTCCAGCACCTTGACCGCATTGGGGCTCAGGGAAATGCCTGCGCCAACTTCGCCAAACGCCGGGGCGCGTTCATAAATGATCGGTTCGTGCCCGCATTTGCGCAAGGCCAGCCCGGTGGCAAGACCGCCAATGCCGCCGCCGATGATCGCAATTCTCGTCATAAACCAAGTGCCCCGGGATTGATGATATTGTCTGGATCAAGCTCTGCCTTGATCGCGCGCAGCAGGCCGCCAGCAGCCTCGTCGCGGTGCTGGGCATAAGGATAGGACCGGCCAAGCTGGAAATGCGTGCCGCCATGCTTGCGCGCAAGATCATTGAACGCGGCAATGCATTCGCGCACCAGCGCGCGCGCCGGGGCATTATCGGGATTGTCGGCAAGCAATCCCTGCATCGCTGCAGGGGTATAGCTGCGATGATAGAGGCTCAGCGCATCGGGCCAGTAGAACACCGGCTCATAGAGCATGCCGATCCCGGCAATGCCGGCGAAGAATTCCGCGATGGTGACCTGTGTTTCTTCCATCCGGGGCGCGAGGTTTTCCTTGAGGGCAAGATACTCGCGGTGAAATGCGCGTGCGGCAGGGCTCGTGAAGATGGCGTGGATGGGCAGCATCCGCCGTCCGTCGGGATGGGTGACGGGGAGCGGCGGGAAGGGATGCGCGCGCGTCATCAGCGGCACGGTGTTGACGATTTCGGGGGCGTTGCCTGCCAGCTTGCGGATGGCCTTGATGCGGCTGCCAAGATCGGCCTTGTCGCGCCCTTCGATCATGAAATGCGCGGTATAGGCAGCCTTGTCCACAAAGCGCCTGCCGCCTGCTGCAATCCGGCCCATGCGGCCAAGCGCCGCCAAGGGATTGCCCGCCGCGCGGCCCACCCGCCACATCGCTTTGACATCTTCGACCAGCTTGGGCGTGCCTGCATTCTGCCGTGCAACATCGCCGTCCATGGCCAGAAATTCGCTCGCCAGCCGCCGCTCGGCCACGGCCGCAAACAGACGCGACATGGCATCGAAATCGTCATAGGCAAAACTCAGCCCGCTGACATGGGCCGGGCGCGGCTCAAGCTCCAGCGTGATCGCGGTCTTGATCCCCAGAGCGCCTGCATCATTGGCAAAGATACCAGTCAAATCGGGGCCGAAATTGCGATTGTTGGGCGCAAGGCCGGGCGTTCCGTCAGAGCCGGTCCTGATGATCTCCCCCGTGCCCGCGACAATCTCGAAGCTCTTGACCGCATTGGCCGAGGCACCCGCATTGCCCGAGCCAAAGGTCACCGTTCCCTGGCTCATCGAGCCGCCAATGGTTGCAACGGCCCCGCTCATCGGGCCCCAGAAGCGGGCGCGCCGATCATGCCGGGCCAGCGCTTCATCGAGCGCGGCCCAGGTGCAGCCCGCTTCAACCGTGACATGGCCTGCTTCAACGGCGATCTCGCGGATTGCGGCCAAGCGGCCAAAGCTGATGGCGATGGAGCGGCCCGTTTGCGGCTGAAACGCAGCGGAATAGGACATGCCGCCGCCGCGCGGGAAAATCGCGACACCATGTGCGCGGCACAGCCTGACAATCTGTGCGACCTCATTGGTGCAGGCCGGATGCACTTCGGCCAGCGGCAGCTCGCCTTCGAAAAACAGATCGAGCGCGGCCAGCTGCAAGGCGGCATCATCCCGCAAGACCCCGTCATTGCCGACAATCGCGGTCAATTGCGCAAAGAAGCTCTCGCTGACCGGTTTGCAGGCGATGGCGCGTTCCCCATTCATCCCCCGACTTGTGCCTATCTGTGTCATTGATAACGAGCCGGGGGCATCGCCATATCCGGCTGCCGGTCAAAGCATCGGGGCGCTCTGCGCGGCGGCCCGTTGCTTGCCTAAAGCTTTGGTTCATGGCTTCAACGGTACTCAAGGTCTCGCTCACTCCAGCGCCGCCCGCGTGGCAGGGCTGGTATGTGGTGTTTGTGCTGTCGATTGCCTCGATCGTCAGTTTCATTGACCGGCAGATCATCAATCTGCTGGTCGATCCGATCAAGCTTGATCTGGGTATCAGCGATTTTCAGATCAGTTTGCTGCAGGGATTTGCCTTCGCCTTGTTCTATGCCGTTCTGGCGATCCCGCTGGCATGGATTTCGGATCGGTACAATCGCAAGATGGTAATCCTGTTTGGCCTTGTGTGCTGGTCGGCCGCGGCCTTTGCCAGTGGCCTCGCCTCGATTTTCATGGTGCTGTTTGTCGCGCGCATGTTCATTGGCGTGGGCGAGGCGACTCTGGCGCCGGCGGGCATGTCGATGATTTCCGATATGTTCACCAAGGAGAAGCTGCCCGGCCCGATCAGTGTCTATGTCGGCTCGGGCTTTGTGGGGTCCGGCCTCGCCTTGACTGTCGGCGGCTATCTGTATTCGCTGCTGGAGGCGGCTGGACCGCAGGCCTTGGCCTTTGGCACATTCGCGCCGTGGCAATTGACCTTCTTTGCCGTGGCGGCCCTGTCGGTGCCGGTATTCCTGATGCTGCTCACCATTGCCGAGCCTGTCCGCCGGGATGACAGCACGGCATTGCCCACCGATGAAGCGCCGCCAGCCTTCGAAGTGCTGGCCTTTCTCAAGAGCAAGGCCGCGCTGCTGATCCCGCTGATTATTGGCTTTTCCTGCTTTTCCGCCGCACAATTTGGCATTGGCGCCTGGGCGCCGAGCTACTTTATCCGCGTGCACGGGTGGAGCCAGCTCGAAGTGGGCACCTATTTTGGTCCGGTGGTGATCGTCTCGGGCGTGGCGGGTGTGGTGCTGAGCGGGTTTGTGGCAGAGCGGTTGCTTGGGCGCGGTGTTCGCGATGCGACCTTGCGTCTGCCGATCATGGCCATCGTGCTGGCCGTGCCGTTTGCGATAGCCTTTCCCCTGGTGGCTTCGCCCTGGCTCGCGCTTGCCTTGCTTGCGGTGGTGCTGTTTCTGGGCACGGTGCCATTTGGTGCGGGCGTTTCCACGTTCCCTTTGATCACGCCCAACCGGATGCGCGCACAGGTGATTGCAGCCTATCTGCTGGTAGCCAATTTGCTGGGCTATTCGGCTGGCCCTATTCTGGTTGCATGGCTGACCGACAACGTCTTTGGTGACCCCGATCTCATCAACCTGTCGCTGGCCACGGCCCCGGTTGGGATGATGGTGATCGGGGTGATCCTGATATTTATCGCGCGCGGGCCTTTCCTGCGCCATGCTGCATTTGACGATGCAGCGGAAATTGCAAACAATTCCAAGATTTAACGGAGAGCCCGATGGCCTTGATTGAACTTTCGCCCGCCACCCGATCCTTCCTTGCCGCAGACAAGAAACTGCTGATCGGCGGCAAATGGGCTGATGCCTCGTCCGGCAACGAAGTCGCCGTGATCAATCCGAGCACTGGCGAAAAGCTGGGCGCGTTTGCCGATGCCGGAGAGGCTGATGTCAATGCCGCTGTTGCTGCTGCGCGGCTGGCCTTCGATGAAGGCCCATGGCCGCGCATGCTGCCTGCTGAGCGCGTTGCGATCATGCACAAGCTCGCCAATGCGATTGATGCGCATGCAGAAGAGCTGGCGCAGCTTGAGACGCTGGATACCGGCAAGCCGATTACCTCGGCCCGGTTTGAGGTCATGGCTGCTGCTGGCGCCATGCGCTATTATGCCGGCTGGGCGGACAAGATCACCGGCACAACGCACAATATCAGCTCGCCGGGCGATCATCATGTCTACACGATCAAGGAGCCGGTGGGCGTTGCTGCGCTGGTGATCCCGTGGAATTATCCCATTGTCATGGCCGGCATGAAGCTGGGTCCGTGCCTTGCTTCGGGCTGTACCGCCGTGCTCAAGCCGGCCGAGGACACCTCGCTTACCGCCTTGCGCCTTGGCGAGATCTTCCTCGAAGCAGGCCTTCCCGAAGGCGTGCTCAATATCATCACCGGCTATGGCGCGAAGGCGGGCAACGCGTTGATCCATCACAAGGGGATCGACAAGATCGCCTTCACCGGCTCCACCGCGACCGGCAAGATCATCGCCCATGCCGCGGCTGAAGGGTTGAAAAAGGTCAGCCTCGAATTGGGCGGCAAATCGCCCAATATCATCATGCCCGATGCTGATCTGGAAAAGGCCATTCCCGCTGCTGCCATGAGCATCTTCTGGAACACCGGACAGACCTGCACGGCAGCCTCGCGCCTTTATGTGCATGAGGATATCAAGGACGAAGTGATCAAGGGCGTGTCCGAAGTCGGCAAGTCGCTCAAGGTCGGTGCCGGTCTTGATGACGAGACGCAGATCGGCCCGATCGTTTCGGAAAAGCAGTTTGGCAAAGTGCAGGACTATATCGGCATCGCCGCGCAGGAAGGCGCAGAAATCGCCTCGGGTGGTCAGCGCATTGGCAACAACGGCTTTTTCATCGAGCCGACCGTCATCGCGGGGACCAGGAACGACATGCGCGTTGTGCGTGAAGAAATCTTCGGGCCCGTCGTGGTGACGCAGACCTTCAAGACCGAAGACGAAGCCATCGCTCTTGCCAATGATTCCGATTTTGGCCTCGCCGGATTTGTCTTCACCCAAAGCGTCTCGACCGCTCACAAGATGGCGCGCAGGATCCGCGCTGGCATTATCGGCATCAACAATGCTGCAGGTGCCGATTGGGATGTGCCGCTGGGCGGTTACAAGCAATCGGGTGTTGGACGCGAGAATGGCCGCGATGGATTGGAGCTTTATCTGCAAACCAAGTCTGTCTTCACCACGTTATAAGGTTGGCCATGGCAACAATCGCCAGCACTTCCACGCGCATCGACATTGGCGATGCGCAGTTGCATGTCGAGATCACCGGCCCGGATACAGGCACGGCGCCGGACCTGCTGCTGGTGGCAGGGCTTGGCGGGCGCGGAGCGTTCTGGAAGCCGCAGATTGCCAGGTTGAGCGCGCAGTTTCGCTGCATCACCTTTGACCATCGCGGCTGCGGCGCATCAACGCCGGGCCTCAAGGCGGAAGATACCGCGCATATGGCGCGCGATGTCGTGGCGCTGATGGATGCGCTCGGGATTGCGCGCACGCTTTATGTCGGCCATTCGACCGGCGGCGCGATCGGGCAGCATCTGGCGCTTGGGTGTCCCGAGCGATTGGAAAAGCTGGTGCTCTCGTGCAGCTGGCCGGGGCCTGACGCCTATTTTCTCGAACTGTTCCGTACAAGGCGCGCGATACTGGAGCAGGCCGGGCCGGAAGCCTATCTCGCCTCGGGCACCTTTCTGGGCTTTCCCAGCCGTTATCTCCAGCCGCAGATCGCCAGCGTGCAGGCGACCATGGCCGAACGCCTGCGCGCCTTTCCCGGCATGGAGGTCGAGCTGTCGCGCATTGCCGCAGTGATGAGCCATGATCTGCGCGCGCAGTTGCCCGCCATCACTGTGCCGACCTTGTGCATCGGGGCTCAAGATGATCAGATCACTCCGCCCGGCTTTACCGAGGAGATGGCGGCGAGCATTCCGGGGGCGCAACTGCATCTGCTGCCGCGTGGCGGCCATTTCTGTCCCACATCGCAGACTGAGGCGTATAACGCGCGCATTACCGCGTTTCTGACGCATTAAGGAGACAGGCTTATGTCTGAAGCACCCCCCAAGGGCCATCCCACCAAGGGCCACTCCGTTATTGTCGGGCCGGATGAAGGCCTCTCGCTGTGGCAGCCGATGCCAAGCCGCGGCTATGTGAATGTGAACCTGACGGCGGACAATATGCCTTACGACACCTGGTCCTCAGGCATTCAGGTGATGCCGCCGGGCTGCATGGTGCGCGAACACGGCCACAAGCAGAACCACGAACTGGTCTTCATCTATGAAGGCGAGGGCGAATGCGACATCGATGGCGAAGTGACGCGCTGCGGCCCGGGCACCACGATCCTGTTCGGACGCAATTGCACGCATTGGATCAAGAATGTCGGGGATACCGACATGAAGATGTTCTGGGTGTTCTTCCCGCCCGGTCTGGAAGACTGGTTCAAGGCCATCGGTCGCCCACGCAATCCCGGCGATCCCATGCCCGAGCCTTTCGACCGGCCTGATACCGTGCAAGATGTGATGGACAAGATGCGCTTCCTCCCGCCCCGAAGCCAATCAGCCCGTGGCACAGCTGCAAAATGATGCGCATTATCCCGCAATCCGATGTTGAACGCCTGCTGCCGGTGGGCCCTTGTGTTGATGTGATGGCAGAGGCGATGCGGCAGGTTTCTGCGCGCAATGTGCATCTGCCGATCCGGCAATTCATGCCGGTTCCCGGCGCTTGTGGCAAAATGGCGATCATGCCGGGTGCGCTGGGCACTGCGGGCAGCGATGCGCAGGCCAGTTTCGGGATCAAGCTGGTGTGCAAATATGAGCGGCCGCATGGCGATCCCCTGGGCACACATGTGGGCATGGTGCTTTTGTTCGACAGCGCAAAAGGCATTCCGCTCGCCATGCTTGAAGGGTCCTCGCTCACCGCGGTGCGCACTTCTGCTGCATCGGCGCTGGCAACGCGCGAACTGGCGCGCGAGGATTCAACCAAGCTGGCAATTCTGGGCAATGGCGAGCAGGCGATGCGCCATGTTCATGCCATGCGCGCTGTGCGCCCGATCGAGCGCGTGACCATGTGGGGCCGCGATCCCGCCCGCGCTGCGGATTTCGCGGCCGCAGTGACGCTGGCGACAGGCTTGCCTGCGCGCGCCGTGGGAAGCGTTGGTGAGGCTGTGGCTGGCGCGGATATCATCTGCACGACCACTTCGGCCAGGGAACCGATCCTGGCCGGATCGGCACTGGAGCCGGGGCAGCATATCAACCTTGTTGGCTCGGCCATTCCGACCACGTCTGAAGTCGATGACGAAGCGGTGGCGCGCTCCCGTTTCTATGTCGATTATCGCGAGGCCGCGATGGCGGCGGCGGGCGAATTGCTGAAGGCGATTGCAAGCGGCGCGGTGACGCAGGCGCATATCGTGGGCGAGATCGGCGAAGTGGTGGCAGGCACGGTGGCGGCTCGCCGTTCGCCGGCAGAAATCACCATGTACAAATCGCTCGGCGTTGCGGCACAGGATCTTGCCGCCGCTCATGCCATCTGGCGCAGCGCCGAGGCGCAAGGCGCGGGCATCGAAGTCGATCTGCTCGCCTGATCAGGCTGGGATCAGGCAAGACCCGCGACATAAGAAGATACCGCAGCAACCCATTCTGCAGGCTTTTCATCGGTGATGTCGATCCCGCCCCCGGCAATCTCGACAAAGGCGAAATCGGGCCGCATGGCCTTGGTTTCGAGGGCAAGGTCATAAATCTGGTCGCCGGTATTGGTCAGGATCAAGGTCGGCTTGGCAATCGTCTTGATGCTGGCGGCATGATCATAAACGAAGGCTGCGTGATGGCCATACCACAACGGCCCGAGGCCGCCGAACTGCTCTGCGATATAACGCGTCGCCAGATCCCAGCGGGTGTCTTCATTGGCGAATGACAGGCGCGTGGCAAAGGCTTCGGCGAGGTGCGATCCGTCTGGCCTGGGCGTGAAGTTCTTTTCCTTCTCCTCGACGAATTGCATGAATTGTGCGCGCATCGCTGCGGGGAAAGGGCAGGGCCCGTTGAGGATCAGCGCCCGCACGCCTGCGGGGAAATGTGCGGCCATTTCGGTGACCACCTGCGCTCCTGTGTGATGGCCAAGGGCAACGATGCTCTCGATCCCGAAATGATCGAGCAGGGCAGGCAGGATTTTCGCATAATCGGCAATCGTGGGGACAAAATCAGGCGGGTCGGACATGCCAAAGCCGGGCATGTCGATGCCGATGGCGCGGATGCCCGCGGCCGCCAGACCGGCATAGACGCTGTCAAACTGGCGATGCGACATGGGCGATTGATGGACCAGCAAGAGCGGCGTGCCGGCGCCAACATCGCGGTAATGAATCTGCCCATAGGGACCATCGGCATAGCCGCGCCGCGATGCAAAACTTGTCTCCATTTCCTTTCATTACCCACAGCGCACGCAGATGAATCCCAAATTCGCTTCATTATCGCCAGGCGACCAGCGCAAAATCCTGCGCTGGCTCTGGCGGTGATCACGCTAGCTTCGCGCAAGCTACAGGAGCAATCCTCACCATGACCAAGACAGCGGCACCCACTGCGCGCCCCCTTGTGCCTCCCCTTGTGCCTCCCCTTGCGGCCCCCATTGCACCAGCGCAGGCTGCGCAACTGATCGCGAACCTGCGCCGTGAACTTGGCGAGAGCATGGTTGATACCTCTGCCGATGAAATCGCCTTTGTCAGTCAGGATTATTACCAGCGCGGCCTTGATGTTCTGGCTATCTTGCGCCCCGCCGATCTTGCCGAGTTGCAACGCTTTGTGCAGGCAGCCGCTGGTCAGGGTCTGGCGATTTATCCGCGCGGTGGCGGGTGGTCGTATACTTCGGGCTATCTGGCGACCCGCCCCGGAGTGCTTATTGACATGCAGGCCATGGACCGCGTGCTGGAGATCAACGAGACCGATAATTACGTCACCGTGGAGGCGGGGTGCAGCTGGGCCAGGCTTGATGCAGCGCTTGGGGAACGTGGCTTGCGCACGCCCTTCTGGGGGCCGCTCTCAGGGATTCAGGCAAGCGTTGGCGGAGGCATTTCGCAAGGCTCGATCAGCCTTGGCTCAGGCGTCTACGGCGTGTCTTCGGAAAGCGTGCTGGATATGGATATCGTGCTCGCCAATGGGGATGTGATCAAGACCGGCACTTCGGGCCAGGCCGGCCATCCGCCCTTCTTCCGCAATTATGGCCCTGATCTCACGGGTCTGTTCTGCAGCGATTGCGGTGCGCTGGGGATCAAGGCAAGTGTCACCTTGCGGCTGATGAAGCGGCCTACGCATACTGCGGGGCTGTCCTTCGGCTTTGCGACTTTCGCCGATTGCGTTGCTGCGGGTGCAAGGGTCGCGACCGAGAATGTGGCGTGCGATAATCTGGGGGTCGAGACGAAACGGCTGGAAGAGGCGGCTGCGGGCACTGGCCTTGCCGACAATTTCAAGACACTGATCGCCATCGGGCGCAGCGCCAATGGCCCGCTTGACGCGGTCAGGCGCATGGTCCGCGCAGCATTTGCGGGCAAGAAGCTGGCAGGCGGCCATGCCTATTCGATGCATCATGTGGTTGAGGGCACCAGTCAGGCAATGGTCGATGCCAAGGCGGCGATTGTGCGGCGCGCGGTCGGCGAAAGCGGCCATGAGATTGCCAATACCGTGCCCAATGCCCTGCGCGCCGAGCCGTTTGCGCGCCACCCCATGCTCGCGCCCAACGGGCAGAGGCAATTGCCGCCCAGCACCATCCTGCCCTTTTCGACCGCCGCACAGTGCCACGATGAATTTCTCGCCGGGCTTGAGGCATTCAAGACGCGGATGGCGCCGTTCAACATGAATGTGCTGATCGTGATGGCGACGGTGGGCACCAATGGCTTCCTGTTTGAACCGGTGATTGCATGGGATGATGTGGCCGATGAATTTCATCAGCGGCAAACTCCTGATGAAATGCTGGACAAGATTGCGCATCTCGCAGCCGCGCCCGAAGCGCGCGCGCTGGCTGGCGAGATCCGGCAATTGATGATCGATACCGCCTTCAGGCACGGCGGCGTGCATTTGCAGATCGGCAAGACCTATCCCTATTTGCACAAGCGCGACGATGGCCCGGTTGCGCTGTTGCAACAGATCAAAGATCATCTCGATCCGGCACGGATCATGAACCCGGGCGCGCTTGGTCTTTCCTAGACTCTGTTTCAGATAAGCTGAAACAGGTGCGGCACCGGCCCGCTCCCCCTCCCCGCCACCCATTCAGGATACTCTTGTGGGTGGCCGGGAGGGGGAGCGGGCCGGTGCCGAACTGAAATTCGCTCCTTCGCGAATTTCGAATCAGACTCCAAGGCCTGCGTCAGCCTGCCAACAAGGTTATCCTCGCGCGGTGCAGGCTGGGTGCGGTGCATTCGCTCAGGCAGAAGGCGGCGACGTCTGCGCGCGGGATCATCTGCGTGCCCTTGACCGCAACGCCGGCATCTTTCGCACGCCATTTTCCGGTGCCCGGCTTGTTGGTCAGGCCGCCTGGCCGCACAATCAGATAATCGAGTGCGCTTGCTGCAATCACCTCTTCCTGGCGGCCTTTATCGGCCCAGATTTCCTTGCCGAGTGTCTTGATCAGCGTGCGCATGAACAAACCGGCGACCTGAGGATAGCTGTCGCCAACGCCCAGGCTGGTAATGCACACCATGCGCGGCACGGCCGCGCCCTGCATGGCGGTCACGATGGCGCGGGTGAGATCGGACAACACGGTATTCGGCTTGCGGATCGTGGTCCCCAGCGCGCTGATCGCAGCATCTGCCTGGTCCAGCGCATCGGCCAGCATGGCCGGATCGTCAATCGCGCCGATCACCTTGCGCACCCCGGCGGGCAGGCCCTCGCCGCTGGCCTCGCTGCGCAGATGCGCGGTGAGGGTGTGACCCTGCGCCAGAGCAGTTTCGATCAGTGCTCTGCCAGTGCGTCCGCTCGCGCCGAAGATAGTGATACGCATGACATAGCAGAATATCTCCCGGCGCAGCGACATGCGCGCCAGGCTGTGACAATATCCGGAGGGCGAGGATTCGCGCCGAGGGCTCGCCTCACGGTTCGCTCCGTATGTAGCTATTCACCCAGGCTCGTCAAAATACCAGGGCGAGCGGAGAGAACCAGCCATGGCCATCATTGCCCGCAATCCAGAAGCCCAGGCCAACGCCACGCTTCCTGCAACGCTCAAGCTTGGCTGGGCGACGGGCGCGCTGGGCGTCTCGCTGCTGATGAACGGCATCTCCGGCCTGATCATGCT
>Ga0100391_1001917_pt1 | contig 22567 bp, 22 predicted proteins | sample CryGeymeta201515_FD_81541 | JGI IMG/M metagenome (GOLD analysis project Ga0100391, IMG submission 81541) | Groundwater microbial communities from Crystal Geyser aquifers in Utah, USA - Crystal Geyser metaG 2015-15 | ecosystem: Environmental > Aquatic > Deep subsurface > Groundwater | place: USA... | reverse complement strand
ACATTTCCTCTTAAGTTTAAAACATTAAGAATAGCTGCTGTTAAGGTTGTTTTTCCATGGTCTACATGACCAATAGTTCCTACATTAACATGTGGTTTTGTTCGTTCGTACTTTGCTGTTGCCATAATATGTATTTAATTGTACTTATATTTTATAAATAAAAGTCTTGTTTAACAGAAATTAATATAGAAACAATTATATTATTTTATTCTACTAAACTAACTAGGATTAATTGTAACCTAATTTTACAAATCAGTCAAGTATTTATGATTTAAAATTCATTTATATACTTAATTATAATAATTTGAGCTATTTGATATATCTGATTCCGTTTTAATATTGTATCTTTTTTTAATATTTGATGGAGAATTATGGTTCCATGAAGCTATACTTATTAATATATTCAGAAATACTGCCAAAAACTCTACGACTATTTTAATTGCTCCATGAAAACTTTCTTTAAGATGATTCTCTGTATACATATCATTTATAGTATTATTTGTTTTTAATAAATCTATTTGATGAGCTGTGTTTCTAACAAAAACCCAGATAAAAAATATTGAGATTAAATGTATGAAAATATTTTTATCATTATAATAATTAAAAAATATTGTAGTAATAATCAATGGTATTCCTATACCAAACATATATTCTTTCTTATATAATATATTATTCTTTATAAAAATAAAAAATATAGATAATAAATATCCAAAAGCCAATATAAAACAAAGGTAACTCACTATATTAGATTTTGTTAAAAAAAGCAGTAATGTTAAGTTTACTCCTATTGTTAAGGTTGATAAAAAGAAAAAAAACAACATCGTAAAAAACCAATTAAAATATTGGACTATATTTGTAATATTTAATGTTAATGGAATTAAAATATGATCAAGAAAAAAAATAAGGTATACCAAACTAGAACTAGTTAATTCACCTCTATATCTAGTTTTTGTATCTAAAAAATTTAAAAAATCAAAGTTATTCATAAGATAATAGGAAACTAATCCAGAGAGAATCATAGCTAGAAACATCCAAATATACACTTTGACAAAATAATCTCTATTATCATGTTTTTCTACAGTTAAAAAATCCATACTACAACTTTAAATTAATCTTTTTTCTATCTTATTTGTATTTTTGTTATACTCTAATACTACTGGAACTCCAAATTCTATATGTTCATTTATTGTATCTTCTGGAGAAAGGTCATTAATATATTGCATAAAGACTCTAAATGTATCTTCATGAATAGAAATTAAAATTTTTTTATCATCTTCTAATAGAGGAACACATATTTCTTGAAAAAATGCTACTATTCTTTTTTTTACATCCTCTATACTTTCTCCTAAAGTATCAAGATCAGTACATTTTGAATATCTATAGCTATTTTTAGGATTCCTTTCATCTGATTCATTCAATAATGGAGGTTTTTCAAAAAAGTCATTTTGTATCTTATCTATCTTATCTTTTCCGTACAAACCTATAGATTCTTCTAAAGTTAACCCTTGCAAAACTCCATAATGCCTTGGATTTAACCTCCAATCTCTGATCTCATCTATCCATATTAAATTCATACTTTCGATAACTTCCCATCCACTTATAATTGATCTTTGTAGATAAGATGTAATTAAAACATCAAATTTATACAAATCATTAAGAAGTTTTGATCCAAGAGTTGTAAGCTGTATCTTTGCATTATTATCAAGTGGAATATCATCCCATCCATTAAATCTTTTTTCTTGACTTAAAATACTATTCCCATGACGAATAAAAACTATTTTCGGCATATCTATTTTTTTAATTTATTAAGGAAGGAAAACCATCCATTTGATTCTTGAACACTTTTTAGTGAATCTTTTAAATAATATTTTTTCACTACTTTTAATGAGTTTTTATCTAACTCATATACTAATGGTTGCCCAGTTGGTATTTCTAAATTTATAATCTTCTCATCAGACATATTTTCTATGTTTTTTACTAAAGCTCTTAGACTATTTCCATGAGCTGCTATTAAGATTTTTTTTCCTGATTTTATAGCTGGCTTTAATTCTTCTTCCCAATAAGGTAAAACTCTCAACAAACAATCTGACAATGATTCTCCTATTGGCAAATCTTTATCAGATACATTTTTATATCTAATATCTTTACCTGGATGTCTAGAATCATATAATGACAATAATGGTGGCCTTACTATTGAGTCTCTTCGCCATATTTTAACTTCTTCTTCACCAAATTCCTCAATTGACTCCTCTTTATTTCTACCTTGCAATGCTCCATAATGCCTTTCATTTAATCTCCAACTTTTTACTATAGGTAAATATGTCATTTCAGAAGACTTCAAAAGATATTGAGAGGTCTTAATAGCTCTTTTTAAAACCGATGTATAGACTATATCAAATTTCAATCCTTTTTCTTTTACTAATAGACCAGCGTTATGAGCTTCTTGCACACCCTGCTCTGACAAATCAACATCAGACCACCCAGTAAATCTATCTAATCTATTCCATATACTTTCTCCATGTCTAATTAGAACTAATTTATATGTCATGTTTTTTAATTATTCCACTAATGATTCTTCTGCTATCACATCTTCTTCATTATTATCTATAGATACGGGAGATACAACTATACTAGCTTCTTTTACTTTTTCGTATAAAGTATTAAACATTTCTCTATTTTCTTTTAGGTTTTTTCTAGCAGCTTCTAATCCTTGACCAACAGTATTTCCTTCTAAATCTTTGATATATGCTCCACTTTTTTTCAATAAACCTAATTTGATTGCTATACTAATTAAATCAGCTTCAAGAGAAACACCTTCATTATACATAATATCAAATTCTGCGACCTTGAATGGAGCTGCAACTTTATTTTTAACAATTTTTGCTTTGGTTCTTGCTCCTATAATCTCTTCACCCTTTTTAACTTGAGCTATTCTTTTGATTTCAATTCTAACTGATGAATAAAATTTCAAAGCCTTTCCTCCTGGGGTTTCTACTGGTGAACCATATCCCATCATTCCTATTTTCATTCTAACTTGATTTGTAAAAATAATTGTGGTATTTGCTTTGGCAGATATAGCAGTTAATTTTCTTAAAGCTTGAGACATAAGTCTTGCTTGTATTGCAACATGAGAATCCCCCATATCTCCTTCTATTTCAGCTTTAGGAACAATAGCAGCTACGGAGTCAACAACAATAACATCTACACTTCCAGTTTTTACCAAAGTCTCAACAATTGACAGAGCTTCTTCTCCTGTATTTGGCTGTGAGATCAATAAATCATTTACATTTACTCCTAATTTTCTTGAATATTCTGGATCTAATGCATGTTCGGTATCAATAAAAGCAGCTACACCACCTTCTTTTTGAGCATTAGCAATAACTTGTAAACAAATTGTTGTCTTACCACTAGATTCTGGTCCATAGATTTCAATTATTCTTCCTTGAGGAATTCCTCCTACACCTAATGCTGCATCAAGGGATATTGAACCTGTAGAATAAGCTTTTATATCAACTTTCTTTACTTCTCCTAATTTCATCATTGATTCATCTCCAAATTGAGATTTAATTTGATCTAGGACTGACTGTATTTTATCTTCTCTAGAATCTGATTTTGTATCAACTTTCTTTACTTTAGCCATATCTATAAATTTAAATTGTAATTATTTTAATTATACCATTATTTAGTATTCTATTCAATCAAGAAAATTTATTTTAATTATGCAAATAGCCTAATTTTACTTTTTAGGTAATTTATATTTTTAATCCTTTTGCTTTATTTGATGCGATAATTTTAATTTGGTTTAGAATCTCAGTTTCAGAATCTTTTTCTCCAATCTTATTTTTTTTCTCTATACCACAAATTTGACACTTATGAATTATTGAGTCTACAAAACCATTCTTAAAAAGAAATTCTACTGGTTTCATTTTACCTAAACAGGTATTCTCTCTATCTCCAGGATTATTATCTACATGTAAAGACCATAGACATACAGGACAATGATTAGTATACCCATTTCCTTCAACAAAATTTCCACAATTTGTACAAGAAAAAGATTCAATTTTTCTTACAAATGACATTTTAATAATCTTTTAGTTTTTTTATATTTAGATGATATCTAATTTTTTCTAATGCCTTCACTTCAATTTGTCTAATCCTTTCTCTTGTAACACCAAACTCTGCACCTACTTCTTCTAAAGTATGTGTAATACCATCTTCCAATCCAAACCTCATTTTTAATATTTTTTGCTCTCTACTGTTTAAATCATCTAGAATTTCATTTAGATGAATTCGTAATAAATTCCTACTAGCCATTTGAGTTGGACTCAAAGATTCCATATCTTCAATAAAATCTCCTAATGAACTTCCTTCGTCACTATCACCAACCGGGGATTGTAATGAAATTGTATCTTGGTTTATTTTTATTATTTGATGAACTTTTTCTATCTCCATATCCATCTCGGCAGCAATTTCTTCTGGCAAAGGTTCTCTACCTAATTCTTGTACAAGAGTTCTTACTACCTGAGTATATCTATTAATAGTTTCTACCATATGAACAGGAATCCTAATTGTTCTTGCTTGGTCTGCTAATGCTCTTGTAATAGACTGTCTTATCCACCAAGTAGCATAAGTTGAAAATTTAAATCCTTTAGAATAATCAAACTTATCTATTGCTTTAAATAAACCAAGATTACCTTCTTGAATTAAATCTAGAAGACTTAAACTAGAACTTCTACCAACATACTTTTTAGCAATAGAGACAACTAATCTCAAGTTAGCTTCAGCCAATTCTTGTTTTGCAGAATCATCTCCAGACAAAATTCTTTTAGACAATGATATCTCCTTATCTTTGTTAATCAGTGGTATATTACCAATCTCTTTTAAATACATTTGTACTGGATCAGATAATTCTTCCTCCCACTTCTCTTTTGTTTTAACAGCATCAAAGCTATCCAAACTACCTTCTGTAACTCCAGTCAAAAACTCCAATGATTCTTTAACTTTTATCCCTTCTTTTCCTAATCTATCATAAATTTCTTCTAATAATTCTATATCATCTTCTAATTGCGGAACAGCATACATTATTTCTGTATCAGAAACAAATCCTCTAGATCTACCTTGTTTTATTAAAGATTTAATTGCTGGTTCTAATTTTGCTGGTATCTTAACAGTTTTTTGGGTAAGATCTGGCATAATATCTGGATTAACATCCAAATCATTATCATTGATTTCCTCTTGATTTGACATAAAAAATTTACTTAGAGCTTATAATCTGGATTTTGTTCAAAATTTCTTTTACTTTTTCATTATCATTATTTAACTTAGACTCTTTTAATTGCTTTCTTAAAGAATTTATAACTGATCTCTTAAAATGACTTTTTAGTAAATTAATAGATTCTAAAAGAGTTTGAGAAATATCATCTTGTGTGAAATTATTTTCTTGAATTTCTTTTTGTACTTCAAAGTAAATATTTTCTAGCTCTTTTTTTTCTTCTTCTATTAATTGATTTGATATTTTATCAAATGTAATGCTTTTGTCTTCTGACAAAATTTTTATAATTTTTGTGAATATTGTTCTTAGTAAATCGTTATTAAAAACAAAACTCTCTAATTCTAGTATATCATTATTTTTAGAATTGAAAAGTGTATAACCTATAATTAGTCTCTGGAGTTTTAACATAGGTGATTCTTTTGGCTTAGATACAACGAATTTTGTATTTGTATTTTTAAGTAAAGAATAAATTGTTTTCTCAGATAAATTCAGTTTATCAGCAAATTTTCTGACATAAATATCTTGCTGACTTTTATTCAAAATATCTTGTATAAAGTCAACTCCTTGTAATAAAATTTTTTCACTTATTATGGGATTTTTTGTGTCCGCATTTTGGGTTATATATTCTATATAATAATCCATAAAATCAATTGCCTCACTAGCCATATAACCCCACTCGGAAGGTGAGTTTAATACAATATCTGCAGTATCTTTCCCAGTATTAATTGGGATTACTTTTACTATTCCTCCATGTTTTAAAATTAATTTGGTTGATCTAATACAAGCATTTAGTCCCGCTTCATCATTGTCAAAAGCTAAGAGGTAATTTTTTGTATATCGATTAATGATTTTAATATGCTTTTCTGTAAGAGCAGTCCCTGAGACACCTATAGTTTCAATAACACCAGCTTGATGAGACATAATTACATCCATTTGCCCTTCCACCAAAACAACTCTATCTTTTTCTTTGATAGCTAATTTAGATTCAGATAAACCAAATAACAAACTTCCTTTATCGAATAATTTACTTTGCGGAGAATTTATATATTTACCCATTTTTTTATCATCAAATTCTGGCAAAACCCTTCCCGTAAAACCAACCGGCCTACCTAAAGAATCTTTAATTGGAATCATTATTCTTCCTCTGAATCTATCATACACTTTCCCATTTTGACTTTTAAGGCTAATTCCTGATTCTAATAAAGAGTTCTGATTCACTTTTTTGGATAATAGAGCTTTTGTTATTGATTCGAAATTGTTAAGAGCAAATCCTATTTCAAATTTTTTGACCATTTCAGGAGATATTCCCCTACTTTGGATATATTGTCTTGCTATTTCACCGTATTTTTCATGCGATAAAATTTTTTGATAAAATTTACTAGCAAAATTTATAATTTTGAATAAATCTTGTTTATTATCTTCTGTAGTATTTTTTTTATTATAAGAATTATTTTCTAGCCTAACTCCAGCTTTATCAGCTAAAATTTGCAATGCTTCTCTAAAATTTACTCCTTCTATTTCCATTATAAAAGTGAACATATCCCCTACTTTATCTCCTCCAAAATCTTTGAATATTTGTAATTCTGGATTTACCATAAATGAAGGTGTCCTCTCACTTCTAAAGGGAGATAGTGCTCTATAATTGCTACCTGCTTTGGTTAATGTAATGTATTCTCCTATAATATCTACAATATCTAGTTTTGACTTAATTTCTTGTACTATATTGTCTTGCATCTTTGAAGCTAGTTTAAGTATGTTTTATATGTCTATTATATCAGGCTATTGAAGGTTTATCAAATAAAGTACTCTCTTTTTTCTTCTAACTTTATATTAGGATTATTATTAACTTGGTCTAAATATTGTTGTTCTGCTTGATAAGAAAAAATTTGGTATATCCATAAAAAGATATTAGTAAAACTAAAGTTAATATTACTAAAATTGTTACTATCTTTAATATTCTTTTTAAAATTTTGTTTTGCATAGGATTTATAGTTATTGATTATCTTCTATTCATTGATTTCACACCGTTGTATTAGATTTCTGAAGAGAAGGTTACATTATACATACTTGTTATTTTGACTTACATTTTATTTATAACACATATTGATTTTTCTTTCAATCTAAACATATATTTATTAATTTATATTGTTTTTATTTTTCACCTATGTTATTATAATTATGTTCTTTATGAAATTTAAAGTGATGAAAGTACTTGTAATTAACTCTCCCTTATTTATTAATTCTATTGAAAACTACTCTGACGATTCTTTACCTCCTTTAGGTTTAGGATATATCGTAAATGAATTAAAAAAGATTAAATTAGATGTTATATTTCTAGATGCATTTAATAAAAATTTGTGTGTAACTCAAATTTTAGAACACATATTAATAATTAACCCACAATACATAATTTTAAATGTATTTTCTGTTAATTTATTAGTTGTGAAAGAGATAATTAAACAATCTCCAGAAAATATTCAATTTATATTGGGAGGTGGAACTCAAGATATATATAAAGACATATTTAATTGGGATGATATATATCATAAAATTGACATTATAGTAGGTGAAGGAGAGATTATTGTTCCTCTTATAATTCAATCTTCTGACTCTATTATTCATAATTTTTATAAAGTAAACAAAAGAGTCATTATTATAAATAATAATTCTGAATATTTCCCAAAAGATTTATCAAAATATGAAGTAGATCACTCTATATTTGAAAATGAACCATTATTTCATCACCATGGACTCTGGGAAGCTTATATTACAACTAATAGAGGTTGTATATATAGTTGTGCATTCTGTGGATCTGCCAGATCTATGAATTCGCATATTTTAGTTAGAGAAAGGAATATTCCTTCGATTAGAAATGAGCTAAATACACTTCTATTTAATCATCCTAACATTCAAACTATTAGAATCTTAGATGACTTATTTCTTAAAGATAGACTTAGTGTAATAAAAGCTTCTCAGATATTTGAAGGATTTAATTTATCATGGAGAGCAATGGCACATATATTATCTGTATCTAACCTCAATTCAGAAGAAATTATAGATTTAAAAAAATCTGGTTGTAGAGAATTGTTTATAGGTATAGAATCAGGCTCTCAAGATATACTAAAAATGATCCACAAAGTAACTAATATAGGATTAATAAGAAAAACTATATGCAGACTTATGGATATAGGTATAAATGTTAAAGGATTTTTCATTGTAGGATTTCCTAATGAATCTTATAATGATGCTGTAAAAACTTTAGAGTTAGCTATCTTTCTAAAAAAATATTCTCAAAATGTATATGGTAATTTTAGAACAAGTGTATTTCAATTTAGACCTTATGCAGGAACTGAACTATATAATAAATTAATGTTAGAAAACATTAATTATAAAATTAATTTAGATCTTTCCGCAACTATAGGTAGACATCAATTTAATACAAGTTCAGATAACTATTCTTTTATAGATACCTTAGATCTGCAACAAATTATTAAAGAAATTAATGATCTTAATCAATGTTAATACTATGGGTAGGATTATCAGCTAAATATTCTAAAGCTGGGGGAATTCTTCCTGCATTAGATACCTCTACATTATCAGGTAAATTAGTATCAGAAATTGAGTTGTCTTTACCACAATATACTTTTAAAAGAGTTAATTTAGTATCTTTTCCACCTTTAAATAAAGACGGAAAATTAAGGTATCCAACAATATCTGAATGTAATAACGAGTTTTCTAATTTCTGGACTAACTTACAAAATACAAAACCTAAAATAATATTTATGTTAGGTGATAGAGTTTCTAAATATTTGATTAAAAAGATAGATATGCAATTATTTGAAAAGAATATCTATTTATTTAATCAAATATACTTTATATCAATTGAACATCCTTCTTATATAATGGTTTATAAAAAACAATATAAGCAAATTTATATTGATAAAATAAATCAACTTACAACTAAATTTTATTCAAGATAATGATAAATATCATTATCTTTTATTTTTATTTAAATTGATAATATAATTAAAAAGGTCAATTAAAATAATATAACTGACCTAAAATTAAATTTTTATGATAAAGTATAAACTAACAAATTATCTAATCTTGATAATAAAAAATTAATATTAATCAAATTTATATAGATAACCTTAACTTTTCAATGACATTATAATTTCATAAATATCATCTGTTACTTGTGAAATTTGCTTTGTATTTTCAATCCAAACAACATTCCATCCTTTAGACTTCAAAAATTCACTTGCTTCTTCAGTATATTGAATTTCTTTAACCCTTATTTCAGATTTTTTCAATCTACTTAGCGATAATCTAGATTCAAGCCTTTGATTTCTTATATTATCGTCAACAGTTATAATTATAGTTATATTTGGTACTAAAAAGTGTTCGTTTTTCGACCAAATATATTCTAAGTCTAGACCATCTAATCTTTGAAAAACTAAAGAAGATAGTACATATCTATCAGATATAATTATATTTCCTTCTTTTATCGAGGGAAGAATCTGTCTTTCAATGTGATTTTTTCTGTCATCTAAAAGTAATTTAAATAAATTATTACCAAATATAATATCCTCATTTCTTAATTCAAAATCAGATGTAGGCTCTTTCGTAAAAATAACTTTATTATTAAATCTAAGTTTTAAATTTTGAATTATACTTGACTTACCAACACCACTAGCTCCTTCAATAGCAACAAATAAACCTTTTGTAAAATTCATCTTATCCTTTTATGAAAATTATGTGTTTACAAATTAAGTTTACCTTATTTCTTGTTTTTTGTAAATAATATATATTTAATACTTATTTCATTAGTTCTTTTACTCTCTCTAATCCATCAAAAGCAATATGATAAATTAAATTGGCATCTCCATTTTCTGGTAACTCTAAACTAAATTTTTATTTATATTCCTGATGTTTTCTTGAATCAAAAAATCCTTGTATTTTTTCTGAAAAGAATTATAACTTAGAAATCCCACTATACATACCTTAATTTGTTCTATCTTTTCTGCTTCTTTATTAAAAATAATTATATCATTTAGATTAAGTTGCTGTCTTTTTTCATCGAATAATCTAAGTTCAATAGTCTTTGATCCATTTTTTATTTTATCAAAGTATTCAGCTTGTAAGTTCATTTGGATTTTACTAATATATTTCTATTGATTTACTTCTACTCTTTTGTCCATATTCTTTTGTTATTTATTTCTTCTTTATCTCGAAAAGCTTTCTCCAAATCAATATTGTATTGGTTTGCGATTGTGCAAATATAAATAAAAACATCAGCAACCTCTTCCTCTATATTATGAATATCTGAATTACTATCTGTTCTCATCTTTTCAGTTTTTCTGATAGCTTTGAATAACTCTCCAATTTCTTCACCAAGCATTAATGAATTTTGTAATACAGTGTTTTTGGTAAATCCTCTTTCTCTTATCATATCTCTGACATAGTATTGAAAATCACTGAGTTTTGGATCTTTTTTTAGATTTGGCATAAAAATATATATTATAAATAAATAACATATCTATTATATCAGGATATAGGAGGTTTATCAAATAAGATAAAATTAATAAATAAAAAAAATCTTCTCAGAAGTATGAAAACTGAGAAGATTTTTAGAATACCTGAAACAACTAAAGTTTAATTATAATATAATTAAAAATAATGAAATAATTTGTGTTATAAACAAGTTTGCAAAATAACTTGTCTACATATATATTATACATCTCTTACAATAATATTGCAACACAAACTTATCAACATTATTGTGGATAACTCTATTATTTATCCACAGATACCATTTTATAAAGATTATAGTTTAAATTTTTGTTTATATAATAAATTTCTAATTTCAACTAAAAAAGCTCAATATAAGATTCTATTAATTTACAAAAACAGTATTTTTTACTTTCCATTTTTTAAGAGATATAAATATCCAAAAAGAGTAAATACCCAATGTTATAACTAAAAGAAATAACCATTTTATCCATAAACCAAATAATCCTATTCCTGTACCATTAAATTTTAACCTTTTTCCATTAATAATGGTATGATTTATTTCCCAACCATAAACCAAGCATAATGCCCAAGGGAATCCAATCCCAAATGTGAGAAATGTAATTAAAAAACCCAGTATATTTATACCTATAAAAGATAATAATCCTCCATCGAATTTTGATTCTCCTAATGCTCCATTATCAACGGAACTACTAATATTACTTTGCTCTACCATAAATGCTATTTAATTATAAATATAAAAATTACCTATATACCCATTTTACAATATTTATACTAAAAATACTATATATAGTCTATTTCCCAAACTCCCCCAATTATGCTAAAATAAAAATAAGTTTAAAAAATTAGAGTTATGCAAGAGATTATCCAAAATTATCTAAACAATATCCAATCCCTCTATCAATCAGGCAATGCACGAGAACATGCTTATCGGCCTGCCTTCCAAACCTTGATTGAGAATCTAATCGTTGATATTCAAGTTATAAATGAACCATCTTATACTGGTGGAAATGCACCCGACTTTCTTTTCAAAAAAGGAGATATACCTATTGCTTATGCAGAATGTAAAGATATAAATATAGATATCAATTCAAAATCAGTCCAAGCACAAGCCCAAAGATATGTAGATGCATTTGGTAAAATTTTGCTTACCAATTACTATGATTTCCAAATTATGATAGAAAATCAAGACCCTGTCTTCTTTTCTATAGCCAAATTAGAAAATAACAAATTTATCTTAGATGAAGAGAATTTAGATCAAAATCTAAATCTACTCCGAGATTATCTCTCCCCAACTCCTCGTACAATCCGCTCTTCCCAAAAACTAGCCGAAATAATGGCAAACAAAGCAAGAATCCTAAGAGACACAGCCAAAGCTTCGCTTACCGAAAATCCAAATTCGGATATTCAAGCTCAATATCAGACTTTCAAACAAATTTTGATAAATGATTTGTCCGAAGATGATTTCGCTGATATGTATGCCCAAACTTTGGTTTATGGGCTTTTTGTAGCTAGATATCATGATTCTACATTACCAACCTTCTCAAGATATGAGGCTCAAGATCTTTTACCACAGACCAACCCTTTATTAAAAAAATTCTTTGGTCATATTGCTGGAACAGATTATGACCCCAAAATTGCTTGGTTAGTGGATAGCTTAGTAGAAGCTTATCTTTCTACCAATGTAGCAGAACTAATGCATACTGAATTTACTAGCAAAGAAAAAGACCCTATTCTACATTTTTATGAGACATTCCTATCCAAATATGATTCCCTATTAAGAAAAAGTCGTGGAGTTTATTATACACCCAAAGCCGTAGTCTCTTTTATGGTGAGAGCCGTTGATCAGATTTTACAGGCAAAATTTAATCTTCCACAAGGTTTGGCAGATACCAGTGTGATTGAATATGAGAAAAAAATTCAAGCAAATGATGCCAGAACCAAAGATAATCTAAAGAAAATCAAAATACAAATTCCCAAAGTCCAAATACTAGATCCAGCTGTAGGAACAGGGACTTTCTTAGATGAAGTCATAAAACAAATTCATACCAAATTCCGAGGCCAAGAAGGGCTTTGGTCAAGTTATGTCAGTAATCATTTGATCAATAGACTACACGGATTCGAGCTGATGATGACAAGCTATACAATGGCTCATCTCAAATTAGGTATAACCTTAGACGAGTTAGGTTACAAAGGGAAAGATAGGTTGTCAGTTTGGCTTACCAATAGTTTGGAAGAAGGTGTCCACGAAGTGCCAAATTTATTTATGTCTCAGTGGCTCACCGAAGAATCCAATCAAGCTTCCAGAATAAAATCAGAAATGCCGATTATGGTAGTTTTGGGAAATCCACCGTATGCGGTTAGCTCTTCTAATAAAGGAGAATCTATCACAAAACTTATTCAAGACTACAAAAAGGATCTGAATGAAAGAAAGATAAATTTAGATGATGATTATATAAAATTTATAAGATTTGCTGAGGATCAAATAGAAAAAACAGGTTATGGAATAGTCGCTATGATTACCAATAATTCTTTTATTGATGGGATTACTCATAGACAAATGAGAAAACATTTGATGCAGACTTTTGATCAAATTTATATATTAGATTTACACGGAAATTCTAAGAAAAAAGAAACTGCCCCAGATGGCTCAGCAGACCAAAATGTCTTTGATATTATGCAAGGAGTTAGTATCAATATTTTTGTTAAAAATAAGAGCGAGTTGCAAAAATTACCCTCCAAAAAAGATTTAGCCGAAATTTATCATTCAGAAATTTTTGGGAAAAGACAAGCTAAATTTGACTTCCTGAACCAAATCAACTTTAATTCTATCAATTGGCAAAAATTAAATCCTTTAGGACCTTATTACTTTTTTGTACCTAAGGATTTTAAAGATCAAATTGAGTATGAGAAAGGCTTTAAAGTTAGTGAATTGTTTGAGGTTAATACAAGTGGAGTAAAAACTCATCATGATAAAGAATTAGTTTCTACTTCAAAATTTAATACCGAATATAACTTAAGTTATAACTATAGAGCTTTTGATAATCATTTTATAAATTATGATAGAAATTTAGTTGAAAGAGATAGATATAATGTTATGAAACATTTTATCTTAGGTGATAATTTAGGATTAATTTTTAGAAGAACAATAGAAAATACAAAAAATTGGCATCATATACATATTACGAAAAACATGATGGACATTAATTTTCTATCTGCTCAAACTTATAATTTCCCACTTTATCTTTATACTCAGGCAAGCTCAGCAGAACTTAAGACCTCCTCTCAAACCACCCCGCCCTTTGGGCACCCCTCCATCGGAGGGGAATTAAAGACCTATTCTAACTCCTCCTTTGGAGGAGAAAATTCCTCTTCTTTGAAGGGGTGGACTGCGGAGCAGAACGGGGTAGTCAAAAAACCTAATCTAAATCTAGAAATAGTAAAAGAAATTGAGGGTAAATTAGGGTTGAGATTTATTCATGATTTAGAGAATAAACCACCCCGCCTTACAGGCACCCCTCCGACGGAGGGGAATAATAACATCTACTCTAACTTCTCCAAAGGAGAAGAAAATTCCCCTTCTTTGAAGGGGTGGCAGTCGCAGAATGACGGGGTAGTTAGTTCTGAAGATGATAAACCCCAGTCTGTCGGAATAGTTAAAAATGAAACTACTAGAAATACTTTAAACTATAAAAGTTTACCTTTTAATCATAAACTACAAGATAGAGCTAAAGAATTAAGAAAAGCAGGTAATTTGGCAGAAGTTGTATTTTGGAATCAAGTTAAATCTAAAAAATTTAAAAATTATGATTTTGACCGCCAAAAAATAATAGGAAATTATATTGTAGATTTTTATTGTACAAATTGTAATGTAATTATTGAAATTGATGGAAGTAGCCATAATGACAAACAAGAATATGATACAGAAAGAGATTTATATTTAGAAAGTTTAGGACTTACTGTTATTCATATACTAGACACTGATGTACTTAATAATTTAGATTCTGTAATGGAAATGTTATCAAGTCACCCAGCCTTAGAAAACAAACTAACTCACATTTCAGATACTTCCTCTCAAACCACCCCGTCCTTTGGGCACCCCTCCATCGGAGGGGAATTACTAACTTTCACTCCCCTAGATTTACTAGATTATATCTATGCTGTACTCCATAATCCAGACTATAGAGATAAATACAAAGAATTCCTAAAAATAGATTTCCCAAGAGTTCCTTATCCAGAAGATCAGGAGAAATTTTGGCAACTTGTCAAATTAGGTGGAGAGTTAAGAGAACTTCATTTATTAGAGTCTCCCAAAGTGAATGAATATATCACACAATATCCAATTGATGGAGATAATATAGTTAGTAAAGTTAGATTTGAAAAGTCTATTTCTGAAGATGTAGGCAAAGTCTATATCAATGAAACTCAATATTTTGATAATGTACCGATTATAGCTTGGGAATTCTACATTGGAGGTTATCAACCAGCTCAAAAATGGCTAAAAGACAGAAAAAACAAAACTTTATCTATTGATGATATTCTTCACTACCAAAAAATTATTGTTGTTCTTTCAAAAACAAATCAGATTATAGGGGAGATAAGTGCGTTGCCGATATAAAAAAATTTGTATAATAAAAATAGATATAGGGAAAGTCTCTATGTTTATTAATTTATACAATTATGAATAATTTCATATTATTTGACAACAACTACAAGAAAACATTTTTTGTATTATCTTTAATAGGAATACTTACTTCTTATGGATTAGATTTTTATAAAATAGGAAATAATAATATAATATATTTGGCAATTTACTTAGTTATAGTAGGAATAAGTGTATTTGATATAAAAAGTATTGCTTTTGATAAACTAAAAATAGAATTTAATAAAGTGAAAGAACAAATAGAAACAATATCCTTTTTAAGTTTTATTTTAGCTAGTAGATGGGATGGTCCAGAATTAGATAAAATAAAAAATTTTTTAATAAAAGAATATATACCAAAGATTCAATCTCCACAAACACAAGATGTAATCAATTATATGAATGCATGGGAAGATTTTGATAATTATCATTATGAACATGCTATAAGCAGTATAAAAGATGAAGAAGTTAGAAAACAAAAAGAAAATTATGCAGAAAAGAAATTATCAAAAGCAACCGATGAATTTTTAGATAAAATTAGAAAAAAAAATTCACCAAGAAACCTTTATTGATGAGTCACATAAAATAGTTTATAATTTATCATAGATAAGACCACTGTAGATTGAGTTAGATGTTCCCATCCATAGGTTGGCAAAAGCTATGATTTATAGATAGAAAGTCTAACCAGAAAAAATCTACAGGGCTCTCCCCTCTTAATTGAGGGGTTTTTATTTATATTATTTTCTCTAAAGAAATACATCTTTTATAATTCTTAATGATCCTTATCTTACTATAATATTTTGTTAAGATATATTGACAAAATAACTAAAATATGTTATAGTTAGCTAGTAAATGTACTTTCACAAGAGAAAAATTATGACCACTTTACTACCTATTTCTAGTTTCAAATCTCAGATTTTAGATTCAGTTTCTAATAATTCTGTGGTGATCATCACTGCGGAAACCGGAGCTGGAAAATCAACTCAAGTGCCACAATTCCTAGTGAATTCTGGCTATCGTGTGGTTGTAACCCAACCAAGGAGGCTGGCTGCCACTTCCGTGGCTGAAAGAGTGGCTGAAGAAATGGGGTGTAAACTCGGAACTTTTATCGGTTATCGTACCGGTGAAGAATCCTGTTGTTCCAATGGCACTCGCGGGTTATTCGTAACCGATGGGTTACAACTTGTTCGTGAGTTGACCTCTGGAGGTCAGACTGATGTACTAATCATTGATGAGGTTCACGAATGGAACCTCAATATTGAAGTATTAGTTGCTTGGTGTCGTCATCAGCAACAGCTTGGGTCACCTCTCAAGGTAGTGCTGATGAGTGCTACGATGGAGGCGGAAAAGTTGGCCGAATATTTTGGCAATGCTCCAATAATTTCCGTCCCAGGACGAACTTTTCCAGTGGAAGAAAAACAGGATACAAGTGATTCTGTAGTAGCTAATGTGAAAGCATTGGTGGCTGAAAATCGTAATATTTTGGTTTTCCAACCTGGTAAAGCTGAGATTGAAGAGTGTATCTATGAAATTTCTCAAGAGATTGGAGAAAAAGCAGTCCTATTACCTTTACACGGTAATTTGACTTCTGAGGAACAACATAAAGTTTTTCAAAACTATAACCTTCCTAAGGTTGTAGTTGCCACCAATGTAGCTCAAACTTCAATCACTATTCCTGACATTGATGCCGTAATTGACACAGGAGTTGAAAGACGGATTGAGTTATCGGACGGTATTGAAGGATTGTACTTGAAAGAAATTTCTCGTGCAGACTGTATGCAACGAAAAGGTCGTGCAGGCCGAACAAAAGAAGGGATCTATATCTTATGTAGTGAGACTTCTTTGGAGGATCGTAATGAATTTCCAAGGTCTGAAATTGAAAGATCTCGTTTGGATCAAATGGTATTGAGACTCGCTGTCGCTGGATTTGATGCCTCAGAGTTAGATTTCTTCCATGACCCTGGTCATACCATTATTCTTGAGGCAAAAAGAACATTACAGGTTCTTGGAGCTCTTGATCACGATGGCGAGGTGACTCAGATTGGTCGTCAGATGTCTCATCTTCCCCTCTCTGTCCAATTCTCCCGTATGGTAGTGGAAGCTGCTCGTTATGGAGTCTTGGATGAAGTCATAACAGTAGCTGCTATTCTTGAAGTTGGTGGTATCACTGCTCGAGACGGTCGTTGGGGTAAGTTGACCAAAGAGCATGATTCAGATTTATTGGCACAACTTGATGTATATCAAAAGGCATGTGAGTTGCACAAGTCTGAGTTACATGAAAGCGGGATTTGGGTAAAAAACTTTTACCGAGTAAAAGAGCTTCGTCGTAAGCTCTGGAAATCGGTGAAAGGCTTAAAATCCACTCCTCCCATTGTAGATGAAGCCTCTTCTCGTGATATGATCAAAAAAGCCTGCTTAGCAGGCATGGTAGATCATGTATACCAATCACGAGGTCGAAGACTCTACTCTAATGGAGACTATGTTATGAGACAGATTGCTCGTGAATCAGTAGTTGTCGGCGATGAGATTGTGGTAGGGCTTCCTTTGGACATCCAGATTCGCTCTGGCAGAACTCTGAATTTGATTCAGATGGTGACCAAAGTGGATCTAGAAACTCTAAAAGAAGTTGCTCCTCAACTATTCGAGTTTGACGAAAACTATACTCAATATGATGTCAGAAATGATGTTGTAAAAAGTCAAGGCTCAGTCAAATTCAATGGACAAGTAATTCAGTCTAATATATCTCAACCTTGTGCTGACAAAGCCAAGGCTACAGAAGTATTGGCTGAATACTTAGCTTGTCAGACAACTCGTTAATTTTATTTATAGTGCCAATATATTATATATTGGTACATTCCTGAAGTTTTGAAAGATCATAATTTGTTCTTTTCAAGATTTCAGTGAATGTAATTTTACAATTTAATTTTTTCTGGAGAATTTTTATTATGGATTTCGCTACTATTATTTCTTTCAATAAAGCTATTTTGAAAACTGCTCGTGAGATGAATCTCCGAGCCAACCAAGATATTTTCACTGTTAAATCTGAGCAGGAAATGAAAGAGTTTTACTTGAAAGCTCTAGCTGGAGCAACCACTATGACTGAAGTCAAAGATTGGGAAGCTCTAAAGCTCCCCGCTCTTGATCAAGATATGATCCTCTTAATTGAGGAAGAATATCCCACAGTTATATTACTGGGAGATTCAGAGATTCAGGCAGAATACACTATGTGGAGTAAAAATGCTCCAATGGTTAATTTCAAATTTTCTGAAGAATCTTTAATTAAAGCTTTTGAGAATAACTGGAAAATTCCATTCGATACCGAAGGACGATATAAAAGATTTTCTTATAACAATTTTATAGAAGCTTCCTTAGAAGAACTCTATCATAAAGTTGTAAGTGAAGAAGTGAACTCGAAACTTCGCAAACTTAACCAAAGTCTTGAAGAAACTACCTTTAGTTCTCTTCGTGAGATTGCTCCCAATCAACTTGGAGCATGTCAGACCGTTCAAATTATGAATCAAGAATTTGAGGTCTACAAAGCACTCCGATTTTCCTATGGGGAATACTTCTTCCAACTCTGTCAAGAGAAGGAAGAAGCACTAGAGGGCACTATTTCTACATTAAACAGTTATTGGGATTTAAAAACCAATAATATGATTAATGAGATTATTGGTCAAGAATTCTTCACTGAGAATTGGCTACGACGAGATTCTTTCCTGAATTCTATCAAAGCTCAACTTGAGCAATTGTCTGAAGAATGGAAAGAAAATCCCGGATTGATTCTCGAGTCTCTGGAGAAATTTCAAAACTTACTCAACTCTTTTGTAGATGCTTTTATCCTAGAATACTCTGTATTTGAAAAAAGATACGAGTCTCTAAACGATAAAAAAAATTCCATGAGTATGTCATGGGAAATTCGAGAAGAGGTTGGAGAATTACTTTGGAATACTTCCCTGACGGGAATTTTATCTGAAGAATCCAAAAAATTGGATAAGGCAGAAAGACTACTTAATTCAGTTAGCAATGCTTCTGAACTTAAAGAGGAGGAAGAAGATCTAGAAGATAATTCTGGGGAAGAAGTTGTCTTTACTGATATTGGCAATCGATATTTCACTTGTCAATGTGGGTATAACAATCGTCTAACAAAATCTGCTTTCAAAGCCTATCAAGTAGGAGAAATCCTAGAAATTGAGTGTGGAGGTTGCGGAGGATATGGAGAAATTAAAAAATCTCAATCCTCCGACAAAAAACCCAAAGATAGTGATCTTAGCTCTAGCTTAGATGCTATCCGTCAAAAATGGGGTAAATAATTTATCCTAAAGGAGAGTACACCTTGTACATCTCCTTTTTTATTTTGATAGTAATATTTGACAGAATAGAAAATTAATGATACTCTAAAAAAGCACATTTAGATTCTGAGATTAAACTATGATCATCTTTAAAAATTTTGAGATGTATATTGAAGTAAATTTACCTAAAGATGGTTTGCTTCAGGAAACTATGAACTTCTTCGAAAATCTTCCCGATTTAGAAGAGATTCCAGGAGAAAGATTTTGGATTGTCAAAATTGTTTCCAAACCTATTCTGGAAGATAATTTTATAACTCACTGGCCATGCAATGAATTAATAAAAGAATTAATAAAAAGATATTGTTTGAAATTAGAAAATACTAAAATATTACTACCGAACACACATATTTTAGTCAAAGCTGGGTATATGACAGAGATTGAAATATTAAATCCTGTAAAATACCAAAAACTCATTCACCTAATTAATGAATTTAAAAAGACAAACAACACATTAATACAAAATTCCTAATCACTAATTAAATTTAAATCTAGAGAACTAAATTATATAGTTCTCTTTTTTACTTTATTTGCAATAATTATGTAAAAAAGTTATAATGACTATTATTTTATAAAATAAATTCATAGTATGAATTGGGGGGAAAAATTTAATATCTGGCTTCAAGGAGTAAAATATGCCTTTGTTACAGAAAAAAGCCTTATTGTCCAAACAATCTCTGTAACTATATTAGTAATTTTACTAGAAATTTATATAGAAAACTGGCAGATAATAAAGCAAACCATTATTTTTGGAGTTATTATTTTGCTTTTAGAATTTATCAATACAATTGTAGAAGATATATGTGATTTTATGGAACCAAAGAGAAATCTTAAAATTAAACAGATTAAAGATCTTTCTTCAGGAATGGTTGGACTAGCTATAATATCTTTTAGTTTAATTACTTTATTTGATATAATTATTTTTCTTTATTAAAATTATAATATCTGTGTATAGTATTATAACCTATACAAAATCTGTTTTATTTTGTATAATATATATAATAAAATCAAAAATAATTGTAAACTAAATCTTTGCTCTATGTCAGATAAACTAAGAAAAAATGTTTTGGGGGTTATATTTGATGATGAGAGAAATGTCCTAATTGTATCCAGATCGAATGATCCCCTCCATTGGCAGTTTCCTCAAGGTGGAATCAATCAAGACGAGAATATGGAACTTGCTATTATAAGAGAATTAGAAGAGGAGCTAGGGACTTCAAAATTTACCGTGATTGACAAATGTCCTGAAACCCACTCCTATAAATGGTCTAAATCTCTAATCAGAGATGACAATGTAGGTCAAGTACAAACTATCTTCATTCTAAAATTCAATGGATTTAGCTCAGATATTGTACTGGATAATAGAGAATTAGGTGGCTATTTATGGATACCTCATTATAGAGTTACTCATTTATTACATGAGTATCGTAAACCTGTTTGGAAAATAGTCAAAAAATATTTTAATATAAAAACTTTAACTCGTAAGCCTCCTAAAAGATAATTATTATAAATTATGAAACAATCACTATTAGCTACCAAAACAAGAAAAGATATTAGCTCTCAAGAGAAATCTCTAAATGCAAAATTATTACTTAAAGCTGGATTTATTGATCAACTTATGGCAGGAGTCTACTCTTATTTACCCCTAGGTTATAGGGTTATTCAAAAAATAGAAAAAATTGTGCGAGAAGAAATGAATGCTATTGATGGACAAGAAATCCTAATGCCAGCAATTCACCCAAAAGAAGTTTTAGAGACTACAGGAAGATGGGATACTATTGATGTTTTATATAAATTTCAGACTTTTTATACCAAAATGGAAGTAGCTCTTGGATCTACTCATGAAGAAATTATTACCCCCCTCACCAAAAAATTTATCAAATCTTATAAAGACTTACCTCTTTCTCTATACCAAATACAAACCAAATTCCGTGACGAAAAAAGAGCTAAATCTGGTATTTTGAGAGGTAGAGAATTTATTATGAAAGATCTATATTCATTTCACACAGATGAACAAGATTTGAACAAATATTATGACAAAGCTATAATAGCTTACCAAAATATATATAAAAGACTAGGCATAGGAGACCAAACCTACAAAGTTTATGCTTCTGGAGGTACTTTCTCCAAATACTCTCATGAATTTCAAACTTTATCAGAAATAGGAGAAGATACTGTTTATATTTGTGATAAATGTCATATAGGAGTAAATCAAGAAATTATATCTGATCAACCAAATTGTCCTGAATGTAGTGGAGATTTGCATCAAAAATCTGCCATTGAAGTTGGGAATATATTTAAGTTAAATACCAAGTTTTCTGATGCTTTCTCTCTTAAATTCACGAATCAAGATGGATCGAATAAATCCGTTATTATGGGTTGTTATGGAATTGGAATAAGTAGATTAATGGGAACTTTAGTAGAAATTTTTGCAGAATCAGAGAATAAAATGGTTTGGCCTAAATCAGTATCTCCTTTCCAAGTTCATTTGATAGGACTTAACCTTAATGATGATTTAATTTTGGAAAAAGCAAATCAAATTTATAATAAGTTTTTAGAGCTAAATATTGAAATTTTATTTGATGATAGAAATGAAAGTACAGGTAAAAAATTAGCTGATGCCGACTTGATTGGAATACCTAATAGATTAATTATTAGCAAAAAAAGTTTAGAAAATGGAGGGATTGAATTTGAGAATAAAATTTATAGTATAGATAATATTCTTGATATTATAATCTAAATTCTAATATTCCTTAAATTTATTTGACAAATATT